>Ga0207684_10000491_pt1 | contig 50201 bp, 52 predicted proteins | sample KBSK5501metaG_FD_184342 | JGI IMG/M metagenome (GOLD analysis project Ga0207684, IMG submission 184342) | Corn, switchgrass and miscanthus rhizosphere microbial communities from Kellogg Biological Station, Michigan, USA - KBS K5-50-1 metaG... | ecosystem: Host-associated > Plants > Roots >... | reverse complement strand
ACAGCCACGCCGCGCACGAACGGAAGCCGTTGCCCCAGCCGCCGCGCGCGTCGAACTCGCGGATGAGATCGAGCAGCCGCCCGGTGGCCGCATCCAGATGCGCGGCGAGTTCCGCGATCTCGTCACCCAGGCGCTCCAGCTCAGCAGCGCGAGCAGTATCCGGGGCAACGATAGGATTCGTAGCGACGCAGCAATCGGTGCTCATCGGCGCGACCTCCATGTTCTTCTGCGCCGACTTTAACCCCCGATTTTCGACCCCCTCAGGCGCGTTCAGGATCAGCGATCGCGCGACGATCAGCACGTTTTCGGTCCCAGCTCCTCAACTCGCGTTTGCGCGGCATTCCGGTCTCGTTGGCGGGCATTCACCAGCCGTTGCCGACACGCCTTCGTGCGACGCTCGGAAACTTGTCAATGCCCAATAGTGGATACGCTAGCGTGGGATCACTGGAGGGAGACCCGCGACCCCGAGCGCCCGCGACGCTCCCATCATCGGCAGCGGTCTTCCTCTCCGCCTGATCAATAATCGTAGAGATGCGACGCGAGAGGGCCGCCGCCGCACTTCTCCTCAAACGCGTCACCCTCCTTCCAGAACGGGTCTCGAGATTCGAAGGCTTTCCGTATGGGCTGCCATTCGTGCGGGATCTCGACCTCACCCTTCGTAAGCCGGTGACATGCTTCGTCGGCGAGAATGGATCCGGCAAGTCCACGCTGATCGAGGCGATCGCCGAGGCCTGTGGTCTGCCGATCTGGGGCGGAAGCCGCAACGAGGCGGCCAATCGCCACGGGCCGGACGAGCGAGCCGCGCTCGGGAGCGCTTTGCGGTTCGCGTTCTCTCGGCGACCGCGAGATGGCTACTTCTTCAGGGCCGAATTTCAGGCGAACTTCGCGTCGTTACTCGATGAGCGCCAGGACGATCCGGATTTCTGGGGCGACCCGTATACGCGCTACGGCGGCCGGTCGCTTCACGCGCAATCGCATGGCGAGGCGTTCCTGGCAATCATGCTGAACCGGATGCGCTCGGGCATGTTCATCATGGACGAGCCGGAATCTGCGTTATCGCCACAGCGCCAGCTCGCGCTCCTGGCGCGGATGGCGGAACTCGTGCGCGCCGGTAAGAGCCAGTTCGTCATCGCGACCCATTCACCGATCCTGCTCACATTCCCCGACGCGGACATCGTCAGCTTCGACGAAGCGCCGCTGCGTTCCGTCAGACTCGAGGAGACTTCGCACTATCGAATCACGCGCGGGATCCTCGAGGATCCGCAGAGCTACTGGCGCCATCTCCTGAAGGACGAAGATCCCGACTGACCCCGTGCTAGTCTCCGGCGCATGCCTCACGTCGGCGCGCCGCTCAAGCGTCTGGATGATCCGCGCCTGCTGACAGGGCGTGGCCGCTACGTCGACGACATCACGCTGCCGCGCATGGTCCACGTGGCCCTCGTACGAAGCCCTCACGCGCACGCCGCGATCGCCCGCGTCGACGTCACCGCGGCCGCGAAGAGTCCCGGTGTCATCGGCGTCCTGACGGGCGCGGACGCGGCGCGGCTGTGCAAGCCCTATCGCGGCATCTTGCAGCACTACCGCGGCATGAAGACCGGCGCGATGCTGCCGCTGGCCCTCGAGCGCGTGCGCTGCGTCGGCGAGCCCGTCGTGGCGATCGCGGCCGAGACGGCGGCGGCCGCGCACGACGCGACGGCGCTGGTCAACGTCACGTACGAGCCGTTGCCGGCCGCGCTGACGCCTGAGCAGGCCGCCGCCCCGGTGATTCACCCCGAGCTCGGCGACAACGTGATCTACGACGCACGTCTGAGCGGGGGCGAGCCTGACGCCGCGTTCGCCGCCGCCCCGCGAGTCTGGCGCCGCCGCTTCACCACCGGGCGGCACACGGGCGTGCCGATCGAGCCGCGCGGGCTCGTCGCCGACTTCGAGCCGGCGACGCGCGCGCTCACCCTCTGGATCTCCACGCAGGTGCCGCACATGATGCAGGCCGTGCTCGCCGACCTCTTCGGCGTGCCCGAGCACCGCGTGCGGGTGATCGCGCCCGATGTCGGCGGCTCGTTCGGCATCAAGATCCACGTCTACCAGGACGACCTCGCCGCGGTCGCACTGGCGATCGTGCTGGGCCGGCCGGTGAAGTTCGTGGCCACGCGCCGCGAGTCGTTCGTCTCGGACATCCACGCGCGCGAGCAGACGATCGACGTCGAGGTGGCCGGCAGTGACGACGGCGTGGTCACCGCGCTGCGCGCGCGCATCACCGCTGCCGTTGGCCCGTACTCCGCGTACCCGCGCTCGAGCGTCGTGGAAGGCGGCCAGGTGCTGCGCCTGCTGCCGGGGCCCTATCGCGTGCGCCATTACGACGGCGCACTGCGGGTCGTCGCGCAGAACAAGGTCGTCACCTCCCAGTACCGTGCGGTCGGTCATCCCATCGCGACCGCCGTGACGGAGTCGATGCTGGATCTGATCGCGCGCGATCTCCATATCGACGCGGCCGAGATCCGCCGGCGCAACCTGATCCGGCCAGAGGAGCTGCCGTACACGTCGGCCACCGGCAACGTGTACGACAGCGGCTCGTATCACGCGGCGCTCGAGCGGTTACTGGAGGCGGCGAAGTACGACGATCTGCGCCGCGAGCAGGCCGCCGCGCGTGCGCAGGGCCGGCATCTGGGCATCGGGTTGTCGTGCTTCGTCGAGCTGACGGGCCCGGGCGCGCAGTTCTACGGCATCGGCGGCGCGCCGATCTCCGGTCAGGACGGCGCCACGCTGCGCCTGGAGCCCTCGGGCGCGGTCACCGCGCTCGTGGGCGTCACCGACCAGGGGCAGGGAACGCCGACGGCATTCGCGCAGATCGTCGCCGACGAGCTCGGCATCACGCCCGAAGCGGTCGCGGTGCGCTCGGGCGACACCGCGCTGATGCCGTATGGCGGCGGCACGTGGGCGAGCCGCGGAATGCCCATCGGCGGCAGCGCGACGCTCCTGGCCTCGCGCGCGCTCGCGGACAAGATCCGCCGCGTGGCGGCGACGCTCCTGGAAGCCGATGCGCGCGACATCGAGCTGGCCGACGGCTGCGCGCGCGTGCGCGGCGCGCCCGACCGTGGAATGACGCTCGCCGAGCTCGCGCGCACGGCGCATTTCCGCAGCAACGAGCTGAAAGGCCTCGAGCCGAGTCTCGACGCGACCGTCCACTTCACCAACGCCCAGCCGTGGACGTTCACCAACGGCGCCCATCTCGCGGTCGTCGAGGTCGACGTCGAGACGGGACGCGTCAGCGTGCTGCGCTACGTGGCCGTCGACGACTGCGGCCGCGTGGTGAACCCCGCGCTCGTCGAGGGGCAGATCGCGGGCGGCATCGCGCAGGGCCTCGGCGGCGCCCTCATGGAGCACTGCGCGTACGACGACGCGGGCCAGCCGCTCTGCGGCTCGCTGATGGACTACGCGGTGCCGACGGCGGCCGACGTTCCGCCGCTCGAGCTGTCTCATCTCGAGACTCCGGCGCCCTCGATCGCCGGCGGCTACAAGGGCGCCGGCGAGGCGGGCACGACCGGCGCTCCGGCGGCCATCCTGAACGCCGTCAACGACGCGCTGGCGCCGCTGGGCGCGATGATCACGGATCAACCCATCACCGCCGAGCGCGTCGTGCGCGCGGTACACTGCGGTCCGGAGGTGCGACGATGGGCGTGAAGGCGCTGCTGCATTACGCGCTCGAGGTTCCCGACCAGACGGTCGGCGAGAAGTTCTACACGGGCTTCGGCCTCGTGGACGAGTCGGGCCGCGACGGCGCCGTGCGCCTGCGGCCGGCGTCGCTCAAGCGCGAGACCGTGCTGCTCTACGCCGGTCCGCGCAAGCGGCTGCACCACGTCGCGTTCGGCGCGCCCGGCGCGGAATTCGAGGCCACGCGCGAAGCGCTCTCGCGCGCGGGCGTGAGTGCCGTCGATCCGCCACGCGGCGCGCCGGAGGGCGGTCTGTGGGTGCGCGATCCCGACGGCAACCTCGTCAATATCCGTCCCGAAGCGGGCGAGGCTCCGCCTCCGGATCCGCCCCTGGCGCTCAACAGTCCCGGCCACACTTCGCGCGTTGGCGCGCGCGGCTGCCCCGACCGCTTCGAGGCGCGGCCCCGCCGGCTCGGCCACATCCTCCTCTTCTCCAGCGGCCTCGAGCGGATGATCGACTTCTACACGCGCGTGCTCGGCATGAAGCTTTCCGACCGCTGTCCCGGCATCATCGCGTTCCTGCGCTGCACGCCGGATCACCACAACCTCGCGCTGCTCGGCTCCGAGGGCCCGGGCTTTCATCACGGCTCGTTCGAGGTTGGCGGCATCGACGAGATCGCGATGGGGATGCAGCGCGCGCACGACGCGGGGATCCCGGTCGGCTGGGGGCTGGGGCGCCACGTCATCGGCTCAAACTTCTTCTACTACGTGCGCGACCCGTGGGGCTCGTGGGCGGAGTACTTCCACGACATCGATCACATCCCCGAGACATGCGCGTGGCAGCCGCGCGACTTTCCGCCGGAGGACGCGCTCTATCGTTGGGGCCCGCCGGTGCCGGCGGACTTCGGCGTCAATCGAGAGCTGGAGCGCTAGCTGCGTCCGCTCGATCAGTTCCGCAAGAAGCTCGGCGATCGCGTGGAGCCGCTGAGCCTCATCTGGACGCACCTGCTGGAACGCGGCGAGTGGATCGCGCGCCGCGACCTGCACGACGCCTACGCGCGTCGAGGAGTGCACGACATCCGCTCAGCGCTCGCGCATCTGGGCGGCAGCATCGTGTTCGATCACCGTGACGGCGGGCGCGACGTCTACCGCCTGACCCTGCTCGGGATTCTTCTTGCCGCCGACGGCCCCGATATCGAGCTGCTGCTCGTCCGCCACGCCGGCGGCCTGTCGATCACGCCCGCGGAAGCCGCCATGCTGAAGCACGTGCTGGATGCGGCCGACTGGCTGCGAGACCCCGCCGTGCTGGCGACGCCTGATCTCGCGGCGTACGTCGCGGCGCGGGCACTCGACTCCTATAACCCCGAGACGCCGATCGATGGAATGAGATGACAGCACGACGAATCCTCGTGACCGGACTGAGCGGGCTGATCGGCGGCGCCTTCCACACGCACGCCGCAGGGAAATACGCGCTGCGCGCGCTGAACCGGCGCGCGGTGCCCGGCGTCGAGACGCATCGCGCCGACCTCGGCGACCTCGACGCGATCCGGCCCGCTTTCGACGGCATCGACACGGTCGTGCATCTCGCCGCCGCCGCGGGCGATAGTCAGCCGCCCGAGGCGATCATGCGCTCCAACGTCGTGGGCACGTACCACGTGTTCGAGGCCGCGCGGCTGGCCGGCGTGAAGCGCGTCATCTTCGCCAGCAGCGGCGCGACGGTCAGCGGGTGGGAGCGCGAGCCGCCGCTGAGCCACCTCGTCGCCGGCCACTACGAGCAGGCCGGCAAGATCATGCCGCTCACCCACGAGTCACCCTTGCGGCCGAGCGGGCTCTACGGCGCCAGCAAGGTCTGGGGCGAGGCGCTCGCGCGTCACTACGCCGACGCGTACGGGTTGTCCGTCATCTGCCTGCGCATCGGTCGCGTGAAGGCGGAGGACCGGCCGACGACGGCGCGGGACGTGACCGTGTGGTGCAGCCAGCGCGACATCGTGCGGATGCTGGAGGCCTGCATCGAGGCGCCGCCGTCGGTGCGCTTCGACGTCTTCTACGTCGTCTCGAATCTGAAGTATGGTTATCGCGACGTCGAGCACGCGCGTGCGGTGCTCGGCTGGACGCCGCTGGACAGCGCCGACACGCCGCGCTGAGGGGGACCCATGACCTACGGCTTCGTGCCCAACAACTGGCCGGCCTTTCAGCGCGAGCTCGACGAGCGCGGGCTCGCGATGGACGACATCGAGAAGGTCGAGATCCGTCCCAGCGCCGACGCGCCGAGCGCGACGTCGATCGAGGTGGTCGTCACCGCGCGCTCGGGCCGTGTGCACAGCTGGCGCCAGGACGAGGCGCCGCCCGCCGACTAGCGCCGCGGACGGCTAGAGTACTGCACCGATGGAGGTGGGCCAATGCGCGAGGACGAACGTGCCGAGCTGATCCGACAGTACGAAGACGGCGTGCCGGCGTTCAAGGCCGCGCTGGCCGCGGTGCCGGCGGCGGCCCTGAAGTGGCGGCCCGCTCAGGGCGCATGGTCGGTGCACGAGATCGTTTGTCATTGCGCGGACTCCGAGACCAACTCCGCGTCCCGCATCCGCTATGTGACCGGCGAGCACGATCTTTCGCTCGACAACTACGATCAGGATCGGTGGGCCATCGAGTTCGACTATCACGCTCACCCGCTGGACGCGGCGCTGGCCACCGTGGAGGCCGTGCGCGCGAATACGGCGCCGCTCATCCGTCGCCTGCCGGCGGCATGCTGGCAGCGCGCGCATCATCACAAGACCTACGGACGCTACACCGCCGAGAACTGGCTGCGCACGTACGCCGTGCACCTGCACGAGCACGCGCGACAGATCGAGGACAACGTGGCGGCGTGGCGCGCGCAGGCCGCGCGCGCTACCGCGTGAGGACGCCGATCTCGGTCAGGTAGCGCCGCACGCCGGGGTGGATCAGATCCGGTCGCGGCGCGGCGGCCGCGGTGTTGGCCGCCGTCGTCTCTTTTCCCTGCGGCAGCCGCTGCGCGATGCCGGCCTCGGCCTTGTGCAATGCCCTCGCGACGCGATAGGCCGCGTCGTCGCTCAGTCCGGGTCGCGCCATGATGAACGACCAGGAGCCGAGCGACTGAATCGGAGCATCCTGGCCCGGATACGATCCCGCGGGCACGATCAGCGGCTTGAGGAACGCGTGCTTGGCCTGGATCTTCCGAAGCCCGTCGGCGTCCGGAACGATGAAGCGGGCGCCGCCCGGCGCCTTGGCCACCGCGGTGAATCCTGGCCAGCCGACGCCGCCGCCCCACAGGGCGGCCACGCGGCCGTCCTGTACCATCGCGGGACCGTCGCCGGCGCGATCGAGATAGACCGCCTGGAAGTCACGCTCGGGATCCAGGCCGAGGCCGTCGAGCACGTAGCGCGCGAGCAGCACCAATCCGGAGCCGCGGGCGCCGAACGCGACGGGCTGGCCGCGCAGATCCTCGATCCTTCGCGCCGGCGAGTCGGCGCGCACGACGAACATGCCCGGCGTCGAGTACATCGCGGCGACGATGCGAATGGGCGAAGGCGCGCGGCCCACGCCCTGCAGCGCCTCGTAGGCGACCTCGCCCTGCACGAGCGCCAGGTCCAGCTCGTTCTTTTCGAGGAGCGGGACGTTCTCCGTGCTGCCCTTGGTGTTGCGCGGCTCGATCTCGAGTGCGGCATCGACGTCCCGGACGGCGGCGATCACGGCGTCGCCGTAGACGGGAAAGCCCCCACCGGGCGTGGCCGTGCCGAGCGTGAGCTTCATCGCCAGTGCGAGCTCGATCACTGAGCGTCGCGCCGCGCGGCGAGCAGCTCGTTCAGCTCGAGCGCACACTGCACCTTGAGCCGAAGCTGGCCCGCCATCTCCGGCGTCATCTCCTGACCCCGCGTGGCGGGATCGTCGAGCACCATCCCCGACGGCGTCGCGACGTCATCCAGCCCCACGCGCTTCTTGCAGTCCGCCATCGCCGCCTCGGCCTTCGCGACGCGGTCGGTCTTGTGCAGGGCCCCCGGCGGCGACTGATTGCAGGCGGCGAGGGCAAGCAGCACCAGCGCGCAAGCGGATCGCGGCATCATGAGCCCTGAGTGTAGCGAAAGAGCAGGACCAAGCCGTCCATAGTCCTGCAACCTTCATAGATGGTCGCGTACGGCTTCGGCAAGATTTACGCACCAGCCGACGCGTGCCAACGCGCGCGCCACTCCCGGTCACTTCTTGGCCGCCCTCGGGTCCCTGGCCAGGTCAGGATTCATCCGGGGAGGGGTGGGCTCAACGCGTAACAATTCAGAATTTCAGGGGCCGCGGTGGCTGATCAGCCCTTGGTTTTCGCTTTGCAGAGTTGTCTGCCGACCATGAGGCTCAAGGTGACCTCCTGATGAGCACCGTGCCGGGGCTGACGATGAGCAGCATCGACGACCTCCGGTCGCGCCTGGGCGCGTTGCGGGCGCGCTTTGTCAAGACGGGCACGCTCGCCGCTCGCATGGCTGCCGAGATCGCCGCCGGCGGCGCACCCCCATCCGACGAGTTCCTGGCGCAGTTGACGGCGACCAACGCCGACTTCCACGCTCTGCGCGACGAGGTGCTCGAGCACGTGGCCCACCTCGAGGTGGTTCTGCCGAAGCCGGCCGACGCCGTCGTCTCGCTCCGAGATCTCGTTCCTGTCGTCGATGCCATCGCCGAAACGCTCACCAGCGGCGAGCGCAATCGCCGCGCCGAGGCGGGCCGCGCCGCCGCGCTGCACGTGATCGATCGTGTGCAGGCCATCGGGCATCACGACGATCCGGCCTTCGCTCCGCTCGCCGATTGCCAGGCGATGGCGCGCACCCTGCACGAGGAGATCGCCGGATCCGCCGCCACCGACAGCAACGTCGTAGGCTGGGCCGCGCGCTTGAAACCGTTCGCCGATCTGCTCGACATGCTCGAGGAGGAGGGTGCGGTCGACGACGAGCGTTTCACCCAGCTCGCGGACAACGTGGCCGCGGCCTTCGGGCGCCCGCTCGCCACGGCGGCCCTCCGCGGCCGTCTTCGCCTCCGCTAGCCACCGGCATTCGATGCATACTCGAGATATTCCCTCATGGGCCAGACCCGCGTTCTCAGGATCGCGCGTCGACGCAGGACACGCCGCCGCACCACGAGGCGGCTCGCGGGCGTCTGGCCGCGCCTGCGTCTCGCCCGCCGCGTCCTGACCGCGCTGCTGGCCGCGCCGCTGGCGATCCGCGTGCTCGTGGGCGCGGTCGTGGTCCTGTCGGTATGGCTGGCGGTGAACTGGATCTACCAGGTCGTTCGCAAGCCCACGGAGCTCTTCTTCCCGGTCAGCGGCGTGCTCGCCAAGACGCCCTCCGAGACCTGGCGGCAGTACGAGCCGCTGTTCCGGCGACACTCGACGGTGGTCATCACGCCCGATCTGCTCGCGGCGCTCGCCCAGGTCGAGGGCGAGGGCAATCCCGTGGCGAGGACGTACTGGCGGTGGCAGTTCACGTGGAATCCGCTCGCGATCTATGAGCCCGCGTCCAGTGCCGTTGGCATGTACCAGATCACCAACGCGACGTTTCGCGAGGCGCGGCGCTATTGCATCCACGACCACGTGGTGGTGGAAGACGGCCCGTGGCACGACGTGCACTCGTGCTGGTTCAACGGGCTCTACACTCGTGTGGTGCCGAGCCATGCCGTCGAGCTGACCGCGGCCCTGCTGGATCGCGACGTCGCGCGCACGCTGGCGCAGCGACGGATCGATGCGGCGACGCTGCCGCAGAAGCAGGATCTGGCCGCCATCATCCATCTCTGCGGCGCCGGGGCCGGGGACGGGTATGCGCGCCGCGGGTTCCGGCTCACGCCGCACCAGCGATGCGGCGACCACGATGCCGGCCAGTATCTCGCGCGGGTCAATGCGATGAAGCGGCGGTTCGCCCGGATGTTATGATCGCCGGCGCGGCTTTCCCCCGCGGAACAACCAGGAGGCGGACGACATGAACGAGCGCTGGCGCCTTTCCCGTCGGCAGGTGCTCAAGTCGATGTTCGCAGCCGGCGCGCTGACCGCCGCCGAGTACGCGTGGTGGGACGAGCCGCTGATCTCGCCGCGCCGCGCGTGGGGGGCCACGCCCGTGCGCTTCCAGTTCAGCGTTCCCGAGCCCAAGCGCAACGCGCTCGTCGAGTCGCTCGTACAGCGCTTCAACCAGTCGCAGAAGGATTTCGAGGCGCGCGTGGAGTTCGTGCCGCAGGCGCAGGCGCGGCAGAAGCTGATCACGTCCATCGCGGCGGGCAGCCCGCCCGACCTCGCACAGGTCTGGGACAACTGGGTCGGCGAGTTCGAGGGGATGAACGCGGTCGAGGATCTCACGCCGCGGGTGAAGGACTGGTCCGGGTACAAGGACGTGATCCCGCTCGCGTGGGAGACGGTGACGGTGAAGGGCAAGATCCTGTCGTTCCCGTGGGTGGTGACCAACGACGGCGTGTACTGGCGAACCGATCGCACGAAGGACTACGGCGTCAAGCCGCCGAAGGACGACTGGACGTTCGACGAGTTCCTCGCCTACACGAAAGCGATGACCAAGCCGGAGAAGAATCAGTACGGCTTCGGCATGCGCGGGCAGGGGACGTGGGCCGTGCTCTACGCGACGGAGTTCATGTACGCCAACGGCGCCCAGGTCCTCAAGGACGGCAAGGTGGTCATCAACACGCCCCAGGCCGCCGAAGCGCTCGACTGGTACCTCGACCTGTTCCGCAAGCACAAGGTCTGCCCGCCCTCCGTGCCGACCGACGGCTGGCGCGGCATCGTCGAGGGCTTCGGTCGTGGCGTGACCAACGCGTACATCCACAACTCCGGCTCGTCGGAGGAGCAGAAGGACTTTGTGAAGCCGGAGAATTTCTCGACAGTCCCGCTGCCCTTCGGCCCGGCGAAGAAGCGCGTGTCCTTCTATTTCTCCGAAACGCTCACCGGCTTCAAGGCCGGCAAGAACCGCGAGGGCGCGTGGAAGTTCATGTCGTGGGCGATGGAGCCGGAGCCGCACTACATGTACAGCAAGGGGCTCGGCCTGCTGCCCGCGCGCAAGAGCGTGGCCGACCGGCCAGAGTTCACCAAGGACCCGGCGCTGGCTGGCTTCATCAAGTCGTTTCCGTTCTCGATCGTCAGCCCGTACCTGGCCTACGCGGGCTGGGGCGGCAAGATCGACTCCGAGGGCGTGCCGCTCTTTCAGCAAGCGCTCGTCGGCAAGCTCTCGTCGAAGGAGTTTCTCGACAAGTTCGCCGAGGTCTTGACCAAGAACATGTCGTAGTCCGATGGCCCGCGAAGCGACCCTCGCGTCACCGCTCGTGCGGCCGCTGCTGTCGCGGCGTGCGCGCGAGCTCCTGACCGGCTACTGCTACCTGCTTCCGGTGGCGCTGGCGCTGGGCGCGACCGTGCTCGTGCCCATTCTGTCGGCCATGCGGATGAGCCTCTACAACAACGTCCTCATCAAGCCGCAGGACTACCGCTTCATCGGGCTCGGCAACTACGCGCGGCTCATCCACGACGAGGTCTTCTGGCTCTCGCTGTGGAACTCCTTCTACTGGGTCTTCGGCTCCGTCTCGCTGCAATTCGTCGGCGGCTTTGCCGCCGCGCTGCTCTTGCACCAGACGTTCCGGGGCCGCGCCATCGTGCGCACGCTGACACTGCTGCCGTGGATCATCCCGGGCGTGGTCGTCGCGCTGATCTGGGAATACCTCTATCAGCCGAATTACGGCGCGCTCAACGATCTGCTCGTGCGGGCCGGGCTCATGACCGACAAGGTCGCCTGGCTCTCGAACCCGAGCCTGGCCATGCCGGCCGTCATCGCCACCAACGTGTGGCGCGGCGTGCCGTTCTTCGCGATCATGCTGCTGGCCGGGCTGCAGGCCATCCCCGACGAGCTGTACGAGGCGGCGCGGGTGGATGGTGCCGGCGTGCTCGAGCGCTTCTGGCACATCACGCTGCCGATGCTGCGGCCGATCATCGTGGTGGCCACCGCCACGCGCATCATCTGGACCTTCAACTACGCCGATCTGATCTTCGTCATGACCAGCGGCGGCCCCGCCAACGCCACGCAGATCACGTCGACCTACACGCTGCTGCAGGCCTACTCGAACCTCGACTTCGGCTACGCGGCGACGCTGTCGGTCGTGCTGCTGCTGATCATGCTGGCGTTCACGACGCTCTATCTGCGCGTCACGCGTGGCGTGGAGCCGGTGGCTTGAAGCCCCGCGCCGGGCTCGATGGGGCGGAACGCATCCTGGGCGGGCCCGTGCTCTGGGCCGGCCTCGTCGGGCTCACCGCCTTCGCCATGGCACCATTCGTGTGGGTGCTGCTCGCGTCGTTCAAGACGCGCGTCGAGCTGTACGCCATGCCGCTCGTCTGGCTGCCGGCGTCGCTCAGCGTCACCAACTACGTCGAGGCGTGGACCTCGAAGCTGACGCCCTTCAGCCGGTTCTTCGCGAACAGCCTGTGGGTGTCGTCGGTGACCATGGTCGCCACCACGGCCATCTCCGTCCTGGCCGGCTACGCGCTCGCGCGCTTCCGCTTCGCGGGCCGGCAGACGGTGATGATGGTCTTCCTGGCCACGCAGATGTTTCCCGCGGTGCTGCTGATCGCGCCGCTGCTGTCGCAGTGGCACGCGCTCGGCCTCATCGACACCTACCAGGCGCTGATCTACTCCAACTTCTCCTTCACCGTGCCGTTCACGGTGTGGATGCTCGTCGGCTACTTCGAGTCGATTCCGCGCGAGCTGGAGGAGTCGGCGCTCATGGACGGCTGCGGTCGCTTCGGGGCGCTCTGCCGCGTGGTGCTGCCGCTGGCCGCGCCGGGCGTGGCGGCCACCGCGATCTTCGCCTTCGTGTCGTCGTGGAGCGAGCTGCTGTTCGCGATCACGTTCACCTCGCAGACCGAGATGCGCACGTTGTCGGCGGGCCTGCTGTTCATGGTGGGTCAGTACGAGATCCAGTGGGGCCAGCTCTCCGCCGGCGTCATCATCAGCACGCTGCCCGTGGCCGTGCTGTTCACGTTCCTGCAGCGCCACCTCATCCGAGGACTCACGGCGGGCGCGCTCAAGGGGTGACGCACCCGGCGCTCGATGTCGTGGTGGCGCGGGCAAGCTACCCGGCGCCCGTCGGCCCGTGCCGCTTTCAGTTTCCCGATCCGCGCGCGGCGGACTCCGACGGGTTGCTGGCGACGGGCGGCGACCTGGAGCCGGCCACGCTGCTCGCCGCCTATCGTCAGGGCGTGTTCCCGTGGCCGATGGACGGCTTCGACCTGCTCTGGTGGTCGCCCGATCCACGCGCCATCCTGCCGCCCGACGGTGTGCACGTCTCGCGCTCGCTGGCCCGCACGCTTCGCTGCGGGCGGTTCCGCGTCACGATCGACGCCGCCTTCGACGACGTCATCGCCGGCTGCGCGGAGCCGCGCGCCACCCACGACGAGACGTGGATCACGCCGGCCATTCGCTCCGCCTACGGACGTCTGCATCGGCTCGGGTGGGCGCACAGCGTGGAGGTGTGGGCCGACGGCGCGCTCGCGGGTGGGCTCTACGGTGTGGCGATCGGAGCGCTCTTCGCGGCGGAGTCGATGTTTCATCGCGTGAGCGACGCCTCCAAGGTGGCGCTCGTCGCGCTCGGCCAGCATGCGCGCGCCGTCGGTGTGCAGCTGGTGGACGTGCAGATGCCGACGCCGCATCTCACGTCGATGGGCGCGGTGACGCTCTCGCGCGAGCGGTATTTGAAGGAGGTCGCCGGCGCCGTCACGCGCCGGGTCGACTTCACCGGCCGCGCCTGCGAATTTCCCGGCGGCGAAGGCGTCTCACCGGTAGAGTGAATTCATGCGATACGCGTTGGCGCTCCTGAGCCTTCTCGCCATGGTCGGGCCGGCGGCCGCGCAGACGACGAGCGCCGCGCTCGACGAGGCCGTGCGCGGTGTCGAAGGGGCCTACGGCCGCATGACCGATCTCAAGGCCGACTTCACGCAAACGGCGTTCAACAAGAGCCTGAACCAGACGATCCCGGCCTCCGGCACGGTGTATCTGAAGAAGGGCGGCAAGCTGCGCTGGGAATACGCCGAGCCGACGCCGCAGCAGATCGTGTCGGACGGCAAGACGATCTGGATCTACACGCCTACGCTCAACCAGGTGAACACCGGCCGGGCGCCGGATGCGCTGTCGGGGCCCGCCGGCTCGTTCCTGAGCGGCCTCGGCAAGCTGCGCGAGCACTTCGACGTGCGGTTGCTCAACCCGGCCCAGCCCAAGGACGCCGAGGGCAACGTCCAGCTCGATCTCACGCCCAAGCAGCCGCTGCCCACGCTGCAGCGCCTGATCCTGGCGTTCGACCCCAACGGCTGGCAGCTGCGCCGCGCGGTGGTCTACGACCAGTTCGAGAACACGGTCACGATGAAGTTCACGAAGCTCGTCATCAACTCCGGGCTGGAGGACAAGCTCTTCGCCTTCGTGCCGCCCAAGGGCGTCGCGACGGTACCGCTGAAGTAGCTCAGCCCGGTCGTCGGGTCTTCGGCGGTAGCGTTCGGCCGTGGACGAGCGAGCGGGCGAGCCAGCGTTTGAGCGTCGTACGCGATTTCAGCATCGCCGGCGGCACGACCGCCCACTGCTTCATCACGCGGCCGCGCATCGCGACGAAGGGCTTGGCGCCGCGCAGGGCGAGGAACGTGGCGCGGTCGGTCTCGCTCAGACGCAGGATCATGCGGTCGCGCACGAGGCCGGCGACCATGTTGCCGCGCAGAAAAATCGCGGGATAGCCGAACATCTTCCGCCGCTCGACGCCGTGCAGCGAGTCGACGGCCGCATCGAATGCGCGCACGAGCGTCGGCGGCGACGGCGTGAACTTCATCGCATCTCCGCCGCTCGGGCCATGAGGAACTCACGCACGGCGGACTCTTCGCTCAATCCGATCGCGCGGTCGTACGCGTCACGCGCGTGGCCCGTGCGTCCGAGCTTCTTGAGCAGCTGAGCCCGCAGGGCCCAGTACGGCTGGTACGCCGCCACCGCGTCGGCCGGCATCGTGTCGAGCGCGCGGAGGCCCGCTTCGTCACCACGCGCCTCCGCGAGCGCCGCCGCCGCGGCGACACGCGCGCCGACCGTCGGCGCGCAGCGCAGCAGTCCCTCGTAGAGCAGCGCGATCGCCTCCCAGTCCGCCGCGCCGCTTCGCGCACGCTGAGCGTGCGCCGACTGGATCGCCGCCTCCAGCTGAAATCGGCCCGGCGCCGCGAAGCGCGCGGCCGTGGCCAGGACCGTCTCCGCCTCTTCGAGCATCGGCCGTGACCAGCGCGCCACGTCCTGCTCGCGCAGGGGCACGTACGCGCCGGCATCATCACGGCGCGCCGGCCGCCGCGCCTCGCAGTGCAGCATCAGCGCGAGCAGCCCGAGCGCTTCCGGCTCGTCGGGCAGCAGGCGCGCCACCAGTCGTCCCAACCAGATGGCCTCCTCGGCGAGGCCGCGGCGTCGCGGGTCGGCGCCGGCGACGTCCTCCCAGCCGCTGCCGTACGCCGCATAGATGGCGTCGAGCACGGCTGGCAGGCGCGCGGCCATCTCCCGGCGCTCGGGCACCTCGAACCGGATGCCTGTCTCGCGGATCTTCGCCTTCACGCGGACGAGCCGCTGGCCCATCGTGGCCGGCGCTACGAGAAACGCCGACCCGATCCGCGCGGCGTCGAGCCCGAGCACGGTCTGCAGCATGAGCGGCGTGCGCGCCGCCTCATCGATGTCCGGGTGTGCGCACACGAACAGCAGCGCCAGCCGCTCGTCGGACACCGGCGCGCGGCCGGCGTCGTCGGCGTGCTCGTCCAGCATGAGTGTCAGGTCGGCCTCGGCGGCCGCGGCGACGCCGGCGTGGCGCGCGCCGTCCACGAGCCGGCGGCGGGCGGCCGTCAGGAGCCACGCCTCGGGCTTGTCCGGCACGCCGGTGCGCGGCCACGTCTCGAGCGCCGCGACGAGCGCGTCGCCGAGCGCGTCCTCGGCGCGCGCGACGTCGCGCCAGTGTGCCGCGAGATACGCGACGAGCCGGCCGTACGACGCGCGCGCCGCCAGCTCCGCCGCGGCGGCCGCGTCGCTCACGCGGGCGGCGGCGGAGGCGGCATGTTGGGCCGCACCTCCGCCGCGCCGGTGGACGCTGACGGACAGCGCGCCGCCCACTCGAGTGCCTTGTCGAGATCGGGCACGTCGATCACGTAATAGCCGCCGAGCTGTTCTTTGGTGTCCGCGAACGGCCCGTCCTGCACGCGTCGCTTCCCGTCGTGCTGGCGCACGGTCGTCCCTTTCCGCGGCGGCTCCAGGCCCGCGCCGCCGACCATCACTCCGGCGTCCCGCAACGCCTTCGTGTAGGCGCGGTACGCGCCCCAGTACGCGTCCTTGCGCTTGGGATCGGTGCGGGCGGCAAGCTCGGACTCCGTCTCGTAGACCAGAATCGTGTATTGCATGGCGTGTCCTCCTCGACTCTATGACGGGCCAGAGACGGCCGTTTCGACAGGCCGATGCGCCATGGGGGGGCCCTCCGCGGTGGTAGTCTATATCTCCATGGCTGCCGAGAACTCGTTCGACATCGTGTGCAAGATCGACATGCAGGAGGTCACCAACGCGCTCGACCAGGCGCGCCGCGAGATCGAGACGCGGTACGACCTCAAGGGGACGAAGAACGAGGTCACGCTCGACAAGACCGACATCGTCCTGCTCTCGCCCGACGACATGAAGCTCAAAGCGGTGACGGACATCCTCCAGTCCAAGCTCCACAAGCGAGGCGTTCCGCTGAAGGCCCTGACCTACGGCACCGTGGAGACCGCATCGGGCGGCGTGCTCCGGCAGAAGATCGGCCTGCAGCAAGGGATCCCGATGGAGAAGGCCAAGGAGATCGTGCGCCTCGTGAAGGACAGCAAGATCAAAGTGCAGGCCTCGATCCACGAGGACAAGGTGCGCATCTCGGGCAAGAGCCGCGACGATCTACAGGCCGTGATGAAGCTCGTGCGCGACAAGGATCTCGGCATCGCGCTCAACTTCGACAATCGGCGCACGACCTAGCCCGTCCGCGGCATGAAGGTTCACCTCACCACGCTCGGCTGTCCCAAGAACCAGGTCGATTCCGAGCTGATGCTCGGGCGCCTGGACGCGGCCGGCCATGCGCTCGTCGAGCGCGCGGAGGACGCCGAGTGCCTCATCGTGAACACGTGCGCGTTCATCGACCGCGCGCGCGAGGAGTCGGTCAACACGATCCTCGAGTTGGCCCAATTGAAGCGGCGCGGCCGCTGCCGCGCGCTGATCGTCACCGGCTGTCTCACGCAGCGCTATGGAATCGAAATCAAGAAGGAAATGCCTGAGATCGACGCGATGCTCGGAACGTCGAACCTGGAACGAATCGTCGAGCTCGTCGAGCAGGCGGCGAACCGCGAGGACTGGGCGCTTTCAGCGCCGCCGGGGTATCTCTATGACGCCTCAGCACCGCGGCTGCTGACGGGCAAGGTCCCGTACGCGTACGTGAAGATCGCCGAAGGCTGCGACATGGGCTGCACGTTCTGCGCGATCCCCCAGTTTCGCGGCACGCATCGCAGCCGCCCGCTGCGCGACATCGTCGCGGAGGTGGACGGGCTCGCCAAGCGCGGCGTGCAGGAGGCCATCCTCGTCTCGCAGGACACGCTCGCGTACGGCCGCGATCTCGTCGGCAACGGCGACATCGGCGACCTGCTGCTGGCGCTCGGCGAAGACACGCGGATGCCGTGGATCCGCCCGATGTACCTGCATCCCGCGCACGTCAACGACCGTGTGCTCGGCAAGTTTGCGCGCGCGCGCATCGTGCCCTATGTCGACATGCCGGTGCAGCACGGCGACGACGGCGTTCTTCGCGCCATGCGGCGCGCCGTGACCGCGCGACGCATGCTGGAGATCGTCGGTCAGTTCCGCGGCGCCATCGCCGACGTCACGCTGCGGACGACGGTGCTCGTCGGGTTTCCCGGCGAGACGCCGGCCGCCTTCGAAAATCTCCTCGCGTTCCTCGACGAGGCGCGCTTCGATCGCCTCGGCGTGTTCACCTACTCGCCAGAAAGCGGCACGCCGTCGCCGGACTTTCCCGACCAGATCGACCCGGAGGTCGCCGTCGAGCGTGCCACCGTCGTACAGGACTTGCACGATGCGATCGCGTTTGACCGCAACGCGAAGCTCGTCGGCTCGGTGCTCGACGTGCTCGTGGACGGGCCAAGCGAGGATCCGGCGTTCGCGTGGGAAGGTCGGACGGCCGGGCAGGCGCCCGAGATCGACGGCGTCGTCTATCTACGCGATCGCGGCGCCTTCACGCCAGGACGCTTCGCGCGCGCGCGTATCGCCGAGGTGGAAGGCCACGAGCTCGTCGCCGAGCGCCAGTAGCCGCTCCATCTCGGCGACGACCCGCATCGCGCTCGCCATCGCGACGGTGGGCGGCGTGGGCTGGGCTCCCGTCGCGTCCGGCACCGTCGCGAGCGCGCTCACCATCGTGGTGCTGTGGCTCCTGGCGCTCTCGCGCACCGAGATCATCGTCGTCTTCGTCGTCGTCACCGTGATCGGCACCTGGGCCGCCGAGCACGCCGAGCGCGCGCTCGGCACCAAGGATCCCGGTGCGATCGTCATCGACGAGGTGGCTGGGATGACGCTCTCCGTGCTCCTGCTGCCGCTGACGGTGCCCGTCGCCATCCTCGCGTTCCTGCTCTTCCGTCTCTTCGACATCGTCAAGCCCACGCCGGCGCGACAGGCCCAGGCGTTGCCCGGTGGCGCCGGCGTGATGGTGGACGATCTCATTGCCGGCCTCTACGCGCTGGTGATCGTCACCGCGCTGCGCGCGCTCGTCGGATGGCCGTGATTGTCGTGCGAGCCGCAAGACGTCGCGGGGCTGGGGCCCCGCCGTCTGAGGCGAGCCTATGATTGGGGGCGGCCTTCGATTGGTCGGCGTCGCGGCCGACGCGTCATCGGGCGGCGATCCGACCGCGCCGGTCCAGGCGGTGCTGGTGGCCGCCGGCGTTCCCGTCGACGGCCGCGTCCTCGTCGACGACGACGAGCTCGCGCTGGAGCGCGCGCTGGCCTCCGATGCGTCGTTGACCGTCGTCATGGCGGGCCCCGGCGGGTCGGCGGGCGAGACGGTGCGTCGCGTTCTCGCGCGACTGTCCGGAACGCGACTCGTGCTGAACGATCGGATGCTGGCCGCGCTCGAGGCGTCGTATCGCCGCCACGATCGGCCGCTGCCCCGCCGCGCGGAGCGCCAGGCGCTGCTGCCGCAGGGCGCCACGCCGTGGCCCGGCGACGAGGGTGAGCCCGCGTGGACGGTCGACACTCCGCGCGGCGCATTCGCCGTGCTGCCGCGTGGCACGCCGTCGGCTGCGCTCTCCGCGCAGCTGATCGATCTGGCGCGCAGCCGTGTCGGCGCGCGCGGCGTCGTCACTCGGACGCTTCGCACGGCCGGCGTGAGCCTGAGCGATCTCGAGGAGCGGCTCGCGGAATGGCTCGGTCGCGAGGGCGACGTCTCGGTGAGCACGGTCCCGGCCGACGGTGAGGTGTGGGTGCGGCTTCGCGCGCGCGGCGTCACCGTCGAGGCGGCGACCGCGGCGCTGCAGGCGGTGGAGTCGCGCATCGCGGCGGCGCTCGGTGAGGATTGCTACAGCCGCGACGGCGAAACGCTGGAGCAGGTCGTGGGACGCCGGCTGCGCGAACGCGGGCTGACTGTCGCCACCGCGGAGTCGTGCACCGGCGGGCTCGTCGGGCATCGGCTGACCAACATCCCCGGCTCCTCCGCGTGGTTCGAGCGTGGCGTGGTCGTATATTCCAACCGCGCCAAGCAGGAGCTCCTCGGCGTATCGGAAGAGATTCTGAAATCGCACGGCGCGGTCAGTGCGCCCTGCGCGGAGGCGATGGCGCGCGGCATCTGTGCCGCCGCGCACGCGCCGTGCGGCGTCTCGATCACCGGCATCGCCGGGCCAGACGGCGGAACGCCTCAGAAACCCGTGGGGACCGTGTTCATCGGCCTCGCGGTCGCGGGCGACGTGACGACCCGTCACTTTCGATTCGCCGGCGATCGTGCGGCCGTCAAGTGGCAATCGTCGCAGATGGCATTGGATATGCTCCGCAGGCGGCTTGGAGGTCCCTGACATGAAGCGGATGCTTTCAGCGAGTCTCGGTCTCGTCGCCCTCGCAGGCATACTCGTCGGCTGCAGCGTCGCGTCGCCGTCGATGGAGCGCGGCACGGCGCTCTATCACGATAATCAGTATGCGTCCGCCGCCGATGCGTTCACCGATGCGCTCATCGACGACCCGACATCGGCCGCGGCCTGGAACAATCGCGGCGCCGCGCGTCTGCGCTCGGGCGACGTCAACCGCGCGATCGCCGATTACAACCGCGCGCTCGAGCTCTCGCCGCGCGACGCGGACATCTACTACAACCGCGGCAATGCGCTGGTGGCCGCCGGGCAGTATCAGGACGCGATCGCCGACTATACGCGCGCCGCGCAGCTCGATCCGAGCCTTGCCATGGCGGTCTTCAATCGCGGCACGGCCTACGCGATGCTCGGCCAGCGCGACGCCGCGCAGGCGGACTGGTCGCGCGCAATCTCCCTGGCACCCGACCCGTGGACGAAGTCGGCGATGCAGCGCAGCGCCAGGCTCGACGGCGCGCCGGCCGTGGTATCCGTGGTGAGGCCGGACATTCATCCGGCGAATGTCGCATCGGCGCCCGCGCCGGGCACCGGGGCAGGGACGGTACCGATCGCGCGCACGCCGTCCCCGATCGCCGCGACGCCACCGGTTCCGGCCGCCGCATCGCCGCAGGTCATCGTGGCGCCCGTCCAGCCCTCCGCATCGCCGCAAGCGCTGGACGGGCGCGCGCTCGCGTCGCGCGCCATCGTCCGTGAGCTCGACGGCGACCACGATGGCGCGATGCAGGATCTGCGAGCGGCCCTGGCGCTCGAGCCGGATGCCGCGCGTCAGGTGTCGATCGTCCGCCTGATGCGGCTGCTGGAAACGCCTCGATAGCCGGTCTTCGCCTCTTCGTCGCCGTGCTGCTGCCGGACGAGCTCCGGCAGCGGCTGGCGACCGCGATCGAGCGCCTGCATCCATACGCCGCCGACGTGGCGTGGGTGGCGCCGGCCAATCTCCACGTCACGCTGAAGTTCCTCGGTCAGGTCGAGGAGGCGCGCGTGTCCGCGCTGGCCGACGCGCTGCGGACGGCGCTCGTCGATCAGCGGGCCGTCGATGTCGCCGTGCGCGGCCTCGGCGCCTTTCCCTCGCCGACCCGGCCGCGCGTGCTCTGGGCCGGCCTCGAGGACGCGACGGGTGGTATGACGGCGCTCGCCCAGCGGGTGGATGTCTGCTGTGCCCGCCTCGGCTTTCCCGCGGAGACGCGCGATTTCGCCGCACACGTGACGCTTGGCCGCGTGCGCGAGGCGCGCCGCCAGCCTGCCCTCGCTGACGTCCTCGCACGGCCGGCGGACTTCGGCCGGCTGCGCGTGGAGCGCGTGTCGCTCATGCGCAGCGAGCTGTCACCGCGCGGCGCGCGCTACTCCGAGCTGTTCGCCGCGCCGCTGGCCGTACAATAACGCCGTGAGTGTCGGCTTCTCCGACGACGAGATCCGGCACCTGCGCGCCGAGACTCCGGGATGCGCAGAAGTCGCGCACTTCAACAACGCCGGCTCGAGCTTGCCGCCGGCACCCGTCCTCGAGGCCCATCTCGAGTATCTACGTCACGAAGCGCTGATCGGCGGCTACGAGGCGCAGGAGGAAGCGCAGGGGCGGCTGGACGGGGTGTACGCGGCCGCCGCGCAACTCGTCGGCGGCGGCGGTCCGGACGAGATCGCGCTATTCGAGAACGCCACGCGCGCGTTCGACATGGCGCTCTACGGGGTGCCGCTCGAGCCCGGTGACGTCATCCTGACCTCCACGGCCGAATACCACTCGATGTTCGTGACGTATCTGCACCGCGCGCGCCGCGGCGTGCGGGTCGAGGTGGTGCCGGGCGATGCCACCGGTCAGCTCGACGTCAGCGCGCTCCGCAAGCGTCTCGACTCCGATGTGCGGCTGATCGCGATGACGCACATGCCGACCAACGGCGGGCTCGTGCAGCCGGCGCAGGCCGTCGGCGAGGTTGCGCGCGAGGCCGGGGTCTTCTTCCTGCTCGACGCCACGCAGACGGTGGGCCAGATGCCGCTCGACGTCCGGCGTCTTGGCTGCCACGCGCTGGCCGGCACGTCGCGCAAGTATTTGCGTGGCCCCCGCGGTGTGGGATTTCTCTGGGTCGCGCGCGAGTGGATCGAGCGCCTCGAGCCGCCGCTCATGGAGGGCCACGCCGCGGAGTGGGTCGAGCCGGACCGTTACGTCATCCGCCCCGATGCCAAGCGCTTCGAGGTCTGGGAGTCGAACGTGGGCGCGCGCCTGGGCTTCGGCGCGGCGATCGCGTACGCGCAGGCGCTCGGGCTCGATCGGATCTGGGCCCGCGTGCAGACGCTGGCCGAGACGCTGCGCGCGCGCCTGGCGGCGGTGTCGGGCGTCGCCGTGCGCGATCTCGGGGCCGTGCGTGGCGGCATCGTGTCGTTCACCGTGGGTGACGTCGAGGCGGCGCGCGTGAAGGCAGCGCTGCGCGCCGCGAGGATCAACGTGACCGTCTCCCCGGCGCGTGGCACGCTGATGGATATGCGGGCGCGCGGTCTGCGGGAGGTCGTGCGCGCGTCCGTCCACTACTACAACACCGACGAGGAGATCGAGCGCCTGACGGCGGAAGTCGCGCGGCTCGTGCGATGAGCACAGGCTCGGAGATGGGTCGTGCTCGGCCCCGTGATCGTCGTCAGCTTGCCCTGATCTGCGTCCTTCTGCTCCTGCTGGCGGCGCCGGCGTCGGCGTGCGAGCGGGCCCGCGGACCGGCCGACGCGCCGGCGGCGCTGATTCTCTCGGGCGGCGGCGCCAAGGGCGCATGGGAGGCGGGCGTGGCGGCCGCGCTGATCGAGCGCGGCCTGCCGGTGCGGCTGGTCGCCGGCTCGAGCGCCGGCGCGCTCAACGCGGCGATGGTTGCCGATGGCCGGCTCGACCGCCTGCAAGGGCTGTGGCGGACGGTCACGCGCGAGCAGGTCTACACGCTGCGGCCGTCGGTCGTGTTCGCGGGGCTGCTCCCGGGCTTCTTGACGCTGCTCGCGCTGGACCGCGCGGGCTCGCTCCTCGATCCGGCGCCGCTGCGCGCGCTCATCACCGAGGCGATCGATCTCGAGCGGATCCGTGCATCCTCCGTCGAGCTGCTGGTCGTCGCCACCGATCTGGCGCGCTATGACAAGCGCGCCTTCGACAATCGGACCGTGAGCGTGGACGCGCTGATGGCGGCGACCGCCGTGCCCGGCGCCTTCCCGCCGGTGCGTGTCGATGGCGTGCCGCTCGTCGACGGCGGGCTGACGGGGCGCGCGCCCGTGCTGGAGGCGCTCGCGCTCGGTCGCCCCATCGGCCGCGCGATCGTCGTCATGAGCTACGCGCCCGACGAGCACGCGAGCGCGCCGACGACGCTGCGCCGCACGCTGGAGGAATCGCTGGAGCTGGCGATGATCCATGCGATCCGGCGCGACGTGGAGCTGGCGCGCCTGCGCCATCCGGACGTCGACGTGCAGCTCTTGACGCCTTCCGCGCCGCTCATGCTCCGCCCGCTCGACTTCGACACGGAAGGCATGGCGAGAGCACTCGAGCTCGGACGGGCGGACGCGCAGACGTGTCTGGAGGTCATGCAGGGCCGATGAGTCGCGCCATCGTCGCGGCGCTGGTGCTCCTGCTGGCCGGCTGTGCGGCGCCACACTACGTCTACGAGCGCCGGACCGCCACGCCGGCCCAGACCGATCACGACCTGGAGCTCTGCCGGCGCGAGGGGTTCCGTCCCTCCAAGTTCGCGGTCTGGCCGTCCAATCGCTACGACTGGGACGTCGTCAACCGGTGCATGGAGCGCCGCGGCTACCGGGTGCGGCCTCCGGAAGACTAGCGCTGCCCCAAAGGACTGTATCCAAGATCGGTCATTGACGCTGCCGGTGGGGGCTCCTAGAATGGCGCCAGTCATCCAACGAACCAACCCCGGGCGACTATAAGGAGCGCGCGCATGGCGGAAGTGAAGAGCGATCGGCGACAGGCCCTGGAGCTCGCCATCTCCACGATCGAGCGGCAGTTCGGTAAGGGCTCGGTCATGCGCCTGGGCGCGAACGGTCCGCTGGAGGAGATCGCGGTCGTCCCCACGGGCGCGCTCTCCCTCGACGTGGCCCTCGGCGTCGGCGGCCTGCCGCGCGGCCGGGTCGTCGAGATCTACGGCCCGGAGTCGTCGGGCAAGACCACGCTCGCGCTGCACGTCGTGTCCGAGGCGCAGCGCCTGGGCGGCACCGCCGCGTTCATCGACGCCGAGCACGCGCTCGATCCCATCTACGCCAAGAAGCTCGGCGTCAACACGGACGAGCTCTTGATCTCGCAGCCCGACACGGGCGAGCAGGCGCTCGAGATCACCGAGACGCTCGTGCGCTCCAACGCCGTCGACGTCATCGTCATCGACTCGGTCGCCGCGCTGGTGCCGCGCGCCGAGCTCGACGGCGACATGGGTGACTCGCTGCCCGGCCTGCAGGCGCGGCTCATGTCGCAGGCCCTGCGCAAGCTCACCGCGGCGATCGCGCGCTCGGGCTGCGTGGTGATTTTCATCAACCAGATCAGAGAGAAGATAGGCGTCATGTTTGGCTCGCCTGAAACGACGACGGGCGGGCGCGCGCTGAAGTTCTACGCCTCGGTGCGCCTCGACATCCGCCGCCAGGACGCGATCAAGCAGGGGACGGAGTCGGTCGGCGTGCGCACCAAGGTCAAGGTCGTCAAGAACAAGCTGGCGCCGCCATTCCGCGAAGCGGAGTTCGACGTCCTCTACGGCGAGGGCATCTCGAAGTCCGGCACCATCCTGGACGCCGGCGTGGAGCAGGGGATCATCGAGAAGTCTGGTACCTGGTACACCTACAAGACCGAGCGCATCGGCCAGGGGCGCGAGAACGCGCGCAAGTGGCTGCAGGAAAACCCGGTGGTTCTGAGCGATCTCGAAGCCAAGATCCGTGACACGCTCGGTCTCAAGACGCCCGCGCCCCTGAAATCATAAAGATCCTCGACGCCAAGGCCGCCCGCCTCGTGGCGGGCGACCTTCTTTCCCGCCACGCGTGGACACGGGCGGATCTCGCCGCGCGGCTGCGCCGGCGCGGCGCGCCGGCCGACGTCGCCGCCGAGGTCGTGGACGATCTCGTCGCGCGCGCCTATGTCGACGACGCCGCGTTCGCGCGGCACTGGGTCACGACGCGCGCGGCCCGTGGCTACGGCGCCGCGCGGCTGCGCATGGAGTTGCGTGCGCGCGGCGTCGCGCTCGCCGTAATCAGCGCCGCGTTGAGCATGCTCGGCGGTGACGATGTCCTCGGCCGTGCCCGCGAGACGGCGCGGCGTCGGCTGCCCGCCTTGCGCCGCGGCCGGCCCGATCGCGTCGCGCCGCGCTTGCGCGACTATCTCCTGCGCCGGGGATTCTCGACAAGCGTCGTGGTGCGCGTCGTGCGCGAGACAACCGGCGCGGCGGCAGACGACTGACGCTCACCGCACGCGGCCACCCGCGTACGTCAGCTGGTAGACCACGGCGCCGTCGCGCCTGATCAGCTCGGCGCCTGTGAACTCGTCGATGCCTCCACGCCACTCGTTGACGTACTCGTAGCCGAACGTCTCGTGTCGGGCCGGCCCACGAAACGGCGCGTCGGCGATGCCACGCTTCAGCGCCTCGCGCAGAAACGCGTAGACCTGACGCATCTGCGTCTCGGACGCGCCCGCGAGGACGCCGCCCGCGTACGCCATGCTCCAGCCCACGACGCTCGCGCGATAGACCGTCTCGAGGCCGGCGAACGCGGCGATGCCGACGTAGACGTCGCGGTAGAACAGCTCGCCCTCGCGATACTCCAGCTGACGCGAGCCGGGCAGCAGCGGCGTCACCGTGGCGTCGTCGCCCTGTGCGGCGTACGTGGCGCGCTTGGCGCGCAGCAGGAAACCCGCGAGCCCGTCGGAGTCGCTCACGAGCCGGATGGTACAATGACGCTCCCATGACCGGCGCCGAGATCCGCGAGACTTTTCTCAAGTATTTCGAACGGAACGGCCACACGCGCGTGCCGTCCTCCCCGCTCGTGCCCGTCGGCGACCAGACGCTCTTGTTCACGAACGCCGGCATGGTGCAGTTCAAAGGCGTATTTCTCGGCGAGGAAAAGCGCGACTACGTGCGCGCGACGACCTGTCAGAAGTGCGTGCGCGCCGGCGGCAAGCACAACGATCTCGAGAACGTCGGACGCACGGCGCGGCACCACACGTTCTTCGAGATGCTGGGCAACTTCTCCTTTGGCGACTATTTCAAGGCGGAGGCGATCGCGTTCGCCTGGGAGTTTCTCACGAAGGACCTCGGCCTCGACCAGCGCCGGCTGAAGGCCACCGTGTTCAGGGAGGACGACGACGCCTTCAACCTCTGGAAGTCGGTGGCGGGGCTGACCGACGATCGCATCCTGCGCCTGGGCGAGGAGGACAACTTCTGGGCGATGGGCGACACGGGCCCGTGCGGACCGTGCTCGGAGGTTCACTTCCATCAGGGCGACGATCTGCCATGTGCGGAAGAGGCGGCGGGGCGCACGTGCCTGGGACCGGCGTGCGAATGTGACCGCTGGCTCGAGATCTGGAACCTCGTCTTCATGCAGTTCAATCGTGACGCGAGCGGAAACATGACGCCGCTGCCGCGGCCGTCGATCGACACCGGCATGGGGCTCGAGCGTACGGCGGCGGTCATGCAGGGCAAGCGCTCGTCGTACGAGACCGACCTTTTCGCGCCCTTGATCCGACACGTGGCGCAGCTGAGCGGCAAGCGCTACGGTGTCAATCGCGAGCACGACGTCTCGATGCAGGTCATCGCCGATCACGCGCGGGCCACGACGTTCCTGATCGCCGACGGCGTGCTGCCGTCCAACGAGTGGCGTGGCTACGTGCTGCGGCGAATCATGCGCCGCGCGATGCGCCACGGGCGCAAGCTCGGCCTCGCAGAGCCGTTCCTGTGGCGCGGTGTCGAGTGGGTCGGTGAGGTCATGGGCCAGGCCTATCCATCGATCGTGAGCGAGCGCGCGCGGATCATCGACGTCGTGCGCCAGGAAGAAGAGCAATTCGCGAAGACGCTCGACAACGGCATGCGCCGCATCGAGGAGTATGCGCAGGCGCAGGGCGCGGGCGCCGGGCGGCCGATCGACGGGCGCTTCCTGTTCACGCTCTACGACACGTACGGCTTTCCGCGCGATCTCGCCGAAGAGATTCTCGTCGACCAGGGGTGGCGCGTCTCCGACGCGACGGAGCGCACCTGGAACGAAGAGATGGAGGCGCAGCGCGAGCGTGCGCGCGCAAAAGCCTCGTTCGGCGGCGACGAAGGCGCGCCGGATACGATCGCGGTCTACCAGCAGATCGGCGGCAGCCTCGCGCGGCCGCAGCAGTTCGTCGGCTACGAGACGCTGACGGCGCCCGCGCGGATCCTGGCCATGGTCGCCAACGGCCGGCGGGTGAGCGAGGCGGCGACCGGCGACGAGGTGGAGGTCATCCTCGATCGCACGCCCGGATACGCGGAGTCCGGCGGTCAGATCGGCGATCGCGGCACGCTCGTCGGCCGCAGCGGCCGCGGTGACATCGTCGACACGTACTACCGCGGCAGCAAGCTGATCGTGCACCGCGTGAAGGTGGGCGCGGGCGGCTTCCACGAGAACGAAGAGGTCGCCGTCTCGATCGACTCGCCGCGGCGCCAGGGCCTGCGCCAGCACCACACGGGCACGCACCTGCTGCACGCGGCGTTGCGGAGGATCCTCGGCACCCACGTGACCCAGGCGGGCTCGCTGGTGGCGGCGGATCACCTGCGCTTCGATTTCTCGCACGGCGGCCAGGTCAAGGACCACGAGATCGAACAGATCGAGGAGCTCGTCAACGAGCAGGTGCAGGCCAATACGCCGGTCACGAATGCCGAGATGGATCTCAACGAGGCGCTGGCGGCGGGAGCCATGGCGCTGTTCGGCGAGAAGTATGGCGACCGCGTGCGCGTCGTGAAGATCGGCGACTTCTCCACCGAGCTGTGCGGCGGCACTCACCTGGATGCCACCGGCCAGATCGGGTTCTTCAAGGTGGCCGAGCAGGGCGCGGTGGCCGCGGGCGTGCGTCGGATCGAGGCGGTGGCGGGGACGGCCGCGGTGGAGGCGGTGGCGCGACGCGAGCGCGTGCTGCGTGAGATCGCCGACATCCTCAAAGTCGGCGCCGACGAGGCGCCGAAGCGGCTGCGCAAGCTGCTCGACGAGCAGAAGACGCTCGAGCGTCAGCTCGCGGAGATGGAGACGAAGCTCGCCCGCGGCAAGGCGGACGATCTGGTCGCGAGCGCCCGGCAGGTGAACGGCGTCGCCGTCGTCGCGGGCCGGATCGACGGCCTCGATCCCGACGGTCTGCGCGCGGTCGCCGACACCCTGCGCGATCGGCTCGGCTCCGGCCTCGTCTGCGTGGGCAGCGTCCTCGACGGCAAGGTCAATCTCGTGGCCGCCGTGACCAAGGACCTGGTCAAGCGCTTCCCGGCCGGCAAGCTGATCCAGGAAGTCGCGCAGGCGGCGGGCGGCCGCGGTGGCGGGCGGCCGGATCTCGCCCAGGCCGGCGCGCCCGATCCGGGGCGGCTCGACGCGGCGCTCGCGCTCGTGTCCGACTGGGTCGCCCGCCAGCCCTGAGCCGCTTGCTAAGATAGCGGCGCGTGGAGCCCCACCTCAAGATCCTCCACACCGTTGCGGAGACGGTGAGTCGCACCCTCGACGTCGAAGCCATCTTGAAGACGGCGCTGGAGGCGCTCACCCACGTCACCGGCCACGAGATCGCCAGCCTGCACCTGCTGGCCACCGACGGCGTCACCCTCGAGCTGCGCGCCGATCGCGGCCTCTCCGGGCCGATGCGCGAGGTCAACCGGCGGCTCACCGTCGGCGAAGGCATCATCGGCCGCGTGGCGGCGAGCGGCGAGACCGCCGTCCTGCACGACGTGATGGGCTCGCCGGACCTGCTGCCCTCCGCGCAAGACACCGTGCGACGCGACCGCATCCGCGGCTTCGTCTGTGTGCCGATCCACGCGCGCGGCCGCACGCTCGGCACGCTCTCGCTCGGGCGCCAGACCGCGGACCCGTTCAACGAGGGCGAAGTCGCGCTGCTCGAGGCGACGGCGCAGCAGATCGCGATCGCCCTGGATAACGCCCGCCTGTCCTCGGAGCTGGTGCACGCCGAGAAGCTGTCGGCCGTCGGCGAGCTCGCCTCGGGCGTCGCGCACGAGATCAACAATCCGTTGACCACGATCCTCGGCCTGGCGCAGCTGATGCTCAGTCGCCCCGACGTGCCGGCGCCGATCCGCGAGCGCATCGCGCTCATTGCCGACGAGGCGTCACGCGCGGCCACGATCGTGCAGAACCTCCTGATGTTCGCGCGCCACTATCCGCCGGAGCGCCGGCCCTGCTCGCTCGCGGAGGCGGTGCGCCGGGTCATCGCGCTCAAGAGCTACCAGCTCGAGCAGGACAAGATCGAGGTGGTGCTGGAGCTCGGCGCGAGCGCGACGGTGTGGGCCGATGAGAACCAGATGCAGCAGGTGCTGCTCAACCTGGTGCAGAACGCCCATCAAGCGATGGCGCGGCAGTCGGGCGAGCGCAGGCTGACGGTGCGTGTGCGTCCACGCGATCGGCACGTGGCCATCGAGGTGCTCGACACCGGCCCCGGGATCGCGCCGCACCTGCTCTCGCGCATCTTCGATCCGTTCTTCACGACCAAGGCGCCGGGGGAGGGCAGCGGCCTGGGCTTGTCGGTGTCGTACGGCATCGTCGGCCAGCACGGCGGCCGACTGTACGCGGAGAATCGCCCCGAGGGCGGCGCGACGTTCGTCGTGGAGCTGCCGGGGGGAGAGCGCGCCTGAGCGTGCCCCGCGGCGCGCGGCGCACGCTGCTGGGCGCGACGCTGCTGGTGGCGACGGGTTGCGCGGGCGTGGGAGGTCCCGTGCCGGGCGCGCCGGCGCACCATCGCGAGCACGGGTTTGCCAACACCAATGCGGCGTTCGAGCGGCCGGGCTTCTGGACGGTGCAGGCCTTCCGCGCGCGGCGCCTGTGGGCGTCGATCGCCGGTACCAAGCCGGTCCCCGCGTTTCCGCGCGTGGCCAACGACGGCGGCGCCCTTCGCGACAACCGCGCGAGGAACACGCTCACCTGGATCGGCCACGCGACGCTCTTGATCCAGCTCGACGGGGTCAACATCCTCAGCGATCCGCAATTCTCCGAGCGCGCGAGCCCCTTCCGGTCCGCCGGCCCGCGCCGCCTCAACCCGCCGGGGGTCGCGTTCGAGAATTTGCCACCGATCGACGTGGTCGTGATCTCGCACGATCACTACGACCATCTCGACCGGCCGAGCGTGGAACGGCTGGCCGCCACGCACAATCCGCTGTTCCTGGTGCCGCTCGGGCTCAAGGCCTGGTTCGCCTCGATCGGCATCGAGCGCGTGAAGGAGCTGGACTGGTGGGACAGCCACCACGTCGGCGCGGTGACGTTCACCCTCACGCCCGTGCAGCACTGGTGCTCGCGCACGCCGTTCGACACCGACCGACGCCTCTGGGGCGGGTGGGCGCTCGCCGGTTGGGAGCGCCGCGTCTTTTTCGGCGGTGACACGGGCTACTACGAAGGCTTCCGAGAAATCGGCACCCGCCTGGGCCCCTTCGATCTGGCGCTCCTCTCGATCTCCGCGTACGAGCCGCCCGCGATCATGCGCTTCACGCACACGACGCCCGAGGAGGCGTTGCGGGTGTTCACCGACGTCCGCGCGCGCACGTTCGTGGCCATGCACTGGGGGACGTTCGACCTGTCCGACGAGCCGCTCGACGAGCCGCCGCGCCGGCTGCGCGCGGCCGCGCGCGCGATGAATCTGCCCGACGAGCGCGTCTGGGTGCTCGCTCACGGCGAGACCCGCGGGTTCTAGCCCAGCCGCTCGAGCAGCAGCCCCTTGAGGTAACGCGTCTCGGGCACGGTCAGCAGCACGGGATGGTCGGCGCTCTGGGTGAGCGGCGCCAGCAGGCGCAGCCGGGCGCCGGCGTCGCCGGCGGCATCGCGAACCGTCGCTTCGAGCGCGTCCTCGCTGACGTGGTGCGAGCACGAGAAGGTCGCCAGGACGCCGCCCGGCTCGAGCAGCCGGATGGCGCGCAGGTTGATCTCCTTGTAGCCGCGGAGCGCAGCCTCGAGGGCTCCGCGGGCGCGTGCAAAGGGCGGCGGGTCGAGCACGATGAGGCCGAAGCGCTGCCCCGCCCGGTCCAGGCGCCGCAGCTCGTCGAAGGCGTTGACGTCACGAACCTCGGCGCGCGCGGCGACGCCGTTGAGCGCGAGATTGTCGACGGCCCCGGCCAGCGCGTCCTTGGACGACTCGATGCAGATGGCGCTCGTCGCCCCGGCCAGGAGCGCGTGGCAGGCGAAGCCCGCGGTGTACGCGAAGACGTCGAGCACCGCGCGCCCGGCGCCCAGCGCCCCGACGCGCGTGCGGTTGTCGGCCTGGTCCAGATAGAGGCCGGTTTTGTGGCCGGCGCCGATCCTCACCAGCAGGCGCGCGGCGCCTTCCTCCACGACCACCGACGTCGGCCCGGGCGTGTCGAGCCAGCCGGCGGCCGGCTCGAAACCCTCGAGCGTGGCCGCCGTGGGGTCGTCGGCGCAGTACACGCTGACGTCGCCGATGACGGCGCGGAGGGCCGCCGCCAGCTCGGCGCGGCGGCGCGCCATGCCGAGCGTGACCGTCTGCAGCACCGCCACCGGGCCGTATCGATCGATGACGAGGCCTGCCAGGGCGTCCGCCTCACTCCAGACGAGGCGCATCGCCCCCGTGCGGGCGGCGCGGGCGTCGACCGCGGCCGCGAGGCGGCGCCGCCAGAATTCCGTGTCGATGGCGTCGTCGGTCCAGGTGAGGAGCCGACAACACAGCGCCGGGCGCGGGTTGAACAGGCCGCGGCCGACGATGCGCCCGCCGGAATCGAGCACGGTCACCGCAGCGCCGGGCTCGGCCCCATCCGAGACGTCGGCCACGTCGCCCTTGAAGATCCAGGGGTGCACGCGGGCCTGGTCGTGTCCGCGCTTGAGCCGGAGCACGGGAAGACTCACGCGCGCAGCTTACAGGAGCAGCTCGCGCTCGCGCGGGACTCGGTCACGCGACGGCCGGAGCGATGGCCGCGTTCGCGCCGAGATGGCTCGCCTGTATGCCGCTGCTCGCTCGGGCGCGCCTCGCGCGACCCCCCCCGAAGGGGGCAGCGCTTACGCAGCCAATCCGCGATCACGCGCTCGGCGTGCCCTGCGCTTCGTGCGGCAACACGGCTCGCCATACGGCGCTCTCACGGCCCCACGCCCCGGCCGCCTCGTGATCGATCTGCACGAGAGCGCGTGCCGCGAGGCCGCAGGAAAAGGAGCGCGCGAAAGCGCCGCTCTCAATACTCAGCGGGTGCGGCGCAGGACGACGACCATCAGCAGCGGGTGCCGCGACTTCTCGAGCACCTGGTGCGGCTTGAAGCCGAAGAACCATTGCACGAACTCGAAGCCGCCGGCGAGCGCCACGAGGGCCTTCACCTCTTGCGGAAACAGCATTCGCGACAGGTGCGTCTGGTGGTACACCCGCCGACGCCCGTTCTCGACGCCCTCGAGCACCATGTGCTCGCGGAACACCTGGGTCACCGGATCGACGTTGTGCAGGGCCGAGAACGAGGCCCGCACGATCACGCGTCCTCGCCGCCGCGACCAGGACCACGCGCGCGCGGGGTCGGTCCACGAGGAGACCATGTACCGGTCGAACACGTAGAGGCCGCCTGGCCGCACGGCCCGCGCCACCGCCTTGAGGTGGGCGACGAGCTGCTCGTTGGTGAGCAGGTGGCCCTGCGAGTCCTGCATGCAGATCGCCGCGTCCACGGGCGTCGCCAGTCGAAAGTCGGTCATGTCGCCAACGACCAGCTCTGCCGCCTGTTGCTTGGCGTCCAGACGCTCGCGCAGGAACTTGATGTTGGATCGCGAGAGGTCGAGGCCCACCATGTCGTAGCCGCGATCGGCCAGGCGCGCCAGATGTGGGCCGGTGCCGCACGCGATGTCGAGCACGCGCCGCACCGATCGCTTCGCGTAGCGCTTGAAGCAGTGGACGAGGAAATCGACCTCGCCCTTGCGATTCATGTCGAACGCGATCTCGTAGTACCGGGGCGCCGTGTACTCCTGCTCGCGGCTCACCGCACCGTCCCCCACCACGCCAGGAGCGCCTCCCGGATGACCCAGGAGGCCGCGATGCCGGTGCGGCCGCTAGGATCCCACGCATGCGCGACCTCGACGAGGTCGCCGCCGATCACCTGGCAGTCGCCGAGCAGCCGGACGACGTCGATCAACTCGGGCACGCGCAGGCCGCCGGGCTCCGGCGAGCCGGTGCCCGGCGCCTCGGCCGGGTCGAGAACGTCCACGTCGATCGTCACGTAAAGCGGGTGGCCGTGCAGCTCCGGCAGGATCGACCGGACGGCGTCCACCGGGTGGATGGCAAAGGACGGGTAGAACCGCGGCCTGGGCCGCGCGTATTCCTCGCGTGCGCCCGTCCGGATGCCGACCTGATAGACGCGCTCGGCCGGCACGGTGTCCATCACCCGGGCCATGGCGGAGGCGTAGTTGTACCGCTCGCCCAGGAACTCCTCACGCAGATCGGGGTGGGCATCGAGCTGCAGGACGCTCAGATCCGGGAAGGCCGGCGCGAGGGCCTCGATCACGGGCACGGTCGCGGTGTGGTCACCGCCGAGCATGAACGGGATCAGGCCCGGCCGCCACCAGCCGCGGATTTCGTCCCGAGCCGCGTCGAGCTGCTCGCGCGGCGGCGCGCCATCCGGCAGCTCGCAGTCGCCGATGTCGGCGAGCGGCAGGTCCTCCATGTCGCGGTCGAGAAACGGGGAGTAGGTCTCGATGGAATCTGAGGCGAGACGAAGGTCACGCGGGCCGCCGTCCGCGCCCTTGCGGAGGTTCACGCGGCCCTCGAAGGGCACGCCATAGAGGACGATCCGGGCATCGGAGAGAGACCGGTGGCAGGCAATGAAGCGCGGCGACACCGGTCTCATGGCCGACCCGCGGCGCTACGCCGCTAGACGAGATCCTCGTCGGTCAGCAGGGTGATCGCCGCCAGCGCGCAGCCGATGCGCTCCGTCGTGTGCTCGACGGCGACGACGCGCCGGTCCTTGATGATCTCGCCGCGCACCCGGAAGGCCTCGTCCAGCATCAGGTTGATCTGACGCTCGGCTTCCGCGCGGCTGGCCACGCCGTGGAACTCCATGATGACGCCGTTCTTCGCCGGGTCGTCGGGGACCGCGTAGCCGACGGCGGCCGCGACCGTTTCACCGGGCGTCTCGCTCGTCATGGCGGCGTACGCCGTCGGGACGATGGCGCCGAGCTTGATCTTCGGGAGCTCGATCACCGGAACTTCGGGAGGCAGGATGCTCGACACCTTCACCAGGTTGATGTTGCCGATGCCGGCCGCGAGAAGCGCGTTGTCGAAGGCGTTGAGAGCGGTGCCGCCCTCGGCGTGACCGGCAGTCGCTGCAGCCATCGTCACCTGCTTCGTCATTCGCTCGCTCCTCCTCAACTTGAGATTCTCGCCTCCAATCAACTCCCGCTTGCGCGGAAAACAAAATCTTTCGTCAATTTACTGACGCTGCGAGCCAATGCAAGAGAAAAGTGCATTCGGACGGCGTCCGCCGGTGCGCTCTGACGGCTTCGGGAGGCATGGCGGCGACCGCTCCGCGCGTCGCCGTGACGTCGACGGCCGTCGCGAAGCGTCGCATCGACGCCGCGCGAACGCTGGCGGCGCCCGCGGCGGTGAGCGACGTGCGCGTGGAGGTCGATGACGGGTCGCGGACGCCGTAAAACCACTCCGAGCAGCGTTTTTTTCTTGCAATGGTCGAAAACGAACCATACAGTCAAGCAGTAATTGCTCGCGGCGAAGAATTTTTTCGGCGCGATGGTGCAGCGAACAGCGACGAGACGTTCGTCGCAGGAGAGGTGCGGTAGATGGACGGATCGGACAAAGGAGGGTCAGTGGATTGAACGCCCTGGGACGGCACCTGCTGCTCGAGTTGTTCGATTGCGACTCGGACGCCATCAACAACCTCGAGAACGTGAAGGGAGCCCTGGTCGAGGCCGCAAAGCGGGCCCAGGCCACCATCGTCGATGTCGTCTTCCACGAGTTCAACCCGTTCGGGATCTCGGGCGTCGTGGTCATCGCCGAGTCCCACCTCTCCATCCACACCTGGCCGGAGTACAAGTACGCCGCGGTCGACATCTTCTCCTGCGGTGACGTGCTCCAGCCTGAGGTGGCCGCCAACTACCTGGTCGAGCAGTTCGGTGCCGAGCGCACCTCTGTCGTCGACGTGCAGCGGGGCATGTTCCTCAACTCGGCGGTCCCGATCGTCAATAAGCCGGTTGCTGTCAGTTGATCAGCCCTCAGTCCTATAAGTGGTTCTTCGAGCCCACGACGGCCGTCGAGGGCCACATGCACGCCATCAAGCGGACCATCGCCGAGCTGCACACGAAGTTTCAGCATGCCGAGATCATGGAGACGCCGGCCTACGGCAAGCTGCTGGTGCTCGACGGGCGCATCCAGTCCAGCCAGGCGGAAGACTTCATCTACCACGAAGCACTGGTCCATCCGGGCATGCTGGCGTGCGACCGGACGCCCGAGTCGGGCCTGGTCATCGGCGGCGGGGAGGGGGCCACCCTCCGCGAGATCCTGCGCTACCCCAGCGTGCGCCGTGGCGTGATGGTGGACATCGATGGTGAAGTGGTCGAGCTCTGCAAGAAGCATCTGCCCGAGATGCACCAGGGCGTGTTCGACGACCCGCGCGCCGACGTCCGGCACGAAGACGCCCGCGCGTACCTCGAGCGCTCCTCTGAGCGCTTCGACTTCATTACAATCGACCTCGTCGAGCCGCTAGAGGAAGGCCCGGCGTGCCTGCTGTTCACGAAGGAGTTCTACACGCTCGTGCGCGACCGGCTCACGCCCGGCGGCGCGATGACGCTGCAGGCGGGGATGACCAAGCTCGGCGAGCTGGATTTCTTCACCTCGATCCACCGCACGCTGCGCGAGGTGTTTCCGGTGGTCGCGGCGTACCAGACGTTCATCTCTTGCTTCGGCACGCCGTGGGGGTTCATCACCGCCACCAAGAAGATCGATCCGCGCAGCCAGACGCCACAGACGATCGACAAGCTCATTTCGGAGCGCCTGCCGACCTCGACCCTCGGGTACTGGGACGGCCTGACGCACCAGCACGCCTTCAGCATCCCCAAGCACATCCGCGCGGCGATCGACGCCCAGACACGCGTCGTCACCGACGCCCATCCACTGATCGTCGTTTAAGAACATGGGGGACTCGAAGTCCCCCATACCCCCTATCTAAGGCCGGCGTCGTTGAGCGGCGCCTGTCTGTTGATCCTCGCATCCGCGTCGCCTCGGCGGCGCGAGCTCCTGGCCTCGCTCGGCGTCCCGTGCGAGGTGGTCCCCAGCGACGCCGACGAGACTCTGGACCCGGTCCCGCTGGCGGAGGCGGTCGCCCGGCTCGCGTTGCGGAAGGCACGGCTCGTGGCGGGCTCGCGCCCGGCGGCCGTGGTGCTGGCGGCCGACACGATCGTTGTCATCGACGGGCGGGCGCTCGGCAAGCCAGCCAACCCGGAGGACGCGCGTGCGATGCTGCGGACGCTGCGCGGACGGACCCACGAGGTCATGACCGGGGTGGCCGTCGTCGACGCGGCGACGGGACGCCACGCCGGCGACACCGTGATCAGCCGCGTCACCATGGCCGCCTATGACGACGCGGCGATCGACGCGTATGTGGCCGGCGGGGAACCGCTGGACAAGGCCGGCGCCTATGCGATTCAGGGCGCCGGCGGCGCGCTGGTGGCCGGGCTCGAAGGCTCGCGAAGCAACGTCGTCGGACTGCCGCTGGCGGCGACGGCCGCGCTGCTTCGTCGATTCGGCGTGGCGGTCAGCGCGCCGCAGCTGGAGGCGTGACCCCTCGTCGGGGACCGGCTTTGAGCAGCTCCTCGGGCGTGGGAATACGGGTGCTCGCGGGCAGCGGCAGGTGAGCGCGGATGAGCGTGAGCGTTTCGCGCACTTGTTCGAGCGTCACCGCGCCGTCGGCGAGGTAGAGCGCGCGGCAGGACTCGAGCCGCGTGTCGAAATCGTCGGCGGGCGCCGTGATCGTGGCGGGCAGGCGCTCTGAGAGCGTCTGGGGGGTCGCCGTGGCAATGTGGCGCTCTGCGGCAAGCACCGCGCGGCTGAACGCCCCAAGATCGCGATCGCGCACGGTCCGGTCGGAGCGCATGAACACGGCGGCGTTGAGGGTCGTGGTCCCCAGCGCGCGACCCACCGCGGCAGGTGTGCGCAAATCCACCAGGAGGTGCGCCTGACCGCTCGACAGCAGACGCGAGGCCGCCGGCTCGCGCACGAGCGCGGCGTGAACCTCACCGGCTTCGATTGCGTGCGGCAGACCGCGGTCACCGCGACTCATCAGCGAGACCTTCGCCGCGCTCAGACCCGCCCGTCCGAGCAGCCACGCGAACCACGCCTGCTCGGATCCGCCGGGGACCGTGACACCCACGCGGGTGCCTGGCAGGTCCTCGAGCGAGCGCACGACATCCTTCTGGCTGTCGGCGACGACGAGGGCGACCGGAGGCGCCGCCGTGAGCCCCAGGACGATCCGCGGCGCTTGCCTTGGCGACCGTGGACCGAATCGCAGGATCGCGTCGAGCGACGTCGCGGCGAGGTCGGCTTGGCCCTGGGCCAGCGCTTCGGCCGCGCCCGGCTCCGCGCGCGTCGTCTTGAGCGTGACGGCGAGGCCTTCCTTCGCGAAGTAACCTTCCGCGTCGGCCACGCGCAGGGGAAGATACTCGGGTGACGAGGTGGGACCGCTCACCGCGAGCGTCAGCGCCTGGGCCAGGATGACGACGCCGAGCATGCGCTCAGGCCATCCTGCGCTCTCGGCCTGGCGCCGGATTCCAGGGCCGCCGCGCGATCTCGTGCGGGCCCGGCTGCTGCGAATGTATCGGGATCTGCTGCGTCGCTTCGGCCATCAACGATGGTGGCCGGGACGCAGCGCGTTCGAGATCGCGACGGGCGCCATTCTCACGCAGCACACGGCGTGGAGTCAGGCCGCGCGCGCGGTGACGGCGCTGCGCGCCAGGCGATTGCTCGCTCCGCGCGCGCTCGTCGAGGCGCCGGACGCGGCGCTGCACGAAGCCATTCGACCGGCCGGGACCTACCGGCTCAAGGCCCGTCGTCTGCGCGACTTCACGGCGTGGCTGCTCGCGCGCTTCGGCGGACGGTTCGAGCGCATGCGCCGAGCGCCGCTCGATGCGCTCCGTCGCGAGCTGCTCGCCGTGCCCGGCCTGGGACCCGAGACCGTCGACGCGATCTTGCTCTATGCCGCCGGCCGTCCGGTCTTCGTCGCCGACGCCTACGCTCGCCGCGTGCTGTCGCGCCATCGCCTGCTCTCGCCGCGCGCCGACTACGAGACGGCCCGCGCGTTCGTCGAAGCGCACCTGCCGTCCGATCCGGCGCTGTTCAACGAGCTGCACGCGCTGCTGGTCACCGTAGGCAAGACGTACTGCAGGCGGGTTCCCCTCTGCGTCCAGTGCCCGTTGCGCCGCGACCTGGCCGGCCGCCCTCCGCGTCTCTAAGCCCCGCGCGTCACTCACGCGGCGACATCCAGCAGGAGATCGGCGATCCGGTCGGCGGCGTCGGGGACGGCAAGGGCGCGCGCGCGTTCGCCCATCTCCTTGAGCCGCGCGGGATCGGCCAGGAGCTGCTCGATACGCTGGAGCAGCAGCGCTGGGGTCAGGCCGGACTGCGGCAGGATCGCGCAACCGCCGGCCCTGGCGACCAGCTTCGCGTTGGCCGTCTGCTCGTCGCCTGCCGCGCCGGGCAGGGGGATATACAGCGCGGGCAGACCGAGCTGGCAGCATTCGTTGACGGTGCCAGCGCCGGCCCGGCTGACGATCAGCGCGGCGGCGGCGTACACGTCGGCCAGCTCGTCGCCGACCCACGGCCGTAGCGCGTAGCGCGCGGCCAGCGTCGGCGTGAGCGCGGCCCGACGCGCCTGCAGCCATTCGCGATCGCCCGTCGTCCGGTTGTCCCCGCACTGGTGCAGGCATTGCGTGTGCGCGAGCAGGTCGGCCAGCGTTTCTCCGAGCGCGCGATTGATCGCGTGCGAGCCCTGCGCGCCGCCCGTGACATAGACGACCGGCAGTGCCGGGTCGAAGCCGAAGTGCTCGAGCGCCGCCGCGCGATGCCCGTCGCGCAGCTCCGGCCGCAGCGGATTACCGGTCACCACGGTGGGCGTCGAGCCGAAGAACGGCGCGGATTCCGCGAACGTGACCGCCACGCGTCGCGCGACGCGCGCGGCGATGCGGTTGGCGAGTCCGGGAACGGCGGTTTGCTCGTGGACGACGACGGGCACACGCGCGAGCGCGGCGGCGATGGCCACGGGCAGCGCGACGAAGCCCCCCGTGGCGAACACGACCCGCGGTCGCAGCCGTCGCAGCAGTCGCCACGCCTGCGCGACGCCCGCCGGCGCGTTGACGAACACATCGGGCACGTTCTGCCACGCCAGCGCGCGGCGTAGCTTGCCTGTGCGAATCGCGTGATAGGGGATGTTGGTCTGGGGCGCCCGCCGCGCCTCGAGTCCGGAACGGCTGCCGATCCACGCGCACGCCACGCCGCGTGCTCGCAGCGCAGCCGCCACGGCGAGCCCGGGTGACGTGTGTCCGCCCGTGCCGCCGCCCGCAATGACGATCATTTGTATTTGCCGTCGGAGCGCCTTCGCCGGGCTCCGGCGCTCGACGGTCGGGCGATCAGCGCGCCAGACCCGCTTCGCCGGGCTCCGGCGCTCGACGGTCGGGCGATCAGCGCGCCAGACCCGCTTCGCCGGGCTCCGGCGCTCGACGGTCGGGCGATCAGCGCGCCAGACCCGCTTCGCCGGGCTCCGGCGCTCGACGGGCGGGCGATCATCGCGTCCGGCCCGCTTCGGCGGCTCCGCCGATCAACCGTTCCTCGTATCCCGGTGTCGTTCGAGTGCCAGTCCGATGAGGCGCTCGATCAGATCGCCGTACGCGAGGCCCGAGGCCTCCCACAGCCGCGCATACGCGCTGGTCGACGTGAAGCCGGGAATGGTGTTGATCTCGTTCAGGATCACGCGATCGCCGTCGACGAAGAAGTCCACGCGCGCCATGCCAGAGGCATCGATGGCGCGGAATGCCGCCACCGCGATCTCGCGCACGCGCGTCGTGAGCGCCGGGCCGATGGGCGCCGGCACGGTGATGCGCGCCTGGCCTTCGATGTACTTCGTCGAGTAGTCGTACCACTCCGCGTCGTACGTGATCTCGCCCGGGAGCGAAGCCTCGGGCGCGTCGTGACCGAGGACGCTCACCTCGACCTCGCGCGGCCGGTTCACCGCGCGCTCCACGACGATCTTGCGGTCGTAACGCGCCGCCTCGTCGAGCGCAGCCGGCAACGCGTCCGCCGTCGTCACCCGGCTGATGCCGACGCTCGAGCCGAGGTTCGACGGCTTCACGAAGCAGGGAAAGCCCGTGACTTCGCGGACGCGCCGCGCGACCTGTTCGGGTCGCTCGCGCCACTCGCGCCGCAGCACCACGGTGTACTCGACGATTGGCAGGCCGTGGGCGGAGAAGACCGCCTTCATCGTGGCCTTGTCCATTCCGACCGCCGAGGCGAGAACGCCGGCGCCGACGTAAGGCACGTCGGCCAGCTCGAGCAAGCCCTGGATCGTGCCATCTTCGCCGTAGGGGCCGTGGAGCATCACGACGACGACGTCGAGCCCGGCGCGCAGCTCGGCCGGCATGCCGCCGGCGGGCTCCGTGCGCACGAGCGCGCTGGAGGCGAGGGTGGTATCGGCGCTCTCCGCGCGATCCGCGAGAGCCTTCTTGACCGCGCCCGTAGAGTCGCCGCTCGGCAGCCCGACGCGAGCCTGGGCGGCCAGGGCGCGCAGGGGGTCGCCGCCAACCACCCACCGCCCATCCCGACCGATCCCGATGGGAACGACAGTATGGCCCCGTTGCTCCAGCGCCGCGATGACCGAGGCGGCCGAGGCGAGAGACACTTCGTGCTCGCCCGACCGCCCGCCGAAGATCACGCCCACGCGGAGCCGGGCCATGCCCCGCATTCTAGCAGGCGGCGCCGGAGGCTCTTAGCGGCTTGAGGCCCCCCGGGCTGGCACTTCCTGGATGAACCCGTTTGCCACGAGTCGGTGGTCTTTTTGCGCGATCCCGAAGAGTTTCACCTGGTCACCGGCCCGGACGGAGTCCCGCGTCCAGGAGCTGAGCTTGGTGACGTCCACCCGTACGGTCTCTCCTGGGCTGGTCTCGATGACGAACTCGCGGGGCGTCACCGCGGTCACCCTGCCCTGAATCCGCCAGAGGTCTTCATCGCCGGACGGTTCCGGCGCAACGGCGGCTACTTGCGGCGCGGGGGGCGGCGGTGGGACGACGGCCGGCGGCATCGGCGTCGTCTGGCGCGGCAGCGACGACGGGGCCGGCGCGATCTCGGCCGGAGGCGGCAGTGGCGGCGTCGCGAACGTCAGCGCCGTATCTCCCGCTCCGACGACCACGGCGGCGATTTCGTGCGGTTGATTGCCCTCGATGCCCACGAGCGAAATGGGTCCGGCGATCGCGTCGGTGCTCAGGCGGCTGGCGGTGCTCACATCGGCGTAATAGACCCGGCCGTCGTCACCGCGCACCACGATGAAGGGCTCGGCGGAGAGCGAGGCAGGCCACTCGAGGCTGCCGCGCACGGCGCGCGGGTCGCCAGGGGCGGCCATCGCGGGAGCGGCAATCAGGAGGGCAGCGGCGGTGACGAGGACGGCTTTCATAGAGCACCTCCGAACGCCAGCCCGGCAAACCCGGTGCCAGCGACTATTTAGAAGGTCGGTGTTGTCCCTCTCGCCAGCGACGCCAGTCGCCTAGCCTGCGGGACAACTCGGCCTCCAGGCCTCGGTCGGTGGGGCGATAGTACCTGCGACCACGGAGCGAGTCAGGTAGATGTTCCTGGTCCACCCGGGCGTCGGGGGCGTCATGCGCGTACTGATAGCCCTGACCGTAGCCGAGGTCCTTCATAAGTCCCGTCGGCGCATTGCGGATATGGAGGGGGACCGGCTCGGCCGGCGCCGCGTCGACGTCGGCCCGCGCCTCGTTGTACGCCACGTAGGCGGCGTTGGATTTCGGCGCCAGCGCGAGATACAGGGTGGCCTGGGCAAGAGCCAACTCACCCTCCGGAGAGCCGAGGAAGTCGTACGCGTCCTTGGCGGCCAGCGTGAGCGCCAGCGCCTGCGGATCGGCGTTGCCGACGTCCTCCGAGGCAAAGCGCACGAGACGCCGCGCGACGTAGAGCGGATCCTCGCCGGAGTCCAGCATGCGAGTCATCCAGTACAGCGAGGCGTCGGGATCCGAGTCGCGGAGGGACTTGTGGAGCGCGGAGATGAGGTTGTAATGCTCCTCGCCGCTCTTGTCGTAGAGGAGTGTCCGCCGCTGGCCCGCCTCGCGGATGGTGGCGGCGGTGATCTCGCCGCTCGGCGCCGCCAGCTGCGCGGCCAGCTCGAGCACGTTCAGCGCCGCGCGCGCATCGCCGTTGGCCAGCCGCGCGATGTGCGCGAGCGCGTCGTCGGCGACGCGAAGGTCGGCGCTGCCGAGGCCACGCTCGCGATCGGCCAGTGCGCGGCGGAGGATCTCGATGATCTCGGGCTCGCCGAGCGGGCGCAGCACGTACACGCGGCAGCGCGAGAGCAGCGCGCTGTTGACTTCGAACGACGGATTTTCCGTGGTGGCGCCGATCAACACGATCGTGCCCTTCTCGACGTGAGGCAGGAAGGCGTCCTGCTGTGCGCGGTTGAAGCGGTGGATCTCGTCGACGAACAGAATGGTGCGCCGCCGCCGCCGCGCGCGCTCGGTCTCGGCCTCTGCGACGACCTGGCGGATCTCCTTCACGCCCGACAGCACGGCCGAGAACGCCACGAAGCGCGCGCCGGTGACGTGGGCCATGAGCGAAGCGAACGTGGTCTTGCCCGATCCCGGTGGCCCCCAGAGGATCATCGAGTGCAGCTCGCCCCGCTCGAGCGCCGTGCGCAGCACACGTCCGGGACCCAGCAGGTGGTCCTGGCCGACCACCTCGTCGAGCGTGCGCGGCCGCATCCGGTCGGCCAGCGGCCCCGCCGGCGCGGGTCCGGACGCGCTCGCCGGTTCGGGGAAGAGCTCCATGCTAGCCGCCGTCGATGCGCTCGCGCAGCAGCGCGGGCAGCGCGGTGAGCTCGTCGATCTGCGCGATCGGCGTGATGTTCCACCGCGCCATCTCCCCGTCGCGCGGGCGATAGGCGACGAACGGAACGCCGGCCGCCGCCGCCGCGCGGCCGTCCACCCAAGAATCGCCGACGACCACGGCGTCGCGCACACCCTCGAAGCGCGCGGCGATGACACGCCAGCCGTCGGCCGAGGGCTTCATCTCTGCCATCTCGTCGCGGGTGACGACGAGGTCCAACGCGTCCACGAGCGCGAAGCGATCGAGCGCGACCTGCGTGACCTCGCGCGCGTTATTGGTCCACAGCGCGGTGGCGAAGCCCGCCGCGCGCGCGCCCGCCAGCGCCTCCCTGGCGCCCGGCTCGAGCCATGCGGACTCGACCGCGCGGCGCTCGTGGTCGAGCGCGATGTTCCACACCGGCTTGCTGAGGTCGGGGGCGTGGTCACGGCACCATCGCACCAGCTCGCCGACGCGGTAGCGCTCCTCGCGCGCCGGCAGCGCGCCGCGACAGCCCTCGATGTACGCCCGCATCTCGAGCGCCATCGCCGCCAGGTCAAGCGGCGATGACACCAGCGTGTGGTCGAGGTCGAACGCGCACACGCGCATGCCGAGCTCTACCGCATCCCCGGCGTGTACGTCGTGCCTGACTGCGACCTTCCCAAACCACCGCTGCTTCGAGTGGCCGGCGGAGCCGGGCCGGCCGACGCTGGAGAGGACGAAGGCGCGGGCAGGGTGGAAGGTGCGGCCACGGCCGAGGGCGTAATCGGATTCGGGGAGGAGAAGACACGACCGCCCGCGACATTGGCCGCTTGTCCGCCGACGTTGCCCGCCGCGGCGGTGCTCTCTGCGGGTCGCGTGCGGTGGTACGCGAGCACGTCGCCGTAGCCCCACAGCCCGCGACGTGCCCGGCGCGCGTCCGCCTCCAGCGACTGAAAATAGCTCGCGTAGCGCGTGTTGACGGTGCCGGGCTCGGCCTCGGCATAGCCACGGTGAAGTAGCGTGGCGTTGACGAACACACCATCGACCCAGACGTAGGCGAGGAGCCGGCCGTGCTCGTCGCGCGCCTGCTGATCGAACCTGAGACGGACCCACTTGGCGTCGACCAGCTGGCGATTGATTTCGGCCACGAGGGCGCCATACGGTTCGGGACCACGGACCGGATGCGCGATGAACGGCACGCCGACGCCGATGTAGCGAATGGCCTCGATACGCTGGCCCACCGCCGCGTAGATCACGTTGCCATCGACGACGCGCGTGACATAGGCCACGTCGCTTGCCGTCTGCCCGTACGCCGGCCCGCTCACCCCGGCCGCCGTGACGATCAAGAGGGCGAAAACAAGGATGATGCGCTGACCCATGACTCCTCCCAAGGGGTTGCGATCATACCGCGCCGTGGTCACGGGATGAAGCCTGCGCGAGGATGCCGTGCTACGCTGCGATTAATGAAGCGCTGCGCGCCGCGCATCTCGGCCGGCATCGCGCTCCTGTTGCTGTCCCTCGTGTCGCCAGCCGCGGCCATCGAAGAGGCCGATCGCCTCTGGCTCGTGGGTGAGCGCGCCTTCGCGGATGGCCTGTTTGCGGCCTCGCGCCGCTCGCTGGAACGGTTCGTCGCGCAATATCCCAAGGACACGCGGCTACCCGAGGCCGTCTTGCTGCTCGGCAAGGCCCGGCTGCAGACCGGCGAGCTGGAGGCTGCCCTCGAAGCGTTCAAGCGCGCGGAGACGCTGACGCCGCCGCCGGGCCGGCCGCAAGAGGCGCGCTTCTGGGAGGCGGAGACGCTCTTCCGTCTCAAGCGCTTCGCCGACGCCCGCCCGGCCTATGACGACGTGCTGCGGGCCGACGCGGCGGGGCCTCTCGCCGCCGACGCGCTCTACGGCCGTTCGTGGAGCGATCTCGAGCTCAAGCGCCCCGAGGCCGCGGTCGCAGGCTTTCGCGATTTGCTCTCCGCGTTTCCCGATCACGCGCTGGCACCGTCGGCGACGCTGCAGGCCGCGCGCGCGCTCGCCGATCTGAAGAAGACGAGCGAGGCGGTCGCGCTCCTCACCGACTTCAAGAAGAAGTTCCCGAATTCGCCGCTCGTCGCCGACGCGCTGTTCTGGAGCGGCTATCTCAAGAGCACCGGCAGCAGCGATCCGCGCAGCGGCGTCACCGAGCTTCGTGCCTTCCTCAGCGCGTATCCCAATCACGCGCAGGCGCCGACGGCCCGCCGCCTCATCTCCCAGACGCTGGCGCGCTACGGCGACCGCGACGACCTGCTCGAGGCGTACAAGGCGCTGATGGAGCAGAGCCCGCCGACGGCCGACGCGCTCTACAACGCCGTGCAGATCGCGACGAAGCTGGGTCGTCCGCGCGACCAGGAGGCGGCGTGGAAGCGCCTGTCGACCGAGTTCCCCGACAGCGCGTTGACGCGCAAGATGGCTCTGGACCTGGGTAGCGCCGCCTTCAAGCAGAAGAACTGGAAGTCCGCGGTCACCTACGCGACCGTGGCCGCCAAGAGCGACGAGGACGCCGTGCGCTCCGAGGCATGGCTCCTCGTCGGCGAATCCGAGCTCAAGCAGAAGCGCTTCGCCGCTGCCGTGAAAGCGTTCGAGGCCGTCGGCACGGTTTCCGAGATCGAGGGCAGCGTAAAATTCCGCGCGCTGGCCGGACTGGGGCTGGCGCGTGAAGAGCAGCAGGAGTGGAAGGCCGCGCTGACGGCGTACGAGGCCGTGGCCAATCGAAGCCCGGATCCGACGCTGCGGGATTGGGCGCGCGAGCGTGTGACCGCCGTCAAGGCGCGCGTGGCCAAGCCGGCCGCACCCGCGACGAAGCCGGCGCCCAACGGTCCCGCGAAGAAGGACAGCAAGTCATGAGACGCGCCGTCACACTCGCGGCCATCTGGGTGGCGCTCGCCGGCGCCGCGACGCCGCGGCCGCTCGAGCCACCCCCGCCCGATCTGGCGCGCGTCATCCCGTTCGCCGCCGCGCCGTCCGAGAAGCCGGCGCTCGCGATCGACCTGCCGGTGCCGCCGGCTCCGGTGGAGATGCCGCCGTTTCCTCCCGCGATCGCGAGCGCGCCCGCCGCCGAAAAGCCGACCGCGTTCATCCAGTCGCCGCGCGCGCTGCCCTGCGTGGGCTCCTGGCTCGGCATCGCGTCGGAATCGCTCGAATGCGGCCGCGCGCGCTTTCAGAAAGGCGACTTCGACGACGCCGCCAAGGCGCTCGAGAACGCCGTGAAGAAAGGCACCGACCCCGACCTGCTGCGCGAGGCGCGCTACTGGCAAGGTGAAGCGCTCTGGCGTCTGGACCGCATCGAGCAAGCCGACTGGCTCTTCCGCCAGGTCGCGCAGGAAGCGCCCCGGCAGGACTGGGGAATCTGGGCGCTGCACGCCAGCGGGTGGACGGCCCTGCGCCTGCGCGAGGCGGCGCGCGCGCGTGACGCGTTCAGCACGCTCGTCGCCGGACCGACGCCGGCGCCCCTCGACGCGTGGGGTCGTCACGGACTGGCGCTCTCGCTCTACGCGCTCGGGCGGTGGGAACAAGCCGATAAGGAGTGGACGCAGCTGGAATCGCGAGGAGTACCGCCCGCGCTCGTTCGCGACGTCCTGTTCTGGCATGGCGACACGCTGGGTCGCATCGGACAGGCCGCCCGTGCGGAGACGATGCTGCGCCAGTTCACGCAGGGTGGCGCTCACCCGATGTTCCCCGCGGGCGTGCTGCGCCTGGGCTGGTGGACGCTCGCCGCCGGTCACGCGCCCGAGGCCGTGACCACGTTCCGCGCGTACTCCGGCAGCGCGGAGATCGAGTGGGCCACCGCGGGTCTTGCGCAGGCGCTGATGGCGACCGGCGACTGGGAGGGCGCGCGCAAGAGCGTCGCAGCGCTCGGTGCGCGGCGCTCGCCGCTCGCGTACCCGATGCTGTTTCGTCTGGCGCGCGCAGCCGGCGAGGGCCCGCGCCCGGTCGATGCGGAGGCCATCTACCAGGAGCTGCTCGGCGGCCAGCTCGACCCCTCCGCGCGTGCGTGGGTGCTGATGGTCAAGGGCGAGGCGCATCGCGCGCAGGGCGAGCGCGACGACGCCCGCACGCAGTTCGAGCTGGCGCAGAAGGTCGCCGCCGGTACGCCGGCGGCGCGCCAGGCGGCGGTGAGACAAGGGCGCGTGGACTTCGAGCAGCGCGAGTTCGCGCAGTCCGTCTCCGATCTCACGCCGGTCCTCAATGGAAAGCCGACCCCCGACGTGTTGCTGCCGGCGTTACTGCTGCAGGGTGAGGCCGCCTATCAGGCCGGCGACTTCATGGCCGCCGCCGCGGCATTCCGGCGGATGCTCGTCGAGTTTCCGTCGGATCCGCAGGCGCCGCTCGTGCGTACTGCGCTGGCGTGGACCTATCTCAAGCAGGGCCGCAAGAACGACGCACGCCGCGAGCTTTTGGATGCCGTTCGCGCCGCTCCCGACGATTCGCGCGCCCCCGATTCGCTGCTGCTCGCCTCCGAGCTGGCGCTCGAGAGCGGCGACCTCACGGCTGGTCGCGAGATGGTCGAGCGCATCATCGCGTCGTATCCGACTCACCCGCGGGCCGATTTCGCCCGCTTCAACCGCGGGATGGCGCTGCTGCGCCAGGGCGACGCGACCGGAGCGGAAACGGCGCTCCGTGACTGGCTCGGGCGCGCGCCATTTCCGGCGCTGTTCGGCCGTGCCCACGCAGCGCTCGGCGTAGCACTGCAGGCGCAGGGCAAGCGTGACGAGGCGCTGCGCGAGTTCACGCTGGCGCAGAAGGATGGCGCGGTGGCGCTCGGTCAACTCGGCGTCGCGAGCGTGGCGCTGGCGATGGGCCGTCGCGATGACGCCGAGAAGCTCTTCACGACGGTGCGCGACTCGGGCACGCCGGACGAGGCGGCCGCCGCCACCTATGGGCTCGCGACCGTGGCCTACAGCAAGGGCGCCGTGCGTGAATTCAAGGCGCCGGCCCAGGCGGCGCTGTCGGCGACGTCGAAGGATGCCGTCGGCGCGAACCGCGCGGCGGCGCTCCTCTACGTCCTCACCGGCATCGCGGTCGACGACAAGGACTGGGCCGGCGCCATGGGATCTGCGCGTCGGCTCGTGAACGAGCTGCCGGCCGCCAACGTCACGCCCGACGCGCTCGAGCGCGTGGGTGCGGGCGCGGCGGCCGCCGGCGCGTGGCCGGTCGCGCTCGAGAGCACCAGGCTTCTGCGCGAGCGTTATCCGCAGCATCCGCTCGCGCAGGCGGCGTGGCTGCGACTCGCCGAGGCGCAGATCGCCACGGGCCGGGCGGCCGACGCGAAGCCGGCGCTCGAACAGTTCGTGGCGGGCTCGCCAAGCGACGGCGACGCGCCGCGCGCCTGGCTGGCGCTGGCCCGGGCGCGCGAGGCCACCGGCGATCGCGCCGGCGCCATCGAGGCATACGGTAAGGGTCCGCGCGACGAGTCGGCGCCCGGCTGGACGCGCGAGACGCTCATGAGCCACGCGCGCTTGCTGAATCAGGAAAAGCGCTGGGACGACGCGCGACCAATCCTCGAGCGGCTGCTCAAGAAGAGCGACGGCGCCGCGGCGGCCGAAGCCGCCTACGCGCTCGGCGACACGTATGCCGGCGGGGCTGATCCGGCCGCCGCCGTCGAGTACTACCTGAGCGCCGCCTATGTCGCCCCCGACAGCGCGCTGGGTCGGCGTGGCTTGCTGAGCGCCGCGCGTACGTATGCCGCCGCCCGGCAGCCGGAGCTGGCGACCACCGTCTACAAGAAGCTGCTCGCGCAGAGCGATCTGCCCGCCGACGTGCGCGACGTCGCCCGCAAGGAGCTGGCGGCGCTGCCGCGTTCGACGCCGTGAACGGCTATGGCGGTCGCCTTCTCTTCGTCGATCTGACCACCGGCGCCGCGCGCGCCGAATCCCTCGGCGAAGCGACGGCGCGTGCGCTGCTCGGCGGCAACGGCCTGGCCGCGCGCATTCTCTACGATCGCGTACCGGCCGGCGTCGACGCCTTCGATCCCGCCAATGCCGTCGTGTTCGCCGTCGGCCCCGTCACCGACACCACCGTGCCGGGCAACAGCCGGGCGCTGGTGGCGAGCAAGTCACCGCTCACGGGACTGTTCTTCGACTCCACCTTCGGCGGCCGCTTGCCGGCCACGCTCAAGCGCACCGGCTTCGACGCGGTCTGCGTCACGGGGCGCGCGCCGGCGCCGTCCTATCTGGTCGTGACCGAGGACGGCGCGACGCTCAAGCCGGCGGACGCGCTGTGGGGACGCTCGACCCGCGACGCCGTGGCGGCGCTCGTCGCGGCAGAAGGCGTCGACACCGACGCGATTGCGATCGGACCGGCCGGCGAGCGTCGTGTGCGCTTCGCCGCGATGGCGCATTACTGGAAGAATCGCGAGGGCGTCTCGGGGCGCGGCGGCATCGGCGCCGTGCTCGGTAGCAAGAATCTCAAGGCCGTCGTCGTCCGCGGGGCGCGCAAGACCGCCGTCGCCGACGCGCCGGCCCTCAAAGCGCTGCTCGACGAGACGCGTGAGCCGCTGGGCACCGGCACCAAGGCGTTGTCGACCTACGGCACGCCATTCCTGGTGGGTCCCATCAACGCGCTCGGCGCGCTCGGCGCCTTCAACCTCAAGACCGAGGTCTTCGCGAGCGCGCGGGTGATCGGCGGCGAAGACATGAAGGCGCACTACCACGACCGCGACACGACGTGCCTGAAGTGCCCGGTCGCCTGCGGCAAGCAGTACGCGATCGGCGAGGGAGAGTTCGCGGGCCGGCGCGCGAAGATGCCGGAGTACGAGACGATCTTCGCGCTCGGGCCCATGCTCGGCATCGACAATCCCGAGGCGCTGATCCTCGCCAACGATCTGTGCGACCTCGCCGGCATGGACACGATCTCGATGGGCGTGACGCTCGCGTTCGTGTGTGAGGCGCTCGAGCGCGGCTGGCTGACGCCGACGGAGATCGGCGTGCCCTTCGGCTGGGGCGACTGGCGCGGCATGCTGCGCCTCGTCGAGATGACGGCGATACGCGAAGGCTTTGGCGATCGTCTCGCCGAGGGCGCGTGGCGGCTGGCGAGCTCGGTCCGCCCCGGGGCAACGAATCTCGTCTACGCCGTCAAGCGGCTGGAATTGCCGGCGCACTCCGCGCGCGCGCTCAAGGGGATGTCCATCGGCTACGCCACCGCCACCCGCGGTGGCAGTCATCACGACACGCGGCCGACGC
>Ga0207684_10000490_pt1 | contig 50235 bp, 39 predicted proteins | sample KBSK5501metaG_FD_184342 | JGI IMG/M metagenome (GOLD analysis project Ga0207684, IMG submission 184342) | Corn, switchgrass and miscanthus rhizosphere microbial communities from Kellogg Biological Station, Michigan, USA - KBS K5-50-1 metaG... | ecosystem: Host-associated > Plants > Roots >... | reverse complement strand
ATCCTCGTCCCCGCGGGCGGGAAGGCCCCGGTGGGCTCGCTCATCGGCGTCATCGCCGACGCCAACGAGGACATCTCGAAGATGGTCGCTTCGGCCCCCGCCGCGGCCGCGCCGGCGCCGCCCGCGCCGGGCACGCCGCCCCCGCCGGCCGCTCAGCCCGCGGCGGCGGCCCCGGCTCCTCAGGCCGCGGCCCCCGCTCCGCCCGCCGCCCCGGCTCCGCCCACGGCCGCGGCGCCGCCCGCGGTCGCGCCCTCACCCGCACCCGGCCCGCGCGCGGTGCCGCCGCCCGCCGCCGTCGAGGGCGGACGCGTGAAGGCGAGCCCGCTCGCCCGCAGCATGGCCGCGCAGCGCAACATTCCTCTCGATGCCGTCGCGGGCAGCGGCCCGAACGGCCGGATCATCAAGCGCGACATCGAGGCCTGGGCGGGCGCGCCCGCGGCCCGTCGCGCGCCGGCCCCCGCCGTCCCCTCCGGCCCGACGATCACCCCCGGCCAGGAGATCCCGGTCTCCAACATGCGGCGGACGATCGCGAAGCGCCTCGCCGAGAGCATGTTCACCGCGCCCCACTTCTACGTCACGGTGGACATCGACATGGACGCGTCGGTCGCGCTCCGCGAGCAGCTGCAGCGGGGAGAGGACGTCAAGGTCACCTACAACGACCTCGTGATGAAGGCCTGCGCGAAGGCGCTGACGCGCTTCCCCATGGTCAACGGCTCGTGGATGGGAGAGAAGATCGTCACCCACGGCGAGGTCCACGTCGGCGTGGCCGTGACGATCCCCGATGGACTGATCACGCCCGTCGTCCGCAACGCCGACCGCAAGTCGGTGCTGGACATCTCGCGCGAGGTCAAGGACCTCGCCGCCCGGGCCCGGGAGCGCAAGCTGAGGCCGGAAGAGTTCATGGGCTCGACCTTCACCGTCTCGAACCTCGGGATGTTCGGGGTGAGCGAGTTCACGGCCATCATCAACCCCCCGGAAAGCGCGATCCTGGCCGTGGGCTCCGTCCAGCGGGTCCCCGTCGCGGACGAGGACGGCAGCCTCCACGCCGGCCACCGCATGAAGGTCACGCTCAGCGCCGACCACCGCGTGGTCGACGGCGCGATGGCGGCGCAGTTCCTGGGCGAAGTCCGCCGCCTGCTCGAGAACCCGATTAGTTTGTTCGTTTAGCTAGCGGGCGCCGGGGTGGCGGGCCAGGTACTCCTCGACGAGCTCCTGGATGCAGACGTGCGCGTCCGGCGAGAGGCCCTGGAACCGAATGCCGAAGCCGGGCGGGAGGCTGTGGACCGGGTGCTGCTGCCGCGGGTTGAGCCAGCTCACGATGCCGTCGACCGCCACGTCGCAGGCCTGCTCGGGGAGCTGAAAGCGGCAATGCACGAGCTGACCCAGCTCCGGCATCGGCTCACCGGGCGCAGGGGCCACCGCCGCGCCATCCAGAGGAGATGCCTTGCCGCGGCGGCGACCGCCCTTCGTCGGTGCGGCCGCCTGCGGGACGTCGTCACGGGCCACGTAGGCTCCGAGGACGTTGATGTTGACGATGAAGGCCGAGGAGATCCGCCCGTCTTCGTAGCTGAGGCTGCACCGCCGGACGAAGGGGACTCTCAGGAGCCCGCTGGACCGACGCTCGGCTCGGGAGCCTTCCGGGGGCGTCGCCACCGTGGTCAAGCCGCGGGAGGGGTCGAGCCCCTCCGCCAGGGATGATTCTGCATCGGCTCCTCCACCTCTGTCCGCCGTGGGGGCGGACCGGTCATAGGCGCGTGAAGGGCCGCGTCCAGTTCATCATAAGATCAGGCTCAAGGGCTTGCCGTTCCGTGAGCTAGCTTACATCAATACCAGGCGGTCGTTGCCGGTCCGCCGGGTCACGCGTTCGCGGTCCAGGTACTCGAGCAGCGGAATCACGAATTTCCGGCTGAGGCCGGTCAGGTCCTTGAACCCGGCCACGTCCAAACGGGTTCCGGGCGGCCAGCGCCGCCGCACTTCCGCCTTGAGGTCGTCGAGAGCGCTCGCGTCCACCACGGCCTCCCCCACCCGCCGCAGCCGGCCCTCGGCCAGCAGCACCCGCACGACCCGCTCGGCGAGGCGTGTATCGCCGGCCACGCCGGGCTTGCTCGAATCGATCCCGGCCAGGCCCGCCTCCCGGGCGCGAGCGAGGAGCGCCTGGCGTGTGGTTTCCTCCGCCGGGTTGAGGCGCACCGCGTGGCGAGCCAGCGCGACCGCTTCCGCCTCCACCCGCAGCTCTGCCCGGTCCGTCAGCCCGTCGAGGACCCGCTCGAAGGCGCCGGCGGCGGCGCGCGAGAAGAGGCGGCGGCGCAGCTCTTCGCGGGGCATGCCGGCCTTCAGCGGGTTGTCGGCGTGGAACCGTTGCAGCAGGCTCCGCACCTCTTCGGCGAGCGCGTCGAGGGCGCGGGCGGAGACATAGCGCTGCGGATCGCGCCCCACCGCCACCAGGCCCGCCCGACTCTCCAGTGCCGCGGCGAGCCCCGCCAGGGGGACGGTCAGGCGGGCGGCGAGGGTCGGAGCGTCGATGCCCACGGGTCCCGCTTCCTCCACCAGGGCGCCGGCCGTCGTCGCGAGGTCGGTCGCCAGCGACGCGAGGCTCGCGTCTCGACGCCGGCGTGGGGAAAGAGGGTCGAGAACGACGGCGCCACCGATCGTAGAGGCGGGCGAGTAGGAGCGGACGACGAGGCGGTCGCCGCGGCCGGCGGCGGCGGGGCGCTCGAGCCGGAGCTGCGCGCGCGCGGTCTGCCCGGGATCGAGGCGCGCGACCTGCAACAGCCGCACGCGCGCCAGGCGCTCGGCGCTCGCGATGTGGACGCGCACGCGCGCCTGGTCCTTGAGGGGCTTCTCGCCGGGGAGCAGGGTCAGCTCGACGTCGAGGATCGAGCTCGCGAGCACCGTGCCGGGCCGGGCCAGGACGTCGCCGCGCGCCAGCTCGTCCACTTCCAGGCCCGCGAGGTTCACCGCGGCGCGGCTCCCCGCCGCCACCCCGTCCACCGCCCGGCCGTGCACCTGTAGACCGCGCACGCGGGCGCGGCGCCCGGAAGGGAGGATCTCGACCTCCTCGCCGCCCTCCAGGCGGCCGGAGACGAGCGTCCCGGTCGCGACCGTCCCGAAGCCCCGGAGGGTGAAGACGCGGTCGACGGGCAGGCGCAGCAGGCCGTCCGCCGGCCGCTCGCCCGCCTGCCGCGCCATGTCGAGCAGGCCGCGCCGCAGGCCTTCCAGGCCTTGTCCGGTCCGGGCCGATACCTTCAGGATCGGGGCGCCCTCCAGGAAGGAGCCGGCGAGCAGCTCCCGCACTTCCATCTCGGCCAGGGCCTGCGTCTCGGCGTCGGCGAGATCGCACTTGGTGAGGGCCACGAGCCCCCGCGGGATCCCGAGCAGCCGGCAGATGTGGAAGTGCTCGCGCGTCTGGGGCATGACCGACTCGTCGGCGGCCACGACGAGCAGCACGGCATCGAGGCCGTGCGCACCGGCCAGCATGTTGCGCACGAAGCGCTCGTGGCCGGGAACGTCGATGAAGGAGGCCACCACCCCCCCGCCCAGGTCCGCATGGGCGAAGCCGAGGTCGATGGTGATCCCGCGCTCCTTTTCCTCTTTCAGCCGGTCAGGATCGGTGCCGGTGAGGGCGAGGACGAGGGCGCTCTTGCCGTGATCTATGTGGCCGGCGGTACCAACGATGAAGGAGCGCACATGGGAAGACTACTCCTCCCGGGCCGCGGACACGCCGAACACCGCCTCGGCGGTCTTGTGGAGCTTGGCGGCCAGGGCCAGGCGAGCTTCCTTCTCCGAGCGCACGATGAAGGAATAGTTCTCTCGCGCCACCTTGATGAGGAACAGCAGCTCGTCCCGGGTGAGGTTGAGCACGATGCGGTTCTCGTTCTGGTCGTAGAAGCCCTCGAGGAGCTTGTCGCGCAAACGCAGCCGGGCCTCCTGTTCTTCGTCCGTGATGAAGTGGTATTCCTGGCGCGTGACCTTCTGCAAGAAGATCAGCTCCCGCCCGGTGAGGTTCAAGGCGACGCTGCGGACTTCCGACATTCGTCCTCCTTGGTTCCCAGTTGACCGGCGGCCTTGGAGGTCTCCCGTCGTTTGCATGGCTTCTGTCTCCCGAGATGCGCCCGATTGCACGCGCATTGTAGACGAGCCACCGGGGGACTTCACATGTGATGGATCACACACCTATCGCCGGCGGCCCGACCGGCCCCCGGGCCGGCCCCCCCGCCGGGGCGCCGGGGGGCGGGCCGGCCGGCCCTTGCGCGCTCCCGCGGCCGCCCGCCGGAGCACGTCCACGAGCGCGAAGTCGAGCTGGCGCCGCTCCAGGTCGACCCTCACCAGCTGCACCTCGACCTCGTCCCCCAGGCGATACACCTGGCGCGTGTTCTCTCCCTTGAGAGCGTGGGCGCGCTCGTCGAAGCGGTAGTAGTCGTCGGTCATCGACGAGACGTGGACGAGCCCCTGCACGTAGATCTCCTCGAGCTCGACGAAGAGGCCGAAGGCCTGGACGCCGGTGACGTAGCCCTTGTACACCTCGCCGAGCTTGTCCGTCATGAACCGGACCTTCTTCCACTCCACCAGCTCCCGCTCCGCATCCGTCGCGCGACGCTCCATGTCCGAGAGGTGCTGCCCCATCTCGGAAAGATCAGCGGGCAGCTCGGCGGTGAAGCCCTCGGAGCCGCCCCGCCTCAGCGCGCGCAGGGCCCGGTGGACGACGAGGTCGGGATAGCGGCGGATGGGGCTCGTGAAGTGGGCGTACATCTCGGTGGCGAGGCCGAAGTGGCCGAGGTTCTCCTCGTGGTAACGGGCGAGCTTCATCGTGCGCAGCAGGAGGTAGGAGACGAGCTTCTCCTCCGGCTTGCCCTCGATCTGCCGCAGGACGAGCTGGAAGTCCTGGGGCCGGATGGCTTCCAGGTGCGCGGGCACGCGATAGCCGAAGGAGGCCACCAGCTCGGCGAACTCCTCGACGCGCTCGGGGTCGGGCTGCTCGTGGATCCGGAAGAGGGCGGGCATGCCGGCCTTGGCCAGCCTGGCCGCCACCGCCTCGTTGGCCGCGAGCATGAACTCCTCGACGAGCCGCATGCTGTCCAGCCGCGCGGTGGCCACGATGCCGGTCATCTCCCCCGAGGCGCCGAGGACGAGCTTGGGCTCCGGCAGGTCGAAGTCGAGCGAGCCGCGCTCGTAGCGCCGCGTGCGCATGAGCTTGGCCAGCTCGTCCATGTCCTCGAGCATGCGGACGAGGGGCGCGTGGCGCCGGCGCTCCGCCGCGTCGCCGTCGACGATGGCCTGGACCTGCGGGTAGGTCAGGCGGGCCGCGCTGCGGATCACGCCGTCGTGGAACTCGGCCTTCCGCACCTGGCCCTTGGCGTCCAGCTCCAGCACCGCGCTCTGGGTCAGGCGGTTCTTCCCCTCGACCAGGCTGCAGACGTTGCTGGAGAGCGCGTGCGGCAGCATGGGCACCACCCGGTCCGGGAAGTACACCGAGGTGCCGCGGAGGTAGGCCTCCTGATCCAGCAGCGTTCCCGGCCGCACGTAGTGAGAGACGTCCGCGATGTGCACCGCCAGGCGCCAGTGCCCGTTCGGCAGGCGCTCGATCGCCACGGCGTCGTCGTGGTCGCGCGCGGTCTCGGGATCGATCGTGACGGTCGTCCACGAGCGGAGGTCGGTCCGGCCGCGGATCTCGTCTTCCCCGACCTCCTGCGCCACGCTCTCCGCTTCCGCCTCGACCTCCGGAGGGAAGGCGTCGGGCAGCTCGTACTTCGCCATGACGACCTTGAGGTCGACCCCGGGATCCTCGAGCCGGCCGAGCACCTGCAGCACGCGGCCGGACGGGTTCCGCGTGGCGGTCGGTGGCCGCGTGATCTCCGCGGAGACCATCTCGCCCGGCCGGGCCCCCTCGTTGTCCCCGGGAGGGATGAACAGCTCGTGCAGGACCCGCTTGTCGAACGGCACCACGTGGCCCCCGAAGCGGCCGTCGTCTTCGTAGCGGCCGACGATCCGCTGCAGGCCCCGCTCGAGGACCCGGATGATGCTTCCCTCGGGGCCTTTGGCGTGTGGCGCTCGATGCGCGCCACCACCCGGTCGCCGTGGAGCGCCTCCTTCATGTTGACCGCCGAAACGTAGACGTCGCCTCCCCGCCCCTGGGCCTTCTCCGGGACCACGAAGCCGTAGCCGGCCGGGTTACAGGTGAGCCGTCCCACCACCAGGTTCATGCGTGAGGGCAGGCCGACGCGCCCCCCGCGGATCTGCACGACCTCGCCGTCGGCGATGAGCCGGCGCAGCAGTTCCGTCAGCTCCGGACGGGAGTGCCTGTCGAGGTCCAGGCGCCGGACGAGCTCACGCACGGAGACCGGCTTGCCTTCTTTGGACAGGATTTCGAGCACGCGGTCACGGAGTGGGCTCATGAGGTAAGCAATCAGCAGTCAGCAATCAGCGATCAGGGGCAAGCGTTACCGGGACGGGCGTCCGTTGGCCGGCTGAACGCTGATTGCTGATCGCTGAATGCTACCGAGTGACCTTGTCATGCCGGAGGTGGGACTTGAACCCACACTAGCCGAAGCCAACACGGCCCTGAACCGTGCGCGTCTGCCAATTCCGCCACTCCGGCAGCGGGTGAAGAGAGCATCCTAGCAGCAAGCGCCCGCGCCGATCAAGGACGCTTTCGCGGTTGATAGGGACCGAGGGGGCTGGTAGAATGCGCGTTTCGTGCTGTTCGGGCCGCGCTTGCCGGTCCGTCGGAGGTCCCGATGGTGAGTCCCTTCACGCGCTCGTCCCTACCCGTAGCCGTGGCGTGCGCGCTGCTCTGGAGCTGCGGAGGCGGAGGTTCCCCGACGCAGCCCACGCCGACGCCGACCCCCGCGCCCATCGCCACTCCCACCCCCGCCGCGACCCCCACGCCCAATCCGGTCACCACCCCGACACCGCCCAACTACTACGACACTCTCCCTCCGGGCCCAGTCACTCGTTACAGCATCAAGCTCCACTCGGTCCAACGGAGGGACGGGACGCAGCTCGAGGAGCCGTTCCCGCAGGACACCAGCGGTCGTTATCTCGTCATGCCCGGCGACTTCATCGTGTTCGACTCCACCCAGAAGAATGCGCAGGGCGAAGAGTGCCAGTGGATCAACGATCCCGTCTGGGCCGTCGACGATCCCAACAACGCGATGGACCGCCGGCCCAGCAGCAATCCGTTCCTGCTCCGGGTCGACATCATCCGCAACGGCACCTTCACGGTCACCGCTTCGGTCGATGGCATCAGGGCACCCCAGGAGCTGAAGGTCAGGGCCCTGGCACCTTGAGCTTCGCGTGAGGACCCTCGCCTCCGCCTCGTTGTCGGTCGGTCTGGCCGCGTCGGCGCTCGTCGGCGCGGCGGCCCCGAAAGAACCCGCCGCTCGCGCCGAGACGCGCGTGTCGGTCGACTTCAAGGACGCCGACATCGTCGACATCGTTCGGCTGATGTCCGAGGTGGGCAACTTCCAGGTCGTCGTCGACCCCGGCATCGCCTGCAAGCTGACGCTCAAGCTCAAGGAAGTCCCCTGGGATGCCGCCCTCGACGTGGCCCTGCGCTCCTGCGGTCTCGGTCAGGACGCGGAGAACGGGATCGTGCGGGTGGCGCCGGTCGCGAAGCTCACCGAAGAGGCCGCCGCGCGCCGGAGGCTCGCCGAGGAGCAGAAGCTGGATCGGCCCCTGCGGACCACCCGCTACCGGCTCTCCTACGCCAAGGCGACGGAGCTGGCGCCCCTGATCAAGAAGTTCCTCTCGCCGCGAGGCGAGGTCGTGGTGGATCCTCGCACCAACACCCTGATCATCACCGACATCGAATAGCGCCCGCGCCGGGTGACGCTGCGGACGAAGGAGGGGACAGTCGTGAGCGGTTCCCCAACAGCCAAGTGTCTCATTGCATTGGCTTTAATGCGTCCCCTTCCCGGCACATGTCTTGCTAACATCATTGACGGCTCTCTCCAGAGGCGCGGGATGGTGAACATGGCGCGACGCTCGCTGCTCCTGATGCTGGCCTTCGGTCTGCCCGCGGCGGCGGGCGCCCAGGAGGCCTTCCGCGACGCACGGATCCGTTATGTCGAGGCGGGGGTCTCCATCCAGCGTGCCTCGGAGACGGGTGCCGAGGAGGCCCTGCCGAACCTTCCGTTCCTGCCCGGCGATCGGGTCTGGACGGATCAAGGGGGTCGGGCCGAGGTCCAGTTCGCCGACGGCACCGTGCTGCGCGTCGACAGCCGCAGCAAGCTCGACTACGTGGCGCGCGAGCGAGAGGACCTCGTCGTCCTGCGGCTGTGGTCGGGCGGGCTCTACGTCCATGGGCGAAACCCCGGCCTGAGCATCGAGACTCCGGGCGGCGTGGTGGAGATCAGCCGCGGTGGCGTCTACCGCGTCGACGTCGACTCGGGCGAGGCTCGGCTCTCGGTGTACGAGGGCGAGGCCCGGCTCGACTCCGCTCGCGTGCGCTCGGGCGAGCGCGCCTATGCGCGGCGCGGGGAACCGGTCGAAGGACCCGAGCGCTTCGACCGCGCGGCCGGCGACGAGTTCGCCCGCTGGGACGAGGAGCGGGGCGAGCGCGACGAGCGGGCCGAGGCTCGGATCGAGTACCTTCCCGAAGAGATCGCACCGTATGCCGGCGAGCTCGAGTCCAACGGCACCTGGTACTACGAGTCCGAGGTCGGCCACGTGTGGCGGCCTCACGTCGGGCTCGGCTGGCAACCCTATTCGGACGGCCGTTGGGTCTGGACGGCCTACGGCTGGACGTGGGTGCCCTATGAAGGCTGGGGCTGGGCCCCGTTCCACTACGGCCGCTGGGACCATTCGGCGCGGCTGGGCTGGTACTGGATCCCCTCCGCCGGATGGGGGCCGGCGTGGGTGTCCTGGGCCGTCGGTCCGAGCTACGTGGGTTGGTGCCCCCTCGGGTATCGTGATCGGCCCGCGTTCGTCTACGACCGTCGCGACCGTGGCCGCGCGGTGCTGCGCGGCGAAGTGGCTGCCTCCAACCCCTGGACCTTCGTGCGCCGGGCCGACCTGGCCGCCCGCGACCTGAGCCGGCGGCGGGTCGACGCGGCCGTCGACCTCACGCGCGACGTCCGCGTGGTGGACTCGCCTCGCGTGCGCCTGACCCGCGAGATGCAGCTGAGCGACGCCGAGCGTGCGGTGCCCCGCGCGATCCGCACGAAGCCCGGCCCCGGCGACACGGTCCCCCAGCTGCGCAGCGATCCCCGGTATACGATCCCCGCGCCGCTCCCGCGCCAGCAGTACGAGTCGGAGCGGGAGCGGGACGCGGAGCGCCGCCGCCCGAGCCCCCGTAACGAAGAGCGGACGGCCGCGCCGGCGGAGCGGGCGGTGGCTCCCGCGCCGACCACGCCGCCCACCGAGCGTGGGGTGTCCCCGGCTCCGCAGGGACGCAGCGAGCGCATCGAGCGCGCCCACCCGACCGACGTGAGGTCCGCGCCCGCGGGCGCGGTCGCCATCGGCCGCCCGCGCGTGGAGGAGCGCCGGACCTCGCCCGCCGGCGAGAGCCCCGACCGCGAGGTGATGCGCCCGGTTTTCCGGCCGCTCGGCCGGCCCGAAGGCGGCGAGCGTCCGGTCTCTGCCCCCGACCGCGGCGAGGCGCGGAGCGGCGCCGAGAGGCGCCGGCCGGAGGACGCGCCGCGCACACAACCGCAAGCCCCGCCACGCTCCGAGCGCCCGCCCGAAGCGCGGCCCGCGCCCCGAGCGCAGTCGCCGCAGGAGGGCGCCGTCCGCCGCAAGAAGGAGAACTGACAAGGCTGCGAGCGGAGCGGGATTCACTTCCGCGGAGCGAGCGGGGGGTCTGGGGGGCGCGCCGCTAGCGCCCCCCAGCTCAAAGACGACTAGCGTTATAGTTTCCTCCATGGCCACGGCGTCGCTGGCGGGGATCCGTTTCGGCGGGCTCCGCCGGGCGGGTGTGATCCTCGCCTTCAGCGTGGCCATCCTCCTCGGCTCGCTGGCCGGCATCTTCCTCGCCTACGAGAGCGACCTGCCCCAGGTTTCCTCCCTCGAGGACTTCCAGCCCAACATCATCACCGAGGTCTACACCGCCGACGGGAAGCTGCTCGGAGACTTCGCCATCGAGCGGCGGGTGGTCGTCACCTTCAAGGACATCCCGCCCCACCTCCGGAACGCCGTGGTGGCGGTGGAGGACGCCGATTTCTGGAAGCACATCGGCATCAATCCCTGGCGCGTCCCGGGGGCGGCCTTCGCCAACCTTCGCTCGGGACGTCGGGGCCAGGGATCGTCCACGCTCACGATGCAGCTCTCCCGGGTCCTCTTCCTGACGCCCGAGAAGACCTACGAGCGGAAGATCAAGGAAGTCATCCTCGCCTTCCAGATCGAGAAGAGCTTCACCAAGGAAGAGATCTTCGCCCTCTACTGCAACCAGGTGTACTTCGGCCACGGCAACTACGGCGTGGAGGCGGCGAGCGAGTTCCTCTATAGCAAGCCCGTGGGGCAGCTCACGCTGGCGGAGGCGGCCCTCGTCGCGGGCTTGCCCCAGAACCCCGCCCGCCTCTCCCCCGTCGAGCACCCCGACCGCGCGCTCGCCCGCCGCAACCACGTGCTCGACCGCATGGTGGAGGAGAGGTACATCTCGGCCGAGGAAGCGGAGAAGGCCAAGGCCGAGCCCCTTCGCCTGAAGCTGCGCAAGGACCGGCCCTCGATCGCGCCCTACTTCCTGGAAGAGGTCCGGAAGTACCTGGAGCGCGAGTACGGGAGCCAGCGGATCTACCAGGGCGGCCTGCGGGTCTACACGACGCTCGACACGTCGATGCAGCTCGCCGCCAACCAGAGCCTCCGCCAGGGACTGCTGCGGCTGGACCGGAGGGCGCGCGGATTCACGCCTCCCACCGCGACCGTCCTCAAGGACGGCGCGTTCCCCGCGGCCGTCCACCTCGAGGATTGGGACGCAACCATCGCGGTCGGCGACGTGGTGCGCGGCGTCGTGGAGAGCTCGGACCGCTCGCTGGCCGTGGTGCGCATCGGCGAGTACAAGGCGATCGTGGGCCAGCCCGACGTCGCCTGGACCGGCCGCCGCAGCGTCTCGGAGGTGCTCCCGCGCGGCGCGATCGTGCCGTTCCTCGTCCAGTCGCTCGGGGAGGAGAGCGGCGAGAAGCGGGCCAAGGTCTTCGTCGAGCAGGAGCCGCGGGTCGAGGGGTCGCTCCTGGCCCTGGAGCCGAAGACGGGCGCGGTGAAGGCGATGGTGGGCGGCTTCGACTTCGAGCGCAGCAAGTTCAACCGCGCCACCCAGGCCTTCCGCCAGGTGGGCTCCGCGTTCAAGCCGATCATCTACGCCGCCGCCATCGAGCGGGCCGGCTACACCCCGGCCACCATCATCGTCGACGCCCCCATCTCCTTCCCCGACAACCAGGGCGTGTGGACGCCCCACAACTACGACTTCACGTTCTGGGGTCCCATCCCCGTGCGCCGGGCCATCGAGCAGAGCCGGAACATCCCCGCCATCAAGACCCTCCAGGCGATCGGGATCGAGACGGGCATCGAGTACGCGCACAAGCTCGGCCTCACCGGCGACCTGCCGCCCTACCTGCCGCTGGCGATCGGCGCGGGCGAAGCCACGCTCCAGGAGATGACGGCCGCCTTCGGCACCTTCGCCAACGAGGGTCTGCGCATGAAGCCGTACTACATCGCCCGCATCACGGACCGGGAGGGCAACGCCATCGAGGAGACGCGGCCGGTCGCGAAGGACGCCATCCGCGCCGACACCGCCTACATCGTCACCAGCCTGCTCAAGGGGGTCGTGGAGCGCGGCACCGCGGCGCGGGCCCGGGCGCTGAAGCGGCCGATCGCCGGGAAGACCGGGACCACCAACGACTACACCGACGGGTGGTTCATCGGCTACGAGCCGAAGCTCGCCGGCGGCGTGTGGGTCGGCTTCGACGAGAAGCGGGAGACCCTCGGCCGCGGGGCCGACGGCGCCCACACCGCGCTCCCGATCTGGATGGAGTTCTGGGCCGCGGCCACGAAGGATCGCCCGATCGACGACTACCCGGTCCCGGCCAACATCGTCTTCGTGCCGGTGGACGCGGACGGCCAGCCCGCCATGCCGGGCGAGGCCGGCGTCCGCATGGAGGCGTTCGTGGCGGGTACCGAGCCCAAGGCGCACAGCGGAGCGGCCGTGGGCGGCGGTCCGTGAAGCGCCCCGGCCCCCGGGCGCTCCTCCGGCGGGAGGCCCTGCGGAGGCGCCGGGCGGAGGAGGAGCTCCGCCGCAGCGAGGAGCGCTTCCGGGACGTCGTCGAGAACGCCAACGACATCGTCTACACGCACGACCTCGCCGGCAACTTCACCTCCCTGAACCGCGCGGGCGAGCGCATCACCGGCTACACGCGGGACGAGGCGCTCGGCCTGAACCTGACGCAGGTCGTGGCCCCGGAGCACGTCGAGCGCGCCCGGGAGATGATCCGCCGCAAGCTCTCGGGCGAAGCCGAAGGCAGCACGTACGAGCTCGAGATCCTCGCCAAGGACGGCCACCGCGTGCCGCTCGAGGTGAGCAGCCGCCTCATCCGCCGCGAGGGGCAGCCGGTGGGCGTCCAGGGCTTCGGGCGGGACATCTCGGAGCGGCGCCAGGCGCTCGAGGCCCTCCGGGTGAGCGAGGAGCGCTTCCGCGCGCTCGTCGAGAACAGCGCCGACGCGATCGTGCTCGTGGACGCCCAGGGGATCGTCCTCTACCAGAGCCGATCCGCGGAGCGCATCGTCGGCTACTCCGCCGAGGAGCGCCGGGGCCGCAACGCGCTGGAGCTCGTCCACCCCGACGACCGCATGTCGGTGGCGAAGAAGCTCGGCGAGTGCCGGGCCCGGGCGGGCGAGATCGTCATCGCGAAGTTCCGCGGCCGCCGCAAGGACGGCACGTGGCTGCACCTCGAAGGCACGGCGGCGAATCGCCTCGACGAGCCCGCCGTCGGCGCCATCGTCATCAACTACCGCGACGTCACCCATCGCGAGCGCGCGGCGGAGGCGCTCCGCATCAGCGAGGAGCGCTTCCGGCTGGTGAGCCGCGCCACCAACGACGCGGTGTGGGACCTGGACATCACCACCGGGCTCGTCTGGTGGAGCGACAGCGTGCAGGCCCTCTTCGGCTTCGGGCCCGCCGAGGTCGGCGGCGACGCCGCGTGGTGGGCCGACCGCATCCACCCCGACGACCGCGAGCGCGTGCTCGCGAGCAGCCAGGCCGCGGTCGACGAGGGGGCGGCATCCTGGTCGGCCGAGTTCCGCTTCCGCCGGGCCGACGACAGCTATGCCCGGGTCGTGGACCGCGCCTACATCCTCCGCCGCGGCGAGGGCTGTCCCGTCCGCATGCTCGGCTCGATGATGGACGTCACCGAGCGCCGCAGCCTGGAGGAGCAGCTCGTCCAGGCCCAGAAGATGGAGGCGGTGGGGCGGCTGGCCGGCGGCATCGCCCACGACTTCAACAACCTCCTCACCGCCATCCTGGGCTACGGCGACCTCATGCTGCCCAAGCTCCACGATCCGACCCTGCGGGGAAAGATGCAGGAGATCCGCAAGGCGGCGGAGCGGGCCTCGGCCCTCACGAGGCAGCTCCTCGCCTTCAGCCGCAAGCAGGTCCTCGTGCCCGAGGTGGTTCCGGTCGGCGGCCTCATCGAGGAGCTCTCCAAGATGCTTCGCCGCCTCATCGGAGAGGACATCGACCTCGTGATCGTGCTGCCGCCCACCGCCGCGGCGGTCCGGGCCGACCCGGGCCAGCTCGAGCAGGTGCTCATGAACCTGGCCGTGAACGCCCGCGACGCGATGCCGCGCGGCGGGAAGCTGACGATCGTCGTCACCCTCGTGCAGGCCGACGACGCCTTCCGCAAGGACCACCCCGACGTCCCCGCCGGTCCCCAGGTCGTGATCTCGGTGACCGACACCGGCGTGGGAATGGATGCCGACGTGCGCAAGCACATCTTCGAGCCCTTCTTCACCACCAAGGAGCTCGGCCGGGGCACCGGCCTCGGGCTCGCGACCGTCTACGGGATCGTCAAGCAGAGTGGCGGCCACGTCGAGGTCGACACCGCTCCCGGAGCCGGCACGACGTTTCGCATCTTCCTGCCCGCGGTGGAGGCACCGCGTCCGATGCCGGTTCCCTCGCTCGACGAGATCGTGGGCGGATCGGAGACGGTGCTCCTGGTGGAGGACGAAGCGGCCCTGCGCAGCCTGGCCCAGGAGATCCTGCGCGACCAGGGCTACAAGGTGATCGCCGCGGGGAGCGGGGCCGAGGCGCTCGAGCTCGCCCGTTTCCACAAGGCGCCCATCGATCTGCTCGTCACCGACGTGGTCATGCCCGGCATGGACGGGCGGGAGCTGGCCGACCGGCTCGGTCCCGTCCATCCCGAGACACGATGCCTCTTCATGTCCGGCTACACGGACGACGCCGTCGTCCGCCGCGGCGTGCGCGAGGAGGGCATGCCGTTCCTGCAGAAGCCCTTCACGATCGACGCCCTCGCCCTCAAGGTGAGGGAGGTCCTCGACCAGACCGCGCCCACGCGCTGAGTCGCCCCGTCTACGGCCGGATCCTCGCCAGGCCCAGGTTGTCGTGCACCGCGTCCAGGACCTCGCCAACCGACAAGGTCGCCACCGAAGATCCGGCGGTGACGAGGGCCGACTGGCCGGGGAGCGCGCACAGCACCTCGCTGCTCCCCGTGACGGAACCGCCCGTCATGACGAGCAGGACGTAGCAGGTCGACTTGCCGGCCGTGTCATGCATGGCCCGGGTGGCCACTGCCGGGAGGGACAGGGTTGCCGGGGGCGTGCCGTCCAGGGGGATGGACCACAGGACGTACGCGGTCTGCCCGCCGGGCGGAGACCACGTCAACGTGGCCATGCTCGACTGGTCGAGCTGAACCTTGGCATTGGCCGGACCGCCCGTGCTCGATCCGCTGTCCGGGATGGCGCAGAGAAGGTCCGAGCGGCCGAGTACGCCGGTGGTGCTCAGCGGGAGGAGGATGTAGCAGGTGAACTGGTCCGCCGCCGCCGTGGTGTCGGTGAAGTCGGTCGCCGTTGGGGCCAGGAAGCTCCCCGGCCCGGGCAGAATGGTGGTCGTTCCCCCGGCGAACCGGGCCACGGCGTAGGCCGCCTGCGCGCTGCCGGTCGTCCACACCATCTCCTCCCCACTGGGACCGCCGCCGATCGCGAAGCCCCTGCCGCCCAGCGGCGCGGGGGCGCTGCCCACGCAGGGCCTCGAGCCGCTGTCCGTGAAGGTCTGGCCCGCGATCGGGAGGAACTCCCAATCGTAGCTCGTGGGATGTAGCGTCAGCTTGAGCACGCCGTGCGTGTCGCTATCCCGGACCGCGCTGTTCGGCTTGATGACCTCGAACGGCCTCAGCGTGGTACCTCCCGTGCCGACGACGAACTCGCGGATGCCATTCACGTCCGCCACCCCATCGGGGTTCTGCCGGTGGAACTGCTCGTAGTCGTGGTCGTGTCCGGTGACGATGACGTCGGCTCCGAACTCGTACAACGCCCGCCAGAGGTCGAGCGTACGCGGGTCGTTGCTGTGCGGGCCGGAGCTGAACAGGGGATGGTGCCAGTAGGCCAGCGTACACTGGGTGGGGTTCGCGGCCAGATCGGCGCGCAGCCACTGCTCCTGGGGGGATCCGGCCTGCGCCGGGATGTTGCTGTTGAGCGACACGATGTGCCAGGCGCCGAGATCGTAGCTGTAGTAGCCCCGGCCGGGCGGCCCCGCGTGGGTGCCGTAGTAGGCGTAGTACGGGGCGGCGCCGGGCGAAAGGTAATCGTGGTTGCCGGGCGCCGGCCGCGTGCGCGCCTTGTGAGGGCCCCACGTCGGCTCGTAGCAGTTCGTGAAGTCGGCGGCCCGGCCGAGCGGATAGGCGTTGTCGCCCGCGGTGAAGACGGTGCCCTCGATCCCGTCGAGCAGCGCCGCCGTGCCCGAGTCCGTGGTGGTCAGGCAATCCGCGATGTCGCCGGCCCCCACGAGGACGGGGTCGGCCGCGACCTGGATCACGCCCGCTTCGCTCGGCGGTTCGGCCCACGAGGCCCCGGCCAGCGTGACCACCGGGACCGCGAGGCCGAGGGCAAGGCAGAGCCGCGGCACTCGGGCGCGGAGCGGCCGAGGCCGGTGAGGTCTTCTCATATGTTCCTCCCGGGCAGCGTTTGCCCGGACGGTACCCGCCGCCTGCCTCGGCGTCAAGATAAAAGGCGGCTTCCGCTTCGCGAGCCCCTCAGGGGGCGGACCGTCGGGGCGTGGCTCCGGGCCGGTAGTCCGGGGACCGGGCCGTCCCGGAGCCGAACGTGACCCGCCAGGACTGGCCGTCGGACAGCCGCTCGCGATAGATCACCCAGTCGCCGGTGATGTTGGACGAGAAGGCGATCTCCGTCCCGTCGGGCGAGTACACCGGGTTGTAGTTGAGGGCGGGCCAGTCCACCAGCACCTTCTCTTCGTCCGTCTGGAGGTCGTGCTCCACCAGCCGGCTGTGCTCGGAGAGGTGGCCGCGGCTGACGTACACCACGCGGCGGCCGTCGGGGTGGAAGCGCGGCTCGCAGCCGCCCTTGCGAAAGGCGGACAGCCGCCGCTCCCCCGCGCCGTCGGATCCGACCACGTAGATCTGGTGGCCGATGCGCCAGTTGGACGAGAACACGATGAGCGAGCCGTCGGGGCTCCATCCGGGGTTGCCCATGATCGTGCTCCGCCCGTGGCGGACGAGCACGCGCTCGGCACCCGTCGCGAGGTCCATCACCAGCAGGTGCTCGGGACCCTCTTCGTTGGAGAGGAACGCGATGCGCTGGCCGTCCGGCGACGGCTCGACCTGCCACTCCGTGTGCGCGTTGGTGCGGACGCGCTCGGCCGCGCCGCCCTCCGCTCGCACGCGGTAGATCTGCCAGTTCCCGCTCCGGTCGGACGTGAAGTAGACCCACTGGCCGTCGCGGCTCCAGCGCGGCAGCGCGTCGGTCGCCGGGTGGTCGGTCAGCCGGCGCTCCACGCCTCCGCCGGCGGGGATCACGTAGAGATCCTGGTTGCCGCCGACCGTGCGCTCGTACACGAGGTCGCGGGAAGCGGCGCCGGGTGTCTCGGGCGGCCGCGCGGAGACGGACGCGCCGTCCCGGCCGCAGGCGCCGGCGAGGACGCCCATGGCGAGCGCGGCGAGGAGCCGGCTAGTCCTCAATCGAGCCGGGGGGCGCTAGCGGCGCGCGGCTAATCCCCACTGACGGCCTGTCCCAGGTTCCCCCGCGCCCTCGCGACGAGGGCGGACTTGATGAGGCCGTCGAGGTCCCCGTCCATCACCCGATCGACGTCGCCCATCTCGAACTTCGTCCGGTGGTCCTTGACCATGCGGTAGGGATGCATCACGTAGGAGCGGATCTGGCTGCCGAAGGCGATGTCCTTCTTGGCCGACTCCACCGCGTCGAGCCTTTCCCGGCGCTTCTGCATCTCCAGGTCATAGAGGCGGGCCTTGAGGATCTTCATGCCCACCTCGCGGTTGCGGATCTGGCTGCGCTCGTTCTGGCAGGAGACCACGATGCCGGTGGGCAGGTGCGTGATGCGGACGGCGGAGTCGGTGACGTTGACGTGCTGGCCGCCGGCGCCGCTCGAGCGGTAGGTGTCGATGCGCAGGTCCTTGTCCTGCACGTCGATCTTGATGTCCTCGTCCAGCTCCGGCCACACGAACACCGACGCGAAGGACGTGTGGCGGCGCGCCGCGGAGTCGAAGGGGCTGATGCGCACCAGGCGGTGGACCCCGACCTCCGCCGACAGGTACCCGTAGGCGTACTCGCCCTGCACGAGCACGGTGGCGCTCTTGATCCCGGCCTCCTCCCCCGCCTGCAGGTCGATGAGGTCGCGCTTGTAGCCCTTGCGGTCGCACCACCGCATGTACATGCGGAGGAGCATCTCCGCCCAGTCCTGGCTCTCGGTGCCCCCCGCGCCGGAGTTGATCGTGAGGATGGCGTTCGCCCGGTCGTGCTCGCCGCCGAGCATCTTCTGGAACTCGGCGCCCTCGAGCGTCTGCTCCAGGGCGTCGAGGGCCACCTTCAGGTCCTTCTCCACGTCCTCGCCGCCCTCGAGCCACTCGACGAGCACGCGCGTGTCGTCCTCCTGCCGCTGGAGGCGCTTCAGCAGGTCGAGGTCGGACTCCAGCCGCTTGCGGCGCTGCAGGAGCTTCTGGGCCGCCTCCGGCTCCTTCCAGAAATCCTCGGAGCCGCTGCGGGCCTCGATCTTGTCCATCTCGGAGCGGAGCTTGTCCGCCTCAAAGATAGCCGCGGACGTCCGCGGCCCTCGCGACGAGCTGATCGAAGCGCTGGGTCAGGTCAGAAGCCAAGAGAGAACCTCCGATTGGCATTCTAAACGGAATCAGCGCTAGCGCCGTTTCGTCCAGGTCGCGGCGGTGACGGCGGCGGCCGCGGCCAGGCAACCCCACGCGAACAGGTCCCCGTGGCGCACGTAGAACGTGGTCCCCGGCACGAACGCCACCTCCCGCACCAGCGTCGCGGGGCGGAACAGCTCGGTTCTCTCCACGATGCGCCCCCGCGGATCCACCACCGCGCTGATGCCGGTGTTCGCGGCGCGCACCAGGTATTTCTCGTTCTCGACCGCCCGGAAGGCGGCCATGGCCAGGTGCTGGTAGGGGGCGGAGCTGTAGCCATACCACGCGTCGTTCGTGATGTTGACGAGCAGCTCCGCGCCGTGGACGGTGAACTGACGGATGAGATCGGGGAAGATCGCCTCGTAGCAGATGAAAGCGGAGACGCGGTGCCCGTCCACCTCCGCCACGCTGTACTCCTCGCCCGGAGTGAAGTCGGCCACCTGCCGAACGAGCCGGGCCGTGAACCGCCCGCCCAGGGTCAGGACGGGCTGCAGCGGGACGTACTCGCCGAAGGGCACGAGCCGGATCTTGTGGTAACGGAGCGCCAGCTCGCCCTGCGGCGTGAGCATCTTGGCGGCGACCCACGCACGGTAGGGGCCGCCCGGCGGGTCCTCCCGGTCGTCGTTGCCGAAGAGGAGGTGGATCGAGAGGTCCCGGGCGAGGGCCCGCAGCTCTTCGGCCACCGCCGGCACATCGTCGAACGAGAAGGGGACGGCCGACTCCGGCCAGGCCACCAGGCGGGCGCCCTGCGCCGCCGCCCCACGCGACAGCTCGACGTGACGCTGCACGTTCTCGAGCGCCCGGCCCGGGTCCCACTTGTCCTCCTGCAGCACCGAGGCCTGGACGAGGCCGACGGCGATGCGGCCGCTCTCGGGCCAGCGTTGTCCCAGCAGCCACTCGCCGTGGATCCAGACGCCCGCGACCACCGCCGCGGTCAGGAGCCCCACCGTCCAGCGCGGCCCCGCGCGCTTCTCGAGCGCTATGTAGGCGAGCGCCGCCGACGCGCCGGCGAGGAGGAACGAGACGCCGTAGACCGCCGTGTACCGCGCGATCTGGATGAACCCCGGAAACGGCTGCTGGCTGTAGCCGAGCAGGCACCACGAGAAGTTGCACAGCGTGTTCGCGCGCAGGATCTCGCTCGCGACCCAGGCCAGGGGCGACAGCAGCAGCGCCCGCGGGCCGAGGGCGCGGACCCAGGCCACGACGAGGAGCCCGAAGAGCGAAGGGAAGAGAGCGAGGGCCAGGCACAGCATGACCATCACGGCGATCCCCAGGCCGATGTGCAGGCCCCCGTACTGGACGACCACCGTCGCCGTCCAGTAGACGAGCCCGAGCGAGGACACCGCTCCGGTGATGTACCCGAGGCGGAAGCCGTGGGCCGGTGCCGGCGCGCCGGCGAGGGCGACGAGCAGCGGGGCCAGCGCCACCCAGGCCACCGCCCCATGGCCGAACCTCGGGAAGGACAGGACCACGAGAAGGCCCGAGAGGCAGGCCAGCGCCTCCGCGCGGAAGCCCCTCAATGCGGCGGCGGAGCGGCGGGGATCGTGGCGAAGACCTCCTCGGCGTTGAAGGAGGAGCGCACGAACACGCCCGAATACACCGTGGGAAAGCCCAGCGCGCGCGCCAGCCGGTCCAGGGCGCCGAAGCCTTCGGGGCTCACGTAGCGTTCCACGGGCCGGTGCTCACGCGTGGGGCGCAGGTACTGTCCGATCGTCACGATGTCGACCCCGGCCGCCCGCAGGTCACCGAGCACGGCGCCGATCTCGTCGTCCGTTTCCCCCAGACCGACCATGAGGCCGCTCTTGATGGCCTGGGCCGGGCGCAGGGTCCGGGCCATGGCCAGCATCTCCAGGCTCCGCCGGTAGCCGCCCTGCGGCCGCACCCGCGGGAACAGCCGCGGGACCGTTTCGATGTTGTGGTTGAAGACGTCGGGGCGGGCGGCGAGGACCGATGCCAGCGCCGGGCGCTCGCCCCGGAAGTCCGGCACCAGGACCTCCACCCGCGCGCCGGGCAGGCGCCGCCGCACGGCCCGCACGGCGGCCGCGAAGTGGGAGGCGCCGCCGTCGCCGAGGTCGTCGCGCGCGACCGCGGTGAGGACGACGTGGCGCAGGCCGAGCCGCGCCGCCGCCTCCGCCACGCGGTCCGGCTCGCCGGCATCCGGCGGCTGGGGCCGGGCCGTGGCCACGGCGCAGTAGCCGCAGCGCCTCGTGCAGCGATCGCCGAGGAGCATGAACGTGGCCGTCCCGCGGGAGAAGCACTCGCCCAGGTTGGGGCAGCGCGCCTCTTCGCAGACCGTATTCAGACCCTTCTCGCGAAGCAGCACGCGCAACGCGCGCGCCCCCGGCGCGAGCGGGCTGCCCTTGCGCGCCCACTCCGGCAACCGTTGAGAAGAAGAAGAGGCCATGGCAAAAGCTGCGAGCGAAGCGCGATTCATTAGTGAGCGGGGGGTCTGGGGGGCCCGCCCCTAGCGCCCCCCAGCTCAATTCTTGACGATGAACGGCTTGAACTTTTCCTCGTCGCGCAGGCGGACCTGCACGTGCTCGGCGTCGGCGCGGCCGACAAACGACCCGACGCGTACGTTGAAGAGTCCCTCGGTGGCGCCGGGACTCACCACGTAGGCCGCGAATCCCTTGCTCTTGAGGCGGGAAACCACCGAGTCCGCGCTCGCCTTGTCCTTGAACGCTCCGACCTGGATGGTGAACGTCCCCGCGGTGGGGGCGACGGCTTTGGGCGCGGGCCCGGGCCTGGCCGCCGCGGCCGCGGGAGCGGCGGGCGGCGTCGTCGGCTTCGGCGCCGGCGTGGTCACCGCTGCTTTCGGCGTGCTCTTGGCCCCGGCCGCCGGATGGAGGGCGGGTGGCGCGACCCCGGGGACCGGCTTGGCGCTCTTCGGCGCGGAGCCCGAGACCGGCTTGGCCTTCTCCAGCGCGTCGTCCTGCTTGTCGCCTTCGAGGCGCTGGGCGTACGTGAGGTCTTCGGCGGCCGGAGCAGGCTTGGGCGGCTCTTCGGCCACGACCTTTTCCTCCTGCACGGGCACGGCCCGCGCGGCCTGAACCTCGCCCGCGTTCGCGTCCACGCCCCGGCCGACCATCACGCCGGCGAGGAAGCTCAGGATGAGTCCCGTGGCTCCCGCCATGAAATAGAAGACGAGCTGCTTGTTGCTGAGCTGGATCTCGTAATAGTAATCGTCCTGCGCCAATGAACCTCCTGATGGGCCGGCGGCGGCCGGTCCTATCTTAAACCCGCGCCGCGCCGGCGCCGGTCCTCACGACCCGAGCCTTCGCAGGCCGTCCTTGATGATGCCGGAGATGACGGCTTCCTCCTGGGCCCCGCGGCGCGTCCGCACCGCGAGCTGGATGACGAAGACCAGCTCGTTGAGCGCGGCCACCATGAGGCTCTTCCGCTGCTCCGGCGGAAGGTCGGCCACGTTGGCCAGCATCTGCTCGTAGTCCGCGCGCCCGTAGGTCTTGAGGTCGACGCCGTCGAAGAGCGCGCCGTACTGGCGCGACACCTCCTCCATGCACGTTTCCATGAAGCCGTCCACGCCGTCCCCGAGGCGCCCGCGCAGGAAATGATAGATCCGGCTGAACATCTGGTTGAACTTCTCCACGATCGCCTCGAGGTCCATCTCGCGCTGCTGCTCGAGGGCGTTCGAGCCCACGGCGGCCACGTCCTCGGCTCCGCTCCGCCGGATCACGCCGAGGACCTTGAGGGCCCACAGGATGCGGCACGTCTCGAAGTTCGACAGGTACGAGACGTCACAGATCTGCTCCACGGTCGCGCGCCCGTTGACGTGGGAGAGGATCTCCTGCTCCTCGGCCGTCAGCTCCAGCTTGTAGAGGACCTCCGTCGTCCCCGTCGGCACGAGGACCGCGTCGATGTCGCCGATGCCGCGGATGACCTGGCTGAAGGAGCGCGAGCGGCGGATCCCTTCCAGGATCAGGTTCTCCGTGGAAATGTGGAGGCTCAGGACCTGGTCGGGGTCCATGTCCTTGATGACGAGCTCGTACTCCCCGTGCGTCCAGTCGAACAGCTCCATGAGGATGTCGTGGACCTGCTGCTCGACCGCCGGCATGAGATCCTCGGGGTCCAGGGCCTCCATCTCGACCAGGATGCCGCCCAGCCGCCGCCCGGTCCGGATCATCTTGCTGGCCTCGAGGAACTGGCGGGCGGTGATCTTGCCGCGGATGACGAGGCTCTCCCCCAGCCGCTCGTCGGCGTTGTTGCTGGCCGCGTACACGACGCGGCCCTGCTGGATGAAGATGCTCTTGGTGGCGTCGCCGCGGCGCAGGGTGAGGATGCCGGTCTCGCTGCTGCCGAGGAGCGAGCGCAGCAGCTCGGGCACGCTGGAGGTCTCGATCTCCCCGCGGATCGTGAGGTCTTCCGCGCCGCCGAGCGGATCGAGGTCGCCCATGGCCTCCTATTTCTTCTCCATGAACGCCTTCATCCAATCGAGGGGAACGGGGAAGAGGATCGTCGAGTTCTTCTCCGCGGCGATCTCGGTGAGGGTCTGCAGGTAGCGCAGGTGCAGCGCCACCGGCTCGGACGCCAGCGTGTGGGCCGCCTCGGTGAGCTGCTTGCTGGCCTCGTACTCTCCCGACGCGTGGATGATCTTCGCCCGCTTCTCCCGCTCCGACTCGGCCTGCTTGGCCATCGCCCGCTGCATCTCGTGCGGCAGGTCCACCGCCTTCACCGCCACCTGGGTCACCTTCACCCCCCACGGCTCGGTGTGCTGGTCGATCACCTCCTGCAGCGTCGCGCCCAGGCGGTCGCGCTCGGCCAGCAGCTCGTCGAGGTGGGCCTGGCCGAGGATGCTGCGCAGCGTCGTCTGGGCCAGGAGACGGGTGGCATAGAGGTAGTTCTCCACGTCCACGATCGCCTTCACCGCGTCGACGACGCGGAAATAGACGACGGCGTCGACCTTCAGGCTGACGTTGTCCTTGGTGATGATGTCCTGGGGCGGCACGTCCAGCACGACCGTGCGCAGGCTCACCCGCGCCATGCGGTCGATGGGCCAGGCGACCAGGATGAGCCCCGGACCCTTGGCGGCGGGCAGCAGCTTCCCCAGGCGGAAGATGACCCCGCGCTCGTACTCGTTGAGGATCTTGATCGAGAGCAGGATCCAGAAGACGACGATGAAGATGATGATTCCCGGTCCCATCACGACTCCTTCCGGACCCTGAGCGTCAGGCCCTCGACCGCGGCGACGGTGACCGTCTGCCCCGCGGAAACGGGAGAGTCCGCCACGCCGCGCCACCGCTCTCCGTGGACGATCACCCAGCCCGCCGGCTCCAGGGGCGTCTCCGCGACCCCCTTCTCCCCCACCATCGCCGACGCGCCGGTGAGGGGCCGTCTCCGCTGGGCCTGGATCACGAGGCGGACCAGGAGCATCGTCCCGACCGCCACCACGGCCGCCGCCGGCAGCAACGTGCCGAGCGAGACGCGCATCTCCGCCTCGGGCGCGTCGACGAGCATCATGGCCCCGAGGATGATGGAGGCGATCCCCCCCGCGGTCAAGAGCCCGAAGGAATGCACCTTGACCTCCGCCGCGAAGAGCACGAGGGCGAGCGCGATCAGCAGCACGCCGGTCCCGCTGATGGGAATGGCCTGGCTGGCGAAGAGGAACAGGACCAGGCACAGCGTGCCCAGCAGGGCCGGGAAGATCAGGCCGGGATGGGTCAGCTCCGCGCCGATGCCGGCCATGGCGCCGAGGAGCAGCAGGAACAGGAGGTCGGGGCGCACGATGACCGAGAGCACCCGCTGGCGCCAGTTCATGGCCACCGTCCGGGTGGCCTCTCCGTGCAGGTGCAGCGTGACGGCGCTGCCGTCGAAGCGCTTGACCTCCTTTCCATCCAGCGCGCGCAGGAGCGCGGGCACGTCGGGGACGATGAGGTCGACGAGCTTTCCGTCGAGGGCCTCCCGCTCGGTGAACGAACGGCTCTCCAGCACCGCCTTCTCCGCGAGCTCGACGTTGCGGCCCCGTCGCTCCGCCTTGCCGCGGACGTAGGCCGCGGCGTCGGACGCCATCTTCTTGGCCATCGTCTCGTCCACCGACCCCAGGCCGGAGACGGGATGGGCGGCCCCGATGTTGGTGCCCGGCGCCATGGCGGCGACGTCGGCGATGATCGTGATGACGAAGCCGGCCGAGGCGGCCCGGGCTCCCGACGGGCCCACCCACACCGCCACCGGCATCCGGGAGCGGAGGATGCGGTCGACGATCTGGCGCATGGACGTGTCGAGGCCACCCGGGGTGTCGATGCGGATCACGACGAGAGGGGCCCCGGCCGCTTCCGCCCGGTCCAGGGCCGTCACCACGTAGCCCGCGCTCACGGGATGGATCGCGCCCTCGAGCTCGACGACGGGGATCTCGGCCCGGGCCCCGGCGGCGGCGGCGGCGATCGCGGCCGCCAGGACGGCGCGGCGGATGCGGGTGGACACGGCCGAGTGTAGCACCGCCGGTGGCGCGTGGTAACATCGGATCCTTATGTTTGGCACACTCGGTGGACCCGAAATATTCCTCATCCTCGTCGTGGCCCTGATCGTGTTCGGACCGCGACGGCTTCCCGAGATCGGCAAGAGCGTGGGCAAGATGCTGGCGGAGTTCCGCAAGGCCTCCAACGACTTCAAGCGGACGATCGAAGACGAGGTCGAGGCCGAGCGCCTGCGCGAGCTGGACACGGCCCGCGCCGCGCCGGCCCCCGCGGCCACGGCCGCGCCGCCGGCGGCCGCGGAGGCGCCGCCCGCGACCACGGAGTCGCCGCACGTGGAGCCGCCCACTCCCCCGGCCGTGAGCCGGGAGGAGGCGCCGCCCCCTCCGATCGAGCCGAAGTAGGAGCCTGCTCCCGGCGATGCCGCGGCCTCATCCCGACCGGATGTCCTTCCTCGAGCACCTCGAGGAGCTGCGGGTGCGGCTCATCCACGGCATGGTCGCGCTCTGCGTCGCCTTCGCCCTCTGCTGGAACTGGCACGAGGACATCTTCCACTTCCTCACGCAGCCGCTGCGCAAGGCCTACCCCGACATCAAGTTCATCTTCACGAGTCCGTCGGAGGCTCTCGTCCTCTATATGAAGATGTCCTTCTTCGTGGGCATCTTCATCGCCGCGCCGTACATCCTGTACCAGGTGTGGGCCTTCATCGCCCCGGGCCTTTACGCCCACGAGAAGGCGTACGCCGTGCCCTTCATCCTGTTTGGATCGGTATTCTTCCTGGCCGGCGGCGCGTTCGGCCACTTCTACATCTTCCCGGTCACGTTCCGTTTCCTCGGCAGCTACGGGGGCACGGACATGCAGTTCCTGCCCAAGGTGGACGAGTACTACTCGTTCTACTCGTGGTTCCTGCTCGGGCTCGGACTCGTGTTCCAGCTCCCGGTGGTGATCTTCGTCCTCGCCCGCATCGGCCTGGTGACCCCGATGTTCCTGCTCCGGCAGTTCAAGTTCGCGGTCCTGGGAGCCTTCATCGTCGCCGCCGTCATCACCCCCACGCCGGACGTCGTGAACCAGACCATGCTTGCCCTGCCCATGTGTGGGCTCTACCTCCTCGGCGTGGGCGTGGCCTGGCTGTTCGGACGGCCGCGCCGCCGCGAAGCCACCAGCGCCGTCAGCACCGAAGTCACCGACTAGCTCGTCAGTGAGGCAGCGTGAACTCGAGCTTGCTGCCGACGACGGCCTTTTCCTTGCCGGCCTGGCCCGCGTTGAGCTCGACCACGTAGGACGCGCGCTGGAGGGGCTGGTACACCGGGCACGGCTCGACCTCGCAGGGCGGCACCTTCGGGGTGACGTGGACGACCTTGCGCTGGGCGTCGAGCCACACGATGTCGATCGGGAACTTGCAGTTCTTCATCCAGATGGCGTGGAAGTCCGGCTGCTCGAAGATGAAGAGCATCCCGTGGTCGAGGGGCAGCGAGGGCCGGAACATGAGGCCCATCTGCCGGTCCTCGTCCCTCACCATCACCTCGGTCTGGAGCACCTTGCCCGACGGCAGCTTCAGCGGGATCACGGCGGGAGTGGCGGCGGCGGTGGCCGCCAGGGTCATGCCCAGCGCGGTGGCCAGGAGGCGCCGGCAGCGGGTCGGTCTCATCACGCTCCGATCGTAACACGCGAATGCGGCGCGCTACGCTCCGCGGCGCGCGCCGAACACTCGCGCCGGAAGGGATGGCTCATCGTGCCCTCAGGGGCTGGCTTGCAAGGCGCGCCAGGTCACGCCCGCCAGCAGCCCCACCGCCGCCACCAGCCCGGCCCACAGCACCGCCGGATGGCGCTCCGTCCAGGGCGGCCTCGGACGCTCGCGCACACGCACGGCGGGCGGCTCCCAACGCCCTTCTGAGGCCTGGGCGATCCACAGCGCCGCGTCCCCCACCGTCCGCTCCACGTCGTAGACCGGCGGTTCGAGGCCGGCATCGCCGTAGGTCAGGCGGTAGCGGTGGGGGGAGGCGGCCTCGAAGACGAGCCGCTCCTGGGGAACCATCACGGTGACCCCGCGGACCTCGAGCGGACGGTCGTCGCGGTTCCGGATCCGGACGCGAAGCACCCGCGCGCGGCCCGTCGCCTCCAGACGCAGGCATTCCCGGGTCTCGCCCTCTTCCTGATACCGATAGAGGCTGGCCTGCTCGAGCACGGGCGCCCACGAGATGGGAAGCGCGCTCTCCCCGCCGGCGTCGAGCGCAGGCTCGCGCCGCTGCTCGACGATCGCCCCCCGGAAGAACTCGGAATCCCCGACGTCGAGCAGCACCGCCCGGAACGGCTGGTAGCGCGCGCCGAGGTCGAGGACGAGGCGCGATTCCCGCTCGGCCGCATCGTCCGTCCGCGTCATCCGCGGCTCGAGCGCGAACTCACGCGGCTTGCGCCTCTCCTGGGGGCGCACCCACGCGTCGAGGATCTCGAGGCGCGGAGGATCGTCGGGCCCGTTGAAGACGGTGATCTTCAGGAACTGCTGGTTGTTCTGGGGCAGCTGCACCGTCTCGTACCGCGCGGCCGCCGGCGCCGGCACCGCGAACACGTAGGCGCCGTCGGTGATCGTCGTCCACTGCCGCTCGTGCTTGTTCCGCCCCTCCACCTTGACGCGCCGGCGGAAGTTGTCCCCGGGCAGGGCCAGGACCAGCTCGCTCTTGAGCATGGGCTCCCGCAGGTCGAGGGTCACGCTGGCGCTGCGGCCGCGCACGAAGACGCGGTTGATCGCCACCGGCTCGCGGAAGGTCGGCTCGGGGTCGCTGCCGACGCGGTCCAGCAGGTACGGGGCATCCGCCCCCGTCTCGTCCACGACGCGGAGGTCGCCGAGGTCGGGCCGCGCCCGCTCGTAGACCTCGCGGTCCAGCGTCAGGACCACCTTGCCCGGTCGCCGTGCGTCGATGCCCCGCTCGAATGTCCGCGGCGCTTCGGGGGCGGCCGCGAGCAGCGCGGTGGCGGCCAGGGCCGCCCCGGCGCCGTCCGCGGCGCGGGGCCTTCTCACCGGGGGGCGGCCCGCGGAAGCAGGCGCTCGCGGAAGCGCAGGTTCAGGTACGCGCCCGCCATCAGCAGGAGGGCGAGGGCGAGGAACGAGAGCATGCGGTAGACGGCCCCCAGCGTGGCCAGGTCGACCGCCACCACCTTCACGGCGGTGACGGCGAAGAGCGCGTAGGCGGAATAGAAGAGCGGGCGGGACCGGAGCGCGAGGCCACCCGCGAGCAGGGCCGTGGCGAAGAGCGTCCACAGCACCGAGAGCGCGAGCTGGCCGGCCAGGCGCGCCCGCGTCGCGAACACGTCCTCGGTCTCCATCGTGAGGAGCGCGAAGAGCAGGCCGAGCGTGAGGGTGGCCAGCCCGGGCCCCATCGCACGGTCGAGGGCCGTCTCCGGCCGGGCCCGCCGCCGCATGAAGAACGCGGCCGCCACGGCGAGGATGACCGCCAGCCACGTCCCGAAGGCGGGATTGAGGACCGGCGTGAAGGAGAGGCCCTCGTGCAGCGGCAAGTGGCGCACGACCAGGCGGGCGGCCGCCAGGGCGAGCACGCCGTACGCGCCGGCCCGCGCGAGCGGAGACGCGAAGCGCAGACCGAGAGCGAGGAGCAGCACCGCCTCGGCGGCCCACGCGAGCGTGATGCCGTGGAGCCCGAGCTGAACGGGGATGGCCAGCGTCACGAAGACCGCGGCCAGGCCGAGCAGCGTCCGGACCTGCAGCCGGTCCTCGCTTCTCTCCTTGATCGCCGCCAGCCCCAGCACCAGATAGAGCGCGGCCAGGGCCACGGCGATGGCGCCCAGCGTGTGGGGCTGGTTCTCGTAGAGCGCCTGGTACAGGACCGTCCACACGAGCGCGGCGTCCATGAGATGGACGGCGACGTCCGGCGCGCGGAGGCGCCGGCGGTGCACCAGGCCGCGCTCGATCAAAGACAAGAGGTAGAGCCCGGCCACCGGCATGGCGAGGACCCACGCGTCACCCGTCCGGTCCGGGCGCCAGAACGCCTGCATCCACACGAGGACGGCCAGCGCCGAAGCGCCCACTCCGACCACCTCCGCCCCCCACCACCATCGCCGCATCAAGATGGCGAGGGCCGCGTGGCCGAGCAGCGTCGCCGAGAGCGCCGCCGGGCGGTCGGCGCCGCCGGCCAGGAAGCTCAGGCCGATGCCCCCCATCACGAGGGCGACGGCCGGCCATGCCGGGTGGCGTGCGCGGTGACGCGGTCCGGCGACGAACACGCCCGTGAAGAGGACGAGGCCGATGGCCGCCACGTCGCAGCGCTCGGCCCGGAAGAACGTGGCGAACCAGGCGATGTAGAGCGCGGCGGTGCCGAGCATCGCCAGGGGCACCGTCTCCGGCCACGGCCGCCACCGGTCGAGGGCCAGCGCTCCCGCGTCGAGCACGAGCAGGAACAGGAAGAGCGACACCGCCCGGTCCTCGCCGGTGGAAAGGAGGACCGGCGTCAGGTACGCGCCCGTCCACGCGAGGGTGGCGAGCAGGCGAGCCGGCAGCCGGGCGGCGATCAACACCGCGTTGACCGTGATCGCGAGCATGAAGGCGCCCGCGACCTCACGCGAGACGAGGTCGTAGAAGCCGTGGGCGCCGTAAGCGGAGACGTAGAGGCTCGCGAACCCGGCGCCCGCCAGTCCCTGGCCGAGCGGCCGGTACTCGCGGCCCAGCAGCCTGATCCCCAACGCGACGAGGGCCAGGCCGAAGACGGCGCCGCAGAGCACGCGCCCGGCCGGACCGATCCAATCGTTCTCCCACGCGTACTTCACGAACAAGCCCACGAACACGACGAAGGCGAGGGCGCCGGTCGCCACGAGGAGCTTCGGGCCAAGGCTGGTCACGAAGTCTGGGCGCGCGGCCGGCGAAGGAGGCACCGCCGGGATCGCCGAGACGGGCGCGGGTGGGCGGGCAGAGGGCGCCGAGAGCGGCGGTGTCGGCGGAACGGGGGTGGCGGGTGGCCACGCCGGAGTCGCCGGAGCCGGCCCGGGCTCCGGCTGATCGCCGTCGACCCTTCGCCGGAGCCGCTCCAGCTCGGAGCGGAGAGCCCGCATCTCGGCGCGCAACGCGGTGACGCGCGCGAACGCGATCAGGGCGAGGATGGGAACGATGAAGACGAGCCCGGCGAGGAGGACGGCCAGCAGGGCGACGAGAGGCCCCAGCGCCTACTCCTTCCGCACCGCGCCCGTCATGGGCACGAAGCGTACGGGCAGCACGCGGCGCTCGTCAAATGCCGAGCCGTGGCGGGTGACGACGATCAGCTCCTGGTCCTCGTCCCCCACCGGGAGGACGAGCCGTCCGCCCTCGGCGAGCTGCTGCTTCAGCGGCTCGGGGATGCGCGGGGCGGCGGCGGTCACGATGATCGCATCGAAGGGCGCGGCCTCGGGCCAGCCGAGATAGCCGTCGCCGGCGCGCACCTCGACCTTGCGATAGCCGAGGCGGGCGAGGCGCGCCCGCGCCTGCTCGGCCAGCTCGGGGACGATCTCGATCGTGTGGACCCTGCCCGCGATCTCGGCCAGGACCGCCGACTGGTAGCCCGAGCCGGTCCCGATCTCCAGCACGTTCTCGCCGCCCCGCAGGCCCAGCGCCTCGGTCATGAACGCGACGATGTAGGGCTGGGAGATCGTCTGGCCGTGGCCGATGGGCAGCGGGAAGTCGCCGTAAGCCTCGCGGGCGGAGCCCTCGGGCACGAACTCGTGGCGAGGGACCTTTCGTAGCGCGGCCAGCGTGAGCGGATCCTTGATCCCGCGACCCTCGATCTGCTCCTTCACCATCCGCTCCCGGCCCGCGTCCGCCGGCGGGGCCGGGCGCCCGGCCGGCGCCGCCGAGCACGCGGCCAGGACCAGGACGAACGCGCCGGCGGCGAGCATCATCCTAATACGCCTGCGCGAAGTAGACCTCTTGCGGCGAGGGCCGGCCGCAGCGGACGCAGCTTCCGGGCCGCGCTTCTCCCTCCAGTGGGATCACGCGCACGGTGGCCTTGGTCTCCTGCTTGATCTTCGCCTCGCACTCGGCGTCGCCGCACCAGCCCGCGATGATGAACCCGCGCCGGCCGGCCATGATCTGCCGGAACTCGTCCCAGCTCGACACGCGGGTCGTGTTGTCGGCCACGAACTTCCGCGCGCGCGCCAGCAGATCCTTCTGGATCTGGTCGAGCAGCTCCCGTATGCGGGCGGCCGCGCCGGCGAGAGGAACGAAGGCCTTCTCGCGGGTGTCACGGCGCACGAGCACGCACTGGTCCTTCTCGATGTCCTTGGGCCCCAGCTCCAGCCGCAGCGGCACGCCCCGCATCTCCCAGTCCGCGTACTTGAACCCCGGCTGCTGGGTGTCCCGGTCGTCGAGGTGGGCGCGGATGCCGGAGGCGCGCAAGGTGGCGAGGACCTCCCGCGTCCTGGGCAGCACCGCCTCGTTCCAGTCGCCCTTCCGCGGCGGAATGGGAACGATCACCACCTGATAGGGGGCCACCCGGGGGGGCAGGACGAGGCCGGACTCGTCGCCGTGGGTCATGATCAGGCCGCCGATCATCCGGGTGGACGCCCCCCACGAGGTGGACCACGGCTTGGCCCGCTCCTGGTTCCGGTCGAGGTACTCGATGCCGTACGCGGTGGAGAAATGCTGGCCGAGGTTGTGGCTGGTGGCGCCCTGGAGCGCCTTGCCGTCGCCCATCAGCGCCTCGACGGAGTACGTTCGCAGCGCGCCCGCGAACTTCTCGCTCTCCGACTTGCGCCCGGGCACCACCGGCACCGCGAGCATCTCTTCGTAGAAGCTGCGGTAGACGCCGAGCATGCGCATCGTCTCCTCTTCCGCCTCCTCCTCCGTGGCGTGGAGGGTGTGGCCCTCCTGCCAGAGGAACTCGGTCGTGCGGAGGAAGGGACGGGTCACCTTCTCCCAGCGGACGATGTTCGCCCACTGGTTGATGAGCACGGGCAGGTCGCGCCACGAGCGCACCCACTTCGCGTACATCGAGCAGATCATCGCTTCCGAGGTGGGACGGATGGCGAGCGGCTCCTCCAGCTCCTCTCCCCCGCCCACGGTGACCCACGCGCACTCGGGGGAGAAGCCCTCTACGTGCGCCTTCTCCTTCTCGAGGAAGCTCTTGGGGATGAAGAGCGGGAAATAGGCGTTGACGTGGCCGGTCTCCTTGATCCGCCGGTCCAGGTCGGCCTGCATCGCCTCCCACACCGCGAAGCCGTAGGGGCGGATGACCATGCACCCCTTGACGGGGCCGTAGTCGGCCATCTCCGCCTTCAGCACCACGTCGAGGTACCACTGCGAGAAGTCCTCGCTCCGCGGCGTGATCTCCTTCAAGGTGCGCTCTTTCTCCATGGCTAGGGGGCTTCCTCCGGAGGCTTCGGGAACAGGAGCGACAGGATGATGGACGCGCCGATCACGCCGATGATGATGGCCAGGGAGGGGACGATCGGGAAGTGGCCGCCAAAGGCTCGGTTCAGCCACACCATCTTCAGCCCCACGAACACCAGCACCACGCCCAGACCGTACTTCAGGAGGTGGAACTTGTCGACCGCGCCCTTGAGGAGGAAGTAGAGGCTGCGCAGGCCGAGGATCGCGAAGATGTTCGAGCTGAAGACGATGAAGGGCTCGTCGGTGAGCGCGAAGATGGCCGGCACCGAATCGACCGCGAACACGATGTCCGTCATCTCCAGCACCAGCAGGCACGCGAAGAGCGGCGTCGCGTGCCGCCGGCCGTTCACGCGCACGAAGAAGCTCCGGCCATGCGTCTCCGAGGTCACGGGCACCAGGCGCCGGAAGAGGCGGATGACCGCGTTCTCCTCCGGCTCGACCCCCTTGTCCCGGGCGAACATCATCCGCACCCCGGTGACGATGAGGAAGCCGCCGAAGAGCCACGTCACCCAGTTGTATTGCAGCAGGGCCGCCCCCAGCGCGATGAAGATCGCCCGGAAGACGAGGGCGCCGAGGATGCCGAAGAACAGTACCCGGTGCTGCAGGTGGACCGGTACGGCGAAGTAGGCGAGGACGACGACGAAGACGAAGATGTTGTCGACGGACAGCGAGTACTCCACCACGTAGCCGGCCAGGAACTCGAGGGCCGCCGTCCGCGCCGCGGCCAGGGGCTCGAACCCCGGGAGGGCGAGCAGGCGCGCGTCGTGGGGGAGGCGCTGGCGAAGGTAGAGGTACAGGCCGGCGTCGAAAGCCAGGGCGAGCACCACCCACACCGCCGTCCAGACGCCCGCTTCCCGGAACGTCACCGCGTGCTCCTTGCGGTGGAAGACACCCAGGTCCAGGAAGAGCAGCACCCCCACGAACGCCGCGAAGGCGCCGTACAGCCACCAGTAATCGGCGAAGGGAAACAGCGTGGGCTCCGTCATGCGCGTGATGGGGCCGGGCTCAGGCGGAGGCCGCCGGGAACACGCGGTGGCGCCACCGCTCCCCGAACACGGTGAAGGCCTCGAAGCTGCGCCGCCCGGACAGGGCCTGCACGAATCCCAGGACGATGAGCACGACGTAGGCGTCGATCACCGCGACCCGCAGCGAGGGGACACAGAACTGCACGAACCAGAGCACGAAGAGCACCAGCGCCTCCCACCAGGAATACCGCATGTTCATGAGGAGCATCATGCCGAGGAACGACTGGAGGATGGTGAGAAGGATCTCCTGCCGGTGCATGCCGTCGAAGGGGACGGCGGCCAGGTGGCCGAGGCTGATGCTGTAGACGACCGGGATCATCCCCGCCAGGACCGTCCACTGGTTGATGTTGGACGACACGAGGTTCATGAGCGCCATCGGCGCGTGCCGTACCGTGCGTGACCACCGGTAGGCGGAGAGGAACTCCGGGAACTCCGACAGGAAAGGAGCGACCCACTGGATGAAGACGTACTCGCTCATCCCGACCGCGACCGCGAGGGCCATGAGGCTGTCCACGAACGGGTGCGCCACCAGGTAGAGGATGACTCCGCCGCCCACGAACGTCGCCGCGATGGCCGCTCCCCGCACGCCGGGCCGCAGCCCCATGATCGCGCGGGGGACGGCCTCGAGCTCCTCGGCCTCTTCGTGGTCCTTCGGCGGCATCCGGTTCACCACGAAGAGGTAGGCCAGGTAGAGCAGCGTGAGGATGGCGCCGTCGGCCACCGTGAGCGACGCCTTCCACCACACGAACGCGAAATAGAGGATGGGGACGAGCAGCCCCACCACCTCGATGCAGTGGTCGGGCTCGAGCACGATCTCGCTCAGCCACTCCCCCGTCTGCCGCCGGTGGGCGAGGCTGGACACGACGAAGATCATCGGCCACCCCAGCCCCACGATCAGGCGGACGCTGCCCGTGAAGTTGGCGGTCATGTTCACGACGTTCTGGCGCCAGGCGAGGTCGGCCTCCACCGCGAACTCGGGCAGGATCTGGAGCCACGCGAGGATGGCGAGGGCCAGCCCCTGGCTCATGAAGAACTGCGCGACCTCCGCGCCCCACGCGATGACGAAGGCGGAGGCGAGCATGCACGGGAACGTCCACAGCGCCGCCCCCGCCCCGCCCAGCGAGCCGAGGCCCGACGAGGCGGCCAGGATGCCCGAGGCGCGGAGCCGGGTCAGCAACGCGCGCGCTCGGCAATGGGCGCCTCGACGTCGGCGAGGTGGGGCGCGCCGCCCTCGAGGAGCGTGTGGCCGCGGAAGCGGTCGTCGGGGCGCGGGAAGTCGGTGCGGTAGTGGCTCCCCCGGCTCTCCTCGCGGAAGCGCGCGCAGGCGGCCATGGCCCAGGCCACGTCGAGCAGGTTGCGGTCCTCGGCGGCGGCGCGATCGGCCGGACGGGCCGGCGCCGTCGCGCGGCACGCGTGCAGCCAACGCTCCAGCGCGGCGAGGCCGGCGCCGTCGCGCTCGAGTCCCAACGCGGCCCAGCAGCGGCGCTGCAATTCCTCGCGAATCGTGACCGGGGAACGGTCACCCTCACCCCCACCCCTCTCCGTTTCAGGGAGAGGGGAAACGGAGGGCTCCTGGTCACTCGCCATGGCTTCGGCGGCGCGGGCGCCGAAGACGAGCCCTTCGAGCAGCGAGTTGCTGGCCAGGCGGTTGGCACCGTGCACGCCGGTTCCCGCCGCTTCTCCGGCCGCGTACAGGCCGGGGAGCGTGGAGCGCGCGTGGAGGTCGGTGGCGACACCGCCCATCACGTAATGGGCGGCCGGCGTAACCGGCACCCGGTCCCGGGTCGGATCGACACCGTAGCGCCGGCACGTCGCGACGATGCGGGGAAAGCGCGCACGGACGCGCTCGGGATCGAGGTGGCTCAGGTCGAGGGCCACCGGCCCCCTTCCTTCGCGGTTCTCTCGCGCGATGGCGCGGGCCACCTGGTCGCGCGCCGCCAGCTCGTCCGTGAAGCGCTCGCCGGCGGCGTTGCGCAGGTAGGCCCCTTCTCCCCGCACCGCCTCCGAGATGAGGAACCGCGGCGCCCCCGGGAGCGCCAGCGCCGTCGGATGGAACTGGACGAACTCCATGTCGAGCAGGGCCGCCCCCGCCCGCAGCGCCATCGCCACGCCATCGCCGGTGGCCACGGGCGGGTTCGTCGTCTCGGCGAACACGCGGCCGGCGCCGCCGGTGGCGAGGAGCGTCGCGCGGGCGAGGACGGTGGTTTCTCCCCCCGCCTCGTCGAGGAAACGACACCCGGCGACGCGTCCGTCCCGGACGAGCAGATCGGTCGAGCAGGCGAAGGAGCGCACCGCGATGGCCTCGGCACGTTGCGCCTTGTCGAGCAGCGCTCGCACCATCTCCCAGCCCGTCGCGTCGCCGAGCGCGTGCAGCACGCGGTTGCGGGAGTGCGCGCCTTCGCGGGTGAAGTGATAGCGACCGTCCTCGCGGTCGAAGCGGGCGCCCCACGCCGCCAGCTCGCGGACGCGCTCGGGACCCTCCTCGACGAGCACACGTGCGGCGGCGCCCGAGACGATCCCCGCCCCCGCCCGCACCGTGTCGTCCAGATGCAGCCGCGTGTCGTCATCGGCGGCCATGGCCACCGCCACGCCCCCCTGCGCGTAGCCGGTGTTGCTCTCGCTGGGCTGGTCCTTCGTCACCACCAGGACGGCGCCGTGGCGAGCGAGGCCCACCGCCGCCCGCAGGCCGGCGATTCCCGAGCCGAGGACGAGGAAGTCGGTGCGGAGGGTGTCGTCGGTGTCGTTCATGCCGAGGGAGCTCAAAACGGCGATTCTAGCATCGCCTTGACGTGGCGGACGTCGCGATGGTAGCGTCCAGCCGGCCTCGCGGGCCGCGCCCCGCCCTCTCCATCGCCTCTCCGGGAAAGGATCGCAAACGTGACGACGATGCTGAGGTGTCTGCTGGCGCTCGTCTGCGCCCGCGTGGCGGCGGCTTCCGCGCTCGACGACGACAAGAAGCCCGTCCCCCTGTATACCAACGAAGACCTGCGGCGGGTGTCGCCGTACCGCGACGAGACCGGCGTGAGCTCGAAGCCGGCGGCGGCGCCCGCGGCGGAACCGGCGTCCGAGCGAGGCCGCGTTCGGGGCGAGGAGTACTGGCGCCGGGAGGCCGAACGCCTCCGCGATCGGCTGCGACCGCTGCGCGAGCGCGCCTCGGAGCTGCGGTTCCGGATCGAGGAGCGGCGGCGCCAGCCGCCGCGCCGCGGGGGAGGCGTCGACGCGCAGATCGGAGCGCTGGAGCGCCGCCTCCGTGTTCTCGAAGAGCGGATTCGCGAAGCGGAGTCGCGTTTCGAGGATCGGGCACGGCGCGAGAGGGCGCTGCCCGGTTGGCTGCGATAAACGATGGAGTCCGGCGAGGGCGACGGACGTGCGTGATATCCTCGACTTCAATGATCGAAATCTCGGTCGACCTGGGGCCGAACAGCTATCCGATCGCCATCGGCCACGGGCTCGTCACGTCCCTGCCCCGGCTCCTCGCTCCTCTCGCGGGCCGCCGCACGGTGGTCGTCTCCAGCCCCCACGTATGGGCGCTCCACGGATCGCGGGTCGAAAAGTCCCTCCTGCGCCTGGGGCCCTTCACCCGCGTGCTCGTCGCCGACGGCGAGCGGAACAAGAACCGCCGCACGCTGGGCGCCGTCCACGACGCGTTCGTGAAGGCGGGTCTGGGGCGGGACGGGCTGGTCGTGGCCTTCGGGGGGGGAGTCGTCGGGGACCTGACCGGCTTCGCCGCCGCCACTTACATGCGCGGCGTCATCTGGGTCCAGATCCCGACCACGCTCCTGGCGATGGTCGACAGCTCGGTGGGCGGCAAGACCGGGATCAACCATCCGCGCGTCAAGAACCTGATCGGGGCGTTCCACCAGCCCAAGGCGGTCATCGCCGATTGCGCCTTCCTCGAGACGCTGCCCGCGCGCCAGCTCCGCAGCGGGGCCTACGAGGCGCTCAAGTGCGGCCTCATCGCCGACCGCGGCCTCTTCCAGGCCATGCGCAAGGCGCCGGCGGGTCTGAAGGGCTGGAGCCGGACCGACGTCGCGAACGCCGTGGCGTCCGCGTGCGAGGTCAAGGTCGGGATCGTCGAGAAGGACGAGCGCGAGGACGGCCTCCGCCGCGTCCTCAACCTCGGCCACACGCTCGGCCACGCCCTCGAGTCGGTGACGGGCTACCGCCGCTTCACGCACGGCGAGGCCGTGGGTTGGGGCCTGGTGGGCGCGGCCTGGATCGCGCGCCGCCGGGGGCTGCTCCCCGAGGATGGCTTCGACCTCGTGGCCTCCGCCGTCGACCACCTGGGACCGCGGCCCCGGGTCTCGGACATTCCATCGCGGGCGATCCTCGACGCGGTGGGGCGCGACAAGAAGGTCAAGAACGGCCGGCTGACGTTCGTGCTTCCCCTCGCCATCGGCCGCGTCGCCGTCCGCGACGACATCGACCGCGGCGAGGTGCGCGACGCTCTGAAGGTGATGACGAGCCGCGAAATGCGGATGGCCTGAGGCGGGACCGGCCTTCCTTAAGGCCTCTTCAGGCTCGCCCGCTGATCGGGCGCACCCGTGGCGGTGGTAGCCTAGCGGCGGGTCCGATGCGGTTGCTCCTCGTCGAGGACGACAAGAAGGCCGCCCGCGTGCTCGCGCGCGGCTTCGGGGAGGAGGGCTTCGTCGTGGACATCGCCCACTCGGGCGACGTCGGAGACGAGCTGGCGACGGCCAACTGCTACGACGTCATCGTCCTCGACTGGCTCCTGCCCCGCAAGGACGGCCTGGCGGTGTGCCGCGACCTGCGTGCGCGCGGCGTCCGCACCCCGATCCTCATCTTGACCGCCAGGGACTCCCTGCCCGACCGGGTTTCGGGGCTGGACAACGGCGCGGACGACTATCTGACCAAGCCCTTCGCGTTCGAAGAGCTCCTCGCCCGTATCCGCGCCCTGCTCCGCCGGTCGGAGCTGACCCGGCCGCCCGTCCTCACGGTGTCCGATCTCACCCTCGACCCGGTCACCCACCGCGTCAGCCGGGGCGGGCTCGAGATCAGCCTCACCCCGAAGGAGTACGCGATCCTGCAGACGCTGATGCGCCACTCGGGCCAGGTCGTGACGCGTTCCCGCATCGCCGAGTCCGTCTGGGCGGAGGCCCCCGAGGATCTCGCCAACATCGTCGACGTCCACGTGAGCCACCTGCGCCGGAAGATCGATCAGGGCGACCGTCCCGCCCTCATCCATACCGTGCGGGCCCGCGGCTTTCAGCTCGGCGGGACGGCCGAGTGAAACCGCTCAGCCTCCGGAGCCGGCTGTCCGTGTGGCACACGGTCGCCGTGGCTTCGTTCCTCGGGGTGGCCGCCTTCGCCGGGCATTGGGCGCTCGCCCGGCTCGTGCTGGGCCAGCTCGACGCCGCGCTGGTCGCGCTGGCGGAGACGGAGGCGTCCGCGCTCGAGGCCGAGCCCGCGCATCCGGTGCGGGTGCACGAGCTCGCCCCGGGGACGGCCCCGCCGTCGTTCGTGCGGCTCGACCGGCTGGTGCAGATCGTGGACCTGGACGGCAACGTGCTGGCGAGGAGCGCCAACCTCGGCCCGGCGCGCCTGCCCGCGCCGCCGGCGATGCTCGCCCGGCTGCGGTCCGGCGAGGTGGTCTTCGAGACCTTCGAGGACTTCGGCGAGGAGCCGATCCGGGTGGCCGCCCTGCCCATACGCGCCGCGGACCGCACCTACGCGGTGGAGGTGTCCGGCTCCCTCGACGACGCGTACCGCGTGCTGGGCGCCGGCCGCTGGCTGTTCCTCGGCCTCTCCCTCGTCCTCCTGGCGTGCGTGGCCGTGACGAGCGTCTCCTTCGCGCGGCGGGCCCTGCAGCCCATCGATCAGATCGTGGCCCAGGCCCGCCGCATCGGAGAGTCGAACCTGAACGAGCGGCTGCCGCTGCCGCGCAGCCAGGACGAGCTGGGCCGCCTCATCGAGACCCTCAACGCGATGCTCGCCCGGGTGCAGCGCGGCGTGGAGACGCAGCGGCGGTTCACGGCGGACGCGTCCCACGAGCTGCGCTCGCCGCTGTCGCGGCTGCGGGCGGAGATCGAGGTGACGCTGCGCCGTCCCCGCGAGGCCGGCGAGTACGAGGAGACCCTCCGGTCGTGCCTGGAGGAGGTCGAGCGGCTCTCCCAGTTGACCGAGGAGCTCCTCACCCTCGCCCACCTCGACGCCGAGGAGCCGCCCAGCCGCCAGTCCTCCACCTTCTCGCTCGTCCCGATCGTCGACGACGCGGTGCGCCGCCTGGGGCCCCAGGCCCGCCGCTGCGCGGTCCGGCTGTCCGTCGAGACCGCCGACAAGTCCCTCGCCGTCAAGGTCGGGCCGACCGCGGTCGGGTTGGCGCTGACGAACATCCTGGACAACGCGGTCAAGTTCTCACCCGCGGGCGGAGAGGTCAGGGTCGGCGTCTCCACCGACGGAGCGGAAGCCCTGATCGTGGTCACCGACGACGGCCCCGGACTGGGGGCCGACGAGATCCCCCGGCTCTTCGATCGCTTCCACCGGGGCCGCGCGGCGCGCGAGAGCGACGTGCCCGGCTTCGGGCTCGGGCTCGCGGTCTCGCGGGCGGTCATCGAGAGCCAGGGCGGCACCATCGGCGCCGAGGCGGCTCCCCACGGCGGCGCGCGGTTCAGCATCCGCCTTCCGCTCGCCGGCTGACCGGCGGAGGACCGGGGCCCGCGGTCGTCTTAAGGATTTCTTCAGGATCGACCCCTCACGCTGCACCGCCGAACGCCCAAGGGAAACGGAGGGAGACATCGAGCGGCGCGCCGCGCTTCCGGGCCTTCTCCTCGGGGTCGTCGTCATCTCCGCGCGCTGCCGGAGCGCCGCCGATTACCAGCCGGCTCCGCTGCCGGCCGCGAGCCCGGGATCTCTCGTTCCCGCGCGGACCTCGGAGCCGGGGCCGGCCGCCGAGCCGGTCGCGCGCCCTCTGACGCTCGCGGAAGCGATCGACGAGGCGCTCACGAAGGGCCCCGCGCTCCGGGCCGCCGCCGAGGCGGTCGTGCAGGCGCGGGCCGATCTGAAGACCGCGTCCCTCTTCCCGAACCCGCAGCTCATCGCGGCGACCACCCTGCAGCCCCTCGCAACGCATCTCTCCCCCCAGAGCCCGGGCGGCCCGCCGCAATACAGCCTCGACCTCGCTGCTCCTCTCGATCCGATCCTCTTCGGCAAGCGGTCCGCCGCGATCGAGAGCGCCCGGCGCGCGGTGGACGTCGCGGGCGCGGACCTCGCCGATTTCAGCCGCCAGCAGAGGGCGCAGGTGGCGGCCGCGTTCTTCGACGTCCTCGAAGCGCGCGCGCTCCTGACGCTCGTACGCGAAGACCTCCAGGGTCTCCGCGACGTCGAGGCGCTCACCCGCCGGCGCGCGGAGATCGGCGGCGCCCCCACGATCGACGTCGATCGCGCCCGCCTGGCCGTCGTCCTCGCCGCGCAGGACCTCCGCACCGCCGAGACCGCGCACCAGGGGACGATCGCGCACCTGCGCGCGCTGCTCGGCCGCAGCTCCCCCGAGCCCGCCTTCGACGTGGACGGCTCCCTCGACGTCCCCACACCCAGCGAGCCGCCCGATCTCGAGTCCGCGCTGGCGGGCGCGGCGGACGCGCGGCCCGACCTCGTTTCCCTGCGCCGCCAGGCCCTGCGCTGGCAGGCCGAGGCACGGCTCCAGAGGCGGCAGGGACTGCCGACGCTGGGGGCGTCGCTCGGCTACATCTACCAGCGCCAGCAGCCCGTGGGCGGGCCCAACGTGAACCTGTGGGAGGCGACGGTCGCGATGAGCGTCCCCGTCTTCGACCGGAACCAGGGAAACGTGGCCAGGGCCGAGTCCCTGGCCCGCCAGGCCCTCGCCGCCCTCGAGGCCGGCCGCGCCAACCTCCGGGGCGAGCTGGCCCAGGCGTGGGCCGCGTTCCGGGCCGCCCACGACGCGGTCGTCGCGGATGACCGGAACCAGCTCCAGGCGGCGCAGAGCGTGAAGGAGCGCACGGAAGCCGCCTACAAGGCGGGCGGACGCACGTTGCTCGAGCTTCTCGACGCGGAGCGGGCCTATCGCGACGCGCGCCGCCTGCACGTCCGCATTCAGTCCGCCTACTGGCACGCGCTCCACGCCGTGAACGCGGCCGCCGGCGTGCCGGTCCTCGACTGAGGGACGCCGATGACTCGAATCGAGCGCTGGCGGACCCTGTGGATGATCGTCGCGACGGTGGCGACGGTCGTCGTCGTCGTCTGGGTTGTGCTGCCCGCGCGTCACGTGTCTCCCGGGCCGCGAGACCTCTCCACCACGACCGAGATCGCGAAGCTCGTCGGCCCCCGCCTCGTGCAGGTGACGCCCGGGAGCGCCCTCGAGCGAAAGCTGGAGATCCGGCCGGTCAAGGCCGACCGCGTCTCGTATCCGCTCCTCACGGTGACGGCGTCCGTCGTCGCCCACTTCGTCGGGGGCAAGGCGCTCCCCCAGGATCGCTGGCAGTTCCAGACCGCGGACCTCTCGAACGCCTACGCCGACTGGCGCCGCGCGCAGAACGAGGCGGAGTTCGCGGGCAAGCAGCTCGACAAGACGCGCGACCTCGCCGCGGCCCAGGTCACGCGCTTCAGCGAGGCCTACGAGCGGCTGAAGAAGCTGGTCGACACCGGCACCGAGACCGCCCGCGAGCTCGCCTCCGCCCATGCGGACCTCTTGCAGGCGCAGATCCAGTCGCAGAAGGACGTGTTCCAGGCGGAGTCGGCGCTGAACGTCGCCCTGCGCAATCGCGCCGCCGCCGAGCGGATACTCGCCCAGTCCGGCGTCGATCCGCGGGCGCTGGAGGGGCGGGACGAGGTCGCGATCGTGGTGGCGGAGGTGCCCGAAGCGAGGCTGGACGTCGTCCGCGAGGGCGAGCGCTGCGAGGCGCGCTTCTACGGCCTTCCCGATCGACCCTTCCCCGGCCGCGTCCGGCGGGTGGCGCCCATGCTCTCCCCCGAGCGGCGCACGCTCCGGGTGCTGTTCGAGTTGCCCGACGCCGGCGCCCGGCTGAAGCCGGGGATGTTCGCCGACGTCGGGCTCGGCACGGACACCCGCAACGCGCTCCTCGTGCCCGCCGACTCCGTCATCCACTACGGTCAGGCGGACTATGTCTTCGCACGAACGGAACCGGGGCCCTGGCGCGTCCAACCGGTCGATCTCGGGGAGGCGCACGGCGCCGACATCGAGGTGCGCCGCGGGGTGTCGCCCGGCGAACAGGTGATCGGCGCGGGGGCCATCCTTCTCAAGCCCTTCCTGGTTCGCAGCCTCGAGGGCTGAGGTGATTCCCGCCCTCCTCACCCTCGCCCTTCGGCACCGGTGGCTCGTGCTGGTGCTGGCGGCGCTCGTCTCCGGCCTCGGCGTGTGGTCGTTCCTCCACCAGCGGATCGACGCCTACCCGGACATCTCGGGCCAGATGGTGCAGATCATCACGACCTTCCCGGGGCGCGCGCCCGAGGACGTCGAGCGGCAGGTGACGATCCCGATCGAGCTGGCGATGGGAAACGTCCCGCGGGTCGAGGTCATCCGCTCGCGCACGATCTTCGGGCTGTCGGTCGTGCAGCTCAGCTTCGAGGAGGAGGTCGAGAGCTACTGGGCGCGACAGCGCGTCTCGGAGAAGCTCGCCGAGATCACGCTCCCGGACGGGGCCCAGGCCTCCCTCGGCCCCCTCGCCACCGCCTACGGCGAGATCTTCCGCTACGAGCTCCGCTCGGACGGGACCCACGATGCGATGGAGCTGAGGACACTCAACGACTGGGTCGTGATCCCGCGGCTGCTCCGAACCGGCGGCGTCGCCGACGTGTCCAACTTCGGAGGCCTGGGGCGGCAGTACGCCGTGACCCTGAAGCCGGCCGCCCTCGAGCGCTTTCGCATCCGGCTCGGGGAGGTCGTCGATGCCCTCAAGTCCAACAACGCCAACGCCGGCGGGAGCGTGCTGCGGCGAGGCAGCATGTCCTTCGTGATCCGCGGCCAGGGCGCCCTGACGACCACGGCCGACCTCGGCGCCGTGTTCGTCAAGTCCATCGCCGGGACCCCGGTGTACCTCCGCGACGTCGCCAGCATCGGCTTCGCGGGCCAGGTCCCCTCCGGGATCTTCAGCAAGGACTACGCGGACGACGCCGTCGAGGGCATCGTGCTGATGCGCCGGGGCGAGAATCCCTCCGAGGTCCTCGCGCGCGTGCAGTCGGCCGTCTCGGAGATGAACGCGGGCGGGCTCCCCGACGGGGTGCGCGTCCAACCCTTCTACGACCGGACGTACCTCGTCTCGAACACGCTCCACACCGTGGCCCACAGCGTCCTGGCCGGCGTCACCCTCGTGGTCCTGGTGCTCCTGATCTTCATGGGCAGTCCCGCGATGGCGGCGCTGGTCGCCCTCACCATCCCGTTCTCTCTGCTGTTCGCCCTGGTCTGCATGTACGCCAGCGGGATCCCGGTCGGGCTGCTCTCCGTCGGGGCCATCGACTTCGGCATCATCGTGGACGGGGCCGTGATCATGGCCGATAACATCGCGCACCGGCTGGCGGCGGAGATGGCCCAGGGCCAGCGCTGGAGCGTGCCGCGGACCGTCCTCGCCGCCGCCCTCGAGGTCGAGCGGCCGATCTTCTTCTCGGTGATCATGATCATCGGGGCCTACCTGCCCCTGCTGACGCTGACGAGCATCGAGGGCCTCCTCTTCCGCCCGATGGCCCTCACCCTCGTCTTCGCCCTCGTGGGCGCCCTCATCTTCGCCCTCTTCGTCTCTCCGGTCCTCGCGGTGATCTTCTTCCGGCACGGCTACTTCGACTTCGAGAACCCGGTGCTCACCTCGCTCCGCCCGCGGTACGGGCGCCTCGTCGGGACCCTGCTCCGCAACCGGCGGGGGGTGTTCGCCGTGGTGATCGCCTTCCTCGCCTTCACGCTGCTGGTCGTCCTTCCGCGCCTGGGCACGGAGTTCCTGCCGTACCTGGACGAGGGGGTCGTCTGGGTCCGCGCCAACTTCCCGGAGGGGACCGCGCTGGAGCAGACCGCGGCGTTCGGGAGGCGGATGCGCGAGATCGTCCTGGAGCTGCCCGACGTCAGGTTCGTCACGGTGCAATCGGGGCGCAACGACAGCGGCACGGACCCGTTCCCCTCGAGCCGGATCGAGATGATGATCGGGCCGAGACCGCGCGAGGAGTGGGTGCAGTTCCGCACCAAGCAGGGGCTGGTCGGGGCCATCGGCCAGCGGCTGCGCGGCGAGTTCCCGACGAGCCGCTTCAACTTCACCCAGCCGATCATCGACAGCGTGACCGAGGACACGAACGGGACGTCCGCGAACCTGGCCGTCGAGTTCTCGGGGCCCGACTCGGACGTGCTGCTCGGCCTCGCGAAACGGATGGTCGGCCTCCTGCAGCGCGTCCGCGGCGCGGTGGACGTCGCGATCGAGCAGGAGGGCCCCCAGCCCCAGCTCGTCATCCGGCCCGACCGGGCGCTGGCCGCGCGCTACAACGTCCGGATCGACGACGTGAACCAGCTCATCAACACCGCCCTCGGCGGCGCTCCGGTCGGCTCGGTCTACGAGGGCGAGCGCCGCTTCGACATCGTGGTCAAGTTCGACCGCAACTACATGCTCTCGCCCGAGGCGCTCGGCCGGCTCCCCGTGTTCAATGCCGATGGGCTGCCCGTCCCGCTCGCGCAGCTCGCCCAGATCAACCTGCAGGACGGGCAGACGATCATCGCCCGCGAGGGCGGCCGGCGCCGCCTCACGGTCCGCTGCGACATCGTCGGCCGGGACCAGGGCGGGTTCGTGGCCGAGGCCCAGGACCTGTTCGACCGCGAGCTCCCGGTCCCGAAGGGTTACCGCGTGAGCTGGCTGGGCATGTTCGAGAACCTGGCCCGGGCCCGCCGCCACTTCGGCCTGCTGATTCCCCTCACGATCGCGCTCATCTACGTCCTCCTCGTCGTGACGTTCCGCTCCCAGCGGGCCGCGCTCGTCGTCGTCCTCTCGGTGCCTTTCGCGTTCATGGGGGGCGCCATCGCGTTGGCCTTGCGGGGCATGCACCTCAACGTCTCGAGCGGCGTCGGCTTCGCCGCACTCTTCGGCGTGTCGATCATGGACGGCGTGATCATGGTGCGGTGGATCGCGACCCTGAGGATCCAGGGCATGCCGATCGACGAGGCGATCGTCGAGGGCGCCAAGAGCCGCTTGCGGCCCGTGTTGATGACGTCGATCGTGGCGATCCTCGGGCTGCTACCGGCGGCGCTCGCCACCGGCCTGGGGTCGGACGTGCAGCGCCCGCTCGCGACCGTCATCGTCTGCGGGCTGATGAGCTCCACGTTCCTCACCCTGTTCGTCGTGCCCGTCCTGTACCGGCTGGCCTCGCCGGCGCTGCCGGCCCGCACGGCCGAGGACGACGAGCTCATCGCGACGAGCCCCCGCCAGACCGACGACACGGTGTTCTAGGGAGGCAGCCATGGTCCTCGAACTGAAGAGAATATCGAAAGAGGCGATCCCCGCGGCCATCGAGAAGGCCCAGGTCTACCGCCATCTCAACGAGCCGGCGGAGGCGGAGTCCATCTGCCGCGACGTGCTCAACGTCGATCTCACGAACCAGCAGGCGCTCCGCCTGCTCGGCCTGTCGCTGACCGAGAAATTCACCGGGGACGAAACCGACGAGTACCAGGAGGCCGAGCGCGTCTTCCAGTTCCTTTCGGACGAGTACGAGAAGGTCTACTACGCGGGCCTCCTGCGCGAGCGGAGGGCCAAGGCCGAGCTGCGCGCCGGGCGGCGCCTCGACATGGTGACGCCGCTGCTGCGGGAGGCCCTCGAGCTCTTCGCCCGGGCCGAGCGCATCCGTCCCCCGGGCAACGACGAGGCGATCCTTCGCTGGAACCGTTGCGTGCGCCTCGTCCAGAGCCGCCCGGAGCTGGAATGGATGGTGGGGGACGTGCGCTGAGCGTTACTCTTCCGCCGGCATGAAGGTCGCGCGCGCGAGACTGCTCGACCGCATCGGGACGCGGGTCTGGTCCCAGGGCAACGCGCTCACCCGGCCGTTCCGCCGCCGGGCCTGGGTGGACGCCGTCCTCGTGCTCGGCCTGTGCGGGACCCTCTTCGGCCTCCTCGAGTTCGCCCGCGAGTGGACGGGAACGCCGCGGCCGACGATCGACATCGACCTTTCGCCGCTCGCGCTGCCCACCTACACGTTCTTCTCGATGACGCGGGGGCTGGTCGCGTACCTGATCTCGCTCGGCTTCACGCTCGTGTACGCGTTCTGGGCCGCGAAGGACCCGCGGGCGGAGAGGCTCCTCGTTCCGCTGCTGGACATCCTGCAGAGCATCCCGGTGCTCGGCTTCATGCCCGGGCTCGTGCTGGCGCTCGTCGCGCTCTTCCCCGGCAGCAACATCGGTCTCGAGCTGGCGGCGATCGTCATGATCTTCACCGGCCAGGCCTGGAACATGACGTTCAGCTTCTACCACTCCCTGAAGTCCGTGCCCCACGACCTCCGGGAGACGTCCGTCGTCTACCGGTTCAGCTGGTGGGAGCGGTTCAAATGGGTGGAGCTGCCCTTCGGCACGACCGGCCTCGTCTGGAACAGCATGATGAGCATGGCCGGCGGCTGGTTCTTCCTCATGATCACCGAGGCCTTCCACCTCGGCGACCACGACTTCCGCCTTCCGGGCCTGGGCTCCTACATGAGCGTGGCCGCCCACGAGGGCAACGTGTCCGCCATGGTCCTGGCCGTCCTGGCCATGATGACGATGATCGTGGGGCTCGACCAGCTCCTGTGGCGGCCGGTCGTCGTGTGGGCGCAGCGGTTCCGCGTCGAGGAGACCTCCGCCGCCGAGGTGCCGAGGAGCTGGTTCATCGACCTGCTCCGGCGATCCAAGCTCGTCCGGCGGCTCGAGCACCGGTATCGCCGCCGCACGCACCTCCGGGCCCCTTCCCCGCCGCCGGTCCCCCCGAGCCCGCCCCCGCCGGTGCGCCCCGGGGACGGGCCGCTGGCCCTCCTGCCGTGGGCCGCCCTGGTCGCTCTCGCCGCGGCGATGGGGTGGGGCGCGCTCCAGCTCCTGCGGCTCCTTTCGCGGCTCGACTGGTCGCACTGGTCGGTGCTCGCGCTCGCCGGGCTGACGACGCTCGGGCGCGTGCTGGTCTCGACGGCGATCGGCACCGCGTGGACGGTGCCGCTCGGCCTGGCCGTCGGCCTGTCCCCCCGCGTCTCCCGCGTCTTCCAGCCGGTCGCCCAGGTGATGGCGTCGTTTCCGGCGCCGATGCTGTTCCCGGCGGCCATCGCGCTCTTCCACGCCGCCGGCGTCGGGCTCGGGGTCGGCAGCATCGTCCTCATGCTGCTGGGAACGCAGTGGTACATCCTGTTCAACGTGATCGCCGGGGCGAGCTCGGTTCCCTCGGACCTGCGGGAGGCGGCCGTCGCCTTCCGCATGCCCCGGCGCGACCGCTTCTGGACCCTTTACCTCCCGGCCGTGTTCCCCTATCTGGTGACGGGCTGGGTGACCGCGGCCGGCGGCGCGTGGAACGCGAGCATCGTCGCGGAGTACGTGACCTATCGGGGCTCCACGCTGGAGACTTTCGGGCTCGGCGCGGCCATCAGCCGGGCGGCCGAGCAGGGGCATTTCGCCGAGCTGACCGCCGCCGTCCTCGTGATGTCGGTGGCGGTCGTCTGCTTCAACCGTCTCGTGTGGAGGCGCTGCTACCGGCTCGCCTCGACGAGGTTCTCGCTGACGAAATGAGGGAAGCATCGTGACGGACGCACCGATCTGCGAGCTGAGAGGCGTGCACAAGGCCTTCGACCGGGGCGGCGGCAAGCTGCTCCAGGTGCTCGAGGACGTCACGCTCGACGTGCGCGCCAACGAGGTGCTCTGCCTGCTCGGCCCGTCGGGCTGCGGCAAGTCGACGATCCTCCGGATCGTGGCCGGCCTCATCCGTCCGACGCGGGGAGAGGTCCTCTACCATGGCCGCCCGCTCGACGGGCTGAGCCCGGGCGTGGCGATCGTGTTCCAGAGCTTCGCGCTGTTCCCCTGGCTGACGGTCGAGCAGAACGTCGCCAAGGTGCTCCGTCCCCTCGGGCTCGACGAGGCGGCCGCCCGGGAGAAGGCGCGGGCCGCGATCCGCAACGTCGGCCTCGAGGGGTTCCGCGACGCCTACCCCCGCGAGCTGTCGGGGGGCATGAAGCAGCGGGTCGGGATGGCCCGCGCCCTGGTCGTGAATCCCGAGGTCCTGCTGATGGACGAGCCCTTCAGCCAGGTCGACGCCCTCACCGCGCAGGCCCTCCGGGCGGAGGTGCTCGACATCTGGGACGACCGCGAGCGCAATCCCAGCTCGATCGTGATGGTCAGCCACGACATCAGCGAGGTGGCTTACATGGCCGACCGCATCGTCGTGCTGTCCGCCAACCCCGGCCGCATCCGCACGATCGTCGAGAACACCCTGCCGCGGCCGCGGGACACGCGGTCGGCCGAGTTCGGCGCCCTGCTCGACCGCCTGCACGACGTCGTGATCAGCGCCGAGCTGGGGGAGGTGTCGGCGACGGCCGTCTCGCCCGCGGCCCCCCGCGACATCGTGGAGCCCATTCCGGCGGTGCAGGTCGCGGACATCCTCGGCCTCCTCGAATACCTGGACACGCAGGGGGGCGGCTGCGATCTCTACCAGCTCGCTCACGACACGCACGCCACCTTCGTGGAGGTCCTCGCGATCGTGAAGGGCGCCGAGATGCTGGATCTGGTCGACACCCCGCAGCGGCTCGTCCGCCTCACGCCGCTCGGGCAGCGGTTCGTCCGATCGAGCATGGAGGAGCGCAAGCGCATCTGGAACGGACAGCTGCTGAAGCTGGCCATCTTCCGCGTGGTGCGCGACATGCTCGAGAAGGGCGGGGGCGAGGTGGCGCGGGACGAGGTCGTCCGGGAGATCCAGCAACGCTTCCCCCGCGAGGATGCCGCGCGCATCTTCGACGTTCTCGTCACCTGGGGACGATTCGGCGAGCTGTTCACGTACCACGATCCCCCGGGCCACCTCGTGGCGTCGACGGTCGAAGCGGATCGCTGAGCGCGGAGCGCCGGCCTAGGCCGGCGGCGGACCCATGAGCAGCGCCATCAGCGCCTTCTGCACGTGCAGGCGGCTCTCCGCCTCGTCGAAGACGATCGACCGGGGCCCATCCATCACCTCCGCCGCAACCTCCTCCCCGCGGTGCGCAGGGAGGCAGTGCATGAAGACGGCGTCGGGCTTGGCCCGCGACATGAGGGTCTGGTCGACGATGTAGCCTTCGAAGGCCTTCGTGCGGGCCTCGCTCTCGGCCTCCTGGCCCATGGAGGTCCACACGTCCGTGTAGACGACGTCGGCTCCCTTCACCGCCTCCCGGGGGTCGCTCATCACCTCCGGTGCGGGCGCCTTCCCCTTCTGCGCTTCGCGGGCGGCGCTCTTGACGATGAGCTGGTTGGGCTCGTAGCCCGCGGGCGCGGCCACCGACATCGCGATCCCCAGCTTCACCGCCCCGAACATCAGCTCGTGGCACACGTTGTTGCCGTCGCCCACGTACGCGATCTTCAGGCCTTCGAGGCTCCCCCTCCGCTCGAGGAGCGTGAAGTACGCGGCGAGCGCCTGGCACGGGTGGAGCAGGTCCGAGAGGCCGTTGATCACGGGCACCGTGGCGTGACGCGCGAGGTCCGTGATGTCCTGGTGGGCGAACACGCGCGCCATGATCCCGTCCACGAACCGTGAGAGGACCTTCGCCGTGTCGGGAACCGTCTCCCCGCGATGGAGCTGGATCGCGTCCGCGCCGAGAAAGAGGGCATGGCCGCCGAGCTGGAACATTCCCACCTCGAAGGACACGCGCGTCCGCGTGGAGGGCTTCTGGAAGATCATCGCCAGCGTCTTGCCGTCGAGGGCCTTGCGGTAGTCGCCGGGGCGGGCCTTCATCCTGCGGGCAAGGTCGAAGATCTCCTCGATGTCGGCCCGGGAGTAGTCCTTCAGCGACAGCAGGTGCTTCTGTTTCATCGCCCTCTCGACGGCGCTCCCGCAATGGCCGTACGCCGCGAAGCCGGCATGATACCGCGAAGTCCGTGGTTCAATGGGACCGTGCGCGTGGTGGCGGTGGTGCTGGCGGCGGGGGCCGGGCGCCGGATCGGCGGG
>Ga0207684_10000489_pt1 | contig 50446 bp, 41 predicted proteins | sample KBSK5501metaG_FD_184342 | JGI IMG/M metagenome (GOLD analysis project Ga0207684, IMG submission 184342) | Corn, switchgrass and miscanthus rhizosphere microbial communities from Kellogg Biological Station, Michigan, USA - KBS K5-50-1 metaG... | ecosystem: Host-associated > Plants > Roots >... | reverse complement strand
CTCTCCCACTCCCACTCCCACTCCCACGCCCACTCCCACTCCCACGCCCACGCCCACTCCTACGCCCACTCCCACTGCTACGCCGACACCCACGCCCACGCCCACACCCACGCCTGCCCTGACCGCTACCGCCGGCGTAAGCGCGACCTCGGGCACCGCGCCCCTGAACCTCACCTTCAGCGCCTCGGCCAGCGGTGGGACGGCCCCATACACCTACAGCTGGGCCTTCGGCGACGGCGGCACCTCGACCGCCCAGAACCCCGGCTACTCGTACGTCACCCCGGGCACCTACGTGGCGCAGCTGATCGTGACCGACGCCAAGAGCAACCAGGCGCTGTCCAGCGTGACCATCGTGGTCCGGCCGGCGATCGTGGTCACCGCCAGCGGCAGCCCGACGACCGGTCCGGCTCCCCTCGCCGTCAACTTCACCGGCGGCGCCACCGGCGGCGACGGCGGCCCCTACACCTACTTCTGGGACTTCGGGGACGGCAGCACGGGCGCCGGCGCCGGGATCAGCCACACCTACACCAGCGGCGGCACCTACACTGCGACGCTGACCGTCACCGACGGTCTGAGTGATTCCGGGAGCGCGATCGTCGGGATCAGCCCGCTGGGCGTCACCCTGTCCCCGAGCGCCACGTCAGGCAACTTCAACCTGACCGTGAACTTCACCGCCACGCCGACCGGCGGCAGCGGCACCTACACCGCCTACAACTGGAACTTCGGCGACGGCGGCACCGGGACCACCACCACCGGCAGCGCCAGCCACACCTACACGGCCGCCGGCACCTACAGCGCGAGCGTCGAGCTCGTCGACTCGACCCCCAGCAGCGTGACCTCGGCTCCGACCGCGATCACCGTGACCACGCCGGTGCTGACGGCCACCGCATCGGGCACCCCGACCTCCGGCGTGGCACCGGTGACCGTCAGCTTCAACGGCACGGCCGGTGGCGGGACCCCCGCTTACACGTACGCCTGGAACTTCGGCGACGGCTCGGCCGCGGTCACCGGCCTGACCAGCCCGGCCACCTCCTACGCCTACAACCTGCCGGGCACCTACACCGCCACCCTGACCATCACCGACACCACCGCCCCGATGCAGACCGCGACCGCGACCGTGACCGTCACCGTCACGGCGCCGGTGCCCGCCATCGGCAGTGTGTCGCCGCCCTTCGGCCCCGAGACCGGCGGCACCTCGGTGACCATCACCGGGACCTACTTCGAGAACGCGACCGCGGTCAAGTTCGGCGCCAAGCTCGCCGCCTTCAGCGCGCCGACCTGTGACGGCCTCGGCAACTGCACCATCGTCGCCACCAGCCCGAGCGCTCCCGCGGGCACGGTCAACGTGCTGGTCGTCACCCCCGGCGGCACCACCCCCGCCAGCAACGACCAGTTCACCTACGACCCGGCCTGGTTCAGCAGCACCGCCACCGGCCCCTCCGGCCGTGAGGGCGCGGCCATGGCCAACGACGGCGCCGAGGTCGTCCTCTTCGGCGGCAGCAACGGCCTAACCGACCTCAGCGACACCTGGACCTGGAACGGCAGCGCCTGGGCGTCGAGCGCCGCCACCGGTCCTTCCGCCCGGCAGGGCGCCGCCATCGCCTACGACAGCAGCCACGGCAGCCTGGTCATGTTCGGCGGCGACTGCACCCTGCTGATCCTCAACTGCGACCTCAACGACACCTGGACCTGGAGCTCGACCACCAAGACCTGGACCGCTGGCCAGGCCAACACCTCCTCCCCCGGCGCCAACCAGCCGTCGCAGCGGGCGGGCGCGATGATGGTCTTCGACGCCAACCGCGGCCAGGTCATCCTCTTCGGCGGCTACACCCAGGGCCTGCTGGGAAACACCTATTACAACGACCTCTGGGTCTACAGCTTCCAGGCCTCCAAGTGGACGCAGGCCCTGGCCAGCAACTGCGCCTCGACCACCCAGCCGGCCTGCCGCGCCTACGGCTCCCTGGGCCGCGACGGCAGCGGCCAGATCGTCCTCTTCGGCGGCGCCAACGGGACCACCACGCTGGGCGACACCTGGACGCTGAGCACCAGCACCTGGACGCTCTACACGCTCAGCTCGCCGACGGCGCGCCAGCAGGCCGCACTCGGCTTCCTCAACAAGCCGGGCGGCGGCAGCGCGGTCAGCCTGGTGCTCTTCGGCGGCCGCAACGGGTCGACCGTGCTGGGCGACACCTGGACCTGGTCCGGCGGCCGTTGGGTTCAGATCTACGGTGCCGGGACGGGGTCGCCCGCCGCCCGCTACGACGCGTCGGCCGCCACCGACACCTCGAGCGGGGTCGTGATCTTCGGCGGCAACAGCGGGTCCGGCCTAGACTCCGACACCTGGGTCATCAAGTAAGAGCAGCGCGCCTGGCGCTGGCCGCGGTCTGGCTGCACCAGGGACTCTGGGCCAAGATCCTCGATCGCGACCCCTCGCACCGCGAGATCGTCGGCCGGCTGCCCGCGATGAACGCGAACCGGGCCCGCGCGCTCACCGCTGGCATCGGCCTGCTCGAGATGAGCATGGCGGCGTGGGTCCTGAGCGGCCGTCGCCCCCGCGCCTGCGCCGCCGCCCAGACCGCCTTGATGGCCGCCTTCAACGCCGGCGCCCTCGTTTTCGCACGCGACCGCCTGCGCTCCCCTGCCCGCCTCCTGGCCCGCAACACCGGCCTGGCCGCGCTGGCCTGGCTGGCGGCCTGATGAGGACCGCCTGGACCGCCGGCCGGCTGGCGGGGTCGGGCCCGCCCCGGCTGATCTTCGGCCGCATGTACGAGGATCCGGAGGTCGAGCTGGCGGCGCTGCCGGCGGGACGCGTGCTGGCGATCGCCTCCGCCGGCGATGTGGCCTTCGCGCTGGCCGCCGCCGGCCGCCAGGTGGTGGCCGTGGACGTCAACCCGGCCCAGGCCGAATACGTCCGCGAGCGGTCGTTGGGGGCTCCGCCACGTGCCGGCCAGGCCGATCAATACCTGGCGCTGGCCGCCAGAGCGCTGCCACTGCTCGGCCTCTCCTCGAACCGCTGCCGGCGCTTCTTCGAGCTCGACGACCCCGGCGTCCAGGTGGCCGCCTGGCGGCGGCTCGCCGGGCACCGCTTCGGCGCCGCCCTGCGACTCGCCTTCGGGCCGCTGGTACGGGTCGCCTATCGAGGCGAGCTGGCTCGGGCCCTCCCCGCCGGCTTCGCCGCCGTGCTGGCGGCCAGGCTGGAGCGCGGCTTCGGGATCCACCCCAACCGGCAAAACTCCCTGGCCCGCGCCCTTTTCGGCCTGCCCGCGCCGCCGGCGCCGGCCCACGAGGTCGAGGTAGAGCGGGCAGAGGTCCTGGATTACCTGCGCGCGCAGCCCCCGCACTCCTTCGACGGCTTTGCTTTCTCCAACGTCACCGAAGGGGCGCCGGCCGGGTTCCGGGACGAGCTGCTGTCCGCCGCCCGCGCCGCCGCTCGGCCCGGCGCGCGGGCGGTCCTGCGCAGCCTCGGCCGGCCGCGGAGCCGCGAGGACGCCGCCCGCGCCGCCAGCGACCGGGCCTTGATCTGGGGCGGCATCGAGGTGGTCGCCGTGGGATGAGCGTGCTCCACCGCCTGCGCCGGCATCCCTTCGACGTGGAGGCCCACTTCGATTTCTCGCTGGTTCTCGCCTACGCGCTCCCGGCGCCCGCCCTGGAGCCGTTGCTGCCGCCCGGACTGGAGCTGGACCGGGTCGGCGACCTGGGCCTGCTGGCGGTGGCGCTGGTGCAGACCGCGGACCTCAGGCCCGCCGGCTGGCCGCGGGCGCTGGGCCGCGACTTCTTCCTGTCCGGCTACCGGGTCTTCGCGCACCTCCGCGACCGGCCCTCGATCCGCGGCCTTCGCATCCTCCGCAGCGATGCCGACAGCCGCCTCATGACCTGGTCCGGCAACCTCTTCACTCGCTACGGCTACCAGCTCTGCCGGGCGCGTGTCGAGCGTGCTTCCGAGCAGCGCCTCAGCGTGGCCGTGGACGGCCCCGCGGCGCTGGCCCTGGAGGCCGACCTGCGTCCGGCCGAGCAGCCGCCTCCGGGGTCCCCGTTCCGCGACCTCAAGGAGGCCCGGCGCTTCGCCGGGCCGCTGCCCAACACCTTCGGCTGGGAGCCGGAGACCCGCTCCCTGGTCATCGTCGGCTCCGTCCGGGTTCACTGGCAGCCGGTCCCGGTCTCGGTCGAGGTCCGGCGGCTGGACTTCCTGGACCGCTTCTCGGAGCCGGCGCGCCTGGCCAACGCCTTCTACGTGGAGGACGTGGACTACCGCTGGAAGCGCGGCATCCTGGAGCGCGTCAGTCGATCGCCCGCGTCACCGGCTGGCTCCCGGCCGCGCCGCTGACCCAGCCGCCGACGATGGCCGAGAACAGGCCGGCGGTGCCGCCCGCGTGCACGATCAGCAGGCCGCCGGGGCGGAACTTGGGGAGAGTACCGCCGGCCAGGTGCTCCGGCACCCCCTCCGCCATCCCGCCCGCGCCACGCACCATCTCGGCGCCCTCCAGTGTCAGCAGCTGATCCAGCTCCTGGCGCAGGCGCGCCTTGCTCCAGCCGGCGTCCCTGAAGACCCGCCCGTGCTCGGGTGAGATCACGAGCAGGGCGTCCCAGGCCAGCGCCAGCTTGGGATGCGCGACCACCCGCAGGCAGGCCGCCAGCGTGCGGGCCAGGGACTCCGGCGTCCGCGACAGCTGGTCGACCACACCCTGCACGCCGGAGCCGGCGAACAGCGTGACCGCGGATTGGCCGGCCTCCAGGCCGCGCTCCACGGACAGCGGCTCCCAGGGCGACCCCTCCTCGTCCTCCGCGAAGCAGAAGGAGAGCTTGCCTGGATTCCCGAGGGTGGCCCGGTCGACCTCGCCCGGCCGCCCGCCGCCGACGTTGCGAACCACCAGCTGGAGGGCGCGCCCGATCGTCAGGTTGGCCCGGTTGCCCGGGCCGAGCGCGTTGACGCCGGCGTTCATGCCGGCCTCTTTGCGGAAGGGTCCGTTCACGACCACCACTGGGCCGCTGAACCAGGTCGTGGCCAGCAGGCCGTGCATGTTGAACTCGTCCGTGCAGGCCGCCTCCAGGGCGGCGATCACGGCCGGCAGGTGGTCCGGGAGGCAGCCGGCCAGCACGGCGTTGACCGCGACCTTCTCCACGCTGCACTCGACCAGGTCCGGCGGCACCACGGCGACCAGCTCCCCGGGGTCGCGCCGGGTCCCCCCAAGCATGCGGAGCACGCGGCGGCGGGTGGGCGGCACCACCGGCAAGCCGTCGCTCCAACCGCGGGCGTACATGGCCTCGAACTCGTCCTCCAGCTCGGCGACCTCGACCCGCCGCGAGCGCAGGCTGTCCGCGTCGTAGCGCTCGGCCAGCCGTTCTGGCATGCCGGGGTCCAGCGTCCGGGAGCCGCAGCCGGGCCGGAACTCGGGAAGGCCGGGCCCCAGGCCCGGCAGGCCGCTGAGCTCCTCCCACTCCGACCGCAGCCAGCCCACCGTGCTGGCGACGGGCCGTCCGCCCTCGACCCGCATCAGGGTGGGCACGGTTTCGATCGCCTGCCGCCAGGACTCCTCGAGCGCCGTGTCGTCGACCGCCTCCAGGCCGGGCGGAAAAGCGGGATCGTCCTGCGTGTAGACGGTGAAGGGCCGGCCGGAGCTGGCCAGCTGCTGGAGGACCGGCACCACCGTGACGCAGGTCGGGCACTCGGCCTTGACGAAGGCGACCAAGCCGTCGGGCAACCCCACTCCGGGCAGAGTAATCTCCCGCCATGACCGCTCAATCAGTCCTCGACGTCATCCGGCGGGTCGAGGAGTCGCCGCTCCAGGACCTGGTCGCCGTCGACATCACCGACGTCGAGGTCCAGATGGACCACCTGCTCGGCAAGGAGATCACCTGCGACTCGCTGTACCGGCGCTGGGAGACCCAGCAGTGGGCGGTGTCCGAGCTCGACTTCGGACCCGACCGGACGGATTGGGCCGCGCTCTCCGAGGGCCTGCAGGTCGCCTACCGGCGCACCATGACACTGTTCTTCATCGGCGAGCAGGCGGTCACCGACACGCTGTCGCCGCTGCTCTTCGCGGCGCCCCGCGAGGACGAGCGCATCTTCCTGGCCACGCAGATCGCGGACGAGGCGCGGCACACCGTGTTCTTCCAGCGCTTCTTCGCCGAGGTGCTGGGCCTCGAGGGCGGGCTCTCCGCCGCGCTGGAGGCGGTGCGGCCGAAGACGGTGGCCGGTTTCCGGAAGATCTTCGACGGGCACCTGGCCGAGGCCGTCGACCTGGTGCGCCGGGAGCCCGAGAACGAGGCCGCCTGGGTGGAGGCGGTGGTCACCTATCACCTGGTGATCGAGGGCTACCTGGCGCTGGCGGGCCAGCACGCGCTGCTGACACAGTTCCGACGGGTCGGCATCCTGCCCGGCTTCACTGCCGGTTTCACGGCGGTGGCGCGCGACGAGTCACGGCACATCGGGTTCGGCGTGATGGCGCTGCGCCGGCGGGTGACCGAGCGGCCCGAGATGGCGCGCGTGATCACCCGCAAGCTGCACGAATTGCTGGAGCCCGCCGTCTACACGGGCGTCGCCCCCGACCGCCGGCTGGCCATCGACGACCCCACCCAGATACCGCCGATGTATCGGGTCAATCCCCTGGAGGCGCGCGAGTTCGCGGTCGGGCAGCTCACCAAGCGGGTGCGCGCGGTCGGCATCTCGGCCGCCGCGGTCGAGGAGGTCGGCGCCGCCATGCGCGCGCTGTACGAGCGCGGGTGGGCGGAATACGAGAACAACAACGGCCTCCGCCACCCCGTCCGCTGGTACCAGGACGGCAGCCTGAATTGAGTGGCGGGACTCCCCCCTTGAACTGAGTGTTTCAAAGCACTTGACTCCCCGTGGACCGGGTGGTTGCATGGATCTCAAGAACGTCAGCGGAAGCCGGGAGGTGCCTATGGCAGACGAGCCGCCGGACAAATCAACACCGTTCCGGAGCCTTCGTTCGGCGGAGGCCGTTTAGCGCCCGCGGCCCTTCAGCGGCCGGGTCAAGGTTCTTAGCCCCTAAAGGCTCTGGCCTCTTCCCAGAGCGGCGGAGCCGGGACGGTTTTTCAATCACCTATCACAGAGGGCCGGCCCAAGCCGGCCCTCTCGTTTTATGGAGGGTCTGCATGAGCGAGCACGCGCAGGTGATCCGGGTCCTGGTGCTGCGGCCGGCGGCGGGGAAGCGGGCGGAGCTGATCCAGGTTTGCGAGGAGGCCGCCGAGCGGGCGCGGCAGTTCGAGGGCAACTACGGGGTCCAGGTCTGCGACGTGCGCGAGGATCCCGGCGACGTCTGCGTGATCAGCCGCTGGGCTGACGCCTCCGGGCCGGAGAAGATGCAGAAGCTGAACCAGGAGTTCCAGCCCCGGTACGAGCCGCTCCTGGGCGGCGCTCCGCGGCTCTACCACCTGACGCCGGTGCCGGGCTAAGCCGCGATCGTGCCCCCGCCCAGGACCCGGGTTCCCCGGTAGAGCACCGCGGCCTGGCCGGGCGCCACGCCCGGGAACGGCTCCGCCAGGGTGAGCCGGCAGTCCTGATAGGTGCCGGGCACCGGGCGCGCGCGATAGCGGAGCCGCGCCTCGCAGTCGAGCGCGCCGCTGGGCGGCCCCTCGATGAAGGTCATCTCCCGCAGGCGCACCTCGGTGCGCCCCAGCTCCTCCCGGCGCCCCACCACCAGGCGGTTGGCGGCGGCCTCGACGCGCAGGACGTACCAGGGACCGGGCTCGACGAGGTCGCCGAAGCCGTGCCGCTGGCCGACCGTGTAGAGCGGAGTGCCGCGATGCGACCCCACCCGCTCGCCCGCCGACGTCACCAGGTCCCCCTCCCGCGCGGGCAGGCGGCCGGCCAGGTACTCAGCGGTCCGGCCCCGGGGGATGAAGCAGATCTCCTGGCTTTCGGGCTTGTCGGCCACCGGCAGGCCCAGGCGCCGGGCGTGCGCCCGGGTCTCCGACTTGACTAGGTCGCCGAGCGGGAACAGCAGGCGGCGCAGGCGCTCGCGGTCGAGGTGAAAGAGCATGTAGGACTGGTCCTTGGCGGGATCGGCCGCCGCGTGCAGCTCCGGCCCGCCCGGCCCCTGGACGATCCGCGCGTAGTGACCAGTGGCGAGGGCGTCGAAGCCGAGCGCCAGGACCCGGCGCAGCATCAGGTCGAAACGGACGAAGGCGTTGCAGCGCAGGCAGGGGTTGGGGGTCTCCCCGGCCAGGTAAGCGCGGTGGAAGGGCTCGATGACGCGCGCCCCGAACTCCGCCTCCAGGTTCCAGCAGTAGTAGGGCACCCCGAGCAGAGCCGCCACCCGGCGCGCGTCCTCGACCGCGTTCAGCGAGCAGCAGCCCCCGTGCCGCTCGAGCTCGGCCGCGTCGGAGCGCGGCCACTGCTGGAGCGTGACGCCAACCACCTCGTGGCCCTGCTCCAGCAGCAGCCCGGCCGCCGCCGAGCTGTCCACGCCGCCCGACATGGCGACCGCGATCTTCACGGGCCAAGTGTAGGTTGGGCGGGGTTGGACGCCTGGGAGGAGGGTCAGCGGCGGTTCCGGGAGCTCTACGACGCGGGGCGGTATGGCGAGGCCCGCGCCGTCCTCGAGGGCCTTTGGGAGACGGTGCCCGGCCGCCGCGACTTCATGTGGCTGGGGATGCTGGCCTGCCACGTGGCGATGGACGACCTGCCCGGCGCGGCCGCCACGCTGCGGCGAGCCCTGGACCAGGGCTGCCTCTGGCGGGTGAGCCTGCTCGAGGACCCGGCGGTGGCCCCGGTGCTCGCGGACTCCGCCTGCCGCCAGGTGATCGACGAGGCGCGCCGGCGGGTGGCCGCCCGTCACCTGCGAGCGCAGGTCCTGACCGGGCCCGCGCCCGGCGCCGGCGTGCATCCTCTGGTGCTGGTGCTGCACGGCGCCACCGGCAACGCCGCCGAGACCCTTCCGCACTGGCTGCCGGCGAGCGCGCTCGGTTACTGGGTGGCGGCCGGCCAGGCGTCGCAGCCGGCCAGCGCCGAGGGCTTCTGCTGGGACCCGCCGCGGGAGCGGGTGCGGCAGGACCTGGACGCCATCGCGGCGGCGCTGCCGGCCCCTGGGCGGGTCGTGATGGCGGGCTTCTCGCAGGGCGCCTGGGTGGCCCTCAACGCGGCGCTGCGCGGCACCCCCCTCCCGGCCGCGGGGGTGGTGATGGTGGGGGCCTTCGTGCCGCGCCCGCTCCAGCTGGAACCGGCGGCCCGGCGGCTGCGGGTCGCCGTGCTCTGCGGTGCCGAGGACCCCTTCGCAGAGCGGATGGACGGGCTGAAAACCCTGCTCGTGGAGCATGGGCACCACGTCGCGCTGGAGATTGTGCCCGGCGTCGGGCACGCCTATCCGGACGACTTCAGCGCGCGGCTGCCCAGGCTCCTGAGGGCCGCCTCACGCACTCAGAACTAGTACGTACGGAGGGGGCGCGTTCTCCGGGTAATGCGGGCATCCGACGCCCAGCTAGGGCGCATTCTCCGGGTAATGCGGGCATCCGACGGGCAGCTAGGGCGCATTCTCCGGGTAATGCGGGCATCCGACGGGCAGCTAGGGCGCATTCTCCGGGTAATGCGGGCATCCGACGGCCAGCTCGGGCGCATCGCCCGGGGGATGCGCCTTATGAGGGGAGGGGACGCCGCTAGCCCCCGCCCCCCGCCACCGCGGGCACGATCGAGATCTCGTCCGACTCGCTGAGCCGGGCGCCGAGCCCCGCGCCCAGCCGGATGTCCTCGTCGTTGAGGTAGATGTTGACGAACTGCCGGGGCTCCCCCTGATCGTCGAGCAGGCGGCTCTTGAAGCCGGGGTGCTTCTCGTCGAGGCGTTCGATCGCGCCTCGGAGATCGGCAGCCTCCACGCTCACCGTCGACTCGCCGCCGCTGAGGCTGCGCAGGGGCCCGGGTATGCGGAACTTAGGCAAATGGATCCTCCTTCAGGAAATCAAACCGCGACCACTTCGCGGAACGATTTCAGGGTCGGGTCTATTTCCACCCTACGGCCACCGGCCGACCCGTTCAAGGCGTCGGCGGTCTTGAGGCCGTGCCCCGTCAGGTAGGCGACGATCACCTCGTCCCCGTTCCAGCGCCCGGCCCGCGCCAGCTTGGCGAGCACGCCCAGGGTCACGCCCCCGGCGGTCTCCGTGAAGATGCCCTCGGTGCGCGCGAGCAGCCGGATGGCATCCACGATCTCCTCCTCGGTGACCGCCTCCACCACCCCGCCCGTCTCCTTCGCGATCCGCACCACGTAGGGACCATCGGAGGGATTGCCGATCGCGATCGACTTGGCGATGGTGTCGGGGCGCACCGGCATCACGCGCTCGGTCCCGTCCCGCCAGGCGTTGTAGACCGGCGCGCAGCCCAGCGCCTGGGCGCCCGTCAGCCGGGGCAGCCGGTCACCGGAGACCAGGCCCAGGTCCAGCAGCTCCGCCGCCGCTCGCCGGTGGCGGACGAACTGGCAGCCGCTGCCGATCGGGATCACGATCTCGTCGGGCAGCCGCCACCCGAGCTGTTCCGCGGTCTCGAAGGTCAGCGTCTTCGAGCCCTCCGCGTAGAACGGGCGCACGTTGATGTTGCAGAACGCCCACGGGAACTCCTCGGCCAGCTGCGAGCACAGGCGGTTGACCTCGTCGTAGTTGCCCCGCACGGCGACCACGTTGGGTTCGTACACCGCGGTCGACACCACCTTGGCGTTCTCGATGTCGGCGGGCATGAAGACGTAAGCCTCGAGGCCCGCCCGCGCCGAGTACGCGGCCACCGAATGGGCGAGGTTGCCGGTCGAGGCGCAGGCCATGGTCTCGAAACCGTGAGCCCGCGCCCACGACACGGCCACTGACACCACCCGGTCCTTGAAGGAGTTGGTGGGGTTCATGGTGTCGTTCTTGAGATACAGGTTGCGGAGGCCGAGCTCCGTGCCCAGGCGCTCGGCCCGCACCAGGGGCGTGAACCCCTCGCCGAGCGTCACCAGGGGAGCGTCGTCCGGGATCGGCAGCAGGTCGCGGTAGCGCCACATCGACGGGGGCCCGGCCTCGATTCGCTCCCGGCTGAGGACGCGCTTCACCTCGGTGTAGTCGTAGACGACGTCGAGGGGGCCGAAGCACATCTCGCAGACATGGGTGGGCTGGAGCTGGTACTCGGTCCCGCACTCCCTGCAGCGCAAGGCCTGGACGCGGGCCATAGGGCAATCAAGTTTAGGTGGACGTGCGATCTGGGTGACTCGGCGCCCCTGGTTAGGATTCGGCCGTGAGGGCAGCGCTGGCAGCCGTGGTGGTGGCGCTGGTGGCGTGCGCCCCGCCGGGCCCGCTCTCGCAGCGGTCGCCCAGCCCCCCGGCTGCCGCCGGCGGGGGCGCCCAGGCCTTCATCCCGGTGGCCGAGAAGTTCGTCGAACAGCACCGGGGCCTCAAGTTCAAGCGACCGGTCAAGGTCACCTTCCTCGACGATGCCGACTTCCGCACCCGCGTGACCACGCGGACCGCCAAGGACCGCGCCGACCTCGACATCGAGTTCAAGGACCTGCGCGCCCTGCACCTGGTCCCGGCTTCCCTCGACATCGTCAAGGCGGAGGACGAGCTCCTGGGCGCCGGGGTGGTGGGCTTCTACGACCCCAACACCAAGGAGCTGGTGGTGCGCGGCACCGACGCCTCCGCCTCCACCCGCCACGTGCTCGTGCACGAGCTGACGCACGCGCTGCAGGACCAGTACTTCCCCCTGAACGCCCTCGACAACGACAACGACGATGAGCGCCCCACGGCCTGGCGGGCACTGATCGAAGGGGATGCGGTGCGCGTCGAGGACGCTTACATCGCCACCCTCTCCGCGGCGGACAAGAAGCAGTTGAACAGCAGCGGCGGGGGCCCGCCGCCCGCCGACATACCGACCGTGATGATCGAGCTGCTGGCCTTCCCCTACTCGGTCGGGCCTCGCTTCGTAGATGCGGTGATGGCCGCGCGGGGGGGCAATGCGGGCCTCGACACCGCCTTCGCGACGCCGCCCAAGACCACCGCCGAGGTGATCAACCCCGACCGCTTCCTGGCCGGTTTCACGCCTCAGGACGTGCCCGCGCCCGCGGCCGACGCAGCCGAGTTCGACCACGGGATGCTGGGCGAGATGGGGCTGACCCTGCTCCTGGAGCGCCTCACTCCCCGCCCGCTGACCATCACCGAGGTGCGCGACCTCGCGCAGGGCTGGAATGGAGATCGCTACGTGGCCTGGGACGCCGGCTCCAGGTCGTGCGTCCGCGCCGCCTTCGCCGAGGACACGCAGGCGCACACCGCCAGGCTGGCCGCGGCCTTCAGCACCATGCCGGGCGCCACGGTCGCGGGCAACGGCCCGGTGACGATCACGATCTGCGGTTGAACCGGTTTGGGTGGGGGCGCCTGACCGAGCAATGACGCGGGTTCGACGCCAAGCCGATGCCGGCGTGGGTTCAGCTGGAAGTCGAGGCGGACCAGTATTGGCTGGCATGGAATCTGTGCGCGCGGCTGACGGCCTGGCGGGGGGACCCCTGCTCCAGGCGCTGCACGACATCTCGGTGCTCGCCGCCGACGGCCGGCAGGACCCGGGCGCGGTGGCGGCCCTGGCGGCGGAGCACGCCTGCCGGCTGCTGAACGCGGAAGCCGCGGCCGTCTTCGACTGGGACGAGCACGAGCAGCTGCTGGTGCCGGTCTACGAGAGCCCCTCAACCTCGCGCGAGTCGCCGGTGCGGCGCGGCGAGGGCATCATCGGCACCGTCTTCGAGTTCCAGCAGCCCATGAACGTGGCCGACTACCAGTCCCTGCCCACGGCCGTGCCGGGGTCAGCCGCCCGCGGCATGCGAGGCGCGCTGGCGGTGCCCATGGTCGTGGCCGGCCGTCCCATCGGCGTGCTCGGGATCTGGACGTACGAGACCCGCCAGTTCACCCCCGAGGAGGTCCAGCTGCTGGCCGTCTTCGCGGCCAACATCGCCCCCGCCTTCGAGGCCTCCCGCGTCGCCGCGCAGCGCGCGACCCAGGCCGAGAGCCTGCGCTCGCTGCAGGAGGTGGCCGTTGCGGTCACCTCGGTCCACGAGGCCGGCGCGATCGCCGCCATGGCGGCCGAGAAGGCCTGCGGGCTGGTGGGCGCCGACGGCGCCGACATCTGCTGGTGGGACGAGGAGGCGGGCCTCCTGGCGGCGCTCGCGGGCCATCGTGTGGTGCCCACCTTCGAAGCCCGGCCCTGGGCTCCCGCCGAGGGCGCGCCGGGGGAGGCCTTCAGCCGCCGGGAGCCGGTGCTGGTCGCCGACTACCAGCAGGCGGCGGGCGGGATGCCCTGGGTCCGAGAGGCGGGCGTGCAGAGCATGCTCGCCGTGCCCCTGGTCGTCCGGGACCAGGCGCTCGGCGTGCTCGCGGTGCACTCTCGGCGACCGCGGGCCTTTCACACGGACCAGGTCGAGATCCTGACCCTGCTCGCCTCACTGGTGACCCCGGATCTCGAGGCCGCCCACATGCTGGAGTCGCGCGACCTCCAGGTGCGCGGCCTGACGGCGCTGCACGAGGTGGCCGTGGCCGCCAGCGGCATCCTCGACGCCGAGACGCTGGGCCGCCTGACGGTGGACCGCGCCGCCGACCTGCTGGAGGTCGACAGCGCGGTCCTGCGCTGGTGGGACGAGCGGTCCGGCACACTGCGACTGCTGGCCAGCAACGACCCCCATATCGAGCAGCACCGCTCGGCGATCAGCCAGGACCAGGGCGTCATCGGCCGCGCCTTCCGCGAAGGCCGGACCGTCACCATCGGCGATTACCGGAACTCGGAGACCTCGCTGCCCGCGGTCGCCAACGACGGCGTGGTGACGGCCATGGCGGTGCCCCTCACGGTGGGCCAGCGCACCGTGGGCGCCCTCGCGGTCGCGAGCTACAAGCCCCATCGCTACGACCAGCTCCAGGCCCGGCTGCTGAACCTGTTCGCGGCCCAGGTGGCGCCGGCCATCGAGGCCGCCAGCCTGGCCGCGGAGCGCGAGCGCCACCACCTGGTGATGCGCACGCTCCAGCAGCTCGGGGCCGCCGCCGGCGGCCTGCTCGACTTCCAGCAGATCGCGCGGATGGCGATCGACGCCGCCGTGGAGCTGACGGGCGCGAGCAGCGCCGGCATCGGCTGGTGGGACCCGGCGCAGGAGCTGGTGATGGGGGTGGCGGACCACCTGGAGTCGGAGGCTACCCGCACCGCCACCTTGAACCGCAGCGAGGGCGTGGTGGGCCAGGTGTTCGCCACCGGGAGCGCGGTCGTGGTGCGCGACTACGCGCAGTGGGAGCACCGGCTGGACTGGTCGGCGGCCCTGGGCCACAAGTCCCTGCTGGCGGTGCCCCTGGTGGTCAAGGACGCCACCGCCGGCGCGCTGATCGTGCGCTTCAAGGAGCGCTGCGAGTTCGACCAGGACGAGATCCAGGTGCTGACCATGATCGCCGGCCAGGTGGCTCCGGTCCTGGAGGCGGCGCGGCTGCACGGCGACCTGGCGGCTTCCGAGCGTCGCCTGCGGGCCCTCCACGACACCATGGCCTGCGGCGTCATGGTGTACGACGGCTCGGGGACCATCCTGGAGATGAACGACGGCGTGCTGAGCATGTTCGGGATCGAACGCTCTCAGCTCGACGGCCGGATGCCGGCCGACGTCGCCGGCTACACGCGGATCGCCGAGACCGGCGCCCGGCTGAGCTGGGAGGACCGCCCGGTGGCGATCTGCCTACGCAGCCAGCGCCCGGTCCGCAACCAGGTGGTCGGCTTCCGCCGCCCCGACGACACCGAGTTCTGGCTGCAGTTCGACTGCGTTCCGGTATTCGACGAGCGGGGCCGGATCGAGCAGGTCATCGCGACCGCGATCGACATCAGCTCGGTCAAGGAGGCGGACGCCGTGCGCCGCGAGAGCGAGGCCAAGTCGCGCTTCCTGGCCTCCATGAGCCATGAGCTGCGGACGCCCCTCAACTCCATCCTCGGCTTCGCCCAGCTCCTGGGGAGCGGAGCCTACGGGGAGCTGAACGAACGCCAGCGGCGCTACCTCGGCCACATCACCTCCAGCGGCGGCCACTTGCTGGAGCTGGTCAACGACGTGCTCGATCTCTCCAAGGTGGCTGCCGGCCAGATGGACCTCGCCATCGAGAGCGTGCCCCTGCGGCCGCTGGTGGCGGAGGTGGTCGAGCGCCTGCGGCCGATGGCGGACGCACGCAAGCTCCAGATCAGCACCGAGATACCCCCCGGCATCGTGGTCCGCGCCGACCACCGCCGACTGGAGCAGGTGCTGGCCAACCTGGTCTCCAACGCCATCAAGTTCACGGCCGATGCCGGATCGGTGAGCATCAGCGTCAAGCGGAGGCGGCAGACCGTCCGGGTCAGCGTCTTCGACACCGGCATCGGCATCCCGGCCGACCAGCACGAGCGCATCTTCATGGAGTTCACGCAGGTCGAGGACGGGCGCAACCGCCGCCACGACGGCACCGGGCTCGGCCTCCCCCTCAGCCGCCGGCTGGTCGAGCTCATGGGGGGCCGGCTCTGGGTCAAGAGCGGCCCCGGCGGCGGCAGCGAATTCAGCTTCACGCTGCCGTTCTCCCCACCCGGTGGGGAGGGGGCCGCGGTCAGCCCCGAGTCCCCACCTCGCCCTTGAGGTCGGCCCAGGCCTGACGCGCGTCCTCGACCGAGCCCTCGTCCTCGATCGTGGAGATGTCGCCCGGATCACGGTCCTGGGTCACGGCTTTGAGGACCCGGCGCATGATCTTGCCGCTGCGAGTCTTGGGCAGCATGCCCACGAAGTTGAGCTCGCCCACCACCGCCACCGGCCCCAGCTCCTTGCGCACCGTCTCCAGGATCTCGGCCCGCAGCTCGTCCGACCCCTGGCGGCCCTGCTTGAGCACCACGAAGGCTGAGATCACCTCCATGCGCACCGGGTCGGGGCGGCCGGTCACGCCCGCCTCGGCCACCGCCGGGTGGCGGAGGATGGCCGTCTCCACCTCGATGGTCCCGATCCGGTGGCCGGCGATCTTGATGATCTCGTCGGCGCGGCCGCTGAACCAGACGTAGCCGTCCTCGTCGATCGCGGTGGCGTCTCCGCTGTAGTAGACGCGCTGGCCGGGGACCTTCTCCCAGTAGTCGGCCGCGTAGCGCTCGACCTCGCCCCACAACGTCGCGGTGAGGCCGGGGAAGGGCCGCCTGATCACGAAGATGCCCTTCTCGCCGGGCGCGCACTCGACGCCTTCGGGCGTCACCACCGCCGCATCGATCCCGGGCAGCGCGATGCCCCCCGAGCCCGGCTTGATGGGCAGCATGCCGAGGCCCCACGGGTTGCCCACGATGGGGCCGCCGGTCTCCGTCTGCCACATGTGGTCCAGCACCGGGATCTTGTCCTCGAGCACCTCTTTCTGGAGCCACTCCCAGGCGGGGGCGTTGAGAACCTCGCCCGCACAGAAGACGCGGATCAAGGATCCCAGGTCGGAGCCGCGCGCCGCCTGGGTCCCGTGCCGCATCAGCATCCGGACCGCGGTCGGCGAAGTGAAGACGCCGGTGACCTGGTTCTCCTCGATGATCCGGTAGAAGGTCTCGGGGCCCGGGTGGTCGAGGGTCCCCTCGTAGGCGATCGTGGTGCAGCCCGCCAGCAGGGGCGCGTAGACGATGTAGCTGTGGCCGACCACCCAGCCGATGTCGCTGGTCGACCACCAGACGTCGGTTTCGTCGAGCCCGAAGACCCACTCGCCCATGGCGTGGACGTGGACCTGGTAGGGACCGTGCGCGTGGACCGCCAGCTTCGGCGTGGCGGTGGTGCCCGAGGTGGCCAGGATGAAGGCGGGCTCGTTGGACTCCAGCTCCTCGTAGGCGTCATCAGCGTCCGCCAGCGCCAGGAACGAGTCCCAATCGAGGTCGCGCCCGCGGGTCATCGGCAGGTCTGAGGTCGAGCGCCGGAGCACCACCACCTTCTCCACCGACGCGGCCTGGGCCAGCGAGTCGTCCACGATGCCCTTGAGCGGGACGTCCTTGCCCTTCCTAAAGGTGATGTCGCAGCAGAAGAGCGCCTTGCAGCCGGCGGCCGCCAGCCGCCCGCCCAGGGCGCCGGAGCCAAACCCCGCGAAGACGACCAGGTGGATGGCGCCGATCCGGGCCGCGGCCAGCATGATGACCAGCGCCTCCGGGCAGGTCGGCATGTAGATCCCCACCCGGTCCCCGCGCCGGATGCCCATTCCGCGCAGGGCCGCGGCCGCCCGCCGCACCTCGTAGAGGAGCTGCGCGTAGGTCAGGACGCGGCGCTCGCCGCGCTCGGTCGCGTACACCAGGGCGGCGTGGCCGCCCCAGCCGCGCTCCACGTGACGGTCGAGGCAGTTGTAGGCCAGGTTGGTGCGGCCCCCGACGAACCAGTTGAAGTAGCGGCCGCGCTCGTCCGGGCGCTGGGGAGTCCACTCCAGGACCGAGTCCCACTTCTGGAACCAGGGCAGCATCTCGGCGGCCACCGCCCAGAAGGCCTCGGGGTCATCCAGGGCGGCCCGGCACATGCTCCTGATCCGGGGGCTGACCAGCTCCATCAGCGCAGATTACGGGGCCGGGCCCTCAGGCCAGCACCTCGTCTCGCTGCCGGAGCTCCGCGATCGCCGCCTCGCGGATCTCGTCAAAACCGTGGGCGAGCCCGCCCACGATGACGCCCGCCAGGTCGTGGGCCGAGTGCATCCGCGGCAGGTAGACGTAGTCCGCCCCGGCCTCGTAGTACTGGAGCGCCTGCGGCACGTGCTCGGTGCTCACGATCACCGCCGCCTCCGGCCAGACCTGCCTGGAGTTGGCGAGCAGACCGAGGTTGTCGGTCCCGCGCAGGACGTCATCCGTGATCGACGAGATCACCAACCGCACGTGCTCGAGGCGCGCGTGCTCGAGCGTCTGCACGTGCGAGATGTCGCCGTAGATGCTGGGCAGGTTGCGCCGCCGCAGCTCGGCCACCACGTGGGGGTTGAAGTCGATCACCACGATTCGTTTCAGGAGCGCATGGCGGCCGCCGGAGCGCCCGTGGTGCTCGAACTCGTGGAGCAGGGAGCTGGCGTCTCGGAAGAAGCCCAGGAAGACGACGTCGGCGTCCGCGTGCGCGGCGGCGACCTCCGCGTTGTCGCGATCCAGGTCGGGCACGTGCAGGAAGTGGAGGACCCGGTGCAGGGCCCGGTAAACCCGGTCGCCGGCCCCGATCAGATAGGTCGAGGAGATCGAGGTCACCGCGAAGGTCAGGATCACGACCGTCACCACCGAGCCGTCGATGTGGCCGCGCGTGAGCCCCAGCGACGCGATCACGATCGAGAACTCCGAGATGTTGGCCAGGTTGATCGCGGGCAGGATGCTCGCGCGCTGCCCGAGGCCGGAGGCGTAGAGGATCGGCACCACCACCGCGCGGCTGGCCACCAGGAAGACGGCGGCGGCCGCGGCCAAGAGCAGGACCGCCGGGCTGGGCACCGGGATCTGCATGCCGAGGGCCACGAAGAAGAGGGTCACGAAGAAGTCGCGGATGCTGCCCACCTTGGAGCCCACGTCCGCGCTGTAGGGGAAGGTCGAGATGCTGACGCCCGCGATCAGCGCGCCCATCTCCCGGGAGAGGCCCGCGAGCGAGGCTGTCGCCGCCAGGAAGAAGCACCAGGCGAGCGCCGTCACCAGCACCAGCTCGGGCGCCTTGGCCACCGCGCGGAACACGCGGGGCAGCACGTACCTGCTCATCGCCAGCGCCCAGATCACGAGGCCGGCGCCCTCCAGCAGCGATACCGCCAGCGGCTTGAGGTCGGGGTTGGAGAGGTTCGGCTGCACGGCCAGCATCACGACGGCCCAGACGTCCTGGAAGACCAGGGCGCCGAGCGTGATCCGCCCGGGCAGGGTGTCGAGGTCGTGCTTGTCGTAGAGGAGCTTGACCACGATCATGGTCGAGCTCATCGAGGCGCAGGCCGCCAGGTAGATCACGTCGTAGCGGCCGCCGCCCAGCCGCGGCAGCAGGCCGAAGAAGAGCAGGCCGAGAGCGATGCAGATGGGCACCTGCAGGAAGCCCACCGCGGCCACCGCCTTGCCGGCGCCGAGCAGGCGCTTGAGGTCGATCTCCAGCCCGATCACGAAGAGCAGCAGGATGAGTCCGATCTCGGACACGGTGCCGATGGCCTCCCGGTTGCCGACCAGGTTGAGACCGACCGGGCCGATCACGACCCCGGTCAGGAGGTAGGCCAGGATCAGCGGCTGCCGCAGCCGCCAGCCGACCAGGGCCAGCACGGCCGCCGCGGTCACGCAGATGCCGATGCTGGAGAGGAGCTCGGTGGAGTGGATCATGTCCGCTTTCTGGCCGGCAGTGGCCGCGTCAGGCCGGGGTCCTGCTCCGTGAAACGGCGGGCGATCACCGCCCGGTCCGCCTCGCTCTCCAGGATCAGGAACTCCTCGTTGCGGATGCCCTCGGCGAGCAGCCTGGCGACCGGCTCCAGCCCCTCGGAGCCGTCGTCGGCCACCGGCTCGCCGGCACCGAACCAGGACTCGGTGCCGCGGATCCGGGTGTGGGTTCCAACCGCCGCCTCGGTCTTGCTGAGGCAGAAGAGCGAGACCCGCACGCCGTGGGGGGCGCCGTGCAGGGCCAGCCCTTCGGTGAAGTGCGCGATGGCGGCCTGGCTGGAGTCGTAGGGGATCGTGAGCGGCCCCTGCGGCACCAGGCCGCCGAAGGAGACCGTGTTCACGATGTAGGCCTCGTCCAGCGCCTGCAGCTGGGGCAGGAAGGCGCGCACGGTGCGCACGGTGCCGAGCAGGTTCACCTGCAGCATCCACTCCCAGTCACGCACGCTGATCTTCTCCAACGAGCCGCCCAGGAAGACGCCGGCGGCGTTGACCAGCACGTCCACCCGATCCATGGCAGCGAGCGCGTCCACCGCCAGCGCCCTGACGTCCGCGTCTTTGCGAAGGTCGCAGCGGAGAGCGTGAAAGCGGCGGCCGGTGCCCAGCCCGACCAGCTCCTGGGCCGCGGCCTCCAGGCGTTCGTCGTCGAGGTCGGCAACCACCACGTCGGCGCCCTGGCGGGCGGCTATCCGCGCGAAGGCGCGGCCCACGCCGCTGGCGCCGCCGGTGATGAGGACGACCTTGTGGTCGAGCTCCATTGCGCCGCGGAATGATGACATAGGGATAATCACAGCCCACTCCCATGCGCATCTTTTCGGGCATCCAGCCCACCGGCGCCAAGCACTTCGGGAACTACAGCGGGGGCTTCCGCCAGTACGTGGCGACCGCCGAGCGGAACCAGGGCTTCTTCTGCGTGGTCGACCTCCACTCGATCAGCGTCCCCTACGACCCGGTCGAGTTCCGCAGCACCTGCCTGGACCTGGCGGCGATGCTCTTCGCGACCGGCCTGGACCCCGAGCGCTCGACGGTCTTCATCCAGAGCCACGTCACGGCGCACGCCGAGGCCAACTGGCTGCTGAGCGGGGTGGCGACGGTGGGCGAGCTGAGGCGCATGACCCAGTTCAAGGACAAGTCGCGCGGCCAGGACTCGGTCTCGGCCGCCCTCTACGCGTATCCGGTCCTGATGGCGGGCGACATCCTGCTGTACCAGACCGACGCGGTGCCGGTGGGCGACGACCAGCGCCAGCACGTGGAGCTGGCGCGCGACCTCGCCCAGCGCTTCAACTCCCGCTTCGGGGAGACCTTCAAGCTGCCCCGCGGCATCTACCCCGAGGAGGGGGCGCGGATCATGGACCTGCAGGCGCCCGACCGCAAGATGTCGACCACCGGGGGCACTCAGATGGGGACCATCTTCATGCTCGACACGCCCGAGGAGATCCGGCGCAAATTCAAGGTGGCGGTCACCGACACCGGGCGCGAGATCAAGAGGGCGCCGGACAAGCCCGGGATCTCCAACCTGGTCGAGATCATGGCGGTCGCCACCGGCGCCTCACCGGCCGCGGTCGAGAAGGCATACGAGGGCCAGGGCTACGGCAAGTTCAAGCCGGAGGTGGCGGAGGCGGTGGTCGAGCTGCTGGCGCCGATCAAGAAGCGCTACCTGGACCTGCGCGAGGACCCCGGGGAGCTGGAGCGGCTGCTGGCCCGCGGCGCCGAGAAGGCGCGGGCGGTCTCGGCGCCGACACTGCACCGGATGTACGACGTGATGGGCTTCGTGCCCCGGGACCGAGACTAGTCTGGCGTTGCCCCGGCAGCGGGCTTAGGTGACGCCGGGCTGCGGATGGGATGCTCTTGAGGATGCCCCTTCGCGTTTGTAGCTGGAACCTGCAGCTGGGACTGCGACTGGGCGTCGTGCTGACCGCCATCGAGCAGCTTGGGAGCCCGGACCTGGTCGCGCTCCAGGAGTCGTCGGTCACCGCCGGGGTGGAGGACGCGGCGCGAGTCGCGGAGCGCCTGGGCCCCGACTACGAGTGGTGGCAGGTGACCGCCCAGCGTCTACGCGGCCGCGACCAGGCCAACGCCCTGATCTGGAACCGGCGCCGGATTCGGGTCACCGAGCGCGAGGCGCTGGCCCTGCCCACCCCGGCCGGCCGCATGCTGCGCCGGATCGGCTCCCGCCGCAACGCCCTGATGCTGGAGGGCCGCGCCGGGCGCCGCCGCCTGCGCTTCTACTGCGTGCACCTCGACGTGCTCGGGATCGCCCACCGGCGGGCGCAGCTGCGGGCTGTGCTCGACCACGCGGCGGCGCGACCGCCGGTGGACCTGGCCCTGATCGCAGGCGATCTCAACACCTTCGGCCTGGGCGGCCGCCCGGCCTGGGCCGCGTTCCACGCCGAAGCCCGCGCGCACGGCTTCCGTGACCTGACCACCGGCGTCGGCTGGACCCAGGCCCGGCTGCGCGTGCGCCAGAAGCTGGACGCGGTCCTGGCGCGGCCGCCCGGGCTGGTCAGCCGCTCCTGGGCGCTGGACCTGCCCGGTTCGGACCACATCCCGGTCCTGGCCGAGATCGCATGAGCACCCGCGGCGGTCTGGTGGTGCTGCACATCGACGGCCTGGGCCGGGACAGCCTGCTGCGCGCCGTCGAGGAGGGCGGGATGCCCGAGGTGGCCAGGCTGCTCGGGCAGGAGGGCTACACCGCCCTCCCCTACCGCTGCGGCATACCCTCCACCACCCCCTTCGCGCAAGCGGGCATCCTCTACGGCGACAACCGCGAGATCCCCTCCTTTCGCTGGTTCGACCGCGACGCCGGGGCGGTCATCCAGTTCGGCGCCGGCTCCACTTTCAAGCAGGTCGCCCACAAGTACTTTCACGGCACGCGCCCGCTCTGCGAGAACGGCGCCTGCATCGCCGCCTGCTACCCGGCCGGGGCCGACGAAACCTTCGGGCTGGCCTATCGCGACCGCCAGTACAGCGGCACCGGCGCCAACCGTTCCGCCGCCCAGGTGCTGGCGCCCTGGGCGGCCAACCCGGCCCACCTGGCCGACCTGCTCGGGCACGGCGTGCTCGCCGTCGCGGGCGTCACCGCCAAGGCGCTCAGGGAGCGCGCCTCCGGCCGCCAGCCGTCGCGCGCCTACGTGATCGACGACATGCTCGAGGAGGTCTTTTTGCACCACGTCACCCGCTACGCGGTCGGCCAGGCGATGGACGACGGCTACCCCGCGATCTATGCCGGCTTCTACGCCTACGACGAGACCGGCCACGCCTTCGGTCCTGACGACCCCTACACGCGGCGGATGCTGGTCCACGTCGATCACAGCATCGCCGCGGTCGCCGGCCGCCGGCGCGGGAACCGCTCCGGCCGCGAGTACCAGATGGTCGTGCTCAGCGACCACGGGCAGATCCCGACGCGCCGCTTCGACGCGCAGGACGGGCGCCACCTTGGCGCCCTCCTCGCCGACTGGCTGCCCGGCTGCCTGGTGGAGGAGCACAACGGCAAGTCCTTCGGGACCCAGAAGGTGCCCCAGACCCGGGTCCTGCTCACCTACTCGGGGGGCCTCGGGCACCTCTACTTCGCGAGCTTCCCGGACCGGATGCCGCTGCCCGAGATCCGCCGCCGCTTTCCCGGACTGGCCGAGCAGCTGGCGGGCCTCGACCGGCTTGCCTTCGTGCTGGGCCGCGACCGGGGCGTCAACGTGGCGCTGGCACCGGCCGGCGAGCTGCGCTGGGGCGCCGGGGATGCGGGCGAGGCCCGCGAGCTGCTGGAGCGGTTCGATGATCCCGACGTGCTGGCCCGCCAGCTGGATCGCCTCAACTCCTTCGGACGCTCCGGCGACCTGATCCTCTTCGGCGCCTACGACGGCCGCACGCAGGTCAACCTGGAGAACCAGGCGGGCGGGCACGGGTCGATCGGGGGCGAGCAGGCGCACCCCTTCCTGATGGTGAAGGAGGAGTGGGGCCTCGACACCTCGCACGTCGAGGGCGCGCACCAGCTCCACCCGCTGCTGATCGATCTCCGGAGGCGGTTCACGGGGCGCTAGCCAGCAAGTGGTCGTAGACGATCTGCGACCAGCTCTCCATGCCCAGGTAGAAGATCCGCATCTCCTCCAGCGTCAGCAGCTCGCCCTCCAGCTTGTCGGTCTCCCGGATCGCGATCTCGGGCGAGTCGCCGTCGACCAGAAAAGCCAAGCCCAGGTGGACCCTGGACACGGGTGCGGACTCGTCGTTGATCAGGCCCAGGAGCCGGGCCTGGAAGTGGCCGGCATAGACGACCTCCTCCTCCCACTCCCGGCGCATGCCGTCGTCAATTGGGTCGCCCTGGTCGAGGTCGCCGGGGTTGATGTGGCCTCCCACCCCCAGCGAGTACTGCTGGTGGAGGCGTTTCTCGCCGGACGCCTTGAGGCGGCGCGTGAGCAGGTAGCGCTGGCCGTGGCGGAAGACCACGTAGGGGATGATCTGCTGGTACCGGGGGTCTTCCTCGACCTCGGCGCGCGGCATGAAGAAGCTCTGCGTTCGGATCACCTCCTGCGCGCGCTCCAGCCCTTCGTCCACGAAGCCGTGCCAGGCGCCGTCCGGGAAGATGTCCTCCCGGCTGACGCAGAGCACGTGCTCGGAGAAGACGCCCGGCATTACAGCTGAGTCGAGTCCTGCAGGGGCTGGGTGCGGAGGGGCGAGAGAGCGCCCACGTCGACCGGCGGGGTTTGGCCGAGGATCATGGCGGCCAGGCTGTCGCCCACCGCCGGCGCCTGCATGACCCCGTGCCCGGAGAACCCGCAGGCGGCCCAGACCCCGGGCCGCTCGGTGGCCCCCACCAGCGCGTGGTGGTCGGAGGTGACCTCATAGAAGCCGGTCCAATGGGCTTCCGGGCGCGCCCGCGCCGCCTCCGGCGCGCGCCGCGCCAGCCACTCCCGGAAGTGACCCCAGGCATGCTGGTCGCCCGGGCCCATGACCAGCAGCCGGCCCTCCTTCTCGCGGAAGTGGTAGCCGGAACCGGCCTCCAGGGTCATGGGGACGCGGAGGCCGTCCAGCCAGGCGTACGGTCCGACCTGGAAGACGGCGCGCTCCAGCGGCGTCACCGGCAGGCTCACCTGGAGCTCCTGCCCCACCCGCAGCGACCACATCCCCGCGCAGACCACGACCGCCTCCGCGGCCGCCAGCTCGCCTTCGCTGGCTTCCAGGCCGTAGCGAAAGGTCGCGCCGGCCGCGGTCGCCTCTTCGACGAAGGTCCGGTGCACGAGGGTCGGGACGCACAGCCCGTCCAGCGCGCAGAAGTTGGCGCCCAGGAGGTCGTCGCTGACCAGGAAGGGCACCAGCGCCCGGGGGTCGGGATGCTGAATCGGCAGGCCCAGCGCGCACTGGAGCTCGGCCCGCCGCTTCAAGTCGGCCGCCGCCGCCTCGGTCTCGGCCAGGTAGAGGTAGCCGTGGGGCTGGAACCCGATCCGCGCCGCCCGTTCCTCGAACCAGGGGCGCGAGGCGAGGGCCAGCGCGATGTTGAGCGCGCTCCCGTGCTGGGTCCGGAAGCCGCCCAGGGCACGGGCGGTCGACCCCGAGCCGGCCGGCAGCAGGTCGTAAACGGCCACGTCCCGGCGGCCGCGCCGGGTGAGCCCCCAGGCGACGGCGGCGCCGATCACGCCGCCGCCGAGGATGGCGATCATCCCGCGGTCACGGGTGAGCCACGGAGAGCAGGCCGCGCCCGTACTGCGCGACCAGCTCCGCCGTGCGGTCGATGCTGGCGTCCCCGACCGGCAGGAACCAGATCCAGGCCGCGCGCTCGGTCGCGGTCGTGATCATGGTCCGCGCTGAGTCGGAGCTCGGATTGCCGCAGGGCCCCAGGGTGTCGGCCACGCACAGCCGGCCGCCCACGTTCACGCGGTCCTTGCGGATGCCCTCATAGCCCTCGCCTACGGCTCCCACCCGGATCGTGAGCGGACCCTGCACGCGATCGAGGTCGTACAGGCCGACCGGCGACTGGGCCAGCAGCGACATCACGTTGGCCACGTCGACCAGCGAGTTTATGCGGGGGAAGGGGTCCCCCCGGAGCGCGCGCCGGAGCAGCGCCTCGCTCGAGGGGCGGGTCTTGGTGGGGTCGATCCCGAAGCGCCGGTAGAGGATCCGCGCCGAGGCGGTGTCCGGCACCCGCCCGGCCTTGGCCGCCGCCACGGCCGCTGCCACCACCGGCGTGAAGTCGGCTCGCGGCTCGCTCACCTCGAGCTCGCGGAGCTCCAGGACGACCACCTCCAGCTCCGCCTCGATAGTTATGGTCAGCGGCGGCAAAGGGAGTCCAGGTCGTCCCAGAAGCCGGGGTAGGAGATGGCCACGCAGTCGCCGTCGTCGATTGTGGTCTCACCTTCAGCCAGCAGGCCGGCCACGGCCAGGGCCATCGCGACGCGATGGTCGCCGTACGAGCGTACCCTGGCGCCCTCGAGGTGGCGCGGGCCGTGGATCTCCCAGCCGTCTTCCAGCTCGCGCACGTCGGCCCCCATGGCATTGAGGCCCTCGGCCATGGCGGCGACTCGGTCCGACTCCTTGACGCGCAGCTCGCGCGCCCCGCCCACCCGGCTCACGCCTGGCAGCAGGGCGGCCGCGACCGCCAGCACCGGCAGCTCGTCGATGAGCTGCGCCGCCTCGCCGCCGTCCAGGCTGAACGCCCTGTCCGCGGGCGAGGTGGCCACCTCGAGATCGGCCACCGGCTCCAGCCCCTCCATCCGCTCGTCCGAAACGACCACCGCGAGCCCGGTGCGCCGCAGCACGCCCAGGACGGCCGTCCGCGAGGGGTTGACCCCGACGCCGCGCAGGCGAACGCGCGCGGCCGGGTGCAGGGCACCGGCCACCAGCCAGAACGCGGCCGCCGAGAGGTCGGCCGGGACCCGGATGTGGAGCGGGCGCAGCGACTCCGCGCGCCGCACCGCCACCGACCGGCCGCTGCGCTCCACCGGCGCGCCCATCGCCTCCAGCATCCGCTCGGTGTGGTCGCGCGTCGGCGCCGGCTCGGACACCCGGGTCGCGCCCGTGGCCTGGATCCCGGCCAGCAGCAGCGCCGATTTGACCTGCGCGGAGGCGACGGGCAGCTGGTAATCGATCCCGCGCAGCGGCACCGCGCCGCCGATCCGGAGCGGCGGGCCGGCATCGGCGGCCGCCCCCATGGCCCGCAGCGGCGTCACCACGCGGTCCATCGGCCGCCGGCTCAGGGAGGCATCCCCGACCAGCGTCGACGCGAAGGGCCGTCCCGCGAGCAGGCCGGCCAACAGCCGCATGGTGGTGCCCGAGTTGCCGCAGTCGAGCGGGGCCGAAGGGGCCTGGAGGCCCTCGAAGCCGCGCCCGGCCACGTGCTGCTCACCGAGCTCGACCCCCAGGCCGCGCAGGCAGGCTGCGGTGGAGCCGACGTCGGCTCCGGGCGAGAGGTTGGTGACGCGGGCGTCGCCCTGGGCCACGGCGTTGAGCAGGAGCGCCCGGTGCGACACCGACTTGTCCCCAGGCAAGTCCAGTGCGCCCTCCAGGCGGCGCGGCCTACGGACGGCGACCGTCATCGGACTCCCAGCGCCGGCGCGCGCTGCGCGCCTCCTCGAAAAGCTCCGCCAGCCTCGGATCATCGTGGTCCAGGTGGCGCCGGAGGCGCGCCAGGGAGGCCTCGAAGCGATCCAGCGCCTCCGCGATGCGGGCGCGGTTGGTGCGCGCGATGCCGGCGTACATCTCCGGCTCGCCCGCCGCCAGCCGGGTCATGTCCCGAAAGCCGGAGCTGGCCAGCCGGCTCGCCTCCGGCCAGTCGGGCGAGCCCGCCACCGACAGCAGGTAGGCGGCCGAGACCACGAAGGCGGCGTGGCTGACGCCGGCCACCAGGCGGTCGTGGCTCTCGGCGTCCATCACCACGGGCCTGGCGCCAACCGCCTCGACCAGCTCCTCGAGGCCGGGCTCGGCGCGCGTCAGCACCCAGGGCGCGCCCCGGAAGAGGTCGGCGTCCGCGGCCTCCAGGCCGGAAGCCTCGCGGCCGCACATGGGGTGGCCGCCCACCAGGTCGACGCCCGCCGCCGCCGCCCACGCCATCACCTCCGCCTTGGTGCTGGCCATGTCCGTGACCAGGGCGGAGGTGCCCTTCAGCTGTCCGAGGAGCCCCCGCATCGCCAGCACCGGGACCGCCAGCACCACGACGTCCGCCGTGCGCGCCGCGGCCAGGTCGGGGCCGCCGATCGTTATGACTCCACGGTCGAGGGCCCGGCGCAGGGTGAGCTGGTCGCGGTCAACGCCGACCAGCGTGGTGTCCGGCCGGGCGCGCTTGAGGGCCAGTGCGAAGGAGCCTCCCATCAGGCCCAGGCCCACCACCGCGACGGTGCTCATCGCCCCGTATCTTCCGAGAAGTGACGAGCCGGGTTCTGGTGCTGCTCAGCCGGCTCGCTGAGAGCTCGCTCGCTCGTCTTCTGCGACCGGCCCGCCGACCTCGGCCGCCGGCAGCGGCAGCCGGAGTGCGAACCGGGAGCCGCCGCCCGGCGCGCTGGCCTCCAGGAGGACCTCGCCGCCGTAGCGGCGCGCCAGCTCGCGGCTGATGTATAGCCCCAGCCCGGTGCCGGGCTGGGGCGGCAGGATCGGGTCGTTGACCCGGAAGAAGCGCTCGAAGACGAGGCCGTGGCGGTCCTCAGGGATCCCCAGGCCACGATCCTCTACCGTGACGTTGGCATCGGGGGTGACGCTGACCCGCACCCAGGGCTTGTCCGTGGTGTAGGTGAGCGCGTTGTTGATCAGGTTGTCCAGGATCCGCCCGAGGTGCACGGGGTCGGCCTCGACCAGCACCGGCTCCAGCGGTTTCTCGAGGACGATCTGGCCGCCCAGCAGGTGGGTCCGCGGCTCGGCGCGCCGCAGTGCCTCGCGTGTCAGGTGCACGAGGTCCACCAGCTCGGATTCGCCCTGGATGGTGCCGCTCTCCACACGCGCCGCCAGGAGCAGGGCGTCCACCAGCTGGTTCAGCTCGCCGGCCTTGAGGTTCAGGATGTCGATCGGCCGCTTCCAGGTGTCCGAGGGCTGGCCGAGCGTGCCGTCGACGAGCATGGACAGATAGCCGACCACCACCGAGAGCGGGGTGCGCAGCTCGTGGGCGGCCATGTTCAGGAACTCGGACTTGCTGGCGCTGGCGGCCTCGGCGGCGGTGAAGAGCTGCGCGTTCCTCAGGGCCACGGTGGCGACGTTGCCGATCAGCTGCAGGGTCTCCAGCTCGCGGTCACCGAACGGCTCGTCGCGCCGCCGGGCCAGGAGCAGGACCGCTGCCACCTCGTCGGCAACCACCAGCGGGAGCGCGGCGGTCTGGAGCACGCCTGCCAGCCAACCTTTGAGCCGGCCGCTCAGCCGCGCGGCATCGACGGCCCCGTTCAGGACCACCCGACGCTCGGTGAGGGCGCGATCCAGGATCGGTCCCGCCCTGAACTCTCCACCTCTCGTCAGCGCGAGGCCGCGCTCGAGGTCGAAGCTGTCCTGGACCACCAGCCGCCCTTCCTCGGCCATCAGCAGGGTCCCTTGGTCAGCGTCCACCGCCTCCACGACCCGGGTCAGGAGGCGGCCCATCACCTCCCGCGGGTTGAGGGAGGCGGCCAGGTCGGCCACCATCTCGACGCCGTGCTGGAGGCGCCGCGCGAGCTCGTGGTTCAGCCGCCGCACCTGTTCCTCGGCTCGCTTGCGCTCGGTCACGTCGCGGCAGACGACGGTGGTGATCACCTCACCGCCGAAGGTCTGCTCGCCGACCGAGACCTCGGCCGGGAACTCGGTGCCGTCCCGGCGGCGGGCCACGACCTCGATCGGGCCCGCCCCGCCGCGCGGCACGCCTTCCGGCACCAGGTCGGTGACCGGAACCCCGAGGGCGTCCCCGGCCTTGTGCCAGAAGATGCGCTGGGCGCCCTTGTTGAAGAGAACCACGCGGTCCTCCTCGTTGAGGGCCAGGATGCCGTCGGGCGCCAGGTCGAGGATGTTCTCGAACCGCGCCTCGGCCTGGGCCCGGCCGCGCTCCGCCTGCTCCAAACGGCGCCGGGCCTCACGCAGCTCCATCAGGCGCAGCTTCTCGGCCTGCAGGCGCACCGCCTCCGTCTTCTGGAAGAGGTCCACGAACACGGCCACCTTGGCGCGCAGGGCGTCGGCCTGGAAGGGCTTGAAGATGAAGTCGGCCGCTCCCAGCTCGTAGCCCGTCTTCATGTCGATCTCCGCGCGGTCGAAACCGGTCACGAAGATGATCGGGACATCCTCGGTGTGCACCCGGCCCCGGATCAGGCGCGCCGTCTCGAAGCCGTCCAGGTCGCCCATCCGGACGTCCAGCAGGATCAGCGCGAAGTTCTGCTCAAGGAGCTTGCGCAGCGCCTCCCGCCCCGAGCTGGCGGTCACCAGCCGCTGGCCGAGCGGAGCCAGGATGGTCTCGAGGGCGACCAGGTTGGCCGGGGTGTCGTCCACCAGCAGGATGGCGGCCTCCGGGCTCAAGCCCGTTCCACCACCCCGGCCGTCCAGCGCCGTACCAATTCCACAAGCTGCTCCGTGTCGACCGGCTTGGCGATGTAGTCGGAGGCCCCGGCGTCCAGGCACTTCTCGAGATCGCCCTGCATCGCCTTGGCCGTCACGGCGATGATCGGCAGTCCCTGGAACTTCGGGTTCTGGCGGATGATCCCCGTGGTCTGCAGCCCGTCCATCTCGGGCATCATCACGTCCATCAGCACGGCGTCGACGCCGGCCTGGGCGCCCAGCATCTCGATCGCCTCGGCGCCGCTCTCCGCGTTCAGGACCTCCGCCCCCTCGCGCTCGAGGAGCGCGGTCAGGGCGTAGATGTTGCGGACGTCGTCGTCAACCACCAGCAGGCGCTTGCCGCTGAGGGGACCTCCCGGCACACCCTTGGGGCCCGATTTGCCCCGCAACCTGCCGCCCACCGCGGTGCCTGACGTGGCGCGCCCGTTCCCGTTGCCGTTGCCGCGCGCGGGCTGGGCGGCCGGCACCAGCCCACGCAGCCAGCGACCGACCTCATCCAGCAGCTCCTGGGTATTGGTGGGATCCTTCATGACGACACCGCGGGTGCTCTTCTTGAGCTTGCCCTGCGCCCGCTTGCTCAGGTCCATGCTCGTGTAGACGACGATCGGGATCGACCGCGTGGCCTCTTCCGACTGGACGGCGTCGATGAACCGCGACCCCGTCATGTCAGGCAGGCCGAGGTCCAGGACGATGCAGTCGAAAGTCCTTGCCTGGAGGGCTTTGAGCGCCTCGCCGCCGGTCCCCACGGCGGTCACCTCCAGGCCCGGCCCGGCGAACTGGTCGGCGATCTCGCGCCGCTGCACGGGGTTGTCCTCGACCACCAGCAGGCTGCGCACGTTGCGCCGACCGGCCTTGATGCGCTCGAAGAGCTGGCCCAGGGTTTCCTTGGTGACCGGCTTGGTCAGGAAGGTGAGCCCGGCGTCGGCCCCTCGGTGCTGGTCCTCCTCGCGGACCGAGACCACGTGCACGGGGATGCCCGCGGTGGCCGGGTCGTGAATCAGCTGGTCGTACAGCTGCCAGCCGTCACGGCGGGGCAGGCCGATGTCCAGGGTGATGGCGTCGGGTGCGTAGTCCCTTGCCAGCTGGTAGGCCTGGTCGGCGTCGAGCGCCACCAGCGCCTTGAACTTGTTCTGGTGCGCGATGTCGAGCACCACCGAAGCGAAGTTGGGATCGTCCTCCACGATCAGCAGGATGCGGTCGCCGGGATTGATGTCGAGGCGGTCGTCGCTGGGCCCCGCCTCCTGCCGTGAGGGCAGTGAGGGCAGCGGCTTGGAGGGTTGAAGCGCGAGTGCGTCAGTGACGGCGCTGGCGACCCGCGAGGCCGGCGCGGGCTGCGGCCGAGCGTCCGATTCGGCAGGCGCCGGGGCCACGAAGGGCAGGAAGACGGTGAAGGTAGAGCCTTCGCCGGCCAGGCTCTGGAGCCCGATCTCGCCGCCCATCAGCTTGACCAGCTCGCGGCTGATCGAAAGGCCGAGGCCGGTCCCGCCGTACTTGCGGCTGGTGGTGCCGTCGGCCTGCTGGAAGGCCTCGAAGACGGTCTTCTGCTTGTCGGCCGCGATCCCGAGGCCGGTGTCCCGGACGCGGAAGGCGACCACGCCGGCGGCCTGGCGGAGACTGCGGTTGTCCGTCGACCACCCGCTGGTGGCGCGCTCGATCGTCAGCTCCACGCCCCCGTCGTCGGTGAACTTGACGGCGTTGGAGAGCAGGTTGCGCAGCACCTGCTGCAGGCGCTTGGGATCGGCGTGCACGACCAGGGGCGCGGAATCCTCGAGGGTGACCGAGAAGCTCAACCCCTTGTTCTCGGCCAGGTGCCGGAAGTTGAGGTTGGCGAAGTCACGGACCTCGGCCAGCAGGACCTCGGTGGAGTCGAGCACGACGGTGCCGGACTCGATCTTGGAGAGGTCGAGGATCTCGTTGATGAGGGCCAGCAGGTCCTGGCCGGAGCTCTGGATGATTTTGGCGAACTCGACCTGCTTCTCGGTCAGGTTCCGGGCCGGGTTGTCGGCCAGCTGCTGGGCCAGGATGAGGAGGCTGTTGAGCGGCGTGCGCAGCTCGTGGGACATGTTGGCCAGGAACTCGCTCTTGTACTTGGAGGTGACCTCCAGCTGCTGCGCTTTCTCCTCGAGCGAGGAGCGCGCCTGCTCGACCTCCAGGTTCTTGCGCTCGACCTCCTGGTTCTGATCGGCCAGCAGGCGGGCCTTCTCCTCGAGCTCGGCGTTGGTCAGCTGCAGCTCCTCCTGGCGGCTCTGGAGCTCGTTGGCCAGCGACTGGGACTGCACCAGCAGCTCCTCGGTCCGCATATTGGCCTCGATGGTGTTGAGCACGATCCCGATCGACTCGGTGAGCTGGTCCAGGAAGTCCTGGTGGATGGGGCTGAAGCGCTCGAAGGAGGCGAGCTCGATGACCGCCTTGACGTCGCCTTCGAAGAGGACCGGCAGCACGATGATGCTGAGCGGCGCGGCCTCGCCCAGCCCGGACGAGATCTGGACGTAGTCGCCGGGGACGTTCGAGAGCAGGATCGGCTGCTTCTCGAGCGCGCACTGGCCCACCACGCCCTCGCCCAGCCGGAAGGTGTTGGTCAGGCCCTTGCGCTCGCGATACGCGTAGGACGCGTGCAGGCGCAGCACCATGTCGCTGCCGCCGCTCACCTGCTCGGCGGTGTAGAAGACGCCGTGCTGCGCGTTGACCAGCGGCGCCAGCTCGGAAAGGATGGTCCGGGCCACGGTGACCAGGTCGCGCTGGCCCTGCATCAGCCTGGTGAACTTGTTGAGGTTGGTCTTCAGCCAGTCCTGGTCGGCGTTGCGGCTGGTGGTCTGGCGCAGGTTCACGATCATCTCGTTCACCTTGTCCTTGAGGACCGCCACCTCGCCCGCCGCCTCGACGGCGATGCTCCGGGTGAGATCGCCCTCGGTGACGGCGGTCGACACCTCGGCCATGGCCCGGATCTGGGTGGTCAGCTGGGCGGCCAGCTGGTTGACGTTGTCGGTCAGGTCCTTCCAGGTGCCGGCGGCGCCGGGCACCGAGGCCTGCGCCCCCAGGCGCCCCTCGACGCCCACCTCACGGGCGACGGTGGTGACCTGGTCGGCGAAGGTGGCCAGGGTGTCGGTCATCTCGTTGATGGTCTCCGCCAGGGCCGCCACCTCGCCCTTGGCCTCCACCGTCAGCTTGCGCTCGAGGTCGCCCTCGGCGACCGCCGTCACGACCCGGGCGATGCCGCGCACCTGGTTGGTGAGGTTGCCGGCCATCGAGTTGACGTTGTCGGTGAGGTCCTTCCAGACGCCGGCGACGCCGGGCACCTGGGCCTGGCCGCCGAGCTTGCCCTCGGTGCCCACCTCGCGCGCGACCCTGGTGACCTCGCCGGCGAAGGCGTTGAGCTGGTCGACCATCACGTTGACGGTGTCCTTGAGCTCCAGGATCTCTCCCGAGACGTCGACCGTGATCTTCTTGCTGAGGTCGCCGTTGGCGACAGCGGTGACCACGCGCGCGATACCGCGCACCTGGGTGGTGAGCTGGCCGGCCATCAGGTTCACGTTGTCGGTGAGGTCCTTCCAGGTCCCACCCACGCCCTTCACCTCGGCCTGGCCGCCGAGCTTGCCGTCGGTGCCCACCTCGCGGGCCACGCGCGTGACCTCGGAGGCGAAGGCGTTGAGCTGGTCGACCATCACGTTGATCGTGTTCTTGAGCTCCAGGATCTCGCCCTGGACGTCGACCGTCACCTTCTTGCTGAGGTCCCCGGTGGCGACCGCGGTGGTGACCTCGGCGATGTTCCGGATCTGGCTGGTCAGCTGGCCCGCCAGCAGGTTGACGTTGTCGGTGAGGTCCTTCCAGGTCCCCCCTACCCCGCGGACATCGGCCTGACCGCCGAGCTTGCCCTCGGTGCCCACCTCGCGCGCCACCCGCGTGACCTCTCCGGCGAACGAGTTGAGCTGGTCGACCATCACGTTGATCGTGTTCTTGAGCTCCAGGATCTCGCCCTGGACGTCGACCGTCACCTTCTTGGAAAGGTCGCCGTTGGCGACCGCGGTGGTGACCTCGGCGATGTTCCGGATCTGGCTGGTCAGCTGGCCGGCGAGCAGGTTCACGTTGTCCGTCAGCTCGCGCCAGACGCCGGCCACGCCAGGCACCTGGGCCTGGCCGCCGAGCTTGCCGTCGGTGCCCACCTCGCGCGCCACGCGGGTCACCTCGCGGGCGAAGCCGTTGAGCTGGTCGACCATCACGTTGATCGTGTTCTTGAGCTCCAGGATCTCGCCCTGGCCCTCGACGGTGATCTTCTTGCTGAGGTCGCCGTTGGCGACCGCGGTGGTGACGTCGGCGATGCTGCGCACCTGGGCCGTGAGGTTGGAGGCCATCAGGTTGACGCTGTCGGTGAGCTCGCGCCAGACGCCCGCCACCCCGCGCACCCGGGCCTGGCCGCCGAGCTTGCCCTCGGTGCCCACCTCGCGGGCCACGCGGGTGACCTCGGAGCTGAACGAGCCCAGCTGCGCCACCATGGTGTTGACGGTCTTGGCGAAGCGTGCGAACTGGCCCTGCAGGGGGCGGCCGTCCACGTCCGTCGCCATCTGCTGGGAGAGGTCGCCGGCGGCCACGGCGCCGATCACGCGCGCCATCTCGATGGTCGGCGCGGTGAGGTCCTCGATGAGGGTGTTCACGGATTCGACCTTGCTCAGCCAGCCGCCACTGACGTCGCCCAGGTTCGCCCGCTGGTTGATCTTGCCTTCCTTGCCCACCACGCGTCCGACACGCTGCAGCTCGCGCTCCACCCGGGAGCTGGTCTCGATCACTTCGTTGAGTGCGTCGGCGATCTTCCCTGGCATGCCGGTCAGGTCGTCCGGCAGGCGGGCGGCGAAGTCCCCCCGCTTGAAGTCGGTCAGCACCTTCAGGAGCAGCTTCTCGTCGAGACCGTCGAGCTTTCGCTCGACGCGCTCCCGAGGCGCAGTCAGGGTGGCGGCCATCTGGACTTCCCCTCCTTTTAGATCTGCACGCATGTACGGATACCGGTGGGCATCGGTATCAGATAGAGGGCATTATGCACGGCCCCATTGACTATCGGAAGAGGTCGCAAAGCGAGATAGCGGCGGCCTCACGTAGGCAGAACTCACTGACGCCGCCTCCGCGCATGGTGCTATGCCTTTTCGGCAACAATCGTGAATTCGAAAATAGGGCGGCCATAGGCGCGCCACGGTAGGAGAGGAAAGACACCGCATGTTCAACGCCTGGGGCCGCCTGGTCCACCGCTTCCGCTGGGCCGTGCTCGCGATCTCGACCATCTGCCTGGGGATCTCGATCGTGGGCCTCTTCACGGGCGGCCAGTTCAGCACCGGCAACTCCAACGACAACACGCTGCAGGCGGCCCGCGCCAACAACCTGGCCAACCAGGAGCTCAACCGGGCCCAGGCCGCCGGCCAGCCCTCCGGCGGCACCTTCCTGCTCATCTTCAAGAGCGGCACCCTGACCGCCGCGGACCCGGCCTACAAGGCGGCGCTGGAGTCCGCCGTGCAGCCCCTGAGCTCCGACTCGCGCGTGGTCAAGGTGACCACGCCCTACAACCAGCCGGGGGTGCCCGTGGTGCCGACCCTGGTCTCCCGGGACCAGCACCAGGCGCTCGTCACGGTCGAGCTGCGCGACGTCGGCCTGAAGGCGCAGGGCTACGTGAACCAGGTCGCGGGCGAGGTCAGGTCCGCGACCCTCGGCATCACCGTGACCGGCAACGTCCCCATTCAGAAGGCGTTCAACACCACGCTCGAGTCCGACCTCACCCGCGCCGAGTACATCAGCCTCCCGGTCTCCCTGATCCTGCTCCTGCTGATCTTTGGGGCCGTGGTGGCCGCTTCCCTGCCGGTCGCCGTGGGCGTGCTCGCGATCCTGGGCGGCGTGGCGGCCACCCTGACGCTGGCGCGGTTCACGGACGTGTCCCAGTACGCGCTCAACATCGTCACCCTGATCGGCCTCGGGGTCGCCATCGACTACTCGCTGTTCGTGGTCAACCGCTATCGCGAGGAATTGGCCGCCGGCCAGAGCCCCGCCGACGCCATGGGGACCACCATGGCCACCGCCGGCCGGGCGATCACGTTCTCGGGGCTCACGGTGGCGATCGGGCTCTCCGCGATGCTGTTCTACCGCGGGACCTTCCTGGCCTCGATGGGCGCGGCGGGCGCCCTGGTCGTCTTCATCGCGATCTTCTACGGGCTCACCTTCCTGCCCGCCCTGCTGGCGGTGCTGGGCCCCAACGTGGACCGCCTCAGCATCTTCCCCACTCGCATGCGAGGAGGGTTCGGGTTCTGGAAGGGCCTCGCCGGTTGGGTCATGCACCGGCCGGTGCTGGTCCTGATGCCCACGCTCATCTTCCTGGTCGTGCTCGGGCTGCCCTTCACCCAGCTCCGGATGGCCAACGGCGACGTGGACGTGCTGCCGCCGCGCCTGGAGGCCCGCCAGGGCTACGACACCCTGGTCGAGGACTTCCCCGGCCGGGACCAGAACTTCTATGAGGTGGTCGTCTACTACCCGCAGGGCAGCCCCCTCTCAGCCGACCACGTGGGGGCGATCTACGACCTCAGCCGGCGGCTGGCCGGGCTCTCGGGCGTGCTCCGCGTGGACGGCCTGGTCGACGCCGACCCCTCGCTCGGCCGCGCCGACTACATACGCCTGTACAGCGGTCCCGCCGAGATCCTGCCCGCGCCGCTCCAGGCCGGCCTGGCGCGGAACACGGGCCCGCACCTGACGGTCCTCACCGTGGCCAGCAACCTGCAGGCGAGCTCGGACCCGGCGCGCACCCTGCTGTCGCAGATCCGCGCCCAGGGCGTGGGAGGCGGCGGTGAAGTGCTGGTCACGGGGCAGACCGCCTTTGACGTGGACGTGATCGACTACGTGGTCGATCACACGCCGCTGGCCTTCGGTTTCGTGATCGCCGTCACCTACCTGGTGCTCTTCCTGCTGACGGGGTCGGTGGTGCTGCCCCTGAAGGCGATCATCGCCAACATGCTGTCGGTCTCGGCGTCGTTCGGCGCCCTGGTCTGGATCTTCCAGCAGGGCCACCTCTCGGGGCTGCTGGGGTTCACGCCGCAGTCGATCGACCCCACCACGCCGGTGATCCTGTTCAGCATCGTCTTCGGGCTCTCGATGGACTACGAGGTGCTGCTGGTCAGCCGCATCCACGAGGAGTACCTGCGCACCGGCGACAACCGATTGGCGGTCGCCGAGGGGCTCGCCAAGAGCGGGCGCCTGATCACGGGAGCCGCGGCCATCATGGTGGCCGTGTTCATCGCGTTCGGCCTGGCCGAGGTGGTGATCATCAAGGCCATCGGCATCGGGCTGGCGGTGGCGGTGGCGCTGGACGCCACCGTGGTGCGCGGCCTGGTCGTGCCCGCCGTGATGCGGCTGCTCGGGGATTGGAACTGGTGGGCGCCGCGGCCGGTGCGCCGGCTCTACATCCGGGCGGGCCTGGCCGAGCTCGGGCTGCACGGCCCCAACCGGCCCCGGCCGGTCGGCGAGGCGGCGGCGTGACGCGGGAGCGGGTCGGGTCGAGCTGGTTCAACAACCGGGTCGTCTCGCCGCTGGTCATGGCCTCCGGCGCCACCGACCGCCTGGCTGTGCGGGGGCGCCGAACTGGCGCCGAGAGGACGATCCCCCTGCACGTGCTGGAGGTCGACGGCGAGCGGTACGGCGTGGAGGAGATCACCGGTGCCGAGCGCGCCCGCCTGATCGACCTCTACAAGGAGCGCCGGGCCCCTGATGTGTCGACAAATCAGAACAGGACAGCGGTCGGAGCGCCAGTTGTGTCGACAAATCGGGCATGCGCGCCCTCGGCTCGCGCGCCGGTGGGGTTATTTGGCGGGCACCTGCGCCATCGCCGCCGCCAGGCGGTGGAGGTCGTCCATCATGCGGTCGAAGGCGGCGAAGTCCAGCGACTGCGCTCCGTCTGAGAGCGCCTCGTCCGGGTGTGGGTGCACCTCGACCAGCAGCCCGTGCGCCCCCGCCGCGACCGCGGCCAGCGCCATCGGCCGCACCAGAGACCACTTCCCCGTCGCCTGCGACGGGTCGACGACCACCGGCAGGTGCGTGAGCTCGCGCGCCAGGGGGATCACGTTGAGGTCGAGCGTGAACCGGGTGGCCACCTCGAACGTCCGAATGCCGCGCTCGCACAGCATCACGTCCCGGTTGCCCTGCGACAGCACGTACTCGGCGGCCAGCAGCCACTCCTCCACGGTGGAGGACATCCCGCGCTTCAGCAGCACCGGCTTGCCGACGCGCCCGACCTCCTGCAGCAGCGCGTAGTTCTGCATGTTGCGCGTGCCCACCTGGAGCACGTCCACGTAGCGCGCGCAGAGCTCCACGTCCGCCGGCGTCACCACCTCGGACACCACGCGCAGCCCGGTTTCCTCGCGCGCCAGCGCGAGCATCTTCAGCCCGCTTTCGCCGAGGCCCTGGAAGGAGTACGGCGAGGTGCGCGGCTTGAAGGCTCCGCCGCGAAGCATGCGCGCCCCGCGCGCCGCCACGTGGCGGGCAGTCTCGATCAGCATCTCCTCGCCCTCGACCGAGCAGGGACCGGCCATGACCACCACGTCGTTGGCCCCGCCCACCGGGACCCCCCCCACGTCGACCACGGTGTCGGCGGCCCGGAACTCGCGCGAGGCGAGCTTGAACGGCTTGGTGATGGGGATGATCTCCTTGATCCCCGGCAGGTGCGAGAAAGCCTCGCGGTAGGCGTACGCGTTGGACCCGATCACCCCGACCAGCGTCCTGTCCTCGCCCCGTGAGAGCTCGATCTTGAGACCGATCTCCTTGACGCGCTCGACGACGGCGTCGATCTGCCTCTCGGTCGCCTGGTGCGTCATCACGATGATCAACGGGGCACCTCCAGGCTCGCGCGCATGGCGTCGAGGTCGGACTTGATGGCGGAGGCCCCGCGCAGGTACGCGTGCCGCATCTCGCGCTGGCGCTTGTCGGTGTTGTAGAGCAGCAGCACGCGCACACACTGCGCGACCCCGCGCGGGTTGGGCAGCTCCACGTTCATGTCGTGTCCGCAGAGCAGCGGGACATCCACCCAGCCCAGACGGCGCGCCGCCAGCGCGGGGAACTCCGCGTTGAGGTCGGGCGTGGTCGTGAAATAAGCGAACGCGATCTCGTCGCGGTCCAGCTCGTTGAGGGCGAGCAGCTCCCGCAGCAGCGTCTCGGTCGCCTCCACGATCGCCTCCGTGGTGTTGGCCTCGGCCGTGATCGCACCCCGGATCCCCCTCACCGCCATCCGTTCACAAGCTCCTCGAACACAGGCTGCGGGTCGCGGCCCTGGTGCACCTCGTTGAGCAGCACCGACGCCACCACCGCGGCGTCGGCCTGCCCGCGCAGCGCCCTCACGTGCGCCGGGCGCGAGATCCCGAAGCCGGCGGCGACCGGCAGCTCGGTCAAGCGGCGCACCCGATGCAGCAGGTCCTCGAGGCGAGGATCGAGCTCGTGCCGGATCCCGGTAACGCCCGTCACCGTCACACAGTAGACAAAGCCCGAGCTGGCCTCGGCCGCCAGCTCAATCCGCGGGTCGGGGCTGGTGGGCGCTACCAGGAACACGGTGGCCAGGCCGGCCGAACGCAGCCAGTCCGCGATCGGCCCCGACTCCTCGGGCGGCAGGTCCACCAGCAGCACGCCCCGCGCCCCCGCGCTGGCGGCGTCGGCCGCGAACCGGCGGGGGTCGTAGGCAAGGAGCGGGTTCACGTACGTCATGAGGACGACCGGCACACCGGCGGCGGCGACCTCGGAAGCCACGCCCAGGGCACCGGCGACCGTCATCCCGCCCTCCAAAGCGACCTGCCCCGCGCGCTGGATCACCGGCCCGTCCGCAAGCGGGTCGCTGAACGGGATCCCGACCTCGATGGCGGCCGCTCCCGAGCGGGCGTACATGCGCCCCAGCTCCACCGACCGCGCCCGGTCGGGATAACCGGCCATCAGATAAGGGATCAGCTTGACGTCGCCGTCAGCGCGCACCGCCGCCGCCAGCGCCGACTCAGCTCGCGCCGTTGCCACCGAACTCCTCCACCGAGTCCATGTCCTTATCACCTCTCCCGCTCAGGCAGACCAGGATCCGCCCGCCCGCACCCAACTCTTGGGCGAGCCGACCCGCGTAGGCGAGCGCGTGCGCCGGTTCGAGAGCCGGCATTATGCCCTCCAGGCGGGTGCAGAGCCGAAAAGCCGCCACCGCGTCCTGGTCGTCGACCGCCAGGTAGTCGGCCCGCTCCATGTCTCTGAGGAACGAGTGCTCGGGCCCCACGCCCGGATAGTCGAGCCCGGCCGAGACCGAGTGGGTGACGGCGACCTGGCCGTCGCGGTCCTGCAGCAGGTAGGAGTACGAGCCGTGCAGCACCCCCGGCCGGCCGGCCACCAGCGAAGCGGCGTTGGAGCCCACCTCCATCCCCCGCCCCATCGCCTCCACGCCGACCAGCCGCACGTTGGGGTCGCCCAGGAAGGCGGTGAAGATGCCGATCGCGTTGGAGCCGCCGCCCACGCAGGCCACCACCACGTCCGGCAGCCGGCCCTCGGCCACCAGGTACTGGTCGCGCGCCTCGTCGCCGATCACGCGCTGGAGGTCCCGGACCATCTGCGGATAGGGGTGGGGCCCGACCGCCGAGCCGATGATGTAGTGGGTGTCGCCCACGTTGGTGACCCAGTCGCGGATGGCCTCGGAGGTGGCGTCCTTCAGAGTCGCAGAACCCGCTGAGACCTCGCGCACCGACGCGCCCAGCAGGCGCATCCGGCGCACGTTCATGGCCTGCCGGCGCATGTCCTCGGTGCCCATGTAGACCACGCACTCGAAGCCGAAGCGCGCGCAGACGGTGGCCGTGGCCACCCCGTGCTGGCCGGCGCCGGTCTCGGCGATGATCCGGGTCTTGCCCATGCGCAGGGCCAGCAGCGCCTGCCCGAGCGCATTGTTGAGCTTGTGGGCGCCGGTGTGGCAGAGGTCCTCGCGCTTCAGGTGGATGGTGGCGCCCCCGAAATGCTCGGTCAGCCGCTCCGCGGCGTAGAGGGGCGTCGGCCGGCCCACGAAGGCGTGCCGGTGGCCGGCCAGCTCGAGCTGGAACTCGGTGTCGTCGCGGGCCTCCAGCCAGGCGTGCTCGAGCTCCTCCAGCGCGGCCATCAGGGTCTCCGGCACGTACTGGCCGCCGTAAGGCCCGAACCTGCCCTTCAGCATCGGCCGGCCTCCCGGACCGCCTTCACGAAGGCGCGCAGGAGCTCCGGGTCCTTGACCCGAGGCCGGCTCTCGACACCGCTGGAGACATCCACCCCGTACGGACGATAGCGTTCGACGAGGCCGCCGACGTTCTCCGGGTTGAGGCCGCCGGCCACGATCACCTGCCGGGAGGCCAGCAGCGGCCGGGCCCGCTCCCAGTCCCAGGCCCGTCCGGTGCCGCCCCGCTGGTCGGAGCTCCAGGAGTCGAGCAGCACCGGGTCCGGCCAGGCCTCGGCGTCGGGGATCACACCGTCGCGGACCTTCAGAACCTTGATCGGCGGGCGCGGCGACGCGAATCCAGGCGGCTCGGAGCCGTGGAGCTGGACTCGGTCGAGGCCGACCAGCTCGGCGATGGCCGAGACCTCCTCCGGGCTCGAATCGATGAAAACGCCCACGATCTCGGGCCGGTGCTCCAGCGAGTCGACGATGGCGCCTGCCTCTCTGGTCGTGATCAGGCGCGGCGAGGGACAGAAGTGGAAGCCGATCATGTCGGCACCCGCCTCGACCGCGGCCTGCGCCGAGGCCGCGTCGCAGATCCCGCAGACCTTGATCAGTGTCAGGCCGCGAGCTCCCTGATCAAGGCCGCCGGGTCGGGGGAGCGCATCAGCGCCTCGCCAACCAGGACCGCATCGGCACCGGCCTGGCGCAGCGCCCGCGCCCCCACCCCGTCGCGCACCCCGCTCTCCGCCACCAGCACGACCGCCGGCGGGATCAGCGGCCGCAGGCGTGCTGTCAGCCCGGTGTCGATCTCGAAGGTGTCGAGGTCGCGGTGGTTGACCCCGATCAGCCGCGCCTCGAGCGTGAGCGCCTCCTGGACCTGGGCCTGCTCGTGGATCTCGACCAATGGCTCCATGCCCAGCCGGCGGGCGTAGATGACGAGCTCCTGGAAGCGCGCCGCCGGCACCGCGCCCACGATCAGCAGCACCGAGTCGGCGCCCAAGGAGCGGGCCTCCGCGACCTGGTACTCGTCGCTCACGAAGTCCTTGCGCAGGATCGGCAGCGAGCACGCCGCCCGGGCCTCGGCCAGGTGCTCGGGACGCCCGCCGAAGCTGGTCTCCTGGCAGATCACCGAGATCGCGGCTGCACCGCCCGCCTCGTACTGGTGGGCGAGGCGGGCCGGCCGGTACTCGTCTCCTTCCGCCAGTAGGCCCGCCGAGGGCGTGCGCGCCTTCATCTCCGCGATCACCCGCAGGCGGTCGCCGCGCAAGGCGGCGGCAAAGTCAGCGGCGGCCGGTCGCTCCCGGGCGCGTCGCTCGACTTCAGCCAGCGGGACGCGATCACGCCGGGCTGCGGTCTCCTCCGCGCTCTCGCGGACCAGCCGTTCGAGGAGGCCCGTCACTAGGCGACCGCCACCGCCTGGGAGACCGACGCCCAACGCTCGAGGGTGGTGGCGGCCCGGCCCTGGTCGATGGCCTCGGCGGCCAGGGCCATTCCCTCCTTCCAGTCGCCGGCCAGTCCGGCCACCCGCAGGGCGGCGGCGGCGTTGAGGAGCAGGATGTCGCGCCGGGGGCCGGGCGCGCCGGCCAGCAGCTCGATGGCGATGGCCGCGTTCTCCACGGCGCCGCCGCCGCGCACCGCCTCTCGGGTGGCACGCGGCAGCCCGAGCTCGACCGAATCGAGGACGTACTCCTGCCGCCGCCCGTCCTCCAGCTCGATCACGCGCGAGGGGGCCACGGTGCTCAGCTCGTCCATGCCGTCCTCGGCGTGGAAGACCAGGGCCCGCTCGACGCCCAGCCGCGAGAGCACGTCGGCCATCACCGGCGGCAGGGCCGCGTCGGCCACCCCCAGCGCCTGCCGGCTGGCCCCGGCCGGGTTGCAGAGGGGCCCCAGGATGTTGAAGACCGTGCGCACGCCCAGCTCCCGCCGGGGGACGCCGGCGAAGCGGAACGAGGGGTGGAAGACGGGGGCGAACAGGAAGCCGATGCCGGCCTCCTGGATGCAGCGCGCCACGCCCTGGGGGCCGAGATCGATCTTCACGCCCAGCGCCTCCAGCACGTCCGCGCTGCCGCAGGCCGAGGAGGCGGCCCGGTTGCCGTGCTTGGCCACCCGCGCCCCGCAGGCGGCGGCGACCACCGCGGCCAGGGTCGAGATGTTGAAGGTGCCGGTGCCGTCGCCGCCGGTGCCGCAGGTGTCGAGGAGGCCGTCACCGGCGTCTATGGGCGTGGCCACGGCCCGCGCGGTGCGGACCAGGCCGGTGAGCTCCGCTGCCGTCTCGCCCTTGATCCGCAGCGCGATGATGAAGCCGGCGATCTGGACCGGCGTGGCCTCGCCGCTCATGATCAGGCGCATCGCGGCCGAGGCTTCCTCCTCGGTCAGCGACTCGCCGCGGACCAGCTTGCCGATCGCCTCGATCATGCGGCCAGGCTCCGGCGGCGGAGGAAGTTGACGAGGATCCGAGGGCCCTCGAGTGTCAATACCGACTCGGGGTGGAACTGCACGCCGAAGGTGGCGTGGATGCGGTGGCGGAGGCCCATCACGACCCCGTCATGGGTCCAGGCGGTGACCGCAAGGTCGGCGGGAAGGCTGCCGGGGTCTACCACCAGCGAATGGTAGCGAGTGGCCTCCAGGGGGTCGGGAAGCCCGGCGAAGACGCCGCTGCGGTCGTGGCGGATGAACGAGGTCTTGCCGTGCACAGGCTGGTGGCGAACCACCTGGCCCCCGAAAGCCTCCGCGATCGCCTGGTGACCGAGGCAGACTCCCAGGATCGGCACCCGCCCGCTCAGCTCCTGGATGGCTTCCACGCTGATGCCCGCGTCTGCCGGCGTGCCCGGGCCGGGTGAGATCACGAGGGCGGAGTGCCCGGCCAGCTGCTCCAGGCTCACCGCGTCGTTGCGGTAGACCGCCGGCGGCGCGCCCAGCTCGGCGAGAAGCTGGACCAGGTTGTAGGTGAAGGAGTCGTAGTTGTCGATGACGGCGACGCGGCTCATCCGGGGTCCCCGCAAAATCGCAGATTTTGTGGGGTGTTCACGCCATCTGCTCCGCCTGCTCGATGGCCGCGAACAGCGCGCCGGCCTTGCTCAGGCACTCCTGGTACTCGAACTCGGGGTCGGAGTCGGCGACCACGCCCGCGCCCGCCTGCACGTAGGCGATGCCGCCCGCCACCACCACCGTGCGCAGCGTGATGGCCATGTCCAGGTTGCCGCCATAGCCGACGTAGCCGAGGGCGCCCGCATAGGGCCCGCGGCGGTCGGGCTCGAGGCCCGCGATGATCTCCATGGCCCGGATCTTGGGCGCGCCCGACACCGTGCCCGCCGGGAAGGCGGCCTTGAGGGCGTCCAGCGGGTGCCGCCCGGGGGCCAGCTCGCCGGTCACCGTCGAGCTGATGTGCATGACGTGGCTGTAGCGCTCGACCTCCATCAGGCGCTCCACGCGCACGGTGCCCGGGGTGGCCACGCGGCCGACGTCGTTGCGGCCCAGGTCGACCAGCATCACGTGCTCGGCCCGCTCCTTGGGATCGGACAGCAGCTCCCGCTCCAGGTCGGCGTCCTGCTGCGGATCCGCGCCGCGGCGGCGGGTGCCGGCCAGCGGCCGGGTGGTGACGCGGCCATTTTCGACCCGGACCAGGACCTCGGGCGAGGTGCCGACCAGGAAGCGGCCGTCCCCCAGGGCCAGGTGGAACATGTACGGCGAGGGGTTGAGCGCCCGCAGGCAGCGATAGACGTCGAAGGGCCGCGCGCCCAGCGGCTTGGCGAAGCGCTGCGAGAGCACGACCTGGAAGGCGTCGCCGGCGAGGATGTGCTCGCGGGCCGCGTCCACCATGGCCCGGTAGGAGCCGGGCGAGAGGTTGGCGGCCCAGGCGGCGCCGTTGACCTGGGCCCGGTCCTCGCGCGGCACCGACTCGGCCGCCAGCCGCTCCTCCATCTCGTCGAGCCGCGCCAGCGCGGCTGGCCGGGCCTCCTCGGCCGGCCGGTAGAGAGTGAGCAGGCGCACGTGGCGGGTCAGGTGGTCGAAGACCGCCAGGTTCTCGGCCACCAGGAAGGCCGACTCCGGCATCTCCGGGGCGGGTCCGAGCGCCGCGGGCAGCCGCTCGAAGTGGCGGGCCGCCTCGTAACCGAGGTAGCCGACCGCCCCGCCGGCGAAGCGTGGCAGGCCCGGCGTGGGTGCGAGTCGGACGTCGGCGATCTTCTTCAGGGCCGGCAGCGGGTCCCCCTCGGGCAGCTTCAGGCGCCGGGGCCGGAAGCCGACGAAGGAGTAGCGGGCCAGGCGCTCGCCGCCCTCCACGCTCTCCAGCAGGAAGCCAGGCTCGCCGGGCGGGCAGAGCAGCGGGTAGGCGCGGACCGGCGTGACCAGGTCGGCCAGCACGTCGCGCCAGATCGGCACCAGCTGGTGCTCGGGGTTTCCGCTCATCTCATCTCGTCTCGTCTCGTCTCGTCTACGGCCCGGCCCCGCCGGGTGGTCGAGTTTAGCGGCTGTGGCCCGCGGCTTTGTCCGCCTTCAGCTTCCGCTTGACCTCGCGGGCCTCGACCATCGACTCGGCGGAATCGACGTCGGCGACCGTGTGCCAGTTGGCGGCGTACTTCTCGTAGCCCTCGGGCTTGATGTCGAACTTCTTGGCCAGCACCGCGATCAGGATCTTCACCTTCATCTCGCCGAAGCCGGGCAAGCGGCCGATGCGCCTGGCCAGGTCGTCGCCATCCTTGGCGCCCCGCCAGACGGCGCCGGCGTCGCCGCCGTAGTCCATGACCACCGCCCGGGTCATGGCCTGGACCCGCTTCGCCATGTTGCCCGGGAAGCGGTGGAGGGCGGGTCGCTCCCGAAATACCCGGTCCAGCTCCTCGGGATCCATCGCCGCGATCTCCTCGGGATCGAGGTGGCCGAGCCGCTGCTTCAGGTCGTACGGGCCCCTGAAGGCTTTTTCCATCTTCACCTGCTGGTCGAGCACCATCCCGATCAGCAGCGCGTAGGGGTCCTCCTCCAGCAGGCGGTTGGCAGCGGGGTCCTCGGTCCAGACGATCGGCAAGGCGCCGACAATTATCCGATGCTCGGCACAGACCGCGTGCACGCGTTCATCTACGTGGATCCAGAGGCGCGCGGCGGTCCCGGCCGGTTGGAGGGCATGACGTTGGGCGTCAAGGACACCCAGCCCGTGGCCGGGATGCCCTGGACCTACGGGTCGCCCAAGTTCCGGGACCGGGTGGCCACCGAGGACGCGATTCCGGTGGCGCGCGCCCGTGCCGAGGGAGCCGCCATCCTCGGCAAGACGAACCTGCCCGAGCTGGCGGCCGCGGTCGGCACCACCAACGAGCTCTTCCCGCCCACCCACAACCCCTGGCGGGAGGGCTGGACGCCGGGCGGCTCCAGCGGCGGCAGCGGTGCGGCGGTGGGCGCCGGCCTCTGCACCTTCGCGACCGGCGACGACATGGGCGGATCGATCCGGATCCCCGCCTCCTGCTGCGGCGTGGTCGGGCTGCGGCCGTCGCCGGGCCGGGTGCCGACCGAGCTGCCCGACCCCACGCGCCTCTCCGTGCGCGGGCCAATCGCCCGTTCGGTGGCCGCTGCGCGCCTGCTCTTCGAGGTGATGAGCGGCGAGGCCGCGCCCGAGCTCACCTCTCCCCGGCTGCGGATCGGCCTCGTCGAGGAGAGCCCGATCGGCATGGACCCCGCGGTCGGAGCCGCGGTCCGGCGAGCCGCCGCGGCGCTCGAGTCCGCTGGCCACCAGGTCGATCGCATCGCCTGGGACCCGATCCCGGTGGCCGAGGCCTACCGCGTGGTGCGCCCGGCCAGCGTCTCCGCCATGCCGGGCGAGCCGGCGGAGTACGGGGCGGCGGTGCGCGGGCTGATCGAGCAGGGGCGGGCGCTCTCGGCGCGCCAGTACCTGGAAGCCCTGGCCGCCGGGCTGGCGGCCGTCTGGGACCTGGGGCGGGATCACGATGCGCTCCTGACCCCGACGCTCGGGCTGCTGCCGATGCGCATCGAGGAGGTACCCACCTTCCTGGCCGAGGGCTGGGACGCCTACACCCAGTTCGTGCTGCCGGTCAGCTTCGCGGGGCTGCCGGCGGTGTCAGTGCCCGCAGGCCTGGCCGGGGGCCTGCCGGTCGGAGTCCAGCTGGTCGGGGGCTACCGCCAGGAGTGGCGGCTGCTGGCGCTGGCCGAGGAGCTCGAGGCGCTGGACGGGTTCGGGTTCCAGGCCCCGCCCGGCTTCGACTAAGCCCCTTTGGCCTCCCGCCTCACGAAATCCTCGATCCGCTCCAGTGCCTTGCGGAGGTCGGCCTCGCCCTGGGTATAGGCGAGGCGGATGTAGCCCTTGCCGGCGGGTCCGAAGGCGGTGCCCGGGAGCACGGCCACCCCGGCCTGGTCCAGCAGCCGGTCCGCCATCTCCTTCTCCGGCATGCCGGTGGCCTCGATGTTGGGGAAGGCGTAGAAGGCGCCGTCCGGCCGTGCGCAGCGCAGGCCCGGGATCCGGTTCAGGCCGTCGACCACGAGGTCGCGGCGGGCGCGGAACTTCTCCACCATCGCCTGCACCGCGCGCTCTGACTCGGGGGACTCCAGCGCTTCGATGGTGGCCATCTGCGTGAAGGCGGCGGCGCAGGAGCTGGAGTTGATCATCAGGGTCTCCATCTTGGCCGCCAGCTCTCGCGGGGAGACCCCGTACCCGAGGCGCCAGCCGCACATCGCGTAGGCCTTGGACATGCCGTCCATGAGCACGGTCCGCTCCTTCATGCCGGGCTGGCTGAGCAGGGAGACGTGCTCGAAGCCGTCGTAGACGAGCTGCGAGTAGATCTCGTCAGCGATCACGAGCAGGTCGCGCTCGACCGCGAGCCTGGCGATGAACTCCACGTCCCCCCGGGTCAGGATGCCGCCGGTGGGGTTCTGGGGCGTGTTGACGACCAGGAGGCGCGTCCTGGGTGTGACCACCGAGGCGAGCTCCTCCAGGTCCATCCGGAACCCCCGCTCCTCCCGGAGGCGGACGGGGACTCCGACCGCGCCCACGAAGTTGACGAGGCTCGCGTACACGGGGTAGCCCGGATCGGGGTAGATCACCTCGTCGCCCGGCTCGATGCAGGCCAGGAGGGTGAAGAGGAGGATGTTCTTCGAGCCCGGCACCAGCACGACCTCGGCGGGATCGACCTCGACGCCGAGCCGTTTGTGGACGAAGCCCGCGACCGCCTGGCGGGCTTCCAGGATCCCGCCCGCCGGCGTGTAGTGGGTGTAGCCCGCCTGGAGGGCGCTGACGGCGGCCTCCACGATGTTGTCAGGGGTCGCGAAGTCGGGCTCGCCGATCTCGAGATGGACGATGTCCCGGCCCTGCGCCTCCAGGCGCCTGGCCTTGGCCAGGACCTCGAAGGCGCCCTCGGTGCCGATGTGGTCCATCCGCTCGGCGAACTTGATCGGCATCCGGTTCAGTACACGCCTCGCGTGGTCCCGCCGTCGACCACGATGGTCTGGCCGGTGAGGTAGCCGGCGTGCTGGGAGCAGACGAAGGCGCAGACGGCGCCGAATTCGGCGGGGTCGCCGATCCGTCCCATGGGGACCGACGCCTTGATCGAGCGCTCGGTGTACTCCTCGCGGCTGATGCCCTCCTTCTCCGCCGCGGCGCCGTCCAGCTGGCGGACGCGGTCGGTGAGGAAGCGCCCGGGGGCGACGTTGTTGACGGTGATCCGGTGGGGCGCCAGCTCAGCGGAGAGGGTCTTGAGGGTGGCGACGACCGCCGAGCGGAAGGCGTTGCTGAGCAGGATGGTCGGGATTGGCTCCCGGACGCTGGTGCTGGTGACCACCACGATCCGGCCCTGGTCGGACTGCTTGAGGTGCGGGAGGGCGGCCTTGCACAGGCGGACGGTGCTCATGAGGGTGAGGTGGAAGCCCTTCTCCCACTCTTCCAGCGGTGTCGACTCGAAGGTGCCCGCCGGGGGCCCGCCCGCGTTGCACACCAGGATGTCGAGCCCGCCCAGCGCCTGGGCCGCGGACTCCACCAGCTTGGCGGGGGTGTCCTCGCGACTGAGGTCCGCCTCCTGGAAGCCGGCGGCGCCGATCTCGCCTGCCGTCCGGGTCAGGTCCTCGCGGCCCCGGGCCGCTACGTAAACCTTGGCGCCCTCCGCCGCGAGGGCTGCCGCACAGGCCCGCCCCAGCCCCTTGCTCGCGGCCGTGACCAGCGCGCGCCGCCCGTCCAGCCCAAGGTCCACGAGTGGAGATTAATTAACGACCGACGTTCCCCGCAGGGGGCGGCGGGCGCAATGCTGCGCGTGATGCCGCGCACGGCACTAGTGCCGCCGGAATTGACCAGGGGCCCATTCACCCTCGGCGAAGCTCGGCTGGCCGGATTGACCGCTCATCAGCTCCAGGGCAAGACCTGGCGACGGCTGGGATCGGGCCTACACGTGCTGGCGTCCCTTCCTGAGGATCCGGCCGCCGTATTGGCAGCGATCGCACGGCGCCTGCCTCCGGCTGCAGCTTTCTCCGGCAAGACCGCCGCCTGGTTGCACGGGCTCGACGTACCGCCGTGCTCTCCGATCGAGGTGACCATTTCGCCCGACTGCGGCAAGTCCTCCCTGTCCGGGGTGACGGTGCGTCGGGCAGCCCTGCCGCGCTCCGAGCTGGTGGTTCGGCGCGGCGTCAAAGCTACGTCAGTGCCGCGTGCGCTGAACGACTTGGCGATACATCTTTCGCTCGTCGAGGCCGTGATCGTGGCGGACATGGCCTTGCACCTGCCGCTCTTAACCTTGGCGGGGCTTCAAACATGGATTTCCGATCACGCCGGGTGCCGAGGTGTCGGGCGTCTGCGCCGGGTGGCCGAGCTCGCCGAGCCGGCGGCGGAATCGCCGATGGAGTCGCGCCTACGGCTGCTGCTCGTGCTGGGCGGCCTGCCTCGGCCCCAAGCGCAGGTGCGCCTTTACAACGAGGACGGGCAGTTTCTCGGCCGCCCGGACCTCTATTACCCGCAGCGCCGCCTGGCTATCGAATTCGACGGGGGCACACATCGCGATAGCCTGGTCGCCGACAACAGGCGTCAGAACCTGATCCTCAGCGCCGGCATCGGCCTCTTGCGCTTCTGCGGCGCGGACGTGCTGGGGGCACCGCACTCAGTGCTCTGGCAGGTCCGCTCCGCTCTCGCAACTGCCGCGAAGTTACCGCTTCCGTGGCCCGGGAAGGGCGATTTTTCCGGCAGTTGGCGCGGCTAGCCGCGTTTTACGTCTACCCACCACTCGGTTACGTACTGGAAGCGATCGACGGGCTCCACCACCGGGTTCGTGCGCACCCCGTGCACGCGCCTGGACACGATGTAGGCGTAGTGCGGCTCGTACAGGAACGCCGCGGGCGCGGCGTCGCTCATCAGGTCCTGGAAGTCCGCGTACGCGGCCTTGCGAGGCTTGCGATCGGCGGTGGCGCGGCCGTCCTCGAGATCCTTGTCGATCAGCGCCTGCTTGGGCAGCAGCGGGCTGGAGAAGTTCAACGCATCGCTGCTGTTGGACGAGTGCCACAAACCGAACTGGTCGGGATCGGGCCCGTTGTCGAACGCGACGAGCGCCATC
>Ga0207684_10000487_pt1 | contig 50566 bp, 48 predicted proteins | sample KBSK5501metaG_FD_184342 | JGI IMG/M metagenome (GOLD analysis project Ga0207684, IMG submission 184342) | Corn, switchgrass and miscanthus rhizosphere microbial communities from Kellogg Biological Station, Michigan, USA - KBS K5-50-1 metaG... | ecosystem: Host-associated > Plants > Roots >... | reverse complement strand
GCAAGACCGCGGACAACACTTTCATGTACTGGCAGAACCTCACGTGGCGCCGCATGGCGCTGACGAGCCTGGGGCCGATGCTCATGCAGGTCACGACCGACCCCGCGATGCTTCGCTACCTCGACCTTGCGACATCGACGGGCCAAAGCCCCAACGAGAACTACTCGCGCGAGCTGATGGAGCTCTTCACGATGGGCGCGGGCAACTACACGGAAGAAGACGTGCGCCAGAGCGCGAAAGCGCTGGCGGGCTGGCAGCAGCCGCCGCCGGACTCGATTGCGACGGTAACCGTCGACAAGGCCAAGATGGTCATGCAGAAGCTGCCGGTCTACTCGATGCAGCGGCCCGGCGTCTTCAACCCGAACCGCGCTTACAAGGGCACAGTCACGTTCCTGGGCCAGAGCGGCAATCTCGACACGCAAGGCGTCATCGACCGGATCCTGGCGCAGCCGGCAACCGCCGCATTCATCGCCTCGAAGGTGGTCGACCACTTCGTCACCACCCGACCGGCCAAGTCGTACATCACCCGGCTCGGCGACGCTTTCCGCAAAAGCAAGTACGACGTGAAGACATTGATGCGGGCGATCCTGACCAGCCCTGAGTTCACGGCTGACGCCAGCTACCGCGCGCTGCTGAAGGCCCCCACCGAGTTCATGGTCCATGGTGCGCGGGCGCTGGGCGCGACCGGCCTCGGCAAGCTCATCGTTGCCTCGGGTTCGGGAATGGGGCAGAGCCTGTTCGACCCGCCGGACGTCGGCGGCTGGCCCAACAACGCGTCGTGGATCTCATCGAACACGGTCGTCGAGCGGGTCAACTTCGTCACCATGGCGCTTGCCCAATCCAAGGCCACGCTGCCATCCGCTCGCGACGCGGCTCAACAGCATCTCGACGGAGTGCTGAGCGCGCAGACCGCGAAGCTCCTGAGCCAGGCGCCCGATGAGAAGACCCGATGGTTCGTCACCCTTGCCTCCCCGGAATTCCAGCTCAAGTAGGTGCACGTGAGATGAACAACACAGAGATCGGCATCAACCAGCTCAAGCGGCGTGATTTCTTGCGTGCCGGCCTCGTGTTCGGCGCGGGCGCGGCGGGACTCGCGGCCGGTTATGCCGCGGTTCCGGATGCATTCGCGCGCGCCGTCTACGCGGCCAAGCAGAACGGGGTCGCCAACGACAACGTGCTGGTGATGATCCAGCTCGCCGGCGGCAACGACGGGCTGCGGACGCTGGTCCCGCTCACGGACCCGACGCTGCACGACCTCCGCCCCAAACTGGCGGGGCCGATGGTGTCGCAAGCTCTGCCGCTCACCACGGACTACGGTTTGAACCACAACCTCGGTGGCATCAAGGGCCTCTGGGACAAAGGCAAGGTCGCCATTGTGCAGGGGGTCGGCTACCCCAACCCGACCTTCTCGCATTTCGAGTCGATCCGCATCTGGGAGACAGGTGACCCGACGCGCCGCCAGGTCGACGGCTGGCTCGGACGCACTCTCGCGAAGGCTTACGACTCCAACGGGCATCCACTCACCGGCTGCGCGTGCGGGGCGACCGACGTTCCGGGCGCGCTCCGAGACCTGCAGGCGACCATGACCGTGATCCAGAACCAGAAGAACTTCGGGTTCACGGGTGGATCGGAGGTCGAGGCCGCCGTCGGTGCGCTCTACAAGGGCACTCCGGGCATCTATGGGGCGCTGTTCGACACCGCCATCGCGACCGCGAACGACACCATTGCGACCCTGCGCACATCGTCTGCGGCCTACCAGCCGATGGCGGACTACTCGGACAAGGTCCAGCTCGTCTACTCGTCCAAGAACCAGCTCGCGGCGGCGCTGCAGCTGGCGGCCGAGCTCATCGTCACGGGAACAGGGGTCAAGCTTCTGCACGTCACGCTCGGTGGTTTCGACACGCACTACACCGAGCTCAACCGGCACGATGACCTGATGGGTTACCTCGACTCCGCGGTGAGCGCGTTCTACCAGGACCTTGCCGCTCACGGAAAGGCGGACAAGGTTCTGATCGCGACCTGGTCGGAGTTCGGCCGGCGGCCGAAGGAGAACGCGAGCGGTGGCACAGACCACGGCGCGGCCGCGCCTCTCCTGCTCATCGGCGACCCGGTGAAGAGCGGCCTGTACGGTTCGGAGCCGAGCCTCACCAGCCTGGATTCGACAGGCAACCTCAAATTCGCCGTCGACTTTCGGTCCGTCTATCAGGAAATCCTCGGTGGTCACCTGGGCGCGGATGCCAACGAGATCCTGGGCGGCTCGTTCGACCGGATCCCGTTCCTGGCGGCGCCCGTCGCGGCCGTGTGATGCGCACGTTCTTCTTAAAGCTGGGGGCGACCGTGCTCACGCTGGCCACGACCCTGGCTTCGGCGGTATACGTGACCGCCCATCTGAAGAATCCCGCCGCGCCGTTGCAGCCGGCCGTACTCGCGTCGCAGCAAGGGGGGCCGGTCGGCGGCCTGACGATCACGCCGGGCGTCAGGCAGGGGGACGTCCAGCCGGTGACGTCGACCTATGCGTCCTAGACCTGCCGTCGAGGCACACCATTTCGAAGCTCTCGGCACGAGCTGCAGCCTGTTCGGGCTTGGCGTGTCCCAAACCCAGCTGCTGAAGGGAGAGTTCTGGGTGCGCGAGCTGGGCACGCGCATCACCCGCTTCTCGGACCGCAGCGAATTGGCGGCGCTCAACCGCGCGGAAGGCGCTTGGTTGGAGATCAGCGCCGAGTTGGAGGAGCTGCTGCGCGAAGCGCTGCGGGCCTATGAGCTGAGCGCCGGCCTCGTCAACGTCGCCGTGCTGCCATCGATGCTGGCGATCGGCTACACCCGGCCGCTCGCGCAGGGCACAACGACGGCGACCCCGGAGGTTGCCCGTCCGGCGCCGCCTCTGGCAGATGTGCTCAGCGTGCGGCCGAAGCGCGCGCGACTAGAACGCGGGTGCGGCCTGGACCTCGGTGGCATCGCCAAAGGCTGGATGGCCGACCGTCTGGCTCTGCAGCTCGGCCCGGACGCGCTCGCGAACATTGGCGGCGACCTGCGCGCGGTCGGGCCGGGACCGGGGGGCGATGGATGGCCGGTCGGAATGGGCGGGGCGACAGTGATGCTGCGCGACCAGGGCGCCGCCACGAGCAGCGTGCGGCGGCGGCGATGGGGCGATCTGCACCACCTCATCGACCCGCGGACCGGGCTTCCTTCGATGAGCGGCCTGGAAGAGGTGTCGGTCGTTGCCGCGACAGGGTGCGAAGCCGAGATCGTCGCGAAGACAGCGCTGCTGCTTGGCCCGGGGCTCGCCACCGCCTACTGCGCGGCGCATGCGCAAGCCTGGTGGTTCTCGTCATGACGGCAGACCAGTTCTTCTGGGTGCTATCGCGCGTGGCCGGACTCGGGTCTTACGCCGCGCTGGCGGTCGCGCTCGTCACGGGCATCGCGCTGCGAACCGCGGTGCTCGACTGGTTGGGCAGCAACCGTGCGCTGCGCTCGCTGCACGAGTACACGACGGTGCTGTGGATCCCGCTGGCAGCGCTGCACCTCGTCTCTTTGCTGCTCGACAAGACGTCGCGCATCGCGCTGGTTGACCTCGTGCTTCCTTTCCACTCCAGCTACGGCACCCTCGCCATCGGCCTGGGCACGTTGTCAGTCGACGTGCTGGTGGTGGTCACGGTCACCGCGTATCTGAAGCGGCGAATGCCGGGCGAGCTCTGGAAATGGATGCATCGACTCTCGTATGTCGCGTTCGCGCTCCTCTTTCTACACGCGGTGCTCAGCGGCACCGACTTCAGCGACCCGATCGTGTCGGCGATCACGTGGTCGACGGCGGCGATGCTTGCGGCGTTGGGTCTCGCGCGGGCGTTCTGGGGCCGGCTGCCGGCCTGACCCTCCCCGCTCGCGGGGAGGTCGGCCCGCTCGCGCAGCGAGCCGGCCGGGTGGGGAGTTACAGGCACGTTAGAGGCGCCGCTAAGCCGCCGGCTTCTGCCTCAGCGCGAGCACTTGCCGCCGAAGTTGCTCCTCGGCCTCGAGGGGTGTGTCCACCTCCTGCCGCTCGCGGTGCCATCGCTCCATCGCCAGGTCGATCTGCGCAGTCTGCAGCCGCGCGAGCCGGAAGTACGCACGCAGACCGCCACGGCCGAGCGCGCGCATCCGCCGCTGAAAGCGCTGCCACGGGCTCATTAGGATCGACACCTCTTCGGGCGTGATCGCGCCGCTGCCGCGCGCGACTTCCTTGCGGAACTGATCACCCAGCGCCTGGCTTTCGATATGCAGGCCGAGGAACAGTAGGGCGAGCACGGCGGCCGTGAAGGGCCCGGTCATGATCAGCGTCCGCAGGTGGATCTCGAGGATGCCGAGCGCGCTCTTCTCGATGGGGAAGAGGGTGAGCCATGCATCCCACGAGAAGTGGGCCGCGATGGCGACCAGGAACCCGGCCGCGATCGCGATCAGCTTTCGTCGTACGTCCGGCAGCTGGCGCGCGATCCCGATTCCGGCACCGACGAAGGCCGTATATGTGGCGTGGCCGAAGAACAGGCCGAGCACCTGCCGCGCGTACCACTGGAATCCCGCCGCATAGCCGCCCACGCCCTCAGGCTGAAAGATGGCGTAGAGGTTGGTCATGTATGAGATCGACTCCATGAAGTTGAAGCCGAGCCCGACCGCCGCCCCATAGACGATCCCGTCGACGACGTCGTCGAACTCATTGCGCATGACCAGGAAAAGCAGAACCACGGCGGAGCCCTTGGCCAGCTCCTCGAGGATTCCGGCAGAAAAAGCTGTGGAGACGTCCAGGCCCGGGCCGGGCACCAACGTACGAATCGCGATCAGCTGCCACAGGCTCTCGGCCCAGATGACCAGGCTGGTCGCGACCACGGCGCCCCACGCGGCGGCGACAAGGACGAGACGCCACGGCTCCTTTTCATTGCGGTCGATCCTGCGCACGACCCATAGGCCGAAAGCGGTCGTCGGCAGGCAGGCGAGCGCGCAGATGACCGCGACGCTGGGGCCGGCTGCGCCGGTGAAGATGAAGACGTCGATCAGCAGCAGCCACAGCAGTGCCGCGAGGCCGAGTAGGACGCCCGCCCTGATGAAGTCTTTTCGTCGCTGCTCCGGGTCCCGATCGAAGCCGCGCACTCCGATGAACGTGCCCAGCGCCGTCAGCGCGACCGCCAGCAAGCCATACAGGGACGTGCGGCCGGCAACGGTGTCGAGGTAGACGTAGTTGAGGATCGAGCTCGCGACCAGGACCAGAATCAACGCAACGGCGATCCCGATCGCTATCGCATAGCGAGGCGGTCGTCTCTGCCGAGGGTTGGCTGCGCGCGGGGAGAGCACCACTATCGCTCGACCAAGACGACGCGCCGGCCGATCACCTCGACCGGCACACCGCCCTCATATCGCTCGACGACGAAGATGTAGTGGCCGGGCAGGTTGTGCTGAAAGCCGGGCGGGACGCGAACCGGGATGATCGTCTGGCTCGCCAGCTTGTCCGGTGTCGCCGGACCGACGCTACCGACGACGTTTCCGAAAGCGTCGTACCAGCGGGCGTCGACGACGATGTTTTCTGGCACCGAGGACCAGTCGACGACGGCGGCGAACAGCATCGTGCGAGGGAACGAGTTGCGGTCAGGTCCAGTTGTTGTGTTGTTAGCCGGGTCGAACTGAAAGACGCCGGTGATGTTCGCCTTCAGGCCGGTGTGCTGGCCGGGGGGCTCGAAGTAGGCGAACTCGACGAGGCCGGCGACGAGGATGAGAATCGATACGGCAGCATAGACGAGCAGGGTTCGGTAGAGCGTGCGAACCTGGTCGACTGGCGCCGCTACCACCAACGAGAGTGTATGAGGCAGACGGGATTCGAGTTGCGTAGGGCGTTATCCAAACAGGAAACTCAGGAGGTAACAGAAATGCCGAGAAAGGCGTGGAGCCCCAGGCGTGAGCGTCAGTACGAGCACATCAAAGAAGGCTTGCTCGATCGTGGAACTAGCGAAGAAAGGGCGAAAGAGATAGCTGCCCGAACGGTCAATAAGGAGCGCGCACAGCATGGCGAGACGAAGGGGTCGAGTACTCGATCGGCGCGGAGCTAAGCCGCTATGGTCGCTGGTGAGGACTGTTTGCGACGCTAGGAAACCGGTTACGTGAGGTGGTCATTTGCGGCGGGTGACCAATTCGAGCAGGCCTGGCAGCCGATCCGAGAAATCGCTCGGATACGCGTGACCGAGGCGGGCTAGACGCACCACCTCGACGTGATGGCCTCGCGCGGCAAGCGCGGCGATCACCGCGTCCGGCTGCCGAATGATGGGATCCTCCTCGCCCAGGATCATGGCTATCCGCAAACGGCGCCCGGAGGGTTCGAGACGCTCCGGGCCAGCCAGGAACGGAGCCACCATGATGACGCCGGCCGGCTGGAAGATGTCACTGCGCAGCGCCGCCTGGAGTGCCACCCACGCGCCCTGCGAAAAACCCGAAACGACCATGCGCGCGTGAGCCGGAAGCATGCTTGCTATCGTTCGCAAGTCCTGCCACGTCCGCTCGGGCGGCGGATCCCAGCAGAAGAGGTTCTCGGCGCTCGGCTGCGACGACTGGCCGGCAGCGACGATCCAGCCGAGCCCCGCGGCACCGCGCCAATGAGGCAGTTCCCTGGCAGCGTCGCCGTTGGCGCCGTGGAGGTGAAGGAGTAGGGGTGCGATCCCAGGGCGCGGAGGCTGCTCCACGACGACCTGCGGCCGGTAGCCTCTCAACTCGATACGCCTGCGTGCGTCTTCGATCACTGCGATACATGCTTGGTCGCTCCTGACGAGTTCCAGCTCAGGTATTTGGAGTAGCGACAGCCGCCAGAGGACGTTGGTGTCCAGCGCCTGACGCAGGACTTGCGCCGCCGCATAAAAGTTCCCCATCGCGGCGTGAGCGGCGGCCAGAAACATCCATGTGAAATTCCGACGATCTGGGAAGGCGTCCCACAGTTGGTGTGCGGTCTCGAGCGCCTCCGTTAGTTCGCCCGCCTGTGCCTGGCGCCGGTACTCGTCTTGCAGGTCGTAGAAGCCGGCCATCACGGAACTCAGCTTGAGGTAAGAGGTCGGGCGCTGGTGCGGCGGAGAGGAGTTGAACCTCCACGACCTTGCGGTCACTAGCTCCTGAAACTAGCGCGTCTGCCATTCCGCCACCGCCGCGTCGGGGCGAGCGAGAAGTATACCGAGGCCCTAATGAGCTCAGACAGGGACCCAGCCATCCCATTCAGCGCCGGTTGATCAAAACGTGCGGAATCCACCGTGAGGATGCGCGCGGTTGGATCAAAACGTGCGGAATCAGGCAGTCAGGTCGCGATGAAGAGCGTGTGCCAGGCCGCCTCGACCAGCTCGGGGCTCAGCTGAGGCTGCGCTCCCCGCGCTGACGACACGTCCACCAGCCGTTCGAGCAGGTCTCGCGGGTGGTTCCCCCGCAACGGTCTGCCGCCGTACAGCGTGCGAATCATTTCCAGCGCACTTTCATCGGGCGGGATCGTGAGCCGCTCTCGCTCCCGCTCGAAGATGCGGCACCACATCTCCCACGTCGGGTCCGGCATCAGCACCTTGTACGCGAGCCGCCGCAGGTAGGCCTCGTCGAGCAGCTCGGCCGGCTTGAGGTTGGTCGACAGCGCCAGCTGCGCCCAGAACGGCACCTCTACCTTCCGCCCACTCGCCGAAAGGTTCATGTAGTCGATCTCCTGCTCGAGCGGCACCAGGAGCCGGTCGAGGATCTGCTTCGGCGACACGCGCTGCCGGCCGAGGTCGTCAATCAGGAGCACCCCGCCGTTGGCTTTCACCTGCAGCGGCGCGCCGTACGTCCGGCTGCCTTCCTCCCACGTCGGGTCGAACATCTCGATCTGGAACTCGCCTCCGACCTGGACCAACGGTCGCGCGACGCGCCGCCAACGCCGGTCCGCCGGCTGGTTCGCCTCGAGCCTATGAACGGCCGGGTCGAAGACCGTCATCACCTCGCCGCCGCCGATGTCGAGAGCCACCGGGACGACGATCGGGCTGCCGAGGAGACGCGGGATGCGGCGCGCGAGCGAGGTCTTGCCGTTGCCAGGTGCGCCGTAGATGAAGATCGACGAGCGCGAATTGACAGCGGCACGGACTGCTTCGGTCACGCCCGGCGCCAGCTCGATGCCCGCAAGCGCGGCCGTGACCTTGGTCAGGTCGAGCGTGCCAGGCTTGGCCGCATCGGCCAGCACGGCCCGATACTCGCGCAGCGACACCGGCGATGGTCCCGCGTAACGCGTCCCTGCCCGCGAGATCTCTTCGCTTCGGACGCGCCCATGCTTGCTCAGTGCGTACGTCATGCGTTCGGGCAGCGGCCGGCCGAGCCACGGACCTTGCTCACCGGCAAGCCCAAGTGCGTCGAGGAAGTTCGCGCCGGTCAGCGCCTTGAGGACGGGTTCGATCGCCACGAAAGGAAGGGCGAGATGCTCCGCGACCTCGTAGCCGGTGAGGCGGGTGGCGGTCGACGCGATTCGCAGGATCATGCCCTCGGCGAGCGTGCGGTTGATCTCCGGAGGCGGCGGAGTGCCGAGCTCGGGGCCGGTTGGCGGCGTGTGTGTCGGCGGCGGCATCGGCTGCGGCTCGTCGACGTGCTCGAGGATCGCCCCGAAGAGCTTCTTTCCAAATCGCGCGCGGTCGGCGTGGTCAGGAGGCTCGCCCTCGCGGCGGCGGCTGATCCAGTTCGGGATCTCCTTGAACACCACCGTGTTGCCGATCAGAAGCTGCACCATGTCGGGCTCCGCGGTCGTGACGCGTACGGCGATTCGGACCAGGTAGCCCTGGCTCTTGAGAGCCGACCAGCTTCGCTCCCACGCGACCTCATTGCGTCCCGACCACGTCTGCCGCACGGTGCGGTCCCGCGCCAGGGTCACGTCCTTGCGGTTTTGATAGCGCCGGCGCACAAGCTCGGTCACGTCCTTGTCGACGTCCTCCGCAACCAGGGCCGCAAGCGGCAGGGCGCGGTCGTCGACCGCCGGGCGGTTCTTGATCTCGAAGATCGTGTTGGCCGTCGGGGCAAGGGCGCGGATCACACTTGCATGTCGAGGACAGAACGGCGTGCGCTCGATGAACTGGATGTGGCGCCGGCACCACCAGCTCTTGCACTCGCGTCCATTGAGGTCCTTGTATGCACACGCCCAACCGCGCCGTTCGTCGCAATCGACGAACGTGCAGACGCCCGGAGGCTTGGGGCCGTCGCTGCGCTGAGGGATGGCGACCTGAGGCTCTGTGACCTGCACCGGCACCGCGCTGTCCGACGACATCGTTTCGGCGGGCGGCTGCGCAACCCCGGGCTTGGGCATGTAGTGGAACGCGCCCGAGAACTCCTCGCAGGTCTGGAATCGCTGCGATGGGTCTTTGGCCGTGGCCTTCCAGATGATCTCCATGATCGGCGAGGGGATTGCGGTTGACGCACGGGGACGGTCGAAGACCTGCGAGTGCAGCACCGCCGGCAGCGGTCCGGTGAACGGCGGCTCGCCGTGCAGCAGCTCGTAGAGGATCATTCCCAGCGAGTACACGTCGGAGTACTTCTCGACAGCCTCGCCTTTGACCTGCTCAGGCGCCATGTACGCGGGCGTGCCGACCATGCTCCCGGTGGCGGTCAGCCGGTGCTTGTCGTCGATCAGCTTCGAGATGCCGAAGTCGAGGATCTTCGTCTTACCGCGGTTCGAGATGAGGATGTTGTCGGGCTTGAGGTCTCGGTGGACGATGCCGAAGTCGTGCGCAACGCCGACGGCCGAGAGCAGCTGCTGCACCAGGTCGACCGATACGTCCACGCTGAACCGTCCGTACTCGTCGAGCCACGAACGCATCGATCGCCCGTCGACCCATTCCATGACGATGAAGAGCACGGGGCCGTCTTCGTCGAAGTCGTAGACGCGAACGATTCCGGGGTGGTTCAGCGCGGCCACCGTCGCCGCCTCGCGGTGGAAGCGCTGGCGGAAGCTGGTGTCGCTCGAGTACTGCTCGGCAAGCACCTTGATCGCGACCGGGATGTCGAGGCGCGGGTGGGTTGAGCGGTAAACGACGCCCATGGCGCCACGTCCGAGTTCGGCTTCGATCGGGTACCGCCCGAGTTGTGTAGTGCTCACCTTCGGCTAGTCACTTCAGGGGGAACCCAGTATGCCGGACGGTGCCCGGCGCCAGCCCTAGTTGAAGACGCTCAGCGGCATGTAGAAGGAGACGCCGAAGTTGGGCTGGTCCACGATCTGGCTGATCCGCAGGTCCCCGGCCAGGCTGCACAGGATGTAGGCGTCCTCCCGGCTGAGCGCGTGGTCCGCCTGCAGCCAGGCGATGGTGTCTCGGACGGAGTTGCGGGCGTTCTCCATCAGGTCCGGGCCGAGCGCGCACACGGCGTGGTAGCCGGCGGCATCGCTTCGGGGCTGCAGGGGCTTGGGCGGCGTCAGGAAGTGATAGCTCCATGGCCGCAGCCGGCCGCCTTTCACCACTCCAAACCGGAGTGAGAACGACATCGGACATTCGATTCCCGTAACGCACACCTCCCCGTCTCCCTGCGCGGCGTGGCAGTCGCCGGCCGAGAAAAGCCCGCCGGGGACGAAGACCGGGAGGTACAGCCTGGTGCCGGCGGTCAGGTGGCGGGTGTCGACGTTCCCGGCGCCTTTGGTCGGCGGGAGCACGTCATGCCGGCCCGGCTCGTCGGTCGCCACGCCCATGGTCCCGCAGAACGGCGCGATGGGGATATGGATGTCGTGACGAAGCTCGGCCGAACCGCGATCGCCCAGGTCGAAGTAACGCACGTAGGGCTCGGGAAAGTCTGAAGCGAGCAGGCCGAGACCGGGAAGGATCGCCGACCATCCCCACGAGCCGGGCTTGAGCTCCAGGATCTCCACCTCGAGGGCATCACCTGGTTCGGCGCCCTTGACGTAGACCGGACCACCGAGCGGGTAGAGCCGGTCGAAATCCAGCTCGCCGAGCCTCGAGGCGGGGTCCCCGTTCTTCAGCTGGCCCGCGGTCACCTCTTCGGTCTCGAAGTGGACGACGTCGCCCGGCTCGATCTCCACCGCGGGCGGCAGAGAGTTGTCCCACTTGTAGTGGAAGGTGTCCTTCCCGATAGAGTGCTCGCGCGTCGTCGTGCGCGCCACTTACGTCCGCGCCGCCGGAGCGGCGCTTTCCTTTATCGGTGCGGCGCTCGCGCGCAGAACCTTCTTATCGAACTTGCCGACCGAGGTCTTGGGCACCTCGTCGATGAACCGGATCTCGTCCGGCAGCCACCATTTGGCCACCTTGTCGCGGAGGAAGTCGATCACCTCTTCCTGTGTGACCTGGCCCTTGAACTCCGGCCTGGCGACCGCATAGGCGACCGGCCGCTCGTCCCACTTCGGATGGACGAGGCCGATGACGGCCGCTTCCATGATCTTGGGGTGCGCCATGATCGCGTTCTCGAGCTCGACGGAGGAGATCCATTCCCCGCCGGACTTGATGACGTCCTTCGTGCGGTCGACGATCTCGATGTAGCCCTCCGGCGTGATCTTCGCCACGTCGCCGGTGCGGAACCAGCCGTCCTCGGTCAGCTTGTCGGGGTCGTAGCCGTTGTGATAGCCACGGGCGATCCACGGTCCTCGCACCTGGATCTCACCAAACGCGACGCCATCCCACGGAAGCTCTTCGCCGCTGGCCGCATCACAGATGCGAATCTCGACTCCCGGCACGATCATGCCCTGGGTGAGACGCGCGTCAAGCTCGTCTTGCGGCTTGGTTCCGGCGCGTGGCTGCGCGACGCTTCCGAGCGGCGAGGTCTCGGTCATGCCCCACGCGTGGAGCATGCGCAGCCCAAGGGAATCCATCGCTTCCATCACGGCGCGGGGTATGGCCGAGCCGCCGCAGACCACCGTGCGGACCAGCGGCAGACGGCGCCCGCTCTCCTTCAAGTACGCCGCGGTGCTTATCCAGATGGTCGGCACGCCGGCGAGGAACGTGGCGCCTTCCTGCTCAGCCAGGTCGACGATGGACTTGGCGTCGCCCATGAACCGGTCCGGAAGAAGCACCTTCGAGCCCGCCATGCCGCACGCATAAGGCAGGCCCCAGCTGTTGGCGTGGAACATCGGCACGATCGGAAGCACCGTGTCCTTTTCCGTCAGGCCAAGGCTGCCGCCCTGGAGCACGCCCATCGTGTGGATGAACTGGGAGCGATGCGAGTAGACAACGCCCTTGGGATTGCCGGTCGTCCCCGACGTGTAGCACATGGATGCGGCCATGCGCTCGCTGAGCTTGGGCCACGCGTAGTCGTCGCTTTCGGCGGCCAGCAGGGTTTCGTAGTCGAGCAGCTCGCCGAGCCCGTGGTCGGCGGGAAGGGGGGTGCCGTTGCCCATGACCACGATCGTCTTGATGGTCGGAATCTTTCCGGCAAGCGGCTTGAGGATGGGGATCAACGTCTGATCGACGAATAAGACTTTGTCCTCGGCGTCTTTGATGATGAATTCGAGGTGCTGCGGAAACAGACGGAGGTTGAGGGTATGTAGGACCGCACCCATGCATGGCACCGCGTAATAGAGCTCGAGGTGCCGGAAGTTGTTCCAGGCCAGCGTCGCCACGCGATCGCCGGGTTTCACGCCCAGCCGCTTGAGGGCGCCCGCGAGGCGGTTGATGCGGCGGACCAGCTCTCCGTTGGTGATGCGGTGGAGCCCCTGCTCCTGCTTCGTCACCACCTCTTTTCTCTGGTGCAGCCGCTCGAGTCGCCACAGCACATGCTGCAAAGAGAGCTCGTAGTCCTGCATCAAGCCTTCCACGGCCCAACCTCCAGCAAGAGTAGTTATGAAGGGGCGTCCTAAGAGGTGGATGGTAAGCCCCGCCCGGGTAGGATGCACACCTATGACTTGCTGGGGTCGCGCTGACCTCCACACTCACACCGACGCCAGCGACGGCTGGCCCACGCCACTGCAGTTGGTCGACCACGCTGCTCGCCGTGCCGGCCTCGACGTGATGGCCGTCACCGACCACGACACGATCGATGGGGCACTGCGGGCTGCCGAGTATGCCGCCGCACGATCGCAGCTTCACGTGGTCGTCGGCGAGGAGGTGTCGAGCCGCGACGGGCACATCATCGGCCTGTTCCTGGAGCGTCGTGTAAAGCCCGGCATGTCCGCGGCGGCGACGGTCCACGCGATCCACGATCAGGGCGGGATTGCCATCGCGGCGCATCCGTTCTGGCGTACGCAGCGACAGGTGCGCACGGGGAACCCGGTGCACGGGGTGGGGTGGCTGGCGGCGGAGCTGGCCTTCGACGCCATCGAGGTCGAGAACGCGACGCCCGGCTTCTACGTCTTCAACCAGCTTGCCCGGCGCCTGAACACCGGCCTCGGTGCGGCCGAGCTTGGCTGCTCGGACGCACACATCGTCGACGCGGTCGGGCGCGCCTTCACGGAGTTCCCAGGCAAGACCCCCGCGGAGCTTCGCAAGGCGATCGAGACGGCGCGGACCCGTGCCGGGCGGCGCCGATACAGAGCCGTGGGACTGATGCGTTACGCGGCCTGGGGGCTAAACCACCAGAGGTACGTCGTGGCGGTCTGAGTCAGGGTCGCCAGCGGCGCAGCAATAAATAAGCCCCTAGAAGGATCAGCAGCAACGGCCAAAGCAAGTCGCCTCGAAGCCATGTGAGAAGGCCGAGGTTCTGCAGCAGGTAGTAGGCGCCGACGATCAGCAGCGCCGCGCCCCAGAACCAGCCGCCGCCTCCCCACCAGTTCCACGGCCCGAACCACGGGCCCGGTCCGTACCAGTTGCCGGCATGTCGCTGCTGGCGCCAGTAATCGTGCTGCTGGTGGCGCCATGCCCGCCACTCTTCGCGTGAGGCGCCGGGGCCTGGCTGTGGGGGCGGTGCTGCAGGCGGGGTTGGCGGCGGTGGCTCGCTGGCCATCGCCCGGATCGTACGCTCGGGAGCGAGTTCCGCGCGTTTGGTGCCAGACGTGCGCTTTGCGGCGTCTCCATTCGCGTGTTTGGCGCCAAACGTGCGATTGGGGCCAACTAATTACGATGGGTTCGCGCCCGCTTAGCTCAATGGATAGAGCGCCAGAGAACGTGGTGAAAACTGCGTTTTCACCACGGAGACTCCTGGCCACGATTGGCAGGCGCTTGGAAGGTGCACGCCAGGTGACGGCCGGGATGAACCCGGCCTATTTGCAACCCTGGAATTAGGATGAGATGGCGCCCGCTTAGCTCAATGGATAGAGCGCCTGACTTCGGATCAGGAGGTTGCGAGTTCGAGTCTTGCAGCGGGTACCAGCAACCTTCGCTCAGGTCTAGGACGGATGGCGAAGCCTGGCGTGCAATGACGCGGTCCCCAGCCGGTCGACTTCGAGCGCTCCACTGCTCGAAAGCACCTTTTCCGCATCGGCTTCGTCTCCCTCAACTTCCGCGGAGACCAGGATGCGACCCGATTGCACCTCCTGGATGAAATAGGGCTCCTCCTCGCTGATGTGCGCTCCCAGCAGGCCGCCCGCCACAGCTCCTGTCCCAGCTCCCCCGGCGGCGCCCAGCACAACCGGCAGCAGGGCGCCCCCGACCAAAGCCGGACCGACGCCCGGGATGAGGGCCACAGCAGCGGCGGCAAGAAGTCCGCCAACGACAGCGCCAGAAGGGGCGCCGACCGCGATTCCCTCGCCCGCGGCCTTCGCTGGATTCTTCGCCTCGCGCTCGTCCACCGGTTCGAGATACCCGATGTGCTGAGGACCGATGCCGCTCTCGATCAATTTGGTGATGGCCTGCTGCGCGTCCTCGGGTCGTGCGAACAGGGCCACCACGGTCCGCTCATGTGCCATGCGACCCACCTCTCCTAGACCTATTCTGGCCGAGAAACCTTCGGTAGAATCAACCGGACCCGCGACCCGACACGCTATCGGGTCGGGGAGCGGCGCAGCCGGGCGGCTGGCGGAACTGGTAGACGCGCACGTTTGAGGGGCGTGTGAGGTAACTCATCCGGGTTCGAGTCCCGGGTCGCCCACTTGAATTTGAATGGCTTTCCATAACGCGAACCGCCGTGCCTACAGAATCGGGTGATAAACACTCCAGCCTCATACTGCACGCACTTTGGATGACCGTTACGAGGCGCACTTCGATGCCGGCTACGCTGCCGTGCCGTCGCCCGAGTTCCCCGGCGATGGTCGCTGGCAACAGCCCGTCTACGCGTACGACCGCAGCGGCGCGGTGGCGTCTCAACCCAATGAGCGCTGGGGCCCGCCCTTCGTTATCAAGATCCAACCCCTCGACCGGCCACCATGGGTTGGAATGTTCTCGACCGGTGGGTTGGGAGGAGTGCGATCAGCTTTCGCTTGTCCGCGGACATCTGACCTGTGCGTCGTCGTAGACGGATTGGCTTATGTCCTCGACGTCGGCAAGCCGGCTCTTGGGGCGCTCGTGGTGGCCGATCAGGTCCGCCAGGTGGTGGCCGAAGTGAAGCCACCTCGCCTGTTTCTCGCCACCTGGACGGGGATTGCGGCACTTGGACCAGAGGGGCTGGTATGGCGGGAATTTCGGATTGCCTTGGACGGCCTGCAGATCCAGGCGACGGCGCCGTACCTCCTATGCAGGGTGGATGACCTCAAGGGCGGCACCGACGAGGTCCGTCTCGATCCCGCGACCGGAAGACCCCTATGACTCTTGGTAGCCAACGACTGACGTTCGCAATAGGCGCAGGAATCTGCGTCGGCGTATTGATTGCGGTGGTTTCGATCGCATCGAGAACGCTAGGCCCGGTCTTAGCAGTGGTCGGAGCCATCCCTCCTGCTTTGATCACGGGACTTCTTTTCTACCTCGTCCCACGTCGATATGGATCAGGTTCCCACGACGCGGTGGGTGTTGCTGGATCACCCCGATGGGTTCGAGTGAGGAGGTACGTCGGTTGGATCGGCGCCGCGATCAGCGGAGTGCTCCTTTTGGTGTGCTTGCAGGGGATGTTTGCCTTTGCTGAGGAGGCCAAGCGGCGAGATCCGACCGCGGGAAATCAGCTTGGTGCCGTTCTCCTCGTGTTCGGTCTCGCGGTTGTGTTTGCGAGTCCGCTCATGCTCCAACTATCGCCAATCGGCCGCCCACGGTGGACCACTTCGGTCGTCCTTGGCCTGCTCATCGCTGGTTCGTGGATTGGTGGCCTGGCACTGAACAGCGGCCAGTGAAGCCGCGCGAAGATGTCTTTCGGGCGGCAGAATGCTCTAGGCAGATTGGAGCGCCGGCGACGACGATACTGCGGTTCGCGTTACGGAAACTACGGCCCACCACACTCCTCCACGTAGCGCTCAGCGGTGGGCGCGCAACCAGAGGTCCCTGATCCACTCGTTGGCGTCGCTCGGGGGCTCGCTTCTGAGCGGTAGTTCAGGTGCAGACTCAATGAGGTGCAGCAGCGTCCAAGCAAGTCCGAAACAGTCGTCTGGTCCGAAAACCGTCATCAAGCGTTCAGCCTCATCCGTCGAGACAGGAGGCGCGATTGCTTCAAGCGCTCGCTGGAATTCTTCGATCTTTGACACGACTGCGCCGGGTTCAGCGGGTAGGGAACCAAGCAACACGAGCCGCTCTACCTCCGGACGCAACTTCTCACTGGTACGGGTCTTGGGACGTCTGACGTAGCGCTACTCCAACAGGATCGCTGAAGGGCAACTGCCCGTTCTTCGGGCTTCGATTCGGGGCGGTCCATCAATGCTGAAATCCTACGGCCCTCAAACGTGGGGTGGTTCGCGTTACGGAAACTACGGCCCACTCCTATTCGCGGGGGCTCATAACAGCCCAGCGTAGCTGGCGTTACGGTGTCGCCCGGTAATGGGGGTGGGGAGTCATCAGGTCGGAGGGGCGGAGGCGGGGGAGTTCTGCAGATGCTGGTTAGAACGTGAAGCGTACAGGCTCTGTATTGCCTCCACGAATGGTGAACTGACTTCCCGGAAGGTGACCAATTTGGCTCCAGGCTGCGGCTCTGTTACAACCGCCTTGGGTCCCACTCGTGGCCAGCCAATCAGCAGGCAAACAATGAATGCGCCAAAAGCTGCCAGCGCGGCGAGGACAAAGAGGCCTGGAGTCGGCACTTGAGGAATTCCTGCCACGATGAACAGGAGTACCGCGAGCAGGAGCACTCCCCACTTAACCAGGCCTATGAGAAGCATCCGTTTCGATTCATCCGCAGTGACATAGAGATATCCGGACGAAGACTTCTGCACCGCCGAGCGAATAAGTACCCCCGGGATCCAGCCAACGCCCAGAAGTAATCCGATCACTATGACAACGACTGTCCATCGCGGAGCGGTGCGAAAAGTCAGTTTCTTCCGCACGGAGGCAGGCGCCCCGGACAACGGCGAAACCTGAGGCAGGAAACCGCTTCGAAGGTCCGCGTCCCATACCTGGACGGAAGACGACGCTGACATTGACATCCCCCCTTAAGTTGGCAGGATATTAAGGCCAGGAGCTGCTGCCGTATCCGGCTATCTCAACCGTCCCAGTTGCTCGTGCGTCGAACCGACGCCGGGTATCGGATCGGCATGTCTGTGAACTTCCTTCCATTCGCCGTCCTCGCGTCGGAAGATCAGCGTGACCCGAAGCGCGATTGGGGCGAGTGGCTCACCACCAACCGATGCACTGGAGTGCTCGGCGCCGACGACGTAACCTAGATCGCCGCTGACGCCGGCAGCGGTGACGTCCAGCTCGTACATATCACCGTTCGAGAAGTTCGACGCCAACCAGTCGAACAGGCTCTCGACTTCGTGCCAGCCGCTCACGGTCTTCGCCGCGCCCAAAACTGTGACCGGATTTTTGTGGGACCACAACATCTTTCGCGGTTCTGAGTCCCCGTTGAGAAGGGCAAGGTCTGCCTGACGTTGTCGAGGTTGAACGGCTTCCAAGAACTCATCAACATCGCCCATGTTTTGCTACCTCACTTATGTGCGGCGACCCGAACCGATCAAAAGGGAATCACGACAACGAGGTTTGACATGAGGGAAGTAAAACATCGGCCGTCAAGTCACCTCTCTCTTAGTTGTTGGAGTAACCGTTGATGGCGAGAAACGCATCGACGCCGTTGTAATCGGAGCTCGTCGCCGGCCAGGTGTTGTAGACCTGGTCGAGCGAGCTCGCCGACTCCGACCCGTCGGTCGTGTCATACAAAAGTGACTGAGACCCGTCGGTGGTACACGTTTGCTGTGTCCAGGCCCGGTACCAAAGTAGGTTCGCATTGAGAAACCCTGGCGCATTGCGGGGACCCTTGCCAATCGCCTGTGGCGCAAGACTGCCCCTCAGATCGGCGAGATAAACGTTGTATGTCCCGTCCGGCGAATGAGGCGCTCCGTAGGCCAAATAACGGCCGTCAGCGGAGATCGTTGGAAAACACCACGCGGTCTTGGGCAAGAGAATCGCTGCGCCCGTCTCGGGCGACCATGCCCAGACGTCGCCGTTCTGCCGATAGAAGAGGGTGTCGCTGATCGGCGACCACAGCGGCATTGCGGGCTCACCGTCCACCGCCCAGCCACCTGCTGGAGGTTCGAGCCTGAGCAGTACCCTCGACCCCTGCAGAATCAACAACGTCCGCAAAGAGGGGTCCTCGAGGTTGTTATTACCTCCTAGGCGCCGATCGAGCAGGAATAAGTACTTACCGGATGGGGAGAACGCTGCTCGCTCGTACATGGCAAGTCTTCCTCCACCTGTGGATGGGCTCGGCGCGGCTGGCGTCACTTGATCGCCCTGGCTTGTAGTGATGTGGATGTTGACCTGCCGGTTTTGGTCGAGGCTCAGCCACGCGACTGCATCCAAGCCGGGCGACACTCCGAGCAGCACGGCCCAGTCCTTGGGTGCAACTGGCAATTGGAACCAGTGATGGCGTAGTTCGGGCAGATCGACCACCGCGAACAAATTCGTCGCGGTTACTCCCACAACGACGATGTGGCGTGAATCGATGAGTTGGACGATCTGGTTATTGCTGAACCGGCATACCGTTCTCGGATGAGCAGGATCGGCGTAGTCGCGGAGCGCGACCTCTAGCCCATGGGGCTGCACGAGGGCGACGGGATCGGACGCTCCGATAATCCCTCCAGCATCGCTGCAGTCCTTGATTGGGTAAGGTCCCCCTGGGTTGCCTGCCCAGGGAAGAAGTGAGAAGCTCGCGGTTGACGCTTGCGGCGTATAGGTCGGAGCATTGGCTGGCGGTGTGTAGGTCGCAGCAGCAGCTGGGGGCGTTGGAAAGGAACTGCGGGCGCCAGAGGCGGTCGCCCCGCTAGAGGTCGTACATGCGGTTACACCGACAATCGTTGCGCAGACGAAAGCTTCGATAGTCTTGGTGCGATGCATACGCCTCAAGGAATCAAAACGGCGGCGCTTAAGGATTCGTTATCTTCTCTCACCGCGATGACGAGCGGGCCCACGAGCCAGTAGGAGCCGAGGCCGTCCCTTCATTTCGGGCCGCGCTCCGTTCGTCCAAAAGCGAGGCCAGACACATCCCTCCGTTCGCCGGACCGCCGAGTTTGCTTGTCAGGCTGATCGGCCATCAAATGTCATCAAACTAGTCGTGTGCCCGAGGAGAGGGAGCTCGATCCCGCGACCGAGTTCCGGCAGCTTTACGACCAGCAGTACCTCTCGGTCTTTCGCTCCATCCGCGGTGTCGTCCTGGACCCGGCGGCGGCCGAGGACCTGACCCAGGAGACGTTCGTGCGGGCCTACCGGGCTCGCCATCGCTACACGCCGACCGCCCCTCCCGGGGCCTGGCTGCGCCGAATCGGGATCAACCTCGCCATCTCCTACCTCCGCCGGCAGAAGCTCGCTCGAGTGCTGCCCGCCCGCCTCTACATTGCGCCCGACCGGCGGGAGTACGACCGCGCCGAGGCCCGGGACGTAGTCACCAAAGCGCTCGCGACATTGAGCCCCAAGCTCCGGGCGGCGGTCGTCCTTCATTACTACGACGGGCTGACGCGCGAGGAGATTGCCTCCGTGCTTGGAGTTCCTGCAGGGACGGTGGCCTCCCGGATCGCAAAAGCGGTGGCGATCATGAGGAAATCAATAGGCAGCGATCAGGATCTGGGGCCGGAGCGTTCGAGTAGTGAAGGTGCCCTACGTGGAAGATAAACCCACACCGGGAGGGTTTCGTACACCCTCAGACGACGACCTGGGCCGGATGATCCGGGACACGGTCGAGTCGTGGAAGCCCCGTCGCGGTCCCGACTGGTCCGACGTCCTCATCCGGCTCGCGAACTCCGGCCCGCCCGCTTGGCTGCTGTACACCGCCGCCAGCGCGGCCCTGATCGTCATCCTCGTCGCGGCCTACCTGGTCGGTTCCGCGCTCGAGATCGGTGCCCTCGGGCCGCAGTCGGTGCCTTCGAACATCCACCACTAGGCGAAGAAAACAACCTCCTCGCCGAGGCCCCGTTGGCGCGCGGCGGGCAGGACCACCGACGCGGCGGCCAGGTCCCACAGCGCCAGGCCGTGTGACTCGAACAGCGTGATCCCCGCCTCGGCGGGCGGTTGCCATTTGCCGGCGAGCACGGAGCCCAGCTCGGTGGCTCGGTCCCAATCGAACTTGCCGGCCGCGTGAGCCTGGATTAGATCGCCGCTTTCGAGCCGGGCGGTGGACAGCTGGTCGACGACGACTGAGCCGGCGCGCTCCACCAACTCGGTCGGGATCTCCGCGCGCTGCGGAAAGTTGGAGCCGGCCGCGATAACGAGGGCGTGCGGTGCAACCCAATCGGCCTCCAGAACCGGTTCCGAGCTGGTGGTCATGGCGACAACGATGTCGGCACCGCGCACCGCGGCTTCGGCAGATGGGGATGCGATCGTGTGCACGCCGAGCGCTGCCTGCCGATCCTGCGCGAACGCCGCGCGCCGCTGGGGGTCACGACCGAAGACTCGAAGCTCGCGAATCTCGCAAACCCGCGACAGTGCCATCGTCTGGGTCGTCGCCTGATACCCGGTTCCGATCATCGCCACAGTGACCGGGCCCCGCGGACGCAGGGCTTTGGCAGCGACCGCACTCGCGGCTCCGGTCCGGTATGCGCCCATGAGGTCCGCCTCGATCAGCGCTTGCAGGCTCCCGTCGAGCCCGAAGATCGTGACCAGGAACCGCGCCCTGCCACCCGCGACCGTGTAGGCCTTGAGACCGGTGAGGCCCGCACCCGGATATGACGCGAACATCACATTGAGGAGCCCGCCTGGAGCAAACGCTCGCCGTCGCGGTTCGTTCTGGGCAGTGCCCTCGCCGAGTTCACGCATCGAGCTCTCGACAGCGCCGATCACGGCATCCATGTCCACGACCTGCTTCACGTCCGCCTCACGCAGCACCAGGGTCATGGCGGGGACAATACACACCCTATGGCCGCCACCTCATTGAACGTCGGGCTCATCGGGCTCGGCACCGTGGGTGGCCAGGTGGCGGATCGGCTGCTGACCTGGCAGCCGCAGCTCGCCCGCAGGGCGGGCATCGAGCTCTGCTTGCGCCGAGTGCTCGTGCGCGACGTCAAGAAACCCAGGTCGGTGGCGGTTGCGCCTGACCTGCTGACCGGAGATCCACAAGAGCTCCTGGACGACCCCGAGATTCACATCGTGGTCGAGGTCGCCGGCGGCGACGAGCCCATGCGTGAGTACCTGGAGCGGGCGATCCGCGCCGGCAAGCACGTCGTCACCGCCAACAAAGTGGTGATGGCGAAGCACGGACCCGAGCTGCTCGACCTCGCCGCCGAGCGCAACGTTGATGTCTACTTCGAGGCGGCGGTGGGCGGCGGGATTCCGCTGATCAGCACCTTCCGCACCGACCTGCAGGCCAACCGCATCGAGCGAGTTTCCGCGGTCATCAACGGCACCACCAACTACGTCCTCGGCCGCATGGCGAGCGCGGGCCTCACCCTCGCCGACGCGGTGAGCGAGGCCCAGGCCGCCGGGTTTGCCGAGGCGGACCCAACCGACGACGTCGGCGGATTCGATGCCACGTACAAGCTCGCGATCCTCGGGTCGATCGCGTATGAGATCAAGATCCGCCCAGACGATGTGTTCCGCGAAGGCATCGAAGGCATCGAGCCTGTCGACTTTCGCTACGCACGCGAGCTCGGGTATGCGATCAAGCTCATCGCCCACACGCAGCGGCATCCTGGGCGCGTCGAGGCGCGGGTACACCCGGCGATGGTCCCGCTCGACCATCCGCTGGCCCAGGTTGAAGGCGCCAACAACGCGGTGTTCGTGGAAGGCGATCTCGTAGGACAGGTGCTGCTGGTCGGTCAGGGTGCCGGGGGGCGCCCCACCGCGTCAGCTGTCGTCGGCGACCTCATCGATCTCGCCCGCTCCATCCGCCGCGGGGTGCAGAGCCGCCCGTCGTTCAGCTTCGACGATCGCATCGGTGTGATCCCGATGGGTGAGGTCAAGACCCGCGCGTACTATCGCATCCGCGTCGACGATCGCACCGGAGTGCTGGCCGCCCTCGGCCAGGTGTTCGCTGAAGAGGGTGTCAGCATCTCGAGCCTCATTCAGAAGGACGCGTGGGTCGAGGAGCAGACGGCGGAGCTGGTCGTCACCACACACCCGGCCCCGGACGCCAGCTTGCAGAAGGCGCGGGATGGCATCGCGAAGCTCGGACCGGTGCACGCCGTGTCCTCGTTCCTTCGCGTCTTTTAAATAGGGTGGGAGTCATTGCTCGCTACCGCGAGCACCTTCCGGTCGGTCCGTCGACTCCCGAGGTGGACCTCCACGAAGGCTCGACGCCGCTCGTGCCGAGTCTCAACATCGGGCGTGCATTAGGTCTCGAGCGCCTCTACTTCAAGTACGAGGGCTTGAATCCGACCGGATCCTTCAAGGACCGCGGCATGGTCGTGGCGATCGCCAAAGCCCTCGAGGCCGGCAGTCGCGTAGTCATCTGCGCCTCCACAGGCAACACGTCCGCTTCGATGGCCGCGTACGCCGCCCGCACGGGACTGCGCGCGATCGTCGTCGTCCCATCGGGCGAGATCGCCATGAACAAGCTGTCGCAGGCCCTGATGTACGGCGCCAAGGTCGTGGCGCTCAAAGGGAGCTTCGATGACGCGCTGGAAGCTGTGCGCGACCTCACCAGCCGCTACCCGGTGGCGCTGATGAACTCAGTCAACCCCGATCGCCTGGAGGGACAGAAGACGGCCGCGTTCGAGATCGTCGACGTGTTGGGCGACGCCCCCGACCACCTGGTGCTGCCGGTCGGCAACGCGGGCAACATCACCGCTTACTGGAAGGGCTTTCGCGAGTACCACTCCGCGGGCCGATCGACGCATCTGCCCCGAATGATCGGGGCCCAGGCCGAGGGCGCGGCGCCGATTGTGACCGGACATCCGATCGCGCATCCACGCACGGTCGCCTCCGCAATTCGCATCGGCAATCCCGCGTCCTGGGAGGGCGCCACCAGCGCTCGCGACGAGTCGGGTGGACTCATCGCCGCGGTCACAGACACGGAAATCCTGGCGGCCCAGATCCGCCTGGCAAACACCGAGGGGCTGTTCGCCGAGCCTGCGTCCGCCGCGCCGCTGGCGCTGCTCATCCGGCTGGTCATGGAGGGAAAGATCGAGAAGGACTCGACCACCGTCGTGGTTCTCACCGGTTCCGGCCTCAAGGATCCGGACGCGGCGCTGAAGAATGTCGAACCCCCGATCGAACTCGATGGTGATGCCCGTACACTCGCTAAGGTCTTGAAGCTGTGATCGAGCCGCATACGCCACGAGGGTCCGCGTAAATGCGCGTCCGCGTGCCTGGTTCGATCGCCAACATCGGCCCAGGATTCGACTGCATGGCCATGGCCATCGATCTTTGGTTGGAAGTCGAAGCAGAGGTGGCGGATCACCCCTCATGGGACTTCGAAGGCGAGGGCGCCGAGTACCTGGCGGCGCATGAGAATCCATTCACGCGCTTGAACATGAAAGGCCGCGTCCGGAGCGAGATTCCTCTCGGGGTCGGCCTCGGCAGCAGCGCCGCGGCCAGGCTCGCGGCTTCCGCCCTCAACAGCCCCTGGGACGTGAAGAGTCACGTCATCGACGCCGGCGCCGACGAGGGACACCTGGACAACGTCGCCGCCTCGGCCGCCGGAGGAATCCGAATCGTCACCGAGCAGTTCGACGAGCGCCTGCCCAACCCGGGTTGGGGGCTGGCTGTTTTCGTCGCCCATGCGCCCGTGCCGACCGAGAAAGCGCGCGCTGTGCTGCCCGACTCGGTGCCATTGGATTCCGCCGTTTACACGGCGGCGCGAACCGCGCTGCTGGTGCGCGCGATCACCGCCAAGCGGCCGACTCTGCTCGACCAGGCTCTTCGCGACCGCATCCATCAGCCCCATCGCCTTCACCTCTATCCGTGGACGCAGGACGTCATGGACGCCGCGGAGAAGGCCGGCGCGTACGGCGCCGCCATCTGCGGCGCGGGCCCCAGCGTCTTCGCGTTCTGCGCCAGCTCTCAAGCCCTTCGCGTCGCCAGAGCAATGGCCGCCGCGTCGCCGCACCACGGGCGGCCCATGGTCACCCGCGTCACTGACAAGGGGATGTTCAGGACTCTGTGATCGTCCAGAAATACGGCGGGACCTCGGTAGGGACCGCCGCTCGAATCCGGCGTGTCAGCCGGCGCATCGCGGATACGGTCAGAAGAGGCGAAAAGGTGGTCGCCGTGGTCTCGGCAATGGGACACACCACCGATCGCCTGATCGCGCTCGCTCAGAGCGTGAACCCGGAACCGCCCGCACGCGAGCTCGACATGCTCGTCGCCAACGGGGAGACGATCACTGCGCCGCTGGTCGCGATGTGCCTGGAAGGAATGGGCGTGCCGGCCGTCTCACTCTCGGGCTTGCAGGCCGGCGTTCGGACCAGCGCGCACCATTCGCGCGCCCGCATCCATGCCATCAAGCCCGACCGCATTCTCGAAGCGCTGCGCCAGGGCAAGGTGGCGGTGGTCGCGGGTTTCCAGGGAGTCACCGATGACATGGAGGTGACGACACTTGGTCGCGGCGGTTCTGACACCACCGCGGTCGCTCTCGCGGCCGCGCTCAATGCCGACTGTTGCGAGATCTATACCGACGTCGACGGCATCTTCACAGCCGACCCGAGGGTCGTGAAGTCGGCACGAAAGTTGACACACATCGGCTACGACGAGATGCTCGAGCTGGCCGCCGTCGGCGCGCGAGTCATGCATCCGCGCGCGGTCGAGATCGGCGAGCTGTACGGCGTGCCGATCCACGTCCGCTCGAGCTTCCACGGAGGCGTGGGTACGATGATCGTCGCCAAAGTGCCCATGGAAGACAGACAGCGCGTGCGCGGCATTGCGCAGGAATCAAATGTCGCGAAGATCACAGTCGTCGGCGTTGCCGACCGGCCCGGGGTCGCGGCCACGATCTTCGAGCCTCTTGGCAAGGCCGGGATCTCGGTCGACGTCATCGTCCAGAACATCGGCCGCTCCGGCCGCACAGACCTCACGTTCTCGGTCGCGGAATCTGATTTGAAGGCGGCCGAGAAGCTGGTCAAGACGGCCGCGAAGAAGGTCGGCGCGACCAGGGTTTCGTCCGCGGGCGGCATCGCAAAGCTTTCGATCGTGGGCACAGGCATGCTCGGCACGCCTGGCATCGCGGGCCGAATGTTTCGCGCGCTGGCCGATGCCGGCATCAACATCGAGATGATCAGCACGTCCGAGATCCGCATTACGTGCCTCGTCGCGCGCGACCAGGTCGAGAAGGGAGTCCGGACTCTTCACAAGACGTTCGAGCTGGACCGCGCCTAGCTAAATGCCGGTCAATGTCGCGATAGTCGGCCCGGCCGGGTCGGGCAAGACCACGCTGTTCAAAGCCCTGATCGCAGGTCGCGGCGCGGAAGGCGTCGGCATGGTCGATGTGCCCGACGAGCGGCTCCAGCGGCTGGCTGACGCGGTCAAGCCGCTGAAGGTCACGCCGGCCCAGGTGCGAGTCGAGGACACGCCGCCGGGAAGCCGCGCGCAGCGCGTCGCGTTTGCGCGGCAGTCCGATGTGCTGGTGAAGGTTGCGCGCTGCTTCGGCCCGGACCCGCAGCCGGTCGCCGAGCTCGAAGAGTTTGCGCTGGACCTCGTCCTCGCCGACCTCGCGTCGGTGGAGCGCCGGCTGGACGTGGTCGCCAAAGAGGTGCGCGCCGGAAAGAAGGACGCCGCCGCCGAAAACGAGGTGCTGCAGCTTGCGAAGGCGCACCTCGACGCGGGCCAGCCGCTGCGCACCCTTCAGCTCGAGCGCGAGCAGGGCGAGCTCCTGAAGAACGTGTTTCCGGTGACGCTCAAACCAACCGTCTACGTCGCCAACTCCGCTGACGAGCTGCTGCCGAGCGGTGGGCCGACAGCGGCGAAGGTGGGTGAGCTTGCGGCGGGCGAGCATGCGCCTTCAATCGTGCTGTCGGCGCGCCTGGAGGCCGAGCTGGGCGAGCTCGAGGCGGGCGAGCAGGCGGAGATGCGCGCGGGCTATGGCATCGACGAGTCGAGTCTGGGCCGCATCGCGCGGGCGGTATGGGAAGCGGGCGGCCTCATCACTTACTTCACCGCCGGTGAACCTGAGGTGCGCGCCTGGCCGTGTGAGCGCGATGCGCCGGCGCCGGTCGCCGCCGGCAAGATCCACACCGATTTCGAGAAGCATTTCATCCGCGCCGAAGTCACCTCGGTCGACGAGCTCGTGGCCGCGGGTTCGATGGAGGCGCTTCGCGCGGCGGGAAAGCTGCGCATCGAGGGGCGTGACTACAGGGTCAAGGACGGTGACGTCGTGTTCTTCCGCATCGGACGCTGACGCTGGTGGCGCCTAGAAGAGGGAGTGGCCCCCGAAGAACGAAACCCACATCAGGTTCCCGAGGAAGATCAAAACACCGAGAACCAGCAGCAGCAGCACGTATCGCATGACTCGCCTAACGACTCGGGCAGGTACCTACTTGCGCTGACGGGGGGCTCGTCAGGGGCTCGATCCTGCGCCATCATTGATCTCATGTCGATCCGATTCAGCCCGGCACATGTCTGGGTGAAGGTCGATGGGCGCGACGCCGTGCTCGGCCTCAGCGACTACCTCCAGGATCAGATGGGGGAGATCACCGCGCTCGAGCTGCCCGACCTCGGGGACGTGCTGCACGCCAGGCGGCGCATGGGCCACGTCGAATCCGAGGAAGCGTCCTCGCCCATCGAGGCTCCGATCACCGGGGAGGTCGTCGAGGTCAATACGGAGGCGCTCGAGAACCCCGACATCGTCAATAGCGAGCCATACGGGTCGGGCTGGCTGCTTCGAGTCCGCATCGATGACCCCAACGAGCTCGAGGACCTGATCAGCGAAGAGGAGTACGCCGAGCTGACGACCGAGGTCTGAAAATCTCGGAAATGCCAGTAAATGCTTGACAGTGCCCATATTCAGCGGTATAACTGCGCCCGGGACACAACATGTCGTAGCCCACGTCTCATTCGGTTGAGTCCCACGGCCCAACAGCAGGCAGGCGGTAACCCTCAAAGGTCGCATCCCACGCTCCTGAAACGGCTCCCCCAACCGCCTGCCTGGCTTCCCCACCTCGTAGGGAAGTCGTCTCCGCTCGCCGCGCGAGCGCAGACGGATGGGGAGACTCATCTTCCGGAACTCCTTAGACTCGACCTCCCATGAGCAAGAAGGGCCGCAAGAAGGGACGCAGCGCCAGGTACCGCCAGCCGGTTCGCGTCGGCGGCACCCCAACACAGGTCGCGGCGGGGACGCCGCTGCCGACCCGCTCCGTCTCACAAGCTCGGGTCGGAGGCGACCAGGCCACTGTTCGCGCTGTCGAGCTTTCCCTCGGAGCCCGAAACACGATCGTCAGAGGCTCGCGCGGGCGAATGGTCGTGCAGTCCGGCGACCCCTCGATCCCACTCGACCGCGTGCCGTACTTCACCAAGGACCTCGTCCGGCTGGCTGTTGTGGGCGCGACCATGGTGGTGCTCCTGGCGATCGGTTCTTTCGTCGTCCCGCAGCTGGTCAAGTAGCTCATTCGCCGGGGCGAAATTGCGCCGCCTGGACCGCCTGGCGCCCTTGTTCCACCCCGGAACGCTGCCGAGGCGTCGCGGAGTAGTCGGCCTGGTTCTGATCATCGTCCTCTTTGTGGGTGCCGCGGCGCTCGGTCTGGCCGTCGCGAGCCAGCACCACGGAGTCGGACCGACCGCACAGACATTCGCGATCACGGTGAATCGAGCGCAAATGTCGCCCTCTGCTCTGAAAGTTCGCGCTGGTGACCAGGTCGTCCTTTCGATCACCGGCGATCGCAACGAGACGATCGTGCTGCAGGGATATCAGCAGCGAATCACGCTGATCCCCGGGGTCGCCGTCGTCGCGAGCTTCGTCGCCGCGAAGGCGGGGTCCTTCGACTTCGTGCTCGAAAGCTCGGGCAAGAAGGTCGGGGAGCTGGAAGTAACCGCCTGATTTGGCGCGTCGCAATTCGTAGACATGCCCGTGCACCGTCGCTACCCTTTCACGCGATGACCCAGCCCGCGGTACACGTTCCGGCCTCGCTGCGGGCAGAGGTCAAGTCCCTGGTCGTGCATCGTCTGAGGCGGACGCATAGGGATCCTGGCGCGGACCACAAGCATCCGGCCAACCAGGCTCATTACGACGAGGCGACTCTTGGCGAGCGCCTGGCGGACCAGTTGGCGGCCGCCTTAGGCTCGTGGCCTTTCATCATCGCCCAGAGCTCGCTGATGATCCTCTGGGTCTACTTCAACGTCTGGGGCATTTTCATCGCTCACTGGGACCCTTACCCGTTCATCCTGCTGAACCTGGTCCTTTCGTTCCAGGCCACTTACGCCGGACCGATCGTCCTGCTCGCCGGCAACAGGCAGTCGCAAAAGGACCGCATCACTCTCGAGCATGCGGCGGACGAATCGGACAAGGGCGAGGAGCACATCACGCGGATCCTGACCGAGATCCGGAAGAACACAGAGCTCACGCTGCAGATCCTGCGCGAGCTCGAGGCGGAGCCGGCGTGATGGCCACGCAAACCTCTGTCCCGACGGCCAGGGAAAGGATGGCACGCCAGCACAAGCATCCCGTGAACCAGCTCTTTCACGACGAAGCCACGCTCGGCGAGCGGGTCGCCGACAAGGCGGCGTCCGGGATCGGCTCATGGTGGTTCCTTGGCATCCAGAGCATCTTCATCGCCATCTGGATCGTCCTCAACACGATCGAGTTCTCCACCCACAAATGGGACATATATCCCTTCATCCTGCTGAACCTGGCGTTTACGATCCAGGCCGCCTTCACGGGTCCGGTGCTGCTGCTTTCCGGCAACCGCCAGGCGCAGAAGGACCGCCTCCGCCTCGAGCACACCGCCGAGGTGGCGGAAGCGGCCGAGAAGGCGACCCTGGAGATCCTCGAGGAGATCGAGCGCAACACCGAGGCCACCCTGCAGGTGCTGGACCAACTCAAGATGAGGCGGGCGGCGAGAGGAACCTAAGGGGCCCCGGTACACTCAGCCCGTGCGAGTCGTCCTCTTCACGGGCAAGGGTGGCGTAGGCAAGACCTCGGTGGCAGCCGCGACGGCCGTGGAGTGCGCGCGTCTCGGTTACCGCACGGTCGTCATGAGCACCGACCCCGCGCACTCGCTCGGCGACTCGTTCGACGTCGAGCTCGGCCCTGACCTGACTCCGATCGCGGCCAATCTCTGGGCGCACGAAGTCTCGTCGCTCCACGAGATGCAGCGTCACTGGGAAAAGTTGCACGAGTACGCGGTCGAGGTGTTCGCCACGCAGGGGCTCGATGAGGTCATCGCCGACGAGGTCGCCAATCCCCCCGGCATGGATGAGATCGCATCGCTCATGTGGATCAAGCACTACGCACAGCGCGCCGAGCACGACGTTCTCATCGTCGACTGCGCGCCGACAGGTGAGACTCTGCAGCTGCTGACCTTCCCCGACGCCGCGCAATGGTGGCTGGACAAGATCTATCCGTGGGAGCGCCGCGCCATGCGTGTGGCCCGCCCGGTCCTGCAGCCGATGATGGGAATTCCGCTGCCTTCGGACGAGGTCTACGCGTCGCTCAAGGACCTGCTGCTCGACCTCGGCGGGATGCGCAAGGTGCTAACCGATCCGGCGATCACTACGGTTCGTATCGTCCTCAACCTCGAGAAGATGGTCGTCAAAGAGGCCAAGCGGGCGTTCAGCTACCTGAGCCTGTTCGGCTATGCGACCGACGCGGTGATCGTCAACCGCATCCTTCCTGACGAGCTCCACGATGAGCTCTTCAAGAAGTGGCAGCGAATTCACAAGCGTTACGAGGTCGAGGTCGAGCAATCGTTTGCGGGCATCCCGATCCTCAATGTGCCGCTGTTCGACCGTGAGGTTGTCGGCGTCAAGATGCTGGAGCGCATGGCCAAGGCGACCTACGGAGCGCAGGATCCGGCCCAGCATTTCACCAACTCGAGTCCGCAACGCATCGACAAGGACGGGACGGATTACGTGCTCAGCATCAAGGTGCCCTTCGTCGACCGGTCAGCGGTGGACCTCAGCCGGCACAACGGCGAGCTGTACGTGACGGTAGGGAACTACAGGCGCGAGATCTCTCTGCCCAACGTGCTGTCGAAGCGCGACACCGCCGGCGCCACCATCCAGGACGGCGAGCTGCGTGTCCGATTCACGCGCCCGCCGGCCCCGACCAAGAAATGAGCCGCGACGGCGAGCGGCTCATCGAGCTCGTCAACGAGCTGGGCACGCGGGTCAGCAACCTCCTAACCGACATGGTCCCGCCCGCCGCGCAGGTGCACCTGCTCAACGCGCAGCGCGAGCTGATTACAGCCCTGATGCTCATCTATGAGCATCGGGTGACGACGCCGCCACCAGGCGCCCGCCGTCGCGTGACGGCCGGAGCGTCGCGCCGCGCATCGCCGCGCCGGCGGCCGTCGGCCCGCGCGGGCAAAATCCCGATCGAGTGAATCAATTCGTCGCCTTTCTTCTGTCGGCGGTGCTGCTGGTGCCTGCCCTGCTGGTCGCCATCCCGGTCCACGAGATGGGGCACGCCGCGGCGGCCTATCTCCAGGGCGATCGATCGGTCCGCTACTTCGGCTACTTCACGCTCAACCCACGCCGCTTCCTCGACCCGATAGGGGTCATCGCCGTGTTCGTGGCATTGGTGGGATGGGGACGGAGGGTGCCCGTGCAGCCGAACCGCATCAGCACCGTTCGCCAGCGCCTCGTTCACGCGCTCGGGGGGCCGGCGGCAAACCTCCTGGTGGCGCTCCTGCTTGGGTTGGTGCTCCGTGCGCTCATTGCTGCAGGCATCAGGCCAACGCTGACTCTGTCATCGGGCCTGCTTGCCTATCTCGTCTACGCGGTGTGGTTCCTGAATCTCTCGCTGTTCGCCTTTCACCTGCTCCCGATCCCCGGCCTGGATGGCTGGGACGTGCTCGAAATCATCTTTCGCCGGCGCGCCCCGCGTTTCTTCTTCAACGCATCCGTACGGCGGCGTGAGATTTGGGCGGGCGCGGTCATCGTCATCTTCGTCGGCTCGCTCATCGGCTTTCCGGTGCTCAGCTACGTGATGACACCGTTCTACGAGCCCGCGAGCCTAATCTCTTTAGGCCGATGCACCGGTTACGGAGTTCCCGGATTCAACGCGCTGTATCCCTGCCTGCTGTAGGCAAGCTGATCAACCAGCCGCCGTACGCGGAGCTGGTTGAGGAGTTTGGGCGCGTCCAGGTCGTGGAGGCGATACGCGAGCAGGTGGCCGCCGAGCGCAAGGACGAGGTGCTCGATGACCGGGAGCGCGGCCGGCGCGTGTCCGCGCGGCTCCGGTCGATCGCCGCGCCTCGACTCCAGAAGGTCATCAACGCGAGCGGCGTGATCCTGCACACGAACCTGGGCCGAGCGCCGCTGGCGCGATCAGCGGTCGAAGCTCTCGCTGTGGCCGGCAGCTACAGCAACCTCGAGCTCGACCTCGAGACCGGCCGCCGCGGGGAGCGCGCGGATCTGCTGTCCCCTCTTCTCAAGCGGCTGTTCAATTGCCAGGCCGCGCTGGTCGTGAACAACAACGCTGCCGCGGTCCTGCTCGCGCTCACGGCGTTGTGCAAAGGACGCGAGGTCGTCGTCTCGCGCGGCCAGCTGGTCGAGATCGGCGGTTCGTTCCGAATGCCCGATGTCATGCGGCTGTCAGGCGCGCGCATGGTCGAGGTCGGGACCACCAACCGCACTCGGGCGGCGGATTATGAAGATGCCATCACGGAACGCACCGCGGCGATCTTGCGCGTGCATACCTCGAACTACCGCGTGTCCGGTTTCACGGAATCGGCTTCGCTGGAGGAAATGGAAGCGGTCGCACGCCGCCATGACGTGCTGCTGCTCGATGACCTCGGCAGCGGCGCGTCCGAGCCGACGGCGGACGAGCCGACCGTAGCCGAATCGCTCGGGCTCTCGGACGTGGTCACGTTCTCCGGCGACAAGCTGCTTGGCGGTCCGCAGGCCGGCGTCATCCTCGCGCGAAGCGCGAAGGGTGCGGAAGCCGTGCGCAAGCTGTCGCGGCACCCCCTGGCGCGTGCCGTGCGGATCGACAAGCTGACTCTGGCGGCGCTGGAGGCCACCCTGCGGCTGCGCCTGGCCGGACGCCTCGAAGACATCCCCGTGGAGCGAATGCTGCGCGTGCAGATCGAGGAGATCCGAAGGCGCGCGGGGCTGTGGTCGGTCAAGCTCGAGGAGCGGGGCGTGATGAACAGCCTCGTCCCCGGGGATTCCGCCGTGGGCGGCGGCTCGCTTCCAGGGCACGCCCTGCCGACCATGCTCATAGCGCTCTCGGGCCCGGCGTCGCGGCTGGCGACCGCGCTGCGACGCGGCGACCCACCGGTGCTGGCCCGAATCGAAAAGGATGCTTGCTGCCTCGATCCCCGCACGGTCCTGCGGGGCGAGGACGAGCAGCTCATCGATGCCGTGGAGGCGGCGGTCAAGGCCATTCTGAAGTGATCCTCGGCACCGCGGGCCACATCGACCACGGCAAGTCCACGCTCGTAACGGCGCTGACCGGCATCGACCCCGACCGCCTTGCCGAAGAAAAGCGGCGCGGCATGACCATCGACCTCGGTTTTGCCTACATGCGCCTGCCCAGCGGCAGGCTGATCGGCATCGTCGACGTCCCCGGGCACGCACGCTTCATCCGCAACATGCTCGCCGGCGCCCACGGGATCGATGCCGTGCTCCTGGTCGTGGCCGCGGACGAAGGCGTGATGCCGCAGACCAGGGAGCACCTCGAGATCGTCGATCTCCTGGAGGTCCGGCACGGAGTGGTCGCGCTCACAAAGGTCGACCTCGTCGACGATGCGTGGCGTGAGCTGGTCGAGGCCGAGGTGGCCGAGGTGTTGAAAGGAACCACGCTCGAGTCCGCGGAGGTCGTGGGTGTGTCGGCCGTCACCGGGAGCGGGATGGAACAGCTGATCGCCGCGCTCGACCGTGCGTTCGAGAAGGCCGAGCCGCGGCCCGACATCGGACGCCCTCGGCTCCCGATCGATCGGGTCTTCACGATGAGCGGCTTTGGCACCGTCGTCACCGGCACGCTCGTCGACGGCGAGATCGCGGTCGGCGACGAGCTGCACGTGCTGCCAGGCGGCGCCGGCGCTCGCGTGCGGGGCCTTCAGCAGCACAATGCGAAGGTCGAGGCGGCGACACCCGGCAACCGCGTCGCGGCGAACCTGATCGGTGTCGAGAAGAACCAGGTCGAGCGGGGCGACGTCCTCGCCAAACCGGGGGCGCTGCAGGCAACGCGACGAATGGACGCCCGGGCGCGTGTGATCGCATCCGCGCCGCGCGGCCTTCGGCACGGCTCCGACCTGCTGCTCCACACGGGCACAGTCGAGGTCGGCTGCCGGGTGATCGTGCTGGAGGGCGACGCGATCGAACCGGGCGCGCAGGGGTGGATCCAGCTCTACCTGGAACGCCCGATCGCGGTCGCGAACGACGACCGATTCATCCTTCGCGTCCCGAGCCCGTCCGCGACGATCGCGGGTGGGCAGATCCAGGACGTCGCGCCGCGCAGGCATCCACGCCACGATGCCGCGGCTCTCGAGTCGCTCGAACGTCGGGCTGCGGGCGACGTTCTGCAGGAAGAGCTCCGCAAGTACCCGCGAGGCGTCGCCGTGTCCGCACTTCTGAAGGCGACGACCGCGGCGGACGCGGACGTGTCGCGCCTCGACGCGCGACGTGTCGGCGATTGGCTGTTCGCCAGAGAAGCATGGTCCGCCATCGGCGATCGCGTTGGCCGAGAGCTCGCTGCGTATCACGGTGCGCACCCGCTCCGCCGTGGCATGCCGCGCGAGGAGCTGAGAAGCAGGCTCGGGATTCAGCCCGGCGTCTTTCCGGCCGTGCTGAAGGCTCTCGCCGGCGAACAGCGGCTGGTGGAGAGAAACGGCGAGGTTGCCGCGCCCGACCACGAGGTTGCCGCCGCCGAGTCGGGAGGCCCGGCCGCGCGCCTCCTCGAGCTGCTGGCGGCCCAGCCGTTTGCTCCACCGTCGCTGGCGGAGGCGGTGCGCACCGCCGGCGCCACCTCCGAGATGGTTCGCGCGCTCGTGCAGAGTGGCGACCTCGTGCGCTTGAGTGACGATGTCGCATTCACGCGCGGCGCGTACGAGAAAGCGCTCGAAATGGTGAAGGAGCTGATCGCGAGCGAAGGGTCGGTGAGCGTCGCGCAGCTGCGCGATCGCCTCGGGGCGAGCAGGCGCCCGATGCTCGCTCTGCTCGAACATCTCGACTCCGCCAAGGTCACCCGTCGTGTGGGTGACGCGCGCGTCCTGCGCTAGGCTTCGGGCCGATGCATATCGCCGAGATGCTCAATCGAGGGAGGCCGACGGTCTCTTTCGAGTTCATGGCGCCTCGAGACGAGAACGAGGTCGAGGTGCTCGAAAAGACTGTTGCGGCGCTGGCCGGCCACGCGCCGGATTGGGTGTCCGTGACGTACCGGCTCCGAACCGGCGAGCAGACCCTGCAGCTTGTGACGAGGATCAAGCGGCAGTACCACATCGAGGCGATGGCCCACCTCACGTGTGCCAACTCCCGCGCCGAGACTCGGCGAATTCTCAACTGGATGGAACGTGAAGGTGTCGCCAACGTGCTCGCGCTGCGCGGCGATCCGCCCGGACCGGGCGAGCCTTTCCAACCCACCGACCCGGAGCTCGTTCATGGCAGCGACCTCGTGGCGTTCGTGCGCGGCAACGGCTACCGGCTCGGCATCGGGGCCGCATGCAGCGCGGAAAAGCACCCCGAGAGCCCGGACCTCGAGCACGAGTTCCGCTATATGCGACTCAAGGTGGAGTCCGGCGCCGATTTCCTCATCACGCAGCTGTTCTTCGACAACCGCTTCTATTTCGACCTCGTTGCGCGCGCTCGGGCCGCGGGCATCAAGGTGCCGATTGTCCCCGGGCTGATGCCCATCCCCAGCCGCCGATCGCTTGCTTTCGTGACCCAGATGTCGGGTGCGACCGTTCCCGATGAGCTGCAGCGGGTCATCGACGAGCAGCCGGGCGACGATGGCATTCGGAAGGTGGGCGTCGACCACTGCATCAAGCAGTGCGCGGGGCTCCTCGAAGCCGGCGTGCCGGGCCTCCACTTCTACACGTTCAACCGGGCTCGCGCCCCGATCGAGATCCTCGGCGCCCTGCGCGGCCAGCAGCTGCTCGCGTCCTGAACCGCGCGAGCCGATAACCTTTTCGAGCCATGCTGGCGGGAATCGACCTCGGCGGAACTCAGGTGCGCGTGGCCGTGGCGCGCTCCGACGGGAATCTGATCACCAGTGTCAAGACCAAGACCCCCTTGCTCAAGACGCCGCAAGCTCTCGTGGACTGGGCTGCGGCGGAGATCGAGCGCCTTCGTGGCAGCCAGAAGGTCACCAGCATCGCCATCGGGGCTCCGGGTCCCATCGACAGTGAGCGCGGAGTCCTCGTCAACCCGCCCAACCTGCCGTGGAAGAACGTGCCCCTGACGAAGATGCTCAATCGCGCCACGGGCGCCAAGGTGCACCTCGCGAACGACGCTGACATGGCCGGGCTGGGCGAGTTCCACCGCGGCGCCGGGCGCGGGACTCGCAACATGGTCTACATCACGTGGTCGACCGGCGTGGGCGGCGGGCTGATCATCGATGGCCGCCTCCATCGCGGCGGGCACGGCACCGCGGGCGAGATCGGGCACATGATCATCGATCCCAACGGCCCTCTCGACAGTTGTGGTCAGCGTGGCTGCCTCGAGGCGTTCATCGGGGGCGCCAACCTTGCGAAGGAGACCGGGCACCCGGCCTCCGAGCTGTTTGCGGCCGCCGCGCGTGGCGACCATCACGCACGGATGGTGGTCGAGCGGTCTGCCCGCTATATGGGGATCGCTTTGATCAGCCTCACGAACATCATCGACCCGGAGATGTTCGTCATGGGCGGCGGCGTCACGCGCTCCTGGAAGCTGGTCGCGCCCACAATGCTGGAGACGCTTCGGTCCTCGCCGTTCATCAAGCCCGCCCGCCGGCCCAAGGTCCGCCGCGCCCGATTGGGCGACCGCGCCGGCCAGGTCGGGGCCGTGGAATGGGCCCGGCTCAACCAGTAACTGATCAGGAGATTCGCCGGCTCCTGAAGCAGGCCGCGTCCGAGCTGAGGGCACACGCGTGGATCGTCGGCGGCTATGTGCGCGACAGCCTGCTGGGCCGCGCGCATCCGGACCTGGACGTCGTCGTCGAGGGCGGGTTGGGGTTTGAGCTGGCGCGCTCGTTCGCCCGCCTCGCCGGAGCGGGCGAGCCGGTGATCTTCGAGCGTTTCGGCACGGCGCAGGTCACCCTGCCGGGGCACCTGGTCGAGTTCGTGTCGGCTCGTCGCGAGTCCTACACTCCCGATTCCCGCAAACCGTTGGTTCAGGACGCCACGCTGGACGAGGACCTCCGCCGTCGCGATTTCACCGTCAACACGCTGCTGATGGACTTCGATGGCAAGGTCGAGGACCCGCTCGGAAGTGGCCTGGCCGACCTCGAGGCGCGAGTGCTGCGGACGCCGGCCGATCCGATGCAGACGTTCAATGACGATCCACTGCGCATGCTGCGAGCGGTCCGTTTTGCCGCGCAGCTGGGCTTTGAGCTCGCTCCCGACCTGCTGCCGGCCATGCGCAAGATGCGCGACCGGGTCGGACCGCCCGCGCTCTCGGTCGAACGCGTCACCGACGAGCTTCGGAAGATGCTGATCTCAGAACGGCCGAAGGTGGCGCTCGAGCTCCTCGATGAGGCTGGATTGCTCGACGTCATCCTGCCAGAGGTGGCGGCCTGCAAGGGCGTCCAGCAGGGCGGCTACCACACGCACGACGTCTTCGGTCACACGCTCCTGGCGGTGGCCGCCACGCCCGCGGACCTCACCGTACGGCTGGGCGCGCTCTTCCACGACGTCGGCAAGCCTGCTACAGCCGCAGGCGACGGAACGTTCATGGGACACGAGGTCGTGGGCGCGGAGATGGCGGCGCGGGCGCTCGAGCGGCTGCGTTTTCCGCAGAAGGAGATCGAAGCCGTCGAGAAGCTCGTGCGGCTGCATCTCCGGCCGGTGTTCTACAGCTCGGAGTGGACCGACGGAGCGGTGCGGCGCCTCGCACGCGACGCGGGTGCGCTGCTCGAGCCGCTCGTGGCCCTCGCGCGAGCCGACATCCATGCGTCCGCTTACCCGCACCCGCAGAAGCTCGACGAGCTGCAGGCGCGACTCGCCGCGGTCCTGATCGAACGGCCGTCTCGAATGGCGGCTCCAGTCGACGGCGAGGACATCATGAGCGTGCGCAAGATCGGAGCGGGACCCGAGGTCGGCCGGATCAAACAGCGGCTGACCGAGTTGGTGATGGACGGTGCGATCGAACCGACCCGTGAGGCCGTGCTCGGATACCTCGAATCGCACCCCGATCTTTGAGTGAACGCTCAACGCACTTCTTAACTGGCACCAGCTATGCTGCGAGAGGAGTTGGGGCTGCGGGGAGGCTGGGGCATTTGGGAGGCGCAATGACTGAGACGAGTGTGGAGACGGTGGGAGCCCCGGCTGTAAACGGGGGGCGTGAGGCGGCCGGTTCCGCGGAGGCCAAGCCGACAGTTCTGGCGCGCGACGACACGTTCAACGGCCGCCTGCAGATCAGAGGCAGCGGCCAGGTTCTGGGCACCTTTACAGGCCAGGTCGAGTGTGATGGGGACCTCTTCATCGGACCGGAAGCCCACGTCGAGGCCGACATCAAGAGCGCGCGGGTGACGATCGCGGGTCTTGTGCGCGGGAACATCGTCGCCGTGAGCAGGCTGAAGATCACGAACACGGGACGGCTGGAGGGAGATGCGCGGGTGGGAGCGCTGGTCGTGCTTGAAGGCGGCGTTCACCACGGCGTGATCAGGGTGCACCCGGAAGGGGTGCCGGAGGCCAAGGACACGTCGGTCATCGAATCGAACGTACGCCCGGCGCCCATGGTGACTCTCAAGACGCTCCCGAACTCGGTCAGCCGAGTGAGGAAGTTCTGGGGTGAGTTCTTCTAGGCCGGAACCTGGAAAGGCACGCGCGGGCGGCCGCGGCTCGAAGGCCCGGCCTGCTCAGGAGCGCGCGAAACGCGCCGCGAAGAAGCCCGAACCCGCTCAAAGGACCCCACCGGTCCCGCCACGGCCGAAGCCTTCGCTTCGACTTCCCGGTCCGGGTTCCTCGAGGTTGACGATCAAACCGGCGCCACCGGGCTCCCCGCGGGCGCAGCTCGTGCTCTCGACGAAGCCCCGGCCTTCCGGTCAGCGCCCGCTCAGCGAGGTCGAGCTCGACGAGGACGAGGTGCTGATCGACGCGTTCAGCGCGACCCTCGACGGCGAGAGCGTCCGGGTCACCGCCGTGCTGGAGCGCACGTGCGTTTACGTGGATCGAGATGGTGACCGCCGGCTGGCCCGGAAGATGGATCTTCTCGTCGAGGCGGATAAGCTGCCGATCAGGCGTCGGGGCATCGGCTAAGCTACCGGCCGCGATGCCGCTTGAGTTGGAAAAACAGTGATCGAGCCGCGCACCAACCGCAACCTGGCGCTCGAGCTCTTGCGGGTCACCGAGGCCGGTGCTCTGGCCGCCGCTCCCCTCCAGGGACGTGGCAACAAGGTCGCCGCCGACCGGCGCGCCGTGGAGGCAATCCGCAGCGCGATGGCGGCGGTCGACATGAAAGGGACGGTCGTGATCGGCGAGGGGGAGAAGGACGAAGCGCCGATGCTCTATTTCGGGGAGCAGATCGGCAACGGCCTCGAACCCGAGGTGGACATCGCCGTCGACCCCATCGAGGGCACGAGTCTCACCGCGTCGGGCTTGCCCGGCGCGATCTCGGTTGTAGCCCTGGCGGAGCGCGGATCGATGTTCACGACCCACGTCCATTACATGCAGAAGCTGGTCGTCGGCCGCCGCGCCAGAGGCGTCATCGACCTCGAGATGCCGGTGGAGTGGAACCTGAGGCGCATCGCGAAAGCGGAGGGCCTGCCGGTGCAGGAGCTGACGGTCGTCGTCCTGGAACGGGAGCGAAATCAGCAGGTGGTGGCGCAGATTCGCGACGTCGGGGCGCGCATCAAGCTGATCACCGCCGGAGACGTCGCCGGCGCGCTCGAGGCCGCGCTGGAAACCAGGTCCGGAGTGCACTGCATGATGGGTTCCGGCGGGGCCACCGAAGGAGTGCTGGCCGCGTGCGCCATCAAAACCATCGGCGGCGACATGCAGGCCAAGCTGTGGTTCCGCGACGAGAACGAGAAGGCTCTCGCCAAGAAAGAAGGGCATCAGCCGAACAAGGTTCTACACCTCGATGATCTGTGCTCAGGAACGGACATCTTCTTCGCCGCCACGGGCATCACGTCGGGCGAGCTGCTCAAAGGCGTCCGGTACGAAGATGTCTACGCGTACACACAATCGATGGTTTTGCGGTCCGCATCCGGCACCATGCGCATCGTGGATGCGTATCACCCGATCGACAAGCTGAGAGCCAAGGGCCTGCTTCCCGAGCAGGTCGCCGCCTCCTGAGCGCCGGCGAGGCGGGGCAGTTCCTCGCCGCGGCTGTCAAAGCCTTCGGCAAGGCGCAGTGGGAATGGATCGCGACCGCGCGCGTGCTCTCGCGCCAGCGCCCATCGACCGCCGAGGTGGAAGACCTGCTGGACAAGCAGCTGTCGAATGCCGACCAGGCCATGGTGAACGCGTTCACCACCGGGTTCAGGGTCGCGCAGACCAGGCTTGCGATCACGAAGGTGGTGCCAGAGTCCGTTGCCGCGGTGGCGCTCGAGTCGGCGCAGGTGGTGGCGCTGGCGATCCTGGTGCGCGAGCAGCTCGATCCCGCGACCTTTGACGCGCTCTACCGGCCGTTTGCCACCGTCCTGCCAGGCCCGAGCTACCAGCCGCCGGCTCCTGTCGACCGCCAGATCGCAGCTTTCCTCGCCCGCCTGCCGAATCTCTCCGGCCCGACCGAGGCCGAGGCCGCGGCTGTCGCCAGGGTGCTCAGCGAGCCGCCGAAGCCCGCGGCGCCGTCCGCGGCGGGCGCGCCACCGCTGGCCCCGACGACGCCGGCGGCCCTAGACCCCGCGGCGCACTACCAGGCGGCGTGGAAGGCGGTGATCGATGCAGCCCACAGGTCGGGACGGACGATGGCTTTCCGCGCCGCCCAGGATGGGGCCGAGATGGCGGCGCCGCACGACGGCTCCGGAATCGTGGGCTATGCCGGAGTGGCGGCCGGCGGCATCTTCATGCGTGACGTGCTGCCGGTCGAACAGGTCTTGCTTCTATACGAACCATTCGCCGCAGCCTTCCCGTACGAGAGCCTGCAGTAGAAGGTATGAGCGGACACCTCCGGTTTCCGCTCATAGCGCCGCTTCGCGGCGCTGCTCACTTTCCCGCGGTTCGGATCCTCGAAATGTTTCTCCTCGCGACGTAAGCGTCGAGGGGAGGCTGGGGACGGCCGGAATAAATCCGGCCTACTGGCCACGCCACGCGAGTGTGGTTAGGCGGTTCGGATCCCGGCGGCCTTCTCCAGGCCGAGCTCTTCCACGGAGACCTCCCGCATCTTGAACTTCTGGACCTTCCCGGTGACGGTCATCGGGAACGAATCCACGAACTTCCAGTGGCGCGGGATCTTGTAGCTCGCGATCTTTCCCTTGCACCACGCCTCGAGCTCGTCGCCGGTGACGGCGCCGGCCTCTCGAAGCTTGACCCACGCTATCACCTCTTCGCCGTACTTCTCGGAGGGCACCCCGATCACCTGCACGTCGGCGATGGCGGGGTGGCCGTAGAGGAACTCCTCGACCTCGCGCGGATAGATGTTCTCGCCGCCGCGGATGATCATGTCCTTGATGCGGCCGACGATGTTGACGTAGCCGAGCTCGTCCATCGTGGCGAGGTCGCCCGTGTGCATCCAGCGAGCGGCGTCGATGGCCTGCCGCGTTGCCTCTTCGTTGTTCCAGTAGCCGAGCATCACGATGTAGCCGCGGCTGCAGAGCTCACCCGACGTCCCGCGAGGAACCACCGCCCCGGTAGCCGGGTCGATGATCTTGATCTCCACGTGTGGATGGACCCGGCCGACGGTCGAGACGCGCTTCTCGAGCGGGTCGTCGGTGGCGCACTGCGTGGAGACCGGCGACGTCTCAGTCATGCCGTAGGCGATCGTCATCTCAGGAATGTGCATCACGGTCTGCACCTTCTTCATCACCTCGACCGGGCACGGCGAGCCGGCCATGATGCCCGTGCGCAGCGAGCTGAAGTCGAACTCTTTAAAGCGCGGATGCTCGAGCTCGCCGATGAACATGGTCGGCACGCCGTAGAGAGAAGTGCACCGTTCCGTCTGCACCGTCTCCATCACCGCTTGCGGCTCGTACGCCTCGGCCGGGACGACCATCGTCGCGCCATGCGTGGTGCAGGCGAGGTTGCCGAGCACCATGCCGAAGCAGTGGTAGAAGGGCACGGGGATGCAAACACGATCCTTCTCCGTGTAGCGCAGCGCCTCGCCGATGAAGAGCCCGTTGTTGAGGATGTTGTGATGCGTGAGGGTGGCGCCCTTGGGAAATCCCGTCGTGCCGGAGGTGTACTGGATGTTGATCGGATCGTCGAACTGCAGGGAAGCCTCGACGTCGCGCAGCTCGTCGATGCTCGTTTTGGCCGCGTCGCGTTTGAGCGCTTCCCAACCGTCCTCCAGCACGAGCGCCTCGCGAAGCTCGGGGCACCTGCCCTTGACCTCGGCGAGCATCGCCCGGTAGTCGGCCTGCCGGAAACCCGCGGCGAGGATGAGGAACGAGATGCCGGCCTGGTTGAGCACGTACTCGAGCTCGGACGTTCGATAAGCCGGGTTGATGTTGACGAGGATCGCGCCGATCGCGGCGGTCGCATACTGGGTGATCACCCACTCGTAGCGGTTGGGCGACCAGATGCCGACCCGATCGCCCTTGCGTACGCCCCTGGCCAGCAAGCCGCGGCCGACCACCTCGCATTCCTGAACAAGCTCGGCGTAGGTGGAGCGATGGTTCTGTTGTGCAACCACCAGCGCCTCTCGATCGGCGAATGTTCCCGCGGTGCGACGGAGGTTGCGGAATATGGATTCGCCGAGGAGCGGGGTGTCGCTGGCGCCGTGAACGTAGCTGAGCTCGGCCATATCTCCCCCGGGTCCGACGCTCAATTGTGCGCCTCCTGCCCAGGCATGCCAAGCCCTTGACACCCCCCGCCGAAGGGGGCAAGCTTGAGCCAATTCGTTCGGCGTCGAGTCCACCGCAGATCGCGCAAAGGTTGGCCTCCATAAGTAGGCAACGGCCGTAGAGCGGCGCAGAAACCAGTAGCGTGTCACCCGGTGGAACCCGGCCGAGGCGGTGTCCGCTGCAGGCGCCGCCTCGTTTACGTTTTGAAGGGCGCCCTGCGCGCGCCCGGCGTGATCTAAGTCCTACACTCCCCGCGAGTGGCGTGGCTACTGGCGTTGGCCAACCGGCGTTTCAGTGGCCTGCTTCTGATCTGGGGCGGAGTCCCGATCGCCCTCCTCTACCTCTGGCAGGCTCTGGTCCAGCCCCTTTGGTTCGGATCTGAGCTCGGCGACTTCCAGGGAAGCTACATGCGGGCCGCGGCCCGGCTCGCTGCTGGGCGTGACCCGTTCGACCTGTGCCAGACGATGGGCTGCCTGGAGCCGACCGGCCCGCAGTACGTCACGCCTCTGCCCCTGGCCTGGCTCCTGCAGCCGGTGGTCGGCGTTGACAGCCGCACCGTAACCATCGCGGCGGTCCTGGTTCTCAATCTCTCCCTGGTCGTATTTCTCTTCTTTGCGCTGCGCGCGCTGCGAGTGCGAGATTGGCAGATGGCCGCCCTGCTCGTGCTGATCGCGCTGGCGTTCGAGCCGACGACGGCCAATATCGTCGAGGGCCAGATCAATCTCGTCCTGCTCGCTCTGTCTGGCGTCTGGCTGCTGGCCTGGATCGACGACCGCTGGTGGGGAGGCGTCGCCCTCGGGTTCGCTGTGGCCTTGAAGCTGATCCAGGCGCCGGTCGGCTTGCTGGTGCTTTGGGCGCGGCGCTGGTCGATGGTGGCGGCGGCTGTGGTCGCGGGCGTCGGGTTGTGGCTGTTGGCGGCCCCGCAGTACTTGCTCGAGTACCTGTTCAAGGTGGTGCCCGCGATCGGGCAGGGCACGGGTTTCTTCGAGAACCACTCCCCCGGTGGGACGATCGCGCGGCTACTGGCGCCCGACACCTTCCTCGGCGCCACGCGGGGTGCGCCGCCGGCGGCCAGGATCATCACCGCCCTCATCGCGATCGCGGCGATCGTGGTCACGTTCTGGGTCCTGCGCTCGCCGGCTTTGAGCGCCACCGGTCGAGGCCTGGAAGCGGCCGCGGTGGTCGCGGTCACCCCGCTTGTCGCCAGCTATTCGTGGGGGACGCACCTCGTGCTGCTCCTGCTGCCGATGCTGGTGCTGGTTGTGTGGGCGACACCGCGTCGTGACTGGTTGGTGCTGGGCCTGGTCGCCCTGGCCTGGATGCTGATTGGGCCAGGCCACCACCTGTTCCAGGTGCTCCTCGTTTCGGGTTACTCGAACCTACTGGTCCTGAGACTGATGGCGGAGTTTGGCGTCGTCGGCATCGGGTCGGTCTGGATCGCGAGCCTTATCGCAGTCGCACGCGAGCGGTCAGCGCACGGACTTGATGCGGCTGACAAACACCGTGCCCAACACGAAAAAAACGATCGCGCTTCCGAACACGGCGCGGTAACCAGAGTTGGGTGATATCCCGTTGAAGTAGTCGAGAAGGAAGCCCCCAATCGCGGGAGCGATGGTCTGTGGAAGGGTCTGCGCGACGTGAAAAAGACCCATGTCTTTGGCGGACTTGGTCGGATCGGGCAAGGTGTCGCAAGCGAGCGCCCAGTCAACGGCGTAGTAAAGGCCATAGCCGAGTCCGTAGATCGCGGCCATCGCCAGAACTAGAGGGATCTGGGTCGGGTACAAAGCGATGAAGATCAAGGCAACCAGGCTCTGGGCGGCGCCGCTCAGATAGACGAATATCTTCCTGCCGAGGCGATCCGATATCAGGCCGCCGGTGATCCCAAAAGGAATCGCGGAGACGAACACGATCGCGAGCCAGTTCGATGTGAATTGATCTGCGTTGCCGACGTGAACGACATCGTGGAAGAACGGAGACAGGAAGTAGGCGACGATGGTGATCGCGGCGGTGACCATGAGGCGAGTGAAGATCACCCACGCGAAGTCGCCTTTGTGAAGCGGAGCGACGAAGCTCCGCACTGATTCCATGAGGGGAGCGCGTGGTCCCCGTTGAATGCGAGTCATGCCCTCGCCACGCGAAGCGATAAGGGCCGGAATCATGGTCAGTACAGTCACCGCTCCAATGACTGCGTATGCCCACAAGAGTTGGTGAGCTCCCGCGAGGATGGACGTAGTACCGACTCCAGCCAAGCCACCCGCCATGTTCATGGCAGCGAGGAACCCACTGGCCCGGCCAAACTCGGGGTTCGGAACGACGTCGGGGATAACACCTGCATATGCGGCGCCGGCGGCGTTGGCGAAGAACTGGATCCACATGTAGCCGACGAACAGCTGGGCGTAGCTGTGGGCGGTCATCATGATCCCCAGCCCGATCAGGTTGAGGATCGTGCCGGCGAAGATGATCGGCCGCCGTCGTCCCCATGGCGTGTACAGGTAGTCAGACAGCTGCCCGACCAGTGGTGGCACGGCGACGGCGAAGATGGCGCCCACCGCCACCATCGTTCCCAGCGAAGATCCAAAAACGTTGTGAGGGACAAGGTCGCGCAGCTGGCTCTGGATCAGGACGAAGCCGATCGGCAGCCAGTGGAAGTTGAATCCGAACCAAAGGCTTGCCAGCGAGGTGTGGCGGAGGTTGCCGAACCTGGTGTCGGGTACGAGAGCCTCTACCGCCATGGGCGAAAGGCTAAGTTAAGTAGGTTCCTCCCGCGCGCCGAAAAGCGGTAGGCTTTGTCGGCCCCCATGCATCCTGTCCTTTCGCGCGCAAAAGAGGTTCTGATCGAGGTGCCGAAGCACGGCAAGCTTGCGTATTGCCTGCTGCGGGATCCGCGCGTGCCCGCCGCGCCCAAAGCCGCGGTTTTGGGTGCGCTGGCCGTGATCGTGAGCCCGATCGATTTCCCGGCATGGGTGCCGGTTCTGGGCGAACTGGACATGCTCGCCCTGGGCGTGCTGGCGGTGAAGACGTTCATCGAGGCGTGCCCGGAAGACGTCCGCCGCGAGAACGAGCAGGCGTTGGAGGCCGGCGAGAGTGTTTTCGATCGAGATTTCCGGGACACGGTCTCGGCGGCACGCGAGGGTGGTGGCAGGCTTGCCAACCGGATCCGGGCGCGCGTGATGCGCCGGGATCAGTATCAATCGGTATCGGAGGGCTAGGGAAAGTGCGCGTGATGTTGACCAAGGATGTCGCCAACGTCGGCAAGGCGGGCGATGTGAGGGAGGTCACCGACGGTTACGGTCGCAATTTCCTGCTTCCTCGCAAGCTGGCAGTGCCGGCTCATAGAGGCGTCGAGGTGGAGGCAAAGCGGCTGCGCGAGGCGGCCGTCAAGCGTGAGACGAAAGACCGTGTCGAAGCGCAGGCGCTGGCCGACGAGATCGACAACAAGACGGTCGTCGTACGCCTCAAGGTCGGCGCCGAGGATAAGGCGTTTGGTTCGATCACGAACGCGGACGTCGCCAGCGCGTTGAAGGCCCAGCACCGCGTCGAGATCGACCGGCACAAGATCGACCTTAAGGAGCCCATCAAGACGTTGGGCGAGCACCAGGTGTCGCTGAAGCTCCACCGCGACGTGGCCGCCCACGTCAATGTGATCGTCACCCAGGACCGTTAGGGAGTCTCGTTAGTGGCGACGATCGCGCTGACACCCGGGAGGGTGCCACCCCACGACTTGGATGCCGAGGTTTCGGTGCTCGGGTCGATCCTCCTCGATCCCCTCTCGATCGCGAAGGTGCTGCAATTCCTGCACCCCGAGGACTTCTATCGCGAGAACAACGGCCAGGTGTATCGCGCGGCCCTGGACCTGTTTGCCGCGGGAGAGCCCATCGACAACGTCACGCTGGCGGCGCAGCTGCAGACGATGGGAATGCTCGACCGCATCGGCGGGCGCGCCGCGCTCGCGTCGATGCAGAGTGCGGTTCCGACCTCGGCCAACATCGAGTACTACGGCCGGATCATCAAGGAGAAGGCGTACAAGCGGCGGCTGATCTCCGCGGGCGCGAACATCGCCGGGTTTGGTTACGACGATGGGGTGGAGGCGGAGGAGGCGATCAACCAGGCGCAGTCGCTGGTGTTCGGAGTCGCGGACGACCGAGACCAGCGCGAGCTGTCGAAGCTGTACGACCTGCTGGGTCCCGCCATGGAGCGGATCTCGCTGCAGATGGAGAGTGGGCAGGGAGTGGTCGGGGTGCCGTCAGGTTTTCACGACCTGGACCGGATGACGGGTGGGTTCAAGGACTCGGACCTGATCATCGTGGCGGGGAGGCCCTCGATGGGAAAGTGCTTAGCCCACGACAGCATCATCGACGACCCAATCACTGGCGAACGAATCACTATCGAAGAGGCCGTTCGGCGGCGAATGCCGAGGGTGCTCGGGTTTGGGTGGGATGGATCGATCGAGGCGCAGGACGTCCACGCGTGGGTGGACAGCGGTGTAAAGCCCTGCTTCAAGGTCACCACTCGAACGGGCCGTTCGGTGAATGTCACGGGCCACCATCCATTCCTGACGACTGTCGGTTGGCGACCGCTCCATGACATCAAAGTCGGCGCTCGGATCGCAATACCCCGATGGGTCCGATGCTTCGGCCAGGACGCATCGATGCCCATCGGCAAGGTGCGATTGCTCGCTTACTTCATCGCGGAGGGGGGGCTCACCGGAACAACTCCGGGCTTTACCAACACCGATCTGGAGATTCTCGCCGACTTTCACGAGCTGATCTCCGAACACTACCCGTCCCTCAAGGTCCGCCGGCACGCGATCACGTACTTTCCTTCCGGGCCTCGTGGAGGAAAGCCGAACCCACTCACCGTGTGGTTGAAAGAGTTAGGACTGATGGGCAAGCCGGCCGGTGAGAAGCGATTCCCGAATTCGGTGTGGCGCTGGGACCGCGATCGCTTGCGCGAGTTCATCAAGGTGCTTATGAGCTGCGATGGCTCCGTGTATTCGATGGGCGGCTATCCACGAATCGAATTTGCCGTTGCGTCCGAGGGTCTGGCCCAAGATATGCACCACGCGCTGGTTCGGTTCGGCATCGTCGCCAAGCTCTGGAAGAAGAAGGACCGCTGCTGGCGAGTGGAGATTACCGAGCCCGCTTCCGTGCGGCGCTATCAGACGCAGATCGGATGGGTTGGCGAGAAGTCGCGGCGATTTACCGGAGAGCTCCCTAACCGGCGAAGCAATGTTGGGCATCTGTCAAAGGAAATTTGGTCGGACGTTCGGTTCGCTGCGGAGCGTCGGGGCCTGACTTTGATGGATGTCGCGCGGCGAGCAGGTGAGCCGCACTCGGGGGTCAGAGGCTTCAACCTGCACACATCGCGCGGGCTACCTTCGGCTCGCCTCGCTGCGTATGCGGACGTACTTAACGACGTCGCTCTTCGCCAGGTGGCGAGCGATGACATTTACTGGGACGAGATTGTTTCGATCGAAGCCACCGGCGCGCATCAGGTCTATGACCTGACTGTGCCAGACACCAACAACTTCATCGCGCAGGACATCCTGGTCCACAACACGTCGTTCGCTCTCAACGTCGGACTGCATGCGGCTCTCGAGACCAAGAAGTCGATTGCGATCTTCAGCCTCGAGATGTCGAAGGAACAGCTGACCGAGCGGCTACTTACAGAACAGGCTCAAATCGACGCTCAGCGCCTCCACCGAGGTCTGCTGAGCGAGGCCGAGTTCGACAGAGTTTCCAATGCTCTGGGGCCACTCGGTGAGGCATCGATCTACATCGATGACACGCCGGTCATGGATGAGCTGACGCTTCAGCTGAAAGCGCGTCAGGCGAAGATGCGCCACGGCATCGACATGATCATCGTCGACTACCTGCAGCTCATGCACGGCCGTTCGCGGGGCGACGACAACCGGGTGCAAGAGGTGTCATCGATCTCGAGGGCGCTCAAGGGACTGGCCCGCGAGCTTCGGATTCCGGTCCTCGCAATCTCTCAGTTGAGCCGCGCACCGGAACAGCGCCCCGACAAACGGCCCATCCTGAGTGACCTTCGCGAATCGGGCTGCCTCGCGGGAGACACACCGATCTATCTGCCAGACACCGGCACCTATGTCGCGATAGAGGATCTCGTAGGGAAGACTGGCGTTCGGGTGCTGGCGCTCGACGAGGAGTGGTGGCGGATGGATGCCAAGACGGTCACGAACGCGTTCGCGACCGGAGTCAAACCCGTATTCAAACTCACGACGAGACTCGGGCACGCAATTCGTGCAACTGCGAATCACAAGTTCAGAACGATCGAAGGATGGAAGCGCCTGGACGAACTTCATCCAGGTGATAGGCTCGCGGCCCAGCAGAGAGCCGAAGCGCATTTGAAAGCCGCTTCATTAGCTAGGCCGGTCGGAGCCGCTCGGGTCGGCACGGCAACGATCGAACGCACCTCAGTCGGTGATGTCTGCTGGGATTCGATCGACGCTATTGAGGCGGACGGCATAGATGAGGTTTATGACCTCACCGTCGAAGACTTCCATAACTTTGTCGCTGGAAATATGGTGGCTCACAACAGCATCGAGCAAGATTCGGACCTCGTCATGTTCCTTTTCCGGCCCGAGTACTACAAATCCGATGAGCGACCCGGCATCGCAGAGGTGATCGTCTCCAAGCATCGCAACGGCCCAACTGGGATGATCGAGCTCAAGTTCCGCCGCGACCACACGCGTTTCTACAACCTGGAGACGAGGCGGCCCGAGCCCGGCACCGAATAATGAGGGGAAACAACCTGTTTCCCCTCATCGCGCCGCTGCCTCCCGCGGCTGCGCCGCGGGGACCCCAGAGGAGGCCGCGAGCGGCCGGGCAAGCGGCGCTGCTCTCCTTCCGATTGTTGGGACTTAGCTAAAAAGTCATGGTCATCATCCTGGTCGGCGGCCAGTGGGGGGACGAGGGCAAAGGCAAGGTCATCGACTACCTCGCCTCAAAGGCCCAGATGGTCATCCGCACCCAGGGCGGCAACAACGCCGGCCACACGGTGGTCACCGAGGACGGCGAGTTCAAGTTCCAGCTGATGCCGTCCGGCATCCTCTACCCGCACTGCACCTGCGTGATAGGCAACGGCGTCGTCGTCGACCCCATCGTGCTGCTGCGCGAGATCTCACAGCTAAGAGAGCGAGGCATCGAACCGGCCAAGCTCATCGTCAGCGAGCGCGCGCACATGGTGATGCGGTATCACCCGCTGTTCGATCAGCTCGAGGAGGAATCGCGCGGCGACGACCGTCTCGGCACGACCTGGCGCGGCATCGGACCCGCCTACTCCGACAAAGTAAGGCGGATCGGCTTCCGCATCGGCGACCTGCAGAAGGAAGCCTTCATGCGCAAAAAGCTTGCCTTCGTCGTGGGCCAGGTCAAGAACCCCGTCCTCACGAAGCTGTATGGAAAGGACGCCATCAACTGGGAAACCATGCTTGACGAGTACATGGGTTATGCGAAAGAGCTGGACCCATTCATCAAGGACACCTTCCCGCTCATCCAGGATGCCCTGGACGCCGGCGCCAACATCCTGCTCGAGGGCGCGCAGGCGACCATGCTCGACCTGGACTTCGGCACGTATCCCTATGTCACCAGCTCGAACCCGACAGCCGGCGGCGCACTGACCGGAAGCGGCATACCGCCCACCAAGGTCGATCTCACGATCGGGGTCTTTAAGGCGTATACATCGCGCGTCGGCTACGGGCCGTTTCCCTCCGAGCTTCTCAATGAGGTCGGCGACCAGATCCGCGAGCGCGGCCACGAGTTCGGCACGGTGACGGGACGGGCGCGTCGGATCGGCTGGTTCGACGCCGCCGTCGCGCGCTACGCGGTCCGGGTGAACGGGGTCGGCTGCGCCGCGCTGATGCGGCTCGACATCCTCGACGACCAGCCGCTCCTGAAGATCTGCACCGGTTACGACTTCCGCGGCCATCGCTTCGACCATCCCCTGGCGAACATCTCGCACTACAAGCACTGCGAGCCCGCCTACGACGAGATGCCCGGGTGGCAGCAGGAGATCGGCG
>Ga0207684_10000486_pt1 | contig 50899 bp, 50 predicted proteins | sample KBSK5501metaG_FD_184342 | JGI IMG/M metagenome (GOLD analysis project Ga0207684, IMG submission 184342) | Corn, switchgrass and miscanthus rhizosphere microbial communities from Kellogg Biological Station, Michigan, USA - KBS K5-50-1 metaG... | ecosystem: Host-associated > Plants > Roots >... | reverse complement strand
ATGACAACGATGGCCGGCTCGACCTCTACATTTCAGATTTTCAGCGGTCCTCAGACCACGTTTGGCACAATGAAGGCAAAGGGTTCTTTGATGAGGTCAGCGATCAAGCCGGCATCACCCGGCCGACACGCGATGTGCTCAGTTTCGGCGGAGGCTTTTTCGATTACGACAACGATGGTTGGCTGGATATTTTCATCGCCAACGGCCATGTCTATCCCGAGGTGGAGCAGGCCACGCCGGGGACTCATTACCGGCAGATCAATTCTCTGTTCCACAACGAGGGAAACGGCAAGTTTGCTGAAGTCGGCAAGCTGGCCGGCACTGGCTTTGGGACTCCGTACGTGGGTCGTGGAGTTGCCTTTGCTGATTTCGATAACGACGGATTTATGGATGTGGTCGTGGCAAACAATGGAGATTCGCCTCTTGTGCTCCACAATAGCGGTGGCAATGGTAACCACTTTCTCAATTTCAGGTTGGTAGGAACTAAGAGTAATCGGGATTCGATGGGAGCCCGCATCCGCCTGGTTGCCGGGGCGATGTCCGAAATCCGTGAAATTGCGGGGGGTGGCAGCTATCTTTCACAGAGCGACCTGCGGGCAAATTTCGGATTGGGTAAGGCCAGCCGCGCGGAAACCGTGGAGGTCGCCTGGCCCAGCGGACTACGGCAGGTCTTCCACAATGTGGAAGCCGATAAGTTTTACCTGATCGAGGAGGGAAAAGATCAGCTACGACTTCAGCAATTCGCGGGCAAGAAGCCCTGAGATCGGAACTCTCAATTCTCTCTTTCTCTCTTAGCGGAACCTCCGTATCAAAAGCGTGTGCCGGTCCGACCGATAGAGACCCAACACATAGAGGGCAGTCTTGCCCTTGGTGGAGTAGATCACTTGGCGAATTCGGAGGACTGGCGCGCCGTGGGGAATGCCCAGAAGCCTAGCGGTATGAGGGTCGGCGGTTGTGGCGTCGATTTCTTCGTCGGCGTGCGCTATCTCCAGCCCATAGTCGTGCTCCAGGATGGAAAACAGCGAGATGCGGTCGAGCGGCGATTGAGTCAGGCCGGCGAAGTCCCCGGCTGACAGGTAACAGGTCTCGATGGCAAACGGTTCATTCGCGCCCAGGCGTAGCCGTTCCACCTTAATCAGCGCACTGGTGGCCGGGAGAGCGAGGCGCGCCGCAATTTCCTGCTCGGTATCGATCACTCCGAGAAAAAGCAACTTCGAGGAAACCGCCAGGCTCCGGCCCGCCATTTGCTCGGTGTAGCTCATCAGCTTATTGAAATGGATTTTTGGTGGGGCTATGAACGTGCCTGCCCCACGACGACGGACGACCATACCCTCGCGCTCTAGTCCGGCCAGCGCATGGCGGGCCGTCATCAGACTAACGCGATGAATCTTCGCCAGTTCCCGCTCAGAGTCGACGGCATCGCCCGGTTTCAACTGCCCGGATTCGAGCCGCCTTAGAATCGCACCCTGAATTCGCTTGTACGCTGGCAGCCCATTTTGCCGGACCTGTCGCATGAACACTCCTTGGGCACGTGAACCATACTACAGCAGCGCTATATAGCTCAATATAAAATTGCGGAGAATTTATTTCCCAACTCGAGTTCTGAGCAAGGGGCACAACTCTGGTAGCAAAACCCACGCAGTGGATGCTCTCGGGCAAACCGTGAAGAGGCAGGCCCGGATAACGAAATTGGGATCGAGCAGCGAATTTCAGTACCGAGTGGCGGATTCTTCAATAGTAGGGGACTAGGTACAGCCTGCGGTGTTCCTGCTGTTTTTCCCACAGGCGGCGGGCATCGGTGAAGAGATCTCTCCCCAGATCAGACGAAGGGTCTCGAAAGAAATTTGCGCCTGTCTGCATTTTTTTCTTGACCTGGGCAATCGATGTGCTATATAGCATGACCCCACATTGTTTTTCTGCTGCCAAGTGTCCAGAGGAGGTACTGTGATGACGGGACGACGGTCAGTTGCATTTTGCTACATGGTGTTTCTGTTGATTGCCCTTGCGAGCGCAGTCCAGTCTGCATGGAGCCAGGAAGTTACTGCGGCCGTTGTCGGACTAATCACCGATCCAAGCGGGGCGCCGATTAAGGATGCAGATGTCAAGGTGACTGACACCGAGCGCGGCAAAGTTTGGGCGACAAAGACTAATGATTCCGGATCGTACAGTCTGCCACGGCTGCCGGTCGGAAATTATTCTGTTAAGGTGTCGGCCGTGGGATTCGATACGGCTGTTTACCCGGGGTTTACCCTGGTGCTCAACCAGACCGCGCGTGTGGACGTGCAGATGAAGGTCGGAACAGTAACTCAGACCGTCGAAGTTTCGGGCGCGGCACCGGTGTTGCAGACAGAGACCACGCAGGTGAATACCGTTATTGATTCGGTGACCAATGACCTCCTGCCGCTGGCCACGAGAAATTATGTGGAATTAACCCTGCTCTCGCCGGGTTCCGTTTCGCCGGATCCCGCTAATTTTAACAATGGAGACAATACGGCGAGCGGGGCGAGACCCTACATCAACGGCAATCGTGAGCAGGCGAACAATTTCATCCTGGACGGAATGGACAACAACCAGGTGTCAGATAATCTTCTCGGCTACACGCCCGCGCCGGATGCCATTCAAGAATTTAACTTGATCACCAACAATGCCTCAGCCGAATTCGGAAACTTTCAAGGAGGCATTGTCAGTACCTCGATCAAATCCGGTACGAACAGCTTCCATGGCGACCTCTGGGAGTATTTCCGCAATGACAAGCTGAACTCGAATTCCTGGGAAAATCGATTTAAGGCAGCTGAGAGAGCCCCCCTGCGCTGGAACATGTTTGGCGGCACAATAGGCGGGCCGATCCTCAAGAACAAGTTGTTTTTCTTCTTCGATTATCAGGGACAGCGTTTCGATCACCCTTCCGCGACTCAATTCCTCAATGTATTCACCGCAGCGGAGCGGACTGGAGACTTTGGCGACATCTGTAGTGGCGGCTTTAGCGGGGGGATCTGTAATGACAGAGCAGTTTCTTCCTCAGCAACGTCCGGCACTACCTGCCCCTCTGGAGTGGCGCCGAGTCCTGATTGTCTTGTTACAAACCAGCTCTATGATCTGAAGAACGGGCATGCAGCGTTTGCCAACAATGTGATCACGGAGCCGATTGATCCCGTCGCCCAGGCCCTGTTCAACTCGCCGCTTTACCCAGGTCCGGCCGGAGCTGGTCTTCACAACAATGCCACCTATACCACGGCATCTTTGTTTAACAACAGTCAATACGACATCAAGATAGATTTCAACGCCACGACGAATGACCACATCTTCGGGCGTTATTCCCATGCCAAGCAGCACAACCCGACAATCAATTCGTTCGCACTCATCGGGACCGGCTTCTCAGACGCTCCGATCGAGAACATGGTTCTGGACTGGAGTCATACCTTCAGTTCGAGGCTGCTGAACGATGTCCGCGTTGGTTTTAACCATATCAGGCTGCACAACGGAACCGCCTTCGCCAGTTCGGTGGGCAATCTCGGAGACCAGTTAGGCATCGGGAATGGAAACCCCCCAGGCGTCCCTGGATTGCTCTCCATTGGCTTTAACGGAATTCTAAGTGGTATCGGCAATTCCGGGGTCCAGCAGAAGTTCGACGATGCGGTGATCCAGGCTTCGGATACCGCCATCATCACGCACAATCGCCACGTATTCCACGCCGGATTTGAGTTCTGGCGCGATCGTGTCAATACCTTCTATACGGGTAACAACGGAGCCTTGGGCAGCATCAATTTCAGCGGATCATTCACCTCATGCGATCCGGCCAGTGCTCTCAAAGCCCCCACTTGTGCTGGAGGCTACGGCGGCGCTGACTTCTATCTCGGACTCCCCATAAACTACGGCAGAGGCGTCAGTGGTGGAGAGTGGGGACAGCGCGCGAGTGTTTTTGGTGCGTATCTCCAGGACGACTGGCGTGCAACAAGTAATTTGACGGTTAATCTTGGGTTGCGCTATGAAGCTCACACTCCCTGGGTCGAAATACACAATCACCAGGTAAACTTTGATCTCATGACCGGTCAGGTCCTGGCCCCCGATTGCTCCCGAGTGAACCTTGGGACTGCGCCCACGACCTGCAGGAACAGCAGTCGCGGGCTTTACAATGGCACGTATGGGGGGAGAGATTTCCAGCCGCGTATTGGCTTCGCCTGGACGCCCGCTGCGCTGGGAGGCAAGACTGTCGTACGCAGCGCCTTCACCATTTCTTCCTACATGGAAGGCACGGGTACGAATCTCCGCCTTTCGCAGAACCCACCGTTCACCGCAGCTGAGACGTTCGTAAACTACAACGGAGACGCGCTTCCGCCGACCACGACCGATCAAGGCCTGGTACCGGTGGGTTCACCCAGCGACCCATTTGCTGGTTCGCTCGTCCGAGTGTGGGATCCGCATGTCCAGCCTGCCCTTACGCAGCAGTGGAACCTGACCATTCAGCAGGAGTTTGCGAATGCTGGCACACTCCAAGTCGGCTATGTAGGACAGCATGGAACGCATTTGATGGTTCCAGTTCCTTATCTCCAAAAGCAGTTCTTGAAAGGTACAACCTGCCTTGTGGGCACTCCCCCTGTGGCACAAACCTGCACAGCACCGAGCATATTCTTCTCGGGAAATCCTACCTTCCAGTCTGATATTTCTCAGATCTCGGGTACGGCTTCCATCGGGTCGATGAAGTATGACGCTCTTCAGGCGGTCTTCCAAAAACGCTATAGCAGCGGAGTCGAGTACCAGGTCGCATACACCTTCTCCAAGTGCATGACGGACAACAGCGGCTACTACGGTACCTGGGGAAGTTCCCAAGGAGTGCCTGCGAATCCTTATTATCAGAACCTCTACAATCCAAGAGCTGACTATGCGCCATGCTACTTCGATTCCAAGCACATACTCAGCGCCTATGCGGTGTACGAGATACCCTTCGGCCACGGTAAGAGATTCGGTCACGACGTGAATGGTGTGGTCAACGCAGTTGCCGGTGGCTGGACCGTCTCTTCAGTAATTACGGGCCACACTGGGTTCCCCCTGGCTCTGTACAACTTCACTAACGATCCGTCCAACACAAACTCGCGCGGGGCCCGTCCGGATTGCGGACCCGGTGCAGGACGCGTCTTTGGTCGGAAGAATGCATTTGACACCAGCACTGGGGCCTACATTGGCTATCAGTGGTTTGATCCGACACCTTATACCTTGCCCACCAACGCCGAAGGCTTTGGAAACTGCCCGGCACAGGGCCCGGTACGTGGACCTGGATATGCCGATGTAGACTTGAGCCTGCAGAAGAACTTCTCCGTCACTGAGAGAGTGCGGCTGCAGTTCCGCGCGGACTTCCTCAATGCTTTCAACCGCGTAAATCTGAATACGGATTGTTGCGCCACGGCTGTGGGTCCGGGGATGGGGATCCTCTCTAGTTCGCAGCCCCCGCGCAACGTCCAGTTCGCTCTGAAACTCTATTACTGAGCGATGTATGATCAAGGCAGGCGTCATTGACGCCTGCCTTATTTTTATGCGCAAATATCCTTTCCTGTTCCAGATCTCACTGTTCCCATTGTTGATTTCTATCCCGCACTCAGTCGCTCAGATCTCTAAACGGGCCGCGCCATCCGATTTATCATCTCCGCTTACGCGTGCCCTGCATTTAGCGGCTACCGGCAAGTGCAGGGAAGCAATCCCGTTGTTAAAAAGAGCCATTCCCCAGACCTCCGATAAGGACCTGAAGCGCAGCGCCGGATTGGACGGGGTGCGCTGCGCCATGGCCAGCAACCAGCTCGACGCGGCGGAAGACTTCTTACGGATGCTGAATCGCGAGTTTCCCGGCGATCCTGAAGTGCTCTACACCTCCGTTCACACGTATTCAGACCTCGCAACTCGAGCCTCTCAGCAATTGGCGATCTCGGCTCCCAACTCAGCCCAGGCGCACGAACTTAATGCTGAGTCGTTAGAGTTGCAGGGGAAATGGGATCAGGCCGCCAAGGAATATGAAGCAATCGCGCGCCAAAATCCGCGGCTGCCAGGTCTTCACTTTCGGTTGGGCAGGTTGCTGCTGTCCGAGCCCAATCCGCCACCCGATGCTCCCGAGCGGGCGAAGAAGGAATTTCTGCAGGAACTGGAAATCGATCCGAACAACGCCGGTGCCGAATATGTGCTTGGAGAGCTGGCCCGTCAGGACAGTCAATGGCCCGACGCCATTAAACATTTCACTCGTGCCACCCAGTTGGATGCCGGCTTCGGGGACGCGTTTCTGGGCCTGGGGACAGTCTTACTCTCAAGCAAGCGATTCGCGGAGGCAATTCCGCCGCTGGAAACTGCGGTCAAACTCGAGCCTCAGAATCCCGGTGCGCACTACAGCCTTGCGACGGCCTTTACACGCGCGGGTCGTAAAGAGGATGCGGATAAGGAGTTCGCCATTCACCGTCAGATGACGCAGAAAGGCGAAGCCCGACAGGAACAACAACCTCCTGAGCCGCAGAATCCAAACTAATCTGAATAACCTTGATGTGCCCTCTGCGTACAATCATTGTCGAGAAACAGTGACCAGGTCTTCTTTGCAGCAAAGAATCAGTCGCTACCCGATTTCCCGGCGCCACTTCCTTCGCGGGACCGCGGGAACTCTCGCTGTCTGCGGACTATCGGGTTTTGTTCGAGCACTCCCCGCGATTTACCCGTTCGAAGAGATTCCCCCAGCATCAAGCGGCATCCGCTGGGTCCATACCGCCGGAAAATCCGCCGCGCGATACTTGCCCGAAACCACCGGACCCGGTTGTGCCTTCCTCGATTACGACAATGACGGCTGGATGGACATTTACCTGGTCAATAGCGGAAAGTGTGATTTCTACGACCTAAGTCCACCTCTACGCAACGCGCTCTATCGAAATAACCGAGACGGCACTTTTAGCGACGTCACTGAAAAAGCCCGGGTAGCAGGCGGCGGCTATGGCCAGGGAGTGGCCGTGGGCGACTACGACGGCGATGGCTTTCCTGACCTTTACGTTACGCAATATGGCAGAAGCATCCTGTACCACAACAATGGCGACGGAACGTTCACGGATGTAACCGAAAAGGCCGGTGTGGCCGCGCCGGGATGGTCATCGAGCGCTGTCTGGTTCGATTACGATAACGATGGCAGGCTCGATCTGTTTGTCTGCCAATTTGTGGAATTTTCCAAGTCCAGAAATAAATCCTGTGGCCCCGGCGAAGAAGGCAAACACGGTTACTGCATTCCGCGGCTCTATCAGCCCATGCCGAGCTGGCTGTTTCACAACAACGGCGACGGAACTTTCACAGATGTCAGCAAGGCCTCAGGCATTGCCAATTATCCTGGGAAGGCTTGGGGTGTGGTTGCGGCTGACGTCAACAACGATGGCCGGCTCGACCTGTTTGTTGGCAATGACACCGTACCGAACTTTCTCTTCATGAATCGAGGCAACGGCCGATTCGAAGAAACTGCCACCTATGCGGGCGTGGCCTACAGCGGCGACGGCCGGGCGCGCTCCGGCATGGGAGTGGATTCCGCCGACTTCAACCAAGATGGGTGGATGGACTTGTTCGTAGCCAATATAGACCGTGAGATGTTCGCAATCTATCAGAACAACCACGACGAAACGTTTGACGACCAGGCAGGGCCCACTGGCATCGGCGCCGCAACCCGACTGATGAGCGGCTGGGGATTGAAATTTTTCGACTACGACAATGACGGTAATCTCGATCTGTTTCTCGCCAATGGGAATCCCGATGACCTCATCGAGAACTTACACAGCCAGGTGAAGTATCAAGAGCCGCTTATGCTCTTTCACAACACGGGGAAGAGCTTCCAGAATGTCAGTGCGCAAAGCGGGCCGGTGTTTGCGAAGCCTCTGTCCGCCCGCGGGATGGCCATCGGAGATTTCAACAACGACGGAGGGGTGGACGTCTTAGTCTCGGTGAACGACGCCGCGCCTGTTCTCCTGCGCAATAACGCCGGCAACCAAAACCATTGGCTGGGAGTAAAGCTGGTGGGGAAAAAGTCAAATCCTGATGCCGTTGGTGCGCGCATCACCTATCAGGCAGGGGACTTAAAAAGAAGCAGGACGAAAGTTGGAGGGGGCAGTTTCTTGTCCTCGCATGACCCGCGTATAGTGCTCGGCATTGGGAAACGACCCAAGATTGACTGGCTGGAAATAAAATGGCCGCAGCCCAGCGGTGCGATAGAACGGTTCACCGAGCTACCGATCGACCGTTACATCACGATTGTCGAAGGCAAAGGCAAATGGGAGTAGGGTCTCGCTTCAACCCCTCACGAGGTTCATGGAAAATGGCGCGTGGCGTTCGAATAGCAGTTGCCTATGCCCGAAAAGCCGCTTCCGTAGGCTTTTTTGCCTTGGTGCTATCTTGCGGCGTGGCTTGGGCCGGAGCCGCGGGTAGGTCAACGATGCCGGTGCGAGTCTGGGAAGACTCGATGACCATTCCGACCTCCGAAGAAGGTCTCCCCGACCCGAATCCCCCCTTCGACTTTCTTAACACGGGCCGGTTTCTCAACTATCCCTACACCCTGCGCCACAATCTGGTGGACAGACGCATACCGCGAAAATGGAGGACGCTCAATGTTGAGAATGAATACCTGAAGTGCACCGTGCTACCAGACCTGGGAGGCCACCTCTACACCTGCATTGACAAGATCAATGGCGCCTCAATGTTTTACGCAAATCCTAGTATCAAGTTTGCGCGCATTGCTTACCGCGGCATGTGGGCGGCTCTTGGCGTTGAGTTCAATTTTCCGGTTTCGCACAATTGGATGACGGTCTCGCCAGTCGACTTCGCCACCATCCCCGAACCTGACGGCGGCGCTTCGGTCTGGGTCGGTAACATCGACCGGCCCTATGGCATGCAGTGGCGTGTCCAACTCACGCTCCGCCCGGGACGGGCCTACCTCGAACAGAAGACCACGCTCTATAACCGCAGCGACACCCGTCACCGTTTCTACTGGTGGACCAACGCTGGGGTCCAGGTGTGGGACGACAGCCGCATTTTGTATCCCATGGAATTCACTGCTGCGCATGGTTTCGCTGATATAGATACTTGGCCAGTAAATTCGGCTGGCGTTGACCAGAGCATGGTCGGTAATCAGAAGTATGGTCCGGTGTCGCGCTTCAGTTACGGCAGCCGGGAAGCGTACATGGCTGTGTACCATCCGCACACTGACTCGGGAGTCGTGCATTATTCTTCGCCTCTGGACCTTCCTGCGAAGAAGATTTGGTCTTGGAGTAGCGACGAGGATGGCCTGGACTGGCGCACCGCCTTATCGGACAATAACAGCGCCTATGTGGAGATCCAGGCGGGCTTGTTCCGGGATCAGGAGACTTATGGATTTCTGGATCCGCAGGAAACCCGGTCCTTCACTGAATATTGGATCCCGATTCGCAAGCTCGGCGGCGTTTCTCGCGCCAACCCGGATGCCGTGATCAACCTCAGTCGCCGCAGCGAGGGCGCAGAAACCGCGACGATCGAAGCTGTCCTCAATGTAACCCGGGAGCTGCCGAATGCATTGGTAAGTGTTCTGAACGGCACGCAGGAAGTCGCATCCACGCGTGCTTCGCTATCGCCGCATGAAACGTTTCGAAAGAGCTTTAGCCTTCCTTCAAATGCAACCTACACGATCGAAGTAAAAGATCACGCCGGTAAAGTGTTGTTGCAACATACCGAAGGCAAGTATGACTTCGTCAGTCACGACAAGGTTCAAACCGGCCCACAGCCCTCGCACGAATACCCGGCAGAAGCCAATCGCAGTGCAGACGACTTCCTCGCGGTCGGCACCGACCAGGAGAGCAACGGCGAACTAATAGTTGCACTCAAGACTTACCAACAGGAACTGGCGCGCTTTCCAAATAGCATCGCTCTGAACCGGGCCGCCGGAAGACTTGAGGTCATTCTCAACCAATACGATCTTGCGAAGCAGCATCTTTCCCAGGCGCTGGCGTGGGTAAATAGCGACCATGAAACCGCCTACTACCTGGGACTAGCGCTGTCAGCCCAGGGTGATGTTCGTGGTGCCCGTTCCCAGTGGGAGTTCGCCCAGCAATCCGGCAGCTATCACGCGCCAGCGATGATGATGTTGGCCGCATTGGAAGGCAAGGCTGGGGACCGTCTGTCAGCGTTGAGAATGATCCAGGAAGTTGTCAGCAACCGCCCGGAACTGCTGCGTGCAGCGGGGATGGAGGTTGTGCTCCTTCGCACGCTGCAACGCAATGCCGAGGCCAACAAGCGGTTGGAGTTCTGGAAGCTGCAAGATCCGACTAACTCATTTCTCCGCTATGAAAGCATGCGCTTGGGTCAGAACGATCCGGGTCTTCTGGCGCACCTGGCGGCGGATCCCGAGCGCATCCTTGAAATCGCCACGGACTACATGCGCTTCGGCCTTTATGAAGATGCCCTCGATGTTCTCTCGCGGCAATATCCGTCTGGCGCCGAAGTCATCGGTGAGCCTGGCGTGCTTCCCCCTGGCTCATACCCTCTGATTGCGTATTACCGCGGTTATTGCAGGTATGCTCTCGGCAAAGACGGAGGTGCAGACTTCGCCGCTGCTTCCAGCATGCCGACGAGCTATGTCTTCCCTAACCGGCCGGAATCGTTCGTCGTGTTGCATCGCGCGATCGAAGTGAACCCGAACGACGCGACGGCACACTTCCTGCTGGGCTCGCTCTACCTCTCTGGGGGCATGTCTAAACAGGCGCTAGAGGAATGGGAGACGACACGACGCATAAAGCCAGTCATTCCTACGCTGCACCGTGACATGGGGTACACCATGCTGAAATCCGGGGAATCGCCGGAGCGGGCGATTAAAATCTTCCGCGAAGGGATGCAGTACGATTCTCGGAACGTCGACCTTTATCTTGGGCTGGAAGAAGCCATGGAAAAAGCCGGCCGGCCGGCCAGCGAAAGAGCGCGTGCGCTCCAGGAATTCCCAGAATTGCAGACCGCTCCCGCAGTCTTAGTGTTCCGGCTGGTGCGCTTGCTGAGCGAAGCCAGAGAGTTCGATGAAGCTGAGAGGCAACTCGTCAATCGATTCTTCCCGCGTGAGGAAGGCGGCGCGAATGTCCGCGAAATTTATGTCGCTTTGAAGCTGAAGCGGGCCAAGGCAATGGCCGCGCAAGGGCAGTGCCCTTCCGCGCTGGATATTGCGCGCCACTTGGGAGAGCCGGTTGCGAATCTGCCATTCACGTCCAAAGGACTGGACCCATTCATGTCATCCGCTGCCTCGAAACAAGCTGTGCAGGAAATACAAGCCGCCTGTCGTTAGCGCATATGCGACGTCGAGCTTCATCTGCGCCAATAAGATCTTTGTCGGGGAGCACCGCGATGAACGGTTCCGTGCTGATTTGCCTGGTCCTGGCAATGTTCGCAGCCGTTGCCATCGCTGGCGACGATAAATCAATGGAGAGCATGAAGGCGTACAAGGACGTTGCCCTCACGACAAACCCTGCTTCCTCATTTTGGCAGGGTGGGCATGCGATCTACGCCCAAAGGGATACGCATGGGAAGCCACTTCCTCGTTACCGCACGACAATTCGTTCGCGCTGGACCAAGGACAATCTCTATTTTCTGTTCATCTGCCCGTACGAAACGCTCAATCTGAAACCCGATCCAAATACGTTGACAGACACCTTCCAACTCTGGGACTGGGACGTCGCGGAGGTTTTCATCGGCTCGGATTTCCAGAATATCCGGCGCTATAAAGAGTTCGAAGTCTCTCCGCAAAGCGAATGGATCGATCTTGACATCGACTTGACGAAGCCACATCACGAGGAGGGTTGGAAGTGGAACTCGGGATTTCAGGTTTCCACGCGCATCGATCGCGCGGCGAAGACGTGGTACGCGGCCATGCGTATTCCCTTCGCGGCGATCGACCAGCGTTCACCGACGGAAGGCAATACTTTCCGCATCAACCTCTTCCGCGCTCAAGGACCGCCTTCCCAGCGAAAATACATTGTCTGGCAACCCACCATGAGCGATAGCTTCCACGTCCCCGAGCGCTTCGGCATTCTCAAGCTGGCGTCTAGGCCGGCGCAGTGAGGCCGACGACGAGCCCGCGAGTGCAAACTGGTCAAACGCGTAGCCCCTCAACGTTCTGGAACTGAAGGCCCCCGGTTCTGACCGTGTCGGACGAATCCCTCCGCCAGTTCACACCCGCACTCCATGCCACGGAATCGATTCATCTTTTCGTGCAGTTGATAAAACCCTTGTTCGGGCTGCTGGCTGGCATGAGCGAAACAGGCAGCCCGCTTGCGGCTCTCTGTTCGCTCGATATCTACATAATCAGTCGGATGGAAGTGCTGTGTTTGCGAGCCTTGATCGACCTCGAAGTAATAGAGGCTAAAGTTTCTGCCACTGCCGACCCAGGCGTCGTAAACCAGTAAAGATACTGCCCGGTGGTCGCGGTGAGTGTCGATCGGCCAATGTGTGAATACTATGTCGGGATGTTCGGTCTGCATAAGTTTGGCGAAGTCAGCGTACCGGGAAGAGCTTACTTCTGTATTGCCGTCAATTTGTCCGGCAAATATCGGCCGCGCCCGCAAGATCGCACAAGCCCTCTGACACTCAGCCGTGCGAATGGCCGCAGCCTCCGGCGCACTCTTACCTGGGATCCCCGCTTCCCCGCGAGTCAAGTAAAGCACGGCAACATCATGTCCCAGATCGGCATACAGTGCGATCGTGCCTCCACAGCCAGATTCAGGGTCATCCGGGTGTGCTCCCGCAACGATTACCTTAAGCTTTCGGGATGCATTAGAAACGTCGCTGCTCGCCTCGACCGGCAACAGCGGTAATGCAATTCCTGCAGATGCGACAGCGAGCGTAGACTTTCGCAATAGGGCTCTGCGCGTGATCTGTCTCATGTAATGTCCTCTCCGTGAATGCCTGCTCCCGTCTGGTCAATTGAACACTTCTGCCGGAACTCGGTGGATCGACGAGGCGGGACTTGATCTATACGAAGGATAAACAGTTGACGCTAACCATGCTCACCGGAAATTTTTCACCAACATAATGTTGGATTCGGCGAACTCGCCTTGAGCATAGAGAAGGGATTTGCCGTCGCGAGACATCGCAAGTCCCCAACCGGGTTCCTTGTCCAGGGTCCAGAGAGGGGTGGTCTTGCGGGTCGCAAAATCCAAGAACTGAATTGTTACTCGGGGTGACTTGTCGAACCTCAGGAAGTAAATACCATTGGAGGTCAGCGCCCAGTTTGGCCAACTGGCGCCGCGCACTTCCTCCAATACTTGGGTCTCCTCCCCGCCCTCCAAGGGCATTCTCCAGACGCCTCCCAGTTCGTACTTCGAGTAATAGAGAAACCGCCCCTCAGGAGATTCGACTCCGGAGATTCCTCCGTGCTTAGTGAGCTTGACCGGGGGGCCACCCTGGACAGGCATCTTCCAAAGCTGAAAAGGTTCATTGTCGTGCTTGGAAGCGAAATAAAGCCATTTGCCATCACGTGACCAGCTGGGCGAGAGATTGTCAGCGCCAGGAATGGTGGGCAGCAGGTGGGCGACTCCGCATGCCACCTCGACAATATAGATTTCGCTCCGCTCTTTGGGATGAAATTCAAAAGCGATGTAACGTCCGTTGGGAGACCATCGTGCCCGTCCAGCTGTTCCGTGCAAGGAAGTAACCTGGTCGCAATTGGAACCATCGGTTGCACACGTCCAAATATCCCAAAAGCCCAAGCGATTGGACTCGAAGGCAATGTTCTTTCCATCGGGAGACAAATCCGGACGCATCTTGTCGCCCTTCTCTGAAATCAATACGGACGGTGGCGCCTGATAATGTTTTTGATCTTTCAGGTCGAGACGCCAGATGTTGAATTTGGCAACAACCTGTTCGTAAACCAACTGCTCACCTTTGGCAGGGATGGACGGCCAGCCTCCCTCGCCGATCGGACCAGCAACCGGTCGAGGCTCACCACCAGAAGCCGATATTCTCCACAAGCTGTCCGGACCTCCGCGCGTGGAGGAGAAGACGATTTCGCGGCCGTCCACAGTCCAGGCAGGAGGGCCGATGATGGGGCGATGATCGAAGGTCAGGCGCCTGGCTTCGCCACCCGCCGTGGGAATGACATAGACATCGTTACTCACTCCGGCAACGGTGGAGCGGACAAACGCAATCTGCGAGCCATCCGGCGAAAACCCTGGTTCGGCATCGAGTGATCCTCCGGGCGGTGCGGTCAGCGGCCGTGTGCTGTAGTCGGCGAGTGATAGCAACGAGATCCAGGAACGAGGCGGATCGGCAGCGCTGGCCTGAGGAAAGGCCAGAAACCTTCCGTTAGGTGACCAGGTGAGTCCCCCTGCCATGGGAGCAGGCCCCATATACACCCGGTGTTCGGTGCCACCCAGAGCGGGAACGACAACGATTGAAAATGTTTTGTCTGCGTAACGACTGAACGCTATGTGACGGCCATCGGGCGCCCAGGTTGGGCAACAATCGCCGGGATCGCTGCTGAGGCGCAGCGATTTCTCGCCCCCAACGAGGGCCGTGTAGATTCCGGTATTGTGCGCGCCGTCGCCGTTGCGAAATGCAACTTGATTGCCGTCGGGAGAGAAAGCGGGGGTGACTTGAAACCCGCGCAGGCCCACCAGCGGCACCACCTCGATGGACGAGAGTGGTCCTTCGGCCCTTTTGCGATACAAGGCCCAAAGAGCAATCGTGCAGAAAAAAGCAAGGAGGGGCACTCCGGCTATCCACGCCAACGTCCGCGGATGCTCTCTAACCCATGTTCGATCGACCACAGGTGCGGCAACAGGGATCGCCGTGGGGGTAGCATCGACCTGAGAGATGAATCGATATCCCCGCTTGGCCACGGTTTCAATGAAGCGGGGCCTGTCGGCAGAGTCGCGGAGCGCCTCCCGCAGCCTGGCGACTGCGCTGTTCAGCCCATGATCGAAGTCCACAAACGTGTCGGCGGGCCAAAGGCTCTGGCGCAGCTGGTTGCGCGTGACCACTTCCCCGGATCGCTCCAACAACAAAGACAAAACACGGAAGGGTTGTTCTTGTAGCTTGACCAGCCGACCTTCCTTACGCAGTTCACACGCCCGAAGATCAACCTCAAAGACATCAAAGCGAACTACCACCGAAGACAACCCATCATCTGGCATCCGGTCACCATTGCTTGGACGAAATTCAATCACCGATGTTAGTGACTCGGGCCGAAATCCCGTCGTGTATTCGCGCGAGCTGTGAACAAAGCCGAGCGTGTTGAGGAACTTACCCCGTTACCCACAGGTGTGGCACGGGTGCGTGCGATTGCATTGCCAACCAGCCCCATTTGACGCAAAAGTTGCATCCAGAGGCGGGAGGAAGGCGAGCGACGACGAGAGACTTTCGTTGGCAGGTCGTTGCGCGGAATCCCGGCCACAAAACCCAAGGACATGATGATGAACTCGCGAGTGCTGTTTCCAGTTACGTTGATGGCGGTGGTTTGGTTCTGCTCTTGTGGGAGCATGGCACAAGATCAGGCAAGGGCTCGGTCGGCAGGAGGCGAGGGGACGCGTCCCTCTGACCTTTACTCTCTCAAGCAGAAAGCGCAGGCCGGGGATGCGAAGGCAGAATACTTGCTCGGCTGGTCCTACATGACCGCGGCGGGTGTTTCTCAGGACTACCAAGAAGCGGCTACGTGGTACCGTAAGGCCGCCGCCGGGGGCTCGGCCGAGGCGGAATTTGGGTTGGGTTATCTGTACGAACATGGTAAGGGTGTTCGGCGAGACTACCGCCAAGCCGTGACGCACTATATCGCGGCCGCGCAACGGGGCCATTCCACGGCGGAGAACAATCTTGGCTCAATGTACGCGCATGGGCAGGGGGTTCGAAGGAACCTGGTGGAGGCGGTCCGCTGGTATCGCGCCGCGGCCGACCACGGCGAGGTTACGGGCCAGTGCAACTTGGCGTCCTTATACTTTCGCGGCAGCGGCGTTGCGCGAGACTATCGAGAGGCGGCGAGGTGGTTTCGGGCCGCCGCCGAGCGGGGCCACCCGCCGGCCCAAGAAGATCTTGCGTGGATGTATTACACCGGCACTGGTGTGGCACTCGATTACTCGGAAGCAGCGAAGTGGGTGCAGAAGGCAGCCGAACAGGGATATGCCAGTGCGCAAATCGACCTTGGCCACCTTTACGAGCAAGGAAAGGGAGTTCCGCTGGACTATGTCAGTGCCTACGCATGGTATCAGCTCGCGTTAGCGGGAGGGGATGAACGCGGTCGCGCAAGAATGAAAAGCCTGTCACAGGTGATGACGCAAGAACAGATCAGCGAGGCCGCCGTTCGGGCAGAACAGTTCCCTGGATCTCGATCGCCGCGAGAGGGCATGAGCAACTCAAACAGGATCGGCAGCTCATTTGCTGAGTGGCGGTGAGGAGAAACGTAGAATGAACCTCCCGCCGATCACCTGTGGTTTAGGGATTGTGCCTGTTCACCGGCCAATGTGTGCGCTCATTTTTCAGCACCGGCGAAGAAGGCGAGTTTGTGAACAGAACTCTGAGGGCTCCGTTGATGACGGTGACATTCTCATCCCTGGAACGCAATGCGGCGCCCAGGTTAGGTGGTTTAATGAACATCAAGATAGGTGAACATAACCACCATCATCTTTGATAGGGACGGGGTGCTCATCGACTCCGAGCCCGCGCATAAACTTGCGAAAGAGCGGGCATTTGCTCGATTTGGAATTACCGTTCCCGAGGGGGTCTAGGAGGAGTACAAAGGCAGACCCGACGAGACGATGATACAAGGAGTCGTTGCTTCCATCTCTGAGGCCAACATCGATGCGCGAGAGCTGCTTCGTCTTAAGCATCTGGAATTTGAGGCTGTGTAAGATCTGGCCGTGCCTATCCACGGGGCCAAAGAGTTCGTGAATTGGGCGAAGAGCAAGTTTCGAATTGCACTCGCCACCTCGGCAACGCCGAGGAACAGACAGGCAGCCCTCCTTTTGCTCGGGCTCAGCGACGGCTTCGATTTCGTCGTGGATGCGTCCGGTTTCTCGCATCCCAAGCCTGACCCGGAGATCTTCGAGAACGCCTTGCGCGGGCTAAGGGCCGATTCCACTGAGTGTCTCGTCATTGAAGACTCTCTACACGGAATTGTCGCCGGGAAAGCTGCTGGTTGCCACGTCGTCGCCATCACTACGTCCTTTGCGGAAGCCCTCCTTCGGAGCCATGGTGCAGACTATGTCGTGCACAGCTTCCAGGAGCTGCGGCGATTGCTGGATCGAGTGCTGAACCTTGGCAGCAAGATCGGTGATTGACGCAGCGGCGGGCGTAATCGTTTGGACACGTGGGCACGATTCCCGCCAATTGTTAGCCCGCTCTCAGATCGCCCTCGCCCAGTTCCCTCTCCCCAGCGGGCCGTCCCCCCGTTCCCTTTTATGAGCAAGTACTTTATTGTATAAAGGTAAGCGCCTTGCGGCTGCCCTGAGGCATTTGCCGCGCGGAGGCTCGGATGAACCCACCGATGAAGCAGCAGCGGCTAGCCCGGCGGATATTCAAAGGCTTTGCAGTATTGGCGATGTTGGGTGTCCTCGGGATCGCGACGTTGTTGGCGTCGCTCTGGCTGGAGCACAGCACCGAGGTCACACTGCCAACACCCACGGGAGCATTCGCGGTTGGCCGCGCGCTCTATGACTGGGCCGACGAGGAGACATTGGACACGCTGGCGCCGGGGCCAGGAATCAAGCGTGAACTCCTTGCCTGGATCTGGTACCCGGCGGGGGCTGGGTCATCCGCTGCGATTGACGACTACCTGCCCGTCCCATTGCGCACGGCTGTCGAACGCCAAAGTGGAGTGCTGCTGACTCAGTTCCTCACGCGAGATCGGTCGAAGGCCTATACGCACAGTCTTCGTGACACCGATCTTGGTGATTATGAGGGCGGGCGCTTCTCTCGAAGTGTGGAACTACTCGGCGCTGGCTGAGGATCTAGCCAGTCACGGTTACGTCGTTGTAGGCTTCGACGCGCCTTACCGCACGGGTGTCGTCGTTTTTCCTGACGGCCGGATGATGAGACGCACACCGGAGAATAACCCGGAACTCTGTGAGAACCAGGAGCAAGCCCAGCAAGCCCGTTGTGTGAACAAAGTGCTGACTGCGTGGACCGGCGATATTGCGTTCGTGCTCGACCGATTAGAGCGGCTGAACACCTCAGACCCCTCCGGCAAGTTCACGGCACGGCTCGACATGGCGCGGGTGGGAGTATTCGGTCATTCCTTTGGCGGGGCGCAAGCCGCGCAATTTTGCTCCCAAGATTCCAGGTGCAAGGCAGGCATCGATGTGGACGGTTCTCTGCACGGCATCGTCATTCAGGCAGGCATCCGCAAGCCGTTCATGTTCCTCCTGAGTGGCCAGGGCGATTTTTCATCGGACGCGGAGATCCGTCAGATCGAGGCCGACATCCAATCGCTTTATGATCGCCTGCCGGCGGATGGAAGGCTACGCATCGTGATTCGTGGGGCGAACCATTTCCTCTTCAGTGACGACGGAGCATTGCTAAAGAGCCCTATGGTGCTGCGGACGCTTCGCATGTTGGGTATTCTCGGTATCGACGGACGCCGCCAACTTGCCCTGACGGCGTACTGCGTGCACAGCTTTTTCGACGCGTACCTTAAAAAGACAGGTCGGTCGCGGCTCAAGATTTCATCTCCGCTTTACCCCGAGATCCAAGTTCTCGATTGAGTTGTCCGGGTGCGGGCCAGGGAGTTTCGAAGCGATGGCGTCCGCAGGGCACGGCATGCAGTCCGCACTCGTCTGGCCCTGGTCGCTGTTCCCCAATACCGATTTTGTTTTGCTTGGTCTTATAGTCGGCGCCCAGGACTTGCGGCCACCGTGGTTACTGTTTCGGAAAGCCATTCGATAGAAACTGCACGGTCACTCTAAGTCCTATGGGCAGTGATTGTGCGTCGTGGGTTAAGTTGATCACCGCCTCGAGAACGTCGCGGTCGATCTTGTCAGATGGATCGCCCGTGTAGACGCTCTTTCTGCCCATGACTGCAGATATGCTCGCTACGGTTCCGGTGAACTTATTCCCACCAAGCCCGTCGGCTTGGATAATCACGCTCTGGCCAATCGTGACTTTACCGAGATCCCTTTCGTCCACTTCCGCTTTAATACGGCGAGCAGAAGTATCTGCGAGACTGAATAAGGGGCGAGGAGTGACCGTGCTGAAGGATTCCCCAGCTCTGGCGTAAACTCTCAGAACAGTTCCAGCAATCGGAGCCCGAATTGCGCACTTCTTGATCCGTTCTTGTGCAGTTTGCACGCGGCCTTCCGCGGCCAGCACTCCGGCGTCTGCCCGCGCCTTTTCTTCCTGCAACGGGGGCGCGGCGAGCAATTCCTCGGTTCGAACGGCGGCCTGGAAGTCAGCTTCCGCGACACCGAAGTCACGATCGGCTTGCTCATAAGCAGCACGGGAGACCTCTCCACCTTCATAGAGGGAGCGCTGCATACTCAGCCGTGATGTAGCCTCCGCGAGCGTTGCTTGAGCCGCTGCTGTCTTTTTGGTGGCTACTCTTTTTTCCTCGTCACGCGCGCCTCGCAACAGGCGGATCCGTGCTTGACGTGTGCCATCAGCTTCCGCGAGTGCAGTTTGTAGCATGGCGTTCAAGTCATCACAGGCGATTTCCCCCATGAGTGTCCCTTTGGTTACGAACTGATTCTCCTTCACGTAAATTGCCTTCACAACACCATCGGCCGCAGCTCCTACCTGAGTTGTGTCCGAGAGCCCTTCCACTCTTCCTGGAGAGGCGAATGCCACCTTGGCAAAGTTGTTCGAGGGTCTCTGATGGGCCTGAACCGTCTTCCTGTCTCGTGACCCCCAGAAGAACGCGGCGCCAGCAATGAGGAGGACAATTGCCAGAAGGCCACGGCTCAATTTGCTGTGCGCGTTCACGAGTTGTTCCCCTGTTCTTTTTGCTTAATCTGACCGTCACTCAGAATGATTGTGCGATCGGCAAATTCTTTCCATCGCGGATCGTGGCTGACCACAACAACTGTTCTTCCATTCTGATCAACCTGACTGCGGAGGATTTGACAGATATTCCTCCCCGCTTCGGCATCCAAAGACGCTGTTGGCTCATCGGCCAGAACAATAGGAGGGTTTCCCGCCAGCGCGCGCGCAATCGCGACGCGCTGCTTTTCTCCCGGACTGAGTTCGTTGGGCTCGCGATTTAGCTTATCCCCCAATCCAAATTGAAGGAGTAGCTCTCGTGCTATTGCCATTCTGTCAGCTCGCTTAGGGTCACGAATTTCAAGACCAAGTGCAACATTGTCGATTGCGGAGAGCGAGTGCAAGAGTCGAAAAGCTTGGAAAACGAAGCTTATCTTTTTTCGACGGAGCACCGTCTTCTCACTCCCGCTCAGTTCATTCACGGCGACGCCGTCGACAAACACTGTCCCCTCGTCGGGTGATAGCAAACAGCCGAGGAGGGACAATAAGGTGGTCTTTCCACTCCCCGATGGTCCCATCACCAACGAAAGCGTACCGCGCTCGAAGGTTGCTGAAACGCCCCGTAGCGCGCGAACTCGTGCGTCCCCCTCGCCGAACGAGATGCGGGCATCCTCAACCGCTAAGAACTGGTCAGGCACGGAACACCCGTCCCGGGTCAACTGTAAGTGCGCTTTGAACCGAAGCCACGGAGGCCAATGAGCACATCAGCAAGCTCAACACAGCCATGATCACCGGCAGCCACCACGGAGTATGAATCCACGGAATCAGAGATCTTGCGTAATTCATGGCCGGAACCACTGCGAGCAGGCCCAGAATGCTTCCTGCCGCGCCGCAAATCAGAGATTGAATAAGCACGATGCGAGCCACAAACGCTGGCGAGGCTCCAAGAGCTTTCAAGGTCGCATATTCTTCTATGTTCTCCATGGTGTTCGCGTAGATCGTTTGCGACACCACCACAAGGCCTATCAGAAATCCCAAAACCGCCGCGGTCAGAATCGCGCTCCCCGCACCCGTCTTGACCACCCAGTACATGCGGGACTTGTGAGCGAACTCTTCACGCGTGAGAACATCGACCTCTGGCAGACGTTGCCTGAGGTTCTGCTGGACATCCGAAACGGAGTACTCCTTGCCGACTCGCAAGAGGATGTACATGCCATCTTCAGGACCGAAACCCAGGTAGCGGGCCGCATTCCGATACGAGGTGAACAGGGAAGGGACACCAAGAAATCCTCCAAAGCCTTCGATCTCATGTTCCATGTTGGCACGGTGACCATTGATCTCGACTTCTGCTGGTAACGAGGCCACCTCAATCAGATCTCGGTCACTGGCATCATAGAGAATCGACTCCGGCGACCTATTTTCGGTGGTTTCACCTAGATCGGGAACCGGAAAGTGCTTTCCTAGATTAGAGTCCGCACCAACAAGCGCTACCACCTGTTGTTTTCCGTTCGGCTTTCGGTAGACGGCAAATGCCATACACGCTCGGCCCGTTTCCGCCACGCCGGGTACGCCGGCAGCCATTTCCCGTACTCGGGCTTCCAAGGTTGCTCCGAATTCGAAAGCCTGCACTCCTCTGGCCGTTATCCAAATATCGAAGTCACTTGCCTCTATAAACCTGGAAGCGGCCTGCAGAAATCCGGCTAAGAGACTGCCTTGGAACACCATTAAAAAGACTGCAAAAGATACACCGAGCACGGTTGCCAAGAAACGGGCTCGGTCATGAAAGATGTTCTGCCAGGCTAATTTCATGCTCTACCTGTGTAAGCACTTGTGCCCGCCGAGAACACCGACATTACATCGCCCGCTTACCACGTTGGCTGTTCTGCTAACAGTAATCCCGCTTCCTCGGCTGATAATGGCTTGGAAAAGTAATATCCCTGCCCATACTTGCAGTGCAGTTTCTTCAGCAACACCAGTTGTTCAATCGTTTCTACGCCTTCCGCAACCACGTCCAAATGAAGATTCAACGCCATGGGCAAAATTGTTCGCGCAATTTCCGTATCTTCCCCGTTGCCGATGCTGCTGATGAAGGAACGGTCAATCTTCAAGGTGTCAAGCGGAAAACGGTGCAAGTAACTCAGAGAGGAATACCCGGTGCCGAAGTCATCGATGGCCAAGCTGATGCCGAGCGACTTGATTTGCTGCAGCATCTCAACCGCTGCGGAGGGATCGCCCATGACAGTACTTTCTGTGAGTTCAAGCTTCAAGGCTTGCGGCGGCAGCTTGAGTTCACGCATTAAACTTCCAATATCCTCCACCAGGTTCGCTTGCAGAAACTGTTTAGGAGAGAGATTGACACTCATGGTTAGCTGGGAATAGGCGTTATAACCTGCCCTCCATTCGCTCATCTGCCGGCACGCTTCCCGCAAATTCCACCAACCCAAATCGCGAATAAGTCCGGTTTCTTCCGCAACCGCGATGAATTCTTCTGGTCCAAGTTGTCCCCGCGTTGGATGCTGCCAACGTAGCAAAGCCTCAAAGCCAACAATCTGTCCAGCAGCCAGGGAAACGATCGGCTGGTAAACATTGTGAAACTCCCCGTGTTCGAGCGCGCGGCGCAGATCCATCTCCAATTGCAAACGAGCCACCACACTGGCCCGCATATCTGCATCGAATATCTCGTAACGCGCCTTGCCCCTAGACTTTGCCCGGTACATGGCCGTGTCCGCATCACGAAGAATGTCTTCTGCTTGCTCATAGCTGGGGTTGCTGAGAGCAATTCCAATGCTCATAGAAGTGAATACTTCCCTGCCACCCAACATAAAGGGCGATGTCACTGACTTCATTAGCCGCTCCGCCGCCTGCTTGGCATCGCCTGGCTCCTTAAGATCATCCAGAAGAACAGTGAACTCGTCGCCTCCCATGCGCGCCACTATGAAACCTTCTCCCAGACGGGCGACCGTGTCCGTGGCGCGCAAGCACTTCTCTAATCGACTCGCCACTCCCACCAACAGTTGATCCCCGACCAGATGGCCCAGACTGTCGTTGATCATCTTGAAGCCATCGAGGTCCAAGAATAAAACTGCAAACCAATAGTCTTTGCGCCGTTTCGCATGTTTGATAAGGCGCCCCAGCCGGTCGGTAAATAGGAGACGATTCGGTAAACCCGTCAGTGGATCGGAGACCTTCCCTTCCGTAATATCCGTCTGCCATCCGACCATGCGTAAGGTTTTTCCTGAGCCATTGTGAACCGCGAGCCCTCTGCACAGCATCCAGCGAAACGTGCCGTCTTTGTGCAGCACGCGGTGCTCACTCTCGAACTGGGGGACCACTCCCTTTTGATGGGCCGCAACCTCCTCGTTCACCCGCTCTCGGTCTGCATCATGTATGCGGTCAAACCATTCGTTCGGATTGTCACCGATTTCACTTTCCTCGTAGCCCAGCATGCTCTTCCAGCGAGGAGAAAAATAAACAGTATTGGCCTGCACATTCCAGTCCCAAAGGCCGTCGTTGGCGCCGCGTGCCGCCAAGGCATAGCGTTCTTCACTCTCCCTCAATCCTTCCTGCGCGCGTTTATGGGATAACTGTGTACCTATGCGTGCCAGAGCGACAGCAAAGTCGATCGGCTTCGTCACATAGTCGTTGGCCCCTAAGTCTAGTGCCCTGACCACATCGTCGCTCTGATCCTTTGCCGTCACCATGATGATGGGCAGTTCAATCGGAGAGTAGGTCTCCCGCAATGTCTTTAGCGCTTCAAGCCCGCTAATTTCCGGCATTTCTATGTCCAACAGTACAAGATCTATTGCCTCTTCTTTGACACGCTGCGGCAATTGTTGCGCGCTGGCTGCCAGCACGATCTCATAGCCTTTCCGTGCCAGCCGGCGGGCGAGCATGTCCCGATTCAATTCATTGTCATCTACGATGAGCAACCGACTTTGCGAGGTCATCGCGCTTTTCTCTCGAGGAGACAATTGTGAATTTTGTCGCTCAGACGGATAAATTCTACGGGCTTAGTGTCATAGTCATCGCAGCCGGCGTTCATTGCCTTTACGCGATCAGTCACGAGCGCATGGGCGGTCAGTGCGATGACTGGAATGTGACGGGTTTTCTTGTCGGCCTTCAGTCGCCGAGTTACTTCACAACCGTCCATAACCGGAAGACTTATGTCCATCAAGATTAGGTCAGGTATTTCCGTAGCTGCCAGCGACAGCGCCTGCTCACCATCGTGAGCGATGACGACGGAATACCCTCTCCGCTGGAGCCTTCTGGACAACATGTCACGGTTCATTTCGTTATCTTCGACTAGTAAGATTTTTGGCATGACTTTCCCTTCCAGAGACCTCAGCGTCGACTTTCCCGTGTTTGTGGCCGTGCGATAGGCGGGACACGGGTACCGCGTTAGTTCGAGTGATAGTCGTAAAACGATTAAGCCGGTGTTTTTCTATAAGAACTGCAAGACGTTCGCGGTCAACCGGCTTGATGAGATAGTTCGAGGCGCCTAAATCAAGGCCCCTCGGCTCATTGTCAACGATGGTTACCATGATCACTGGGATCTTCGACAGTTCAGAATCTGCTTTCATCTTGCTCAGGACAGACCAGCCATCGCAGCCCGGCATGACGACATCCAGTGTGATGAGCACAGGGCGAACTTGTTTGGCAAGTCGCAAGCCTTCTTCCCCGCTGGCCACAGTGAGTACATTGAAGCCCAGTTTTCCCACGAAACGCGACATAAGTTCACGAACCGCAGCGTCATCATCGATCACAAGGATCGTATCCCGGCCGGTTTTTACCTCGACAATGGCATCGGAGGCATCGCTGTCTCCCTCTGCCTGTACAGGACCAACAGCCTCTAGTTTGACCTGGGCAGGAATGTGTACTGTAAAGCTGGAGCCTTCCCCAGGCTGGCTCTCAACCCCGATGCGCCCCTTCATCAACTGAACAAACCGGTGAGTGATGGCAAGTCCCAGGCCGGTGCCGCCGTACTTGCGCGCGATTGAGGTGTCTGCCTGGACAAACTCCTGAAATAGATTTTCTTTTTGTTTGGCGCTAATCCCAATCCCGGTGTCAGTGACCCGGAACCGGAGCCAGTCTTGGCCCTGTTCCGTGCTTTGATCCACATCCACGGAGATAGTGCCATGGTCTGTAAATTTGCACGCGTTACTCAGCAGGTTAAACAAGATCTGCCGGACCTTTGTAATGTCGGCTTGCATCATGCCTACGTCCTCCGCCAGATGCACCCGAAGAGTATTGCGGTTCTTCTCTATTGCTGGTTGAAGAGTAGTAACGATCTCCTCGATCATCCCGGACACGTCGAAAGTCTCCAGGTGCAGACTCATCTTTCCAGCCTCGATCTTGGAAAGGTCGAGCACGTCATTGATCAGTGCGAGTAAATGTTTACCTGCTGATCTAATTTTCTGAAGATCCTGGACCGTCTCTACAGTCGCTGAATCGTGCGCCTCTTCCTCTAACATCTCGCTATATCCAATGATTGCGTTAAGCGGTGTGCGCAATTCATGGCTCATATTTGCGAGAAATGTGCTTTTCGCGCGGCTTGCTTCCTCGGCCACATACTTTGCCTTGAGCAGCTCGTCCTGGGCCTGCTTGCGGTGAGAAATCTCTTCTTCCAACTCTCGTGTTCTTGTCTGTAGCTCCTCATTAGCGCCTCGCAATGCTGTATCCCGGTGTTGGATGTCGGACAACATGGTGTTAAAACCGTCGATGAGACTACCGATCTCGTCAGCGTAAGCTTTGACCGCCCGAACCTCATAGTTCTTGTGGGCGGACACCATTCTCATGGTGTCCTCCAGGTGCACAATGGGTCCGGAAATCACCTTTTGAAGTTTCGAAGACACTAGGAATGCGAGAAAGCCTGAAATCAACACGAAAACCAAACAGATACTTGCATAGCGCTTGGCCCGCGTACTCCATTGGCGCATGTCCGACTGTAAGAACAGCGTTCCGAGACGTTCTCCGTTGAGGGTAACGTCGTGCCACACCTCGAGGTAGCGTCCTTCAAACCGGTAGCCTTTCTCCTGTGAACGGGACGGAAGAAATGCCGGAAGGGTCTTATCGTTGCGGAAATACTGGGCGAACATCTGACCGTCGGGGCTATATAAGACCGCAGCTACGATATCTCCTTTGACCATGAGCGCGGACAAGGTTGCGGTTGCGGCGGGCTCGTCTTTAAACGCCATCGCCGCCGCGCTGTTATACCCGATAATCTCGGCCTGGGTCGTCAGATCCTGAGTTAGCAAATGGCGAAACGAGATAAGATCGTAAATGAGGAAGCTAGCCGAGGAGAGGAGAAGGGCGATGCTGCTCGTCAGCATCGTGATCAGGATGAGTTTTCGCCGAATGGACAGATTCTGGAGACTCATTCCGTTTTCTTTCCATCCGCGGCTGGTTCCTGAACGATTCTTGCCAGGGCGAGCAGGCGGGAACTGATGTTTAGATCTGCTTCTTTCGCCGCTTCGACATTGACTTCAAAATGAACTTTGTTGTCCTCAAGAACCAAATTTATGATCCCGCCACGCCTGGCGAAACCAGGTATCTCGCCGATGGTCAGGATGGGCATGCCCTTCACCAGGTGAATGGCTTCTGCTAAGTGAGCCATTTCTGACGAACTCACAAACACAATATGACATTCCTTGAGGTCGGTAACCGATTTCAAGCGTTTGACAAGAAATATCCGGCCATTGACTTTTTTGCCTGCCAGCACCCGGTCGAGAACAGTTCCGAAGGGATCCTCACCTAGAATGCCGATCACAATTGGAGAATCTGGCTGCGTGAATGCATTCGCCGGCCACTGCACCAAATTCGCGAAATTGTAGATAAAGCCGGCTTTGATCAAGTATTCCGAAGAGACAGAGGAATCTTGAGCGTGGGCTTCAAACACCAAGCTCGGCAATATCACCATCGCTACCGTGATCAACAATCGTAACCGTCTCATTGTCGCCTTACCTGCATGGAAGTAATTGTCACTCTGCTCTGAGCAAGTAACCAATAACTCACTCAAATCTCCAAGTAACACTTCCGTAAAAGGTGCGCCTTATTTCGGTGGGAGAGGTGTTGATGAAGTCTGGCAGAAATTCCAAGTGCCGCTTATTTAGCAGATTTTGGCTGCCAACGGAGAATTCCAGGCCCGCCGTTGGCCTCCAGCCGAAGTGGGTATCCACAGAGGAGTAACTGGGTATATTGAGACCGGGGAGCCGATCCGTGTATCGAACATCCAAATCGTATTCAAAATGTTTAGGGAGATCGATGGAAGACCTCACGTAAAACTGATGACGGGGGCTTACCAGGCCGGGATTGTCTGCAGTTGGGTCCAGACTTGCTCTATCCTTCCGTATATCCATTTGCAGATAGCTGTAGGAACTTAAAAGCCGCCATTTAGGAAGGACTCTCCAGTCAGCAAAGAGTTCAGCGCCGTAAGTGCCGCCGCCCATCTTATTCCCGGCAAAGAAAGGAGCGACGATATGGACAGGGGTGGGGCTTATTTCCAGAAAAGGTGCCCCTGGCTCGGCTGTCCGAAGATGGGTGTAATGGTTATAAAACACTGCAATATCAGTCGAGAAATTACTGGTCACTTGTACGCGATAACCGGCTTCATACGCGAGAAGATCTTCTGATTTGAACTGGCGGCTTCCGAAAACCGATATTAGAGCTGGAAGCGGAGTTGGATTCTGCGGAGTTCCCGGAGGCACAACCGCCGAATTAAGTCGAAGTCCCTCTTCGGTTAAGGCTGGGGTCCGCGCTGCGCGGGAGACTGCAGTCCAGACCGATTGGTTGCGCGTGATGGTCCAGAGTAATCTCGCGTTCGGCTGAACTTCAAAACCAGTGAACCCGTTATGCTCGAATTTGGAGCCGAGCGTGATGCGCAAGCGTTTGTCAAAAAGACTTATCTCATCCTGCGCGAAGGCGCTAAATTGATTCAACGTGAGTTGGTTTGGCTGCAGCGAGACTACAGAGCTGGAGTTATTCCCATCGTGGCTCGAGCGGTAACCAAGCCCCCATACGAGGTCTTGTGATCCACTGGCGTGGAAGGTATGCTGGAAATCAATGTCGAAGATGTCTTGATGGTCTGTAAAAAGCGAATTCTCGGTTATGCTGGTGTGGTCATAGTACATCTGCAGAGAGGTTGAGGAATTCGCGAAGGCGTGATTCCACCGGCCCAGCAGGTTCCCTCCGCTAATGCTTCCTTGATTGGGAAAGGTGCTCGAATAGGGAGTGTTTAGCGAAGGAACAGTCAGAGTCTCACCGTAGCCGCTGCGGTGAATGTCTCCCTGTACGGTGAGCGAATCGGCTCCCGGCGACGTCCAGTCCGTTCGAAAACCGCCACGCAATGCATCCCAATTGTCGTTTGCACGCCTTCCTGTGGAAGGGTCTATCGATGGCCCGACATTGAAGTACTTAGCATAGGCTCTGTAGTAGGTGCCCTGGTTTAGCCTGCCACCGTAGCGAACGCTACCGGATCCTCGCGTTTCTGTTCCTCCGCCAGCCGCAGCGAGTGCAGACTGGGTGGACTTTGACGCCTTGGTGATAATGTTAATCACGCCATTGACTGCGTTGGCTCCCCACAAAGTCGCTCCCGGACCGCGGATCACTTCAATCCGCTCTACATCCTCGAGCATCACATCCTGAATGTTCCAGTAAACTCCAGAAAACAAAGGGGTGTAGACACTCCGGCCGTCAATCAGAACCAGCAGCTTGTTGGCGAAGCGGCCATTGAATCCGCGCGCGCTGATGGCCCACTTGTTCTCATCAATGCGAGCCACCTGCACACCAGGAACCATTCGCAACGCTTCCGGAATGCTGGCGGCGCCTGAGCGTCGGATGTCCTCCTGGGTGATGACAAAAATGGCCGCCGCGGCGTCTGCCAACTTCTGGCTTCTCTTGGAGACAGAGGTGACCTGCACGTTCATCAGGTCTTCCACGCTCATGGCGGTGACATCGGGCAAATTCTGCGCTAGTGCGCTGGCCACAGAGAAAAATACCAGTGCTCCCAGCAACAAGGCTCGCGTGGTAAGGCCTGCCGAGCCGGCTTGTGAGTGCTGAATGGTTCGCATATCTATCTTCCTTCTCGAAGGGGACGAAGGCGGTCTGGTGTTCTCGACTCCGCCGGACCCTTCCCGTTTTGTTCAATCCGTTTCCACAATTGATGTTGCATCTTGCGCATGCTAATAAACCGACCGCTCACAGGGGCTTAACCCCTGTTACCGTGAACACGTTGGAGTAAGTAAGCGTGTCAGGCCGACGGAGATACTCAAGGAATCTCTGCGCCAGCTCGCCGGCCGCTCGCTCGTCACCGAGGATTCGAGCGATCCAGGGAACTGCAATCTCCAGCTTTAATTCCCACTGCTTCAGAATTTTGAGATCGATCTCTCCGGCGATTAAGTGGTAACACTCAACCTGGACTTCAATGTTTTTGAGGCCCGCCTTATGTGCCAGCGAGAAAAGCTTGCGACCAACAAAAGGGTCGAAACCCGTGCTCGCTAAACCCGCCACCACTTTTTCGACCGCGCATTGCACGACAGGGTCTTCCGGATAGTTCCACAGCAGCTGTCCGTCGAGGTCCTGAAGGAGGACGGACCCGCCGGGCCGGCAAACTCGGACCATTTCGGCGGCGGCTTGTTCTTTGTCGTGGAGGTATTCGAATAACATGCGGGAGTAAACCAGATCAAAGCTGTCCGTTGGGAATTGCATCGCGTGTGCGTCTCCGCGGACGATCTTCACGCGTGAATTCGCAGGGTTTTTCCGAATCGCTTCCTGTACACGCTCTGCGCTGATGTCTATTCCGGTTCCTGTAATCGAGGAATCTATCGCGCAGACTTCCCGCAAGATCACTCCCGGCCCACACCCCACCGAAAGAATTTCCGCCCCCGGGGGCACACGATGGGCTAAGTATTTGCGAACCCAAGCCTCGGGATCGACTTTCAGCTCGAGCCGCATGGCCTCGCGCGGGTCTTCCATGATGTAGGCGGTCGGAGAGTCTGTATTCATCGCGACTCCGAGGCTGCACGGCTGAGCTGCATTTCCTGCTTTTCCGCGCGGGCTAAGAGTTTCGAATAGAAACTGTCGACGTGCTGATAGAAGCCCTGATGTCCGGCTCTAAGCCAGATTCCCTGACAATAGTGGCGCAGGAATGCCGCACCAAACCCGAGCAGGACCTCAGTGGCCATCTCGTCCGCGATCAGCGGAATGTAATCGAGCTCAAAGTCGTGATAGGCAGCAGACAACCCGTTCAGAAGCGAAGCTATGGTGTCCGGAACCTCCGACGCAGGAAGCGTCGGATGGAGCAGCAAATCACAACGGTTCTCGAGGTAACTAAAATTAACTCCTAAGGGACCACGATAGGCGATCGCCGCCCCCACCGGTTCTCTCCTCGATCCCTTGTATGCCAGCCACACAGACCGAGTGCGTCGCAGGCCGACCGAACAGTACATTTCATCAACAGTTCGAAGCTCAACGTCTCCTAGCAAATCCTCCCCGGTAATGTAGACACTACCTCGTGTCGCGGACGCGATGGCAGAGAGAGACTGTTTTTGAGAGGGATCGTAGGGTTCCGCGCGAATCTTCGAGCTCAAGGGCAGTGACAATTGTCTTGGTAATGCGAAATAGCTGTGGCGCTGGACGGAGCAGAGAGATTCCCCAATGGTCTGCACCATGGAACCGAACACCCGCGCTGGAAAGCGGTTCTCGGGCCGAAACCAGTTCTGGGCGTCGTCAATTCCACTTAGAATCTTTCCCGCTGCTGCAGCCAGCATCACCGCCCGGGATGCAAAAGGATTGTTATCGCTAACCAGATGTTGTGGCATCCAGCCGTGGGGCGCCGTTCGCCAGACGGCCAGTGAGGCCAAGCCTCGTTTTTCGTCACCAGCGGTAAGGACGTACAGCAGAGATTCCCCGGCACGCAGCATCCGTCGCCAGTTGTCCCGCACGAGTCCGAGGTGCGGACGGAGGCGGGCTCCCTTCTCGGGATAGAGAAAGCCTGTTCGTTCATAGAGCGCAAAGATCTCTTCGACGTCAAGGGCATTGACCTCGACCCCATAAGTGGCATACAGGCTCGACAGCTGTGGCAAGCTGCTCAACGTTCGCCGATCCTGCGCGTCCTGCGACATGTTGCCTCCGGGTACACGCTCGTAACTGCGGGTACATTACGCACGCCTGACTGTAGGGAGAGTCGGACGACAGACAGCGATGCACCGCTCAAAGGGCGAGGCTCGGGCGCCCCTGAGTCAATGGCTCAAGTGTCGTTTCATGTTGACAAAGAGTGCCTTGCCAGACAAGTTACGAACGTAAGTTCTGAATGGACCAATGGAGAACGAACAAGATTGGGAACAATGTCAGCAACAGCAACGCCAGCGATTCTTTTCAATCAACTGAGTTCTTGGTCCAAAGTAGCACGGCAAATGTCCATATCTTCGCTTATGATTCCCGGCGTCCGCCCGGTTTCACAACCACGGTGGCGATTGACTCGAACCTGCTAGGGATCGATTTCCATTCGCAACCAGTAGTTCTTCCGGCGGTTGAGGTCTTCGGTGAAGTCCGTCTCGGAGAATGCTTTGATGCATTCGTATGCGGCCTTATGCCCAGGCTGCATCCCCCTGCAGCCAGAACGAGTCCCCCGGGCCTTGCGAGACCTTGGCGCCTGGCCGGTTGGCGCCGCAGAATGGAGTGCTGAGATCTGTGAAGAACTGCGAGCGGTCGGCGAGCACGGGGCGTGGCGGGCGTTCAATTCGATCTAGATTCCACGTGAACGGGACAAGTCTTGGTCAGCCGTAATTGCCACCCTTTTGAACTTCGCGTGAAGACATCCGTATCGTCTTCGTCAAAGAACTGCGTTCTATCGGGAGTCTGACGATACTCCTTGGTATAGGTCACGACGGCGGTGTCTCGAAACAAATCTACTCGCGTGTTCTTCTTCTCGATGGTGTATGGGTTGGGACCATGGTTGTGGGTGACAAAATTCTGCTTCACATTTGCGCCAAATTCGCTTTTCGTCAATACCCTCGCCCCCAGATAAACCCAGTCGTCTGCAAGCAAACCCATTATTGACGAATCATTTTGTTGCTCAAATTTGGCGGTTTCGGATTCAATTTTACGAAGCTCGTTCTCGTCTTGAGCCTTGGAAGACTTTGGAAGCTGTGACAACGCTGCAACTGTAAGCAGTCCAACCGCAGCAAACAGCGAAGCGATATTTAGCACGATCTCACCTCCCGGCCGGGTATGGCCGTCTCCGATGCGGTTCCAAGCCAAGTCTGTTGCTGGCTAAGCCCAGCTAGTTCCGATGCCACCTTACGCGTCGGAGTTCTAAATCGCTTCCGCTGCTGGGAGCGTACCGAATGTCGACCTCCAACAATCTGAGCTAACTACTGAATGTCTGAATCCCAGTTCTCTTGCATTATTTTTTTGGGTTTGTTGGGGGCCGCTGTTAGCGAGTTCAGGGGCTTACCACCGGCTCGTAAAGGCATTCTAAATTTCAAATTTCAGAATTTGAAAGGAGGTTATTTGTTTTTCGGATGCGAGACGCTGAAAGGATACAGGGCGAGTAGCAGCTTGCCTTGATCACTGTCAATCGCTTCGGAGTCGAGGAAGCCTACGTACTGTACGCTAACCACCCTTGCACGAAAGTAGTAAGCCTTGCCGGCTTCGGCCGTGAAGTGCAGCAGGGCGGTCCCCAAGGAATTCTCATTGGCGGGCTGCCAGTTGGCGCAGAGGTGATGCTCTCCCGGTTCCAGCAAGATAGAAAAGTGGGAATTGGTGTGGTGGCGCCAGCCCAAACACCATCTACCCCAACTCGGATGGTCGGTCGGGCGAGGCCTTTCCCATCCCCAATGAAGTAGACGATCGCTTTGCCGGCATCGTCATGCGATGCTGGATGCTGCGAAGAGTCCTTTTTTGCATCGAACTGCACATCTTTGGGGCCGCAAGCGGCTTGAACGGTGGCGATGGCCGATTGATCTTGCGCGAAGGCGGTGGCAGCTAGAAAAAGCAGTGCGAGAGCAGACTTCATGGCGTTCCTCCCGGAATTCATTCCGCCCGGTCCGTAGCACCCGGGTCGTGGTCCGGTCAGGAGGCGAAGCGGGACTTGCATCCTTACCTTTCTATGACACCGGGGCAAACCTCCGGGATGTATTGAGTTCGGCAAGCTTTGTGAAGATTTTTGAACTGAAATGCCCTCTGTCTCGAGGAAACCTATGCGCGTCAATCCAGTTCTGGCGAACCAGCCAAAGATCTGATCAGTTTGCTTACGCTGTGCGCGACGGCGAATGACTCTGCCACAGCGGACGTATCGAGCAGTCCAAGGCCGCAGGTTGCCGTGATCATCGCGCGCTGAGCAAATTTCTGCGGATCGCCCGCCAGGGATGCTGCTTTCAACCAGCGAATAAAGATGGTCGCTGAATCGACAGCGTTCAGACCTGGTCGTGTGGGGACTATTCCGTAAGCAACCGCTCCTCCCTGATTTACAAAGTCAAGCGCACGCCAGTCGGCAAAAAACAAGTCAAGTCCCTCATGGGCATCGAACGAAATGATATCCGGCTTAACGCGGCACATGCGCTCGAAGGGCCGCGCTGCGCAGCAATGGAGTCCGGCGTAGGCTCCGCGAATTCGAGCGTCCTCCAGTGTGGCCGCCAATGCGTTGAGCCGTTGCTCCTCAGACACAGCGTTGGTGACAGGTGCATCCAGGCACAAGGCTGGTTCATCGACAAACAGCAGCACAGGCAAGCCAGCAGATTTCAGGCGATCAATCTGCCAGCCAATGATCTGCGAGACATGAAATGCGACGGCTGCAAAAAGTGCTGGATCGGATAGGAAGGGCCGGCCCTTGTGGAACAGATACGCCGACAGTGTGATTGGGCCCTCGATCTGCCCCTTGACGGCGACCGCAGAACCGAAGAGACCAGATGACAATGCTTCTTCGAACGCGCCAAAGCCTGCCGCGTTTGCCGACGTCAACTCCCCACTACTCCGGTGAAGGATTTCGAGCACCGAATTGAGCCGACCTTCTTTTACCTGATAGCCGTAGCCTTCGTCGCGAGGCTCAATCAGCTCTTCCACAACACCTAGGCCTTGGCCGACGATACTCTCCCGTTCTGAGAGTTGAGGCAACTGAGGCCAAAAGGGGACTTCCGGCGACAATTCGGCAACTGACCGAATTGCCGATGCAATCGACGTAAGGGGCAGACTCCCGATTCCTGTGACCGCGCCCGCCGCGACGAAGGGCATTCGGCAGGTGTGAGATGGAATAACTGTGGTTTGCACGATCTCAATTCTCCCCAGAAAACCTTGTCGTGAAGCCCTTTAGAGCCAACTAGCATTGGCCAGACAGCGAATAGTCTCTACGGCGGGCGGACCGTGGCGATTTTCACCGGACTTTTCTGTCACCCCCTTTGCGGGCACCAAAGGCACCTTCAACGGTATCACGATTACGCCGGTGATCTCACGCGCCAGAGTTGGACGCCTGCCCATCGCTATTATAATGAGGAGGTGTGTTTCGGTGCGGAAATGGGGCAGAGCCAGAGGTAAGACCAAAGTGCGCAGGTGAACTCAAAGAATCAGTTTCGGCCAAGCGCCCTCGGCTTAGTGTGGACTTTGCCAATCTCGCGACGCTCAAGGCCATCAGGAAGACATGACGACAGCCCATCAACATCCTCTTGAAAAGATCCTCGACAGTCGAATTGCCATCATCGACGGAGCAATGGGCACGACGATCCGCACCTATGGCATGACGGAAGCGGACATCCGCGGGGAGCGCTTCAAGAACTCGACGAAGGGCCTACTGAACAACGGTGACCTTTTCTCACTGACTAAGCCGGAAATGATCGGCGACATCCATCGCCGGTTTCTCGAGGCCGGAGCGGACATCATCGAGACGAACACCTTCGGCGCAACCAGCATTACGCAGAGCGAATTTTTTGTGGACGATCCTCGGGAGCACGGCGGCCGAAAGGATCCCGCGTTTTATCAAAAGATCATCGACGATCCGTTCCTCGGCAGCTTGGCTTGGGATATCAACGAGCAATCGGCGCGGCAGTGCCGTGAATGGGCCGATCGTGTTGGCACTGCAACCTCGCGTCAACGGTTCGTGGCGGGGGCGATGGGGCCGCTGACCGTGTCTCTTTCGAACTCGCCCGATGCCGACGATCCCGGCTTCCGCGTGGTCACGTTCGATCAGGTGAAGACTGCCTATATTCAGCAAGTGCGTGCCCTCATCGCTGGGGGCGCAGACCTGCTGTTGGTCGAGACAATTTTTGATTCGCTGAACGCCAAGGCAGCACTTGTCGCCATCCGTGAGGTATTCGATCAAGACGGCAACAAGTTGCCGGTGATGATTTCAGCGGCAGTAGGCCGGGGCGGCGAGACAATGATCTCGGCGCAGACCACTGAGGCATTCTGGAATGCAGTGCGGCACGTGAAACCGCTGTCGGTGGGTCTCAACTGCTCTCTCGGGCCCGATCTAATGTATCCGTTCCTTGAGGAGCTCTCGGAGAAGGCGGACGTGGCGATCTCGTGCTACCCGAATGCCGGTTTGCCGAATCCCCTCTCGGAAACCGGGTTCGATCTGGGCCCGGAAGACATGGCCCGTTATTTGGGCGACTTTGCACGAGGAGGGCTGATTAATATCGCCGGCGGCTGCTGCGGCAACACACCCGAGCATATCGCGGCTATCGCCAAAGCGCTCGAAGGCCAACCTCCGCGAAAGTGGAGGACGCTGCCCACTGAGGAATCCTTCGTCCACCAGATTGAGAGTCGAACGTGAGCGTGTCCGATAGCGCAGGCGCGGCCGAGCCCACGAAGGCGAAGCCACTCCGTCTCTCGGGGTCGCAGCCGTTCACCCAACAGTCCGGCGTCTACATCGTGATCGGTGAGCGGACCAACGTGGCCGGTTCGCCCAAGTTTGCAAAGCTGATCAAGCAAGGCAAATATGAAGAAGCCGTAAGTGTGGCCCGTCAGCAGGTCGAAAATGGGGCGAATGTTCTCGACATCTGCATGGACGAAGGCATGATTGACGGCGTCACGGCAATGACACGCTTCCTGCAGTTGCTGGCGAGCGAGCCCGAAGTCGCCAAGGTGCCTTTCATGGTGGACTCCTCGAAGTGGGAGGTCATCGAGGCAGGCCTCAAGTGCATGCAGGGCAAGGGCATCGTGAACTCGATCTCGCTGAAAGAAGGCGAAGACAAGTTTCGCCAGAACGCCGCTAAAGTTCTGAAATATGGTGCGGCAGTAGTCGTGATGGCCTTCGACGAGAAGGGTCAAGCCGCAACTTACGAGGACAAGATCCGCGTCTGCGAGCGCGCCTACAGGATACTGGTCGACGAGGTCGGCTTTCCCCCCGAAGACATCATCTTCGATCCGAATATCCTCACCGTTGCCACCGGCATGGAGGAGCACAACAACTATGCGGTTGACTTCATCAACGCCACGCGCTGGATCAAGGCCAACCTGCCGCACGCGAAGGTCAGCGGCGGCGTCTCGAACATCTCGTTCAGCTTCCGAGGCAATAACAAAGTTCGCGAAGCCATGCACTCGGCATTTCTTTATCACGCCATCACGGCGGGCATGGACATGGGCATCGTGAATGCCGGGATGCTAGAGGTGTACGAGGAGATTGAGCCTGAATTGAAGGTGCTGGTCGAGGACGTGCTGCTAAACCGCCGTCCCGACGCGACAGAGCGCCTGGTGGAACACGGCGAATCACTCAAGGGCGTGAGCGCCGCGGTGAGCGAAAAAAAGGCCGACGAATGGCGCAACGGCACGGTCGAAGAGCGTCTTTCTCACGCACTGGTCAAGGGGATCGACGCGTACATCGAAGTCGATGCCGAGGAAGCTCGCGTCAAACTGGGCCGTCCTCTATCGGTTATCGAAGGCCCGCTGATGGCTGGCATGAGTGTGGTGGGCGATCTCTTCGGGGCCGGCAAAATGTTCTTGCCCCAAGTGGTCAAGTCTGCCCGCGTGATGAAGAAGGCCGTCGCGCACCTGACGCCTTTCATGGAGGCCGAGAAAGTTGCCATGGCTGCGTCGGGCCAGGTGGTCAAGGCGCAGGGAAAAATCGTATTGGCGACAGTCAAAGGTGACGTTCACGACATTGGCAAGAATATCGTCGGCGTGGTCCTCGCCTGCAATAACTACGAGGTGATCGACATGGGGGTGATGGTCCCTTGTGAAAAGATCCTCGAACGCGCCAAGGCGGAAAAGGCGGACATGATTGGACTCAGCGGCCTGATCACTCCGTCTCTCGACGAGATGGTACACGTGGCCCGCGAGATGGAGCGTCAGGGCTTCAAGTTGCCCCTGCTCATCGGTGGGGCAACCACGAGCCGAGCGCACACCGCTGTCAAGATTGCGCCTCATTACAGCGAGCCAGTGGTCCACGTGCTGGATGCCAGCCGGGCGGTGCCGGTGACGACCAGTCTTCTGAGTAACGAGGGCAAGTCGGCTTTCGTGGCGCAGCATCGCGCCGATTATGAGGCGCTCCGCAAGGCCCACTCCGCGCCGCGCCTGACGGTCATCTCCCTTGAGACCGCGCGACAAAGACGGACTCCTATCGAGTGGCGTGCCGAAGACCTGCCTACACCCGCATTTACCGGTGTGCGCGTGCTGGACAACTTTCCGCTGGCGATGCTGCGCGACTTCATCGACTGGACGCCGTTCTTCCACACCTGGGGGCTGAAAGGTGTTTATCCCCGTATTCTTGAGCACGAGGGACAAGGTGTACAGGCGCGCCAGATCTTCACCGAAGCCAATGCTCTCCTGGATGTCATCATTGAGAAGAACCTGATCACGGCGCGGGGCGTATACGGCTTGTTTCCCGCTAGCGCCGTGGGCGACGATGTCGAGTTGTACACCGACGACACACGCGAAAAGGTGCTTGAACGATTCCACTTCCTCCGCCAGCAGTCAAATAAGGAAGGCAGCGAGCCGTGCCGATCGCTTGCAGACTTCATCGCGCCGAAGGAAACGGCGTTGTCCGATCATATCGGTGCGTTCGCGGTAACCAGCGGAATCGGCTTGAAGGAGCTATGCGACCGGTTCAGGGCCGAACACGACGATTACAACGCCATCATGGCGGAGGCCATCGCCGATCGCCTGGCGGAAGCTTTCGCCGAATGCCTGCACAAGCGAGTGCGGGATGAATGGGGTTACGGATGTGCGGAGGGCCTGAGCAACGCGGATCTCATCCAAGAGAAGTATCGGGGCATCAGGCCAGCCGCAGGCTACCCGGCGTGCCCGGATCACACGGAGAAGGGTCCGCTCTGGCGTTTGCTCGATGTGCAGGCGAACACCGGAATGCTGATCACTGAGTCATTTGCGATGTGGCCCGGATCAAGCGTGAGTGGGATCTACTTCGCCCATCCAGAATCGCGATATTTCAGCCTCGGAAAGATCGACCGCGACCAAGTCGCCGACTATAGCGAACGCAAGAGGATGAGCGTGGCCGAGGTCGAGCGATGGCTCGGGCAGAACTTGAACTACGACCCCGCGGATTAGCATTCGTCCCCATGGCCGCTGGCTGATGACTGGAACAGTTTATTCGGAATCGAGGCTCACGCGATTGCACCGGTTGGTAATGGGAATCAATTTGTGTTTCTGGGTGTCGCTTCACCTTTCTTCTACGAAATGGTTAAGGCGCAAAGGCGCAATGCCGGGCCCATGCAAATAGATAACCTCACAAAAGCGGCTGGACAATCGGCCCGATGTTGTTGCGCATGCATGTGATGATGATCGTCCTCAGCGCCTCCTGTGACCTGCACGACAAAGTCGCACTGTTGGAGATGGGCGCCGATGACTACATCACCAAACTTTTTAGCCCGCGGGAGCTCCTCGCACGGCTGCGGGTGGCACTCGGTCACACCAAGCTTCACGCTACAGCGAGTCAGATCGTTTTTGATGGCATTGTGGTCGACTTCGGGAAGGTCGAGGTGACCCGAAACGGCGCGTCCGTCGAGTTAACGGCACATGAGTTCAAGACTCCGCAGTTTTTCGTTGAGAACCCCGATCGCCTCATCACACGTGCTGAGTTGCTGGAACACGTTTGTGGTTATGGGGACACCTATACCAGCAGCCGTAGCATCGACAATCACATTATGAAACTCCTTCACAAGTTGGAGAAGAATCCAGGCTGTCCGACCCATTTCCGAACGGTACGTCTTCTCGGGTATAAGTTCGCCTTCTAGCGCCCGGAGCTAATTGCAAGTTTGTGAGGCACAAACTCAGGGGCTTGGGTAGTACTGAGCAGCCCGGTTGCAGCAGCTTTCCGCACCCAAACTCGACCAACCCAAGTTATACCCGCACATTCGCAAAACTGCCTCTAAGACACTCCGTTAATTAACATCACAGAACAAAAGGCGCCGCGCAGTTTTCGTGGCGGCGCCTTCTCAAGAATCACGACGAACCAGCTCAGTGGCAGTCTCGTCTGGCCTCGTCTGCATCCTCCGCCAGATCGCGCAACAGTTCGAAGAAGTCCTCGGACTGGCCGATGAAAAGGCCCATGGCTGTCAAGAACTTGACCGCTCCCATGGCAACTCCATTTGTCTCAGTTGGGCGAATGATCGAGCATCTGGGAAGCTTTCGGCTGAGGAATGGGCATGGCTCAGGCATGATCAGGTTGGTCTGGAACGTTTCCCCGCCAAAAGGAGGGGCATTGAGGTTGGGAAATGTCAATCCATTTGTAGGATTGGTCAGAGGAGGCGCATTGCCCGCCTTGTCAGACCAGGTCTGAAAGTGCATGGTTTCGGTGGGGCCGATGCTGATCAGGATTCGCAAGACGTCCACACTGCTAGCCCCTCTGCGCCATCGAAGGATAGAGGCTGTTCCCACCTTGTTCAATGGTCGGCATGTGGAACCCAGCAGTGTTGGCAATGGCCTGGATGTGGGCGTCGGGGCTCAGGTCGGCATCGGATCTGGGGATTGCCGTGAACTGCCCCTTGTTCAAATCCGGGACCGCCTGCGGGAACTTGAATTTCGGATCGAGGTCGGGGTTATGGGTACTGCTGCGATACCGAGTCCACCAATTGGTGTCGAGCGTGAGCTGCATGAGGTTTGTAAGCCGTGGCTTTCCGCTGGATCCGGTGGCCGTGCTGCCTGGTAGAGTGCGGAACTGCTCCAGACTGAGCGGATCCGCTCCCTTCGACCTTAGGTACGCGTTGAGGAAGGTGAAGTGAGTGATCTCGTCGTCCGTGTTGTCGTGGATGTATTGAGGAAAGTCCGCGTCAAGGACCTGAAGTTTGGCGGTATAGGTGGGATTCCCACTCCCGCCCGGGACCTCGCTGTCCGGGATGCCCCCGAGTTCGTTGTACTGCACCCAAAAATCAGTTTCTAAAATCTCGGCTGCAGCCGCGAAGCGGAGCAAGGCCGCGTCTCCCTTGGACAGACTATCGCTGCCTTCCTGTCGGCCCTTACTTTGGGCAAAAACCGACGAAGTCTCGGCTAGAAGAGCAATTCCGGCACCAGCAGCACCTGCAGCCAATCCTTTCTTGTCTTGAGGAACGAGCGCCTCCCGGACGGCGCCTTGGAGTCACATTGTGAGTTATCCATAGTGTTTACACTCCTTATTCTCTTGGTCACGGTATATCGTTATCGGTTTGCGATTCCGAAGGTTTGCTTTACGGCAAATCGCGATCTTGGGATGCGACACCCGGGGTATGGGATTTGTCAAAAAGTTGGTCACAAGCAAGCGGACGGCAGACACCCACCGGTCTGCCCTATCTTGGGAGAGCGGGTCGTTGGCACGGCGGCGATTTAGCGGTTCTTGACTGGCTCACCGTAGCTGACTGTTTACAAATTTTTGACAACTCCGCATCGAGCTCACGGATCAGAATTGGCACCGAACCAGCTTTTGCAAAGGTTGAGTACTGGATGCCCTACCCCTTGGCGTTTGACTGCCCAACGCGTGGCAAGATCTACGATTACTCAGATGCAGAGGGAAAATTCTGGCAAAAAGAGCTTTCGCCTCCGCCGCCTGGATATTCGAATAGGCTCGCCCCACCATCGGTTCAGAACAAGTTTATTGCAGAAGAAAACTGACGTACTCACACCAGATTCTTCTTCGCGATTAGCACATGCATGGAGTTGGCAGTGGTGATGTGTGCATTAACCTCGTATCCAAGCGCCAGCAGATCCATCCCCGCCAAGAGGCGTTCGCCAGAGCTGAGCAGAACGGGGGCGTAGGCTAAGTGCATCTCATCGACGAGTCCGGCATGAAGGTATTCTCGGATTGTTGCGACGCCGCCGCCCAGCCGGATATCTTTTCCTTCGGCAGCCTCAGCAGCGCGCACGAGCGCATTGTCGATGCCATCTGTGACGAAGTGGAACGTGGTCCCACCACTCATAGTCAAGGAACTGCGCGCGTGTTTGGTGAGAACGAAGACAGGAGTGTGATACGGCGGATCTTCGCCCCACCACCCCTTCCAAGTGTCGTCCGGCCAAGGGCCTCGCACAGGCCCAAACATGTTTCGCCCGATGATCCACGCGCCGATGTTGTCGAAGCCACGTGCGACGAAGTCATCATCAACGCCTGTTTCCCCACCATCCTTGCCCACCATAGCGTGAAAAGTACGCGTTTTGAAGGCCCATTCGTGGAGTGCAAGTCCACCAACCCCGAGTGGATTCTCGAGGCTCTGACGTGGGCCAGCACCGTACCCATCTATAGACATCCCAAAACTGTGAACGCGAAGCTTGGACATTTGGCTCCCTCTCTATGGTCAAACTACTTGCATGCCTTGAGTCTCCCTCACTTTCACTGCTTCACGGGTCTAGCGTTTTGCGCCTGTCATGCGGTCACCGGTATCCAGACCTCGACATCACTCATTCCGAGCCGTGGATCAAGATCTTCGCCGTATCGTTCAAAGAACTCTGGAGCACCAGCGGCCTGCCGTCCTCGAATCGTGGCGTTTCGCGCTTTACGATTGGTGTGTCGTTGACGTTTTTCACATTCTCTCCCCCCAATGGTTCCTTTACTGATTCTGCTGCTCCGACGAAGTCTTGATCGCATTTGAAGCTTCGCGGCAAGCTCAGCTTGGACTCTTGTCCCCACCGGATAGAGCGCGCAAATTGCTCCGAAAGCGGTTCGGGTCTCCATCCGGAAGAAGACCCTCGATCTCCTGGTGGGTACGCTCCCAAATAGGAACGGCCTTGGCGAACAATGTCATCCCTAATGTTGATATCAACATATTGTACGCTCCGATGAGACTGATGCAGCGAGCGAGATCTGCTAGGGGTTTGTCTAGGGTGAGGCCTCAGTTTGCTCTGTCGCCAGAGGTTCGACACCTAGTCATGAGGAGCCTCGGCCCAGCTGTGGCCAAGATCCTGAAGTGAGTTCTTGCGAAGGACATGCGCACGGCGCACCCGCCCTGAGCTGTGTTTGCGGGCATGGCGGGTGTGCACTGCGAGTCACAGATTTTCAGGGATCAATGTTGTTTCGTTGCTCAACTCCCGGATTGTCGCCAAACCGGAATTAGGAATTCGGTTACTTCCGCATTCGACGCGATCCGATCCCAAGAGGCGCCAGTTGCGAACGCTCGTAGGTCCTATTCTAGTGAGTTTGTTCTACCTGGGAGTCCTTACTCCCTTCCTGAGCATTTCAATGGCCTTCTCTAATCTCTTCAATCGTGTTTCTTCCTTCTTGGCTTCGGTAATCCAGCAGCAGTACTCCTTGCGGTGGGTGTAACTCAGTTTTTCGAAAACCGAAAGCAGCCCTTCTTTCTTGATCAACTTCTCAAATTGAGCAGGCAATTTGACAGTTCTTACCTCTTCATCCTTCCAAACAACGACTTCAATGGTATCGCCCGGCCCTTTCCCGGTTTGCTCGCGTATGGCTTTAAGCATACCCAACATATGGTGAGGATTACTGTACTTGATAAGCGAGCCCGTATACGGAACACCATTGAAGGTCGCCTTTACAGGCACCTTCCCTTTGGTGGCGAATTCCTTCCCGGTATCGTACGGAAAAAGCACATAAGCCCCTCCGCCATCGCCGGCTTCAATTTTCGCTTTGAATTTGTATTTCTTCATTAGTTTCTCGCTTTTGCAGACTTCGATGACTCGGAATTAAACCACTTTCCCTCACCGCGCGCTACCCAGTAGAAGGTGGCCGCACTCGCCACTCCGATCGAGCCACCATGTGATAACTCCCGCATTGTCGGCAGTCCAGAATGTATGGTCCGCCGCTTTGTCGCAAACGAAAAATGAAAGGGACAGGTTGGTTGTATAATTGTATACGGCCTTGCACTCGCAAGATGTCAACAGGCATGGCGGAGAATCACGTAATGGCAGATCACTTCAGGATCGCTCGTCTACACGGAATCGCACGGAATAGCTCCTTCTTGCTGGCTCGTATAACATCGCTTGCAGAAAGACGATCGGAGCCACATGGATGTGCACTTGATTGACGGGACATACGATTGCTCCGGCACTTTTTCGCGGCACCCGCTGCGGCAGATACGAATGCGGGAGGAATGGCCAGATCCGGGTTGTCGAATATGGGGCTAAGTGATCGCGGGTATCGGAATGGGGCAAAGCACCGGGACAGTCTCCGCATGGCCCGAGAGTCTCTTTAGCTAAGTTGCTCATGATCCGTGGCTCACAACGGATCATGAAAATGTGCCGACGTGGAATCAATCACTTACGGCTATTTTCGAGGGAGCTAGAGTCGGCAGTAGCTCCGGTTTTGCAAAGAACATGGAGATCTCGAAGAAGAGCCCCGGCAAGGTTCCCGCGAGCATGTCGTAAGCGCCCGGGTGAATTTTTGAGAGATCTATGTTGATCTGTTGATCATCTACACGTCTACACGGCCCATTCCCGTTCGGATAGGTCAGGCTAAAATAGACGCCCTTAAGGTACATCTTCCTCAATTACAAACGGTGCATTAGTTGTGACTCTCTTGCTCCCGTTGCCGCCCGCCACTGTCCAATGAAAGGTCAAAACACCACCCTCAACTGTGATGTTGGAAACATTCAAATATTGTTGAGGTTTGCCCGTTGGAAAGACAGTCAACGTCTGAGCCATGTGGAAACACCTCCGAATGCAGCGATTATATCGGCGGGCTGCGAAGGCGACAAGAATGCGCAACCTCCCTTAAACGCGGCGTTCGACTATGCTATCGCCTGTCCGGTGTTACTGCTGACTCAGGCGACCATAGCGGAGCGGTCCTGAACGATATTAGGAAAGAGGGCGCATTCTCTCATAGACGCACTCGCCAGAGGGCCGCATAATCTGTTCGCTTATTTGCTCGTCATTCCATCCGGCGGCGTACGCCTTCGGGAGGACACCCGACGGCATATGTGTCTTGGTTCAGCCTGAAATGGAGAAGCGACGTTCTCCGTTAGTGAGTATTCCGCCCTTCGGGCGGGGATTTTCAAGGCATGGGGTCTTTCGATCCGATGGAGGTTGGGCGGCGCAAGAATGAGTCCTCACGCCCCGTCCATCGTCTCGATGAGCCCACCGGGAATATCCCTCGGCATGGTTGCGTCCCCGCAGAGCCCGCTTCCGTTTCGCCCGGCAAGATCATTGTAGCTCCGCAACGACCTGCCGTTTCTCAACATTACAACAGCTATTTCGTCACCCGAAATGCGGGGTTGCTGTTGAGCGTCGCGTCATGACAGAGACCATGTCGCTTCTCGCTCCCGTGGGAACTGGAAGAAATTGGTAATCTATTTTGCGACGAAGTACTCACCGCGGTGAAGCGGAGCATCGATGTTTTGAAACCTGAACGGCAGCGACTCGTACTGCCAAAGCCGCGGGCCTGATTGCAGTTGATAGTGCAGGTGTGGTCCGCCTGCGCTTCCGGAGCTCCCCAACCGTCCAATGACTTGGCCCGTGGCGACCCGGTCCCCCACTTTGACAGTGACGGAGCCTGTTTGCATGTGCATCATGACGCTGTACTCGGAGTTGCCATGGTCGATGATCACGCAATTTCCCGCGTAGGCGTTAACCGGGTCATGGAGTGGCCTGTAATAATTGTCGTCAGGGGCCTTTCCCGGGTGCGGGTTTTCGGGTACGTCATTGCGAGCGTAGACCACGGTTCCAGCCGCAGGTGCCCGGATCTCGCGGCCCCAGCCGGCATCCGCCTCATTCGTGTTGGCGTCGCTGAGCTCCCCATCTTTCTCATCCAAGCCGTCCAGGTCTATGGCAAAGGCATTCGAAAACTGGTGGTGGCCGCCGGTGGTAATCCAGTCCTGCCCGACAATTCCATGACCACGAAAGGGAACGATGAGCGCTGTCTTCTGCTGGTAGTATCGAATCGGGATGCTGAGCATCTGTTCCGCCCGATGGCCCTTCGCATCGGCGACCGTTAGCCGGACCGCTGCGGAGTCAATCGCCAATGCTTGGGGATGGCGAAAGTAAAAGGGAACGTCAAATGCCTCGGGCAGCGTAAATGTCGGGAACGCGAACGGGCTGTTCGGCAGGATCCGATAGGTTATCTGTTTGATCTTTGCCAGCATTTCGGTCGTCCAATCCTGGCTCTCGACGATAGATCCGGCACTCGAGAGTTCCACGCGGGCGGATATCGGGGTGAGCTCACAGTCGGTGGAGCAAATCACCGCGATATTGAACACGAATGATGACGTGTTCAAATTTCCGGGATCGTCTACTTTGTAAACAATTGCCGGAACGACCTGGAGACGAAAATCGGGTTGCTGGGCCCATGTAGGTTGGACGGCGAATAAGCACGCAGGCGCAACTAAAATCCGGAGAACTCGGTTCATGTCAGCGCAACTCCTACAATGTAATGCAGGGCATATTATGTTGCCAAGACGTCTTAGTATGGTATTGGTTAGCGCTACCTCTGCGGTACCCACATGAACCCCTCAGCAAGAATGCGCCGGTTCACGCAAGTATTTTGACACGGGAGGTGGTGCGTGGGGGATGATTGGCGTAACATCCCCTCACTCATCTACTGTGGGTCAAAATAGCTTTCCTTGGCTGTCCGACATCGCGCTGGCTGGCCGCTTCGCTCTTCACGCGGCCTGCTGGCGGTGACTCTGGCGTTGCTGCCTGGCGGCTTCCAACTTGCGGTCGCGTTCCGCGTGGATCTGCTGCTGACGCCCCGCCAGCACGTCCTTCGGCGTGATGTAGCCGGTGGCACTGTTCAGGCGGACGTTGTTGTAATGCTCCACGTACCCCTCGACCAGACGCCGTGCATCTTCCAGCGACAGCGGCGTTCCCGGCCGAATGCACTCGCTTTTCAGCGACTTGTGCCAGCGCTCAATCTTGCCGTTGGCGTGAGTCGTCAACTGCGCCACTACGAAACCTTAAAGGACAACGATTCCGTATCATTCATCCTCATCATCCCTGGTACGGACGTGAGTTTGAACTGCTAACCCACAAGCAGGCCTGGGGGGAAGAGCGAGTTTACTTCCACGATGAAAAAGAACGGCTGGTCGCCCTGCCGGCCGCTTGGACCGACGTTCTTCCACCCGACCCTTTTGTAGTTGTGGCCAAAGGGCGATCGGCATTCCGTGCGAACGATTTGTGGGAACTGGTGCAGCTTCTGCGCAGGGTGTCACAGTGAGGACGGCCTTTGTATGTAAAGGAAATTACGTTCGTTGTGTAATGATAATTATGTCATGCACTACCGACAACCGATCCGTAAAGATTGGGGATAACATGGGCTATGTTGTGTTTAATTCGTTGGTTCTGCAGGTAGATAACCGAGTCAATGCGCTTGACACTAGGTTGATGTGTGACATTATTATATTTACACACAGACTCCGTGGAGAGCCCCATGCCGAAACGCCACGACCGAGCATCCAAACGCCAGTTCCTGCGCCAGCACGGTACCCTCAATCCTCACTCGCAAGACGTGGCCCACCAGCTGTTTCGCGAGCAGGAGTTTTTCGATCCCGAGGATTTACTTCAGGTCAAGTACGAAATGCTGCGCCAAGTACGGGTCGACAAGCAGGCCATTCAACCGACGGCGCGCAGCTTCGGATTGTCGCGCCCTTCGTTCTATCAAGCCCAGAGGGCCTTCGGGAAATCTGGCTTAGCGGGCTTGCTTCCCCAGCGACGTGGACCACGACAAGGCCACAAACTCACCCGCGAAGTAATGCAGTTTGTCACACAGACCAAGACTGCAGATCCTTCGCAATCGCTGCAGCAACTGGCACGTGCGGTGAAGGAGAAGTTCGACGTTCTAGTGCATCCCCGCAGTATCGCGCGGCAATGGCAGCGTCAAAAAAAAACACCGTAAGCTCGGTGTCGACTGTCCTTGCCTTTGCCGACGACCCGCTCATCATCGCGTACGAGAGCTTGCGCGGTCAGTTTCTTGGTGAGGTCAGAGGGAGCAGATCAGGGTCCGGTCTAGCGCTGCTGCTGAGCCGTGGAATGGGGGAATGGGTAAAAGCCTGTGGGCACCTCTTGAAATTCGTTCCGCAGAAACCCGCAGAGCACACGCACGCCGAACAGCCTCTGCCCTCCGGCGTCCGGGCGGAAATAGTGATGGTACTTAGCGGAATGGTGCTACAGCATTCCCAGAGGATCTCATGACTTACGACACTCATCAGAAAGTCAGCTCGGCCCATTTGAAACGAGATGCGTATCTCTACGTGCGGCAGTCCACGCTTCGACAGGTGTTTGAGAACCAGGAGAGCACTCGACGTCAGTACGCTCTGAAGCAGCAGGGGGTCGCACTCGGTTGGGCACCAGATCGAGTCGTGGTCATCGACTCTGATCTCGGAGAGTCAGGGGCGGACAAGGATCGAGAGGGCTTTCAGCGTTTGGTGACGGCAGTTAGCCTGGGGCAGGCCGGGATCGTACTCGGGTTAGAAGTCTCGCGACTGGCACGTAACTCCATCGATTGGCATCGGCTGTTGGAGATCTGTGCCTTCACCAATACGCTTATTCTGGACGAAGACGGTATCTATGATCCTGCCCAGTTCAATGATCGCCTGTTGCTCGGGCTGAAAAGACCTCATTCATAAAGCACCTCTTGTTCCACATTCCGGAAGTCTAGCAAATCAAACTACCTTTTTCGGGGGAACTCGTTCTGGCCTCGCGTGTCGCTCACGCTCCGGCGCCACTCCGTCACGTCGGCAGATATAGCCCACATGCTGGTACGTGAAAAGGCGCCCGAATGCCGTCCGGTAACCCGCGTCATTCAGACGATCAGCGATATCGTCGTAAGTGTACTGGCCGGCCATTTCGTGAATCTTCACTACAGCTTCCTGAGGTGTCTTGAGGGACCTTTCCCCCGGCGCAGTACGCTGGACGGCAAAATTGGTTAGCACACCCGAGCGCCATCGAATCTGCACGTCGATTCCCCCGGCCTTGCTCACACCATCCAGTTGTACCGATTCAATAGCCATGCGCAGCAGACGCTTGCGCTCCTGATTCGTGGTGCTCGGAGCTCCCCACAGCTGAGGCAGATTCTGGGAAAGTTCCTGGATCGCCTGGCGTTCTTCGGGGGTGAGATTCCATTCGGCTTCTTGTTCTGCCTGGGCATAGGCTTGCTCCAGGTGGGCTACTCTCTCTAACTTCTCGTTCCATCGCCGCTCCAACTCCGATGCCACCAGACGATTGTCCGGATCCACCGCGTCATATTGCCGCTGCGCCAACCGCGCCTCATAGCGCGCCTGCTCCAGTTGCAGTTCCCGCTGTCGGCGTTGGACGGCTAAGTCCTGCTCCAGTTGCTCCAGGACCCGAAGTCCTACTTCTAAGCTCATCGGGGAAACAGATTCCAAAAAGGCTTTCACGATCGCTGCATCCACCGGACGCGAGGTCATGCTCTGGCAAATCGTATCGGCCTCTCCGTTACCGAAGCTGGATTGACAAATGTAAGTAGGCGATCGGTTCTCCCTCCGAGCGTGGTTTTGTACTGTCATCTTGCGGCCGCAGATCCCACAATAAACGATCCCCTGCAATAGGGCGTTCCCTTCTCGAGCCACGCCGCGAGTTTCCTCGCCGTTCCAGTTCTGGTGCAATCGCTCACAGTTCTTCACATACTCCTCCCAACTGAGATAGGCCGCGTGGTGAGCATCGATCTTCACCGGCCATTGTGCCACGGGAACCTGATGGGGCAGCACCTTGCCCGTCTTCGCCGAACGGCGATCTCCGGAGTACTCCCAGCGACCGAACACGTACACTCCGGCATAGGCCGGGTTGCGCAGGATGCGAACCACGGCGCTCAAGCTGGGCGGCTTCCAGATCAGCGAGCCATAACCTTCCCGCGTGGCCACTCGTGTCGGCAGATCCAAGGCGTGTTGTTTTAGATCGCGCACCACACGCCGCGCTACTCCATGGCGACGAAAGGAGTCGAATAGGTACCCCAGTCGCTCGCGCACCTGTGCGTCGGGATCCAGTTCCCAATTCCCATCGGCACCGCGCACAAAGCCGGTGGGCAGCAGAAACTGCAGCTGTCCCTTACGTGCCTTATTCCAGCGTCCCTCGTACAATCGCGTGCGCAGCGTAAACAGTTCTGCTTCCGACAAAGTCCCTTTTACCCCCAGCAATAATCGATCGTTCGGTTCCCGTGGACTGTAGATCGCATACTCATCCCCGATCAGGGTACGGGTTAATCCACAGATCTCAATCAGCCGATACCAGTCACTGTTGTTGCGGGCCAATCGCGACGCTTCCAGCATCATTACGATGCCCACTTTGCCCAAGCCCACTTCTGTCACCAAGCGTTGAAAACCGCTGCGATGGGTCGCAAAGGTGCCAGTTCGACCTTGGTCCTCATCAATGACCTCAACATGACTCGCGGGCCAGCCCAACTGTAGGGCTCGCTCGCGCAGATGATATTGCCGCTCGGTGCTTTCCCGATTCTCCTTAACCTGCCACGGAGTGGATTGTCGTACATAGACGTAGGCCATGCGTTCATAGTGCACGCTTTGAATCTTACCCGTATTCATGACGCTCCTTTTCGGAAACGAGAGTCTGCACGTGGCGGCAGCCTACCTCGATCCACAGGGTTTGCAGAACAGAGGGCAGCGTCTCGGGTTGAAGAGCTGGCTCCTCCGGCCGTTGCCCCAGCACGAAGTTAGCCCTTGACCGAGGCGGCGTGGGCGAGACCCGAACTACGTTCAATCTCTTTCGAGACGAATCTCGTTCTAATAAACCACTGGACGGATCACCTCCTGCACGCACCTGGCGCAGCACGAGGTCAGCAAAGAAACTGCAGTTTTCAAGCAGTGCAACCTGAAACTGCTGACGATTCGCATCGTCGCGGAGTCGTCCCCCCTCCGCCCCACCCTGCGCATTCTTGCGCGCACACGACCGCGGGGCTTGCGAGTTCCAGTGGTTTGGGGAGACAGGAAAGGCGGAATCGTGGAGGAGTGCGTTGGCTGGTTCGCTCGCTTCCGCTAACCGCCGCGGAAGCATCGCCGATGCGGCCATGTCTAGGGTGGACACCACCACCCTCCCCTCGCGTGTGGTCAGTGCGGTTGCACGGGCGGCATCGTCCACGGAGCGTAGCTCGAGATTCGTTGATAATCCCGCCCAGGGCGACCGAATCTTGAGTAGGTCCAGTACTTTCGAGCATACGGCCGGACCATGCACCCGGAGAAGATTTTCCCCGACCCGGGTCACCAGATCGTTAATGACAAACTGAGAGATCACAGCTCCCTCGATCCTCCGTGTCGCTCTTCCCGGCTGCGTAGAAATTGAACTAGATCTCGCAAGGCAGGAGGGGAAAGGAGGGCTGGCGCACGGCCAGAAGGTGACGGAACTTCCGGCTTGGGAAGATTCGTCCAGCTCCAGGGAAGAGCCAGCAACATCCCAGTGCGAAGCCGAACCAGTACCCAGGGTTCAGGTCGCCAGAAGACGCGGCACACCCGTCCCGACTGACCGCAGTAGGAACTACCTTCGGAAGCAATCGTTACCGTACATCCACAAAGTGCAACATACGGTGCTGTTTGTTCCGTGGTTAAAGGGGACGATGGCTCAGGCAGAGCTGCATTTTTTGCGCACTCGCCTGCTCGGCGGTAAGCTCAACAAAGCAAAAAAAGGGGAGCTGCGGTTTCCCCTCCCGGTCGGACTTAGTCATGACGAGGAACGCCGC
>Ga0207684_10000485_pt1 | contig 51125 bp, 45 predicted proteins | sample KBSK5501metaG_FD_184342 | JGI IMG/M metagenome (GOLD analysis project Ga0207684, IMG submission 184342) | Corn, switchgrass and miscanthus rhizosphere microbial communities from Kellogg Biological Station, Michigan, USA - KBS K5-50-1 metaG... | ecosystem: Host-associated > Plants > Roots >... | reverse complement strand
CGATGTTCGGCCCCTGGTTGTTACAGAGGCTGCTGCTGATCTTCATCGGCGCGCTGAAGGTGGCGCCATGATCGGTCGAACGCGAGAGCAGGATTTCGTTGCAGCCGAAGCCGTGGAAATCCGACCAGGCGGCGTAGATGTTGCCGTCGTGTGCGCCGCGCGTCTGGTCCACGTTGATGCCAGTCTTGTCATTGAACGAACCGCTGCCAAACGTGTTCGTAGCCAGGATGACGGTGCGCACGTACTTCTGGCCATCCGTCAGGGTATTGCCGGACGTCAGCTGCGAGTACGTCGCCACCCAGACATCGCCGGTGTTGTCCCTGGTGGTGAACGAGTTCCCATCTGGAATGCCGCGGTTGAAGTTGTTGCCCATGAAGAACGCGTTGCCGTGCATGTCCCAGGCCTGGACCGGATCGCCACCCGCGTGAGCGCCGCCCAGAACCATGCTGTGGACCGGCGAGGAGGTTCCCTGGGTTGAGGTGTCGCCGTTGTAACCCGGCAGCAGGCTGTCGACCCATGTCGTCCCACCGTCGGCAGTGCGGTAAAACCCCGGCCAGGCGTCGCCGGCCGTCGGCACCGTGCAGTAGTCGTTACTTCCGGAGGTCCGGACACTCGGGTTGCGCGGATCGAGCGCGATCGTCGGCTCGTTCTGCATCCGGCGGTCATGCCCGCACCGCTGGAGGACAACGTCGCTATAGGTGCCACCCGCCAGCTGGTCGGCGCTCATATAGCTGCCCGTTTGGTCATCGGTTACGCGGATGTTGGGCGCTGCGGTCGGCGCCCCGTACGCGCTGACGGAACTGAATGCCGCCGCGATAGCGGCCACAACAACGAGGACCCGCGATGATCGCCTAGCTCCTCGAGACGCGCTGAACGGCCGTAGACGCTGGAACCTGGTCAAGCCTTCCCTCCCTTGTGGGTTGATTCCCGACAACGATATCGCCCGTGCTGCTCCAAGTCAACGTTCAGTTAACCGGTGTTAAGGCTGGCGCCCGACTCCTGGCTTTCTTGAGCCTATCTCGGACTTGACAGCGCCCTCCCTCACGGAAACCCCCTCCCGGCGCAGCCGGCGCTCCTGCTCCACTCGGCCATGTGCGGCCAGCTCGCCTGAAGCACGAACCACGCGCCACCAGGGAAGACCCGCGCCTCGGGCTAGGACGTTGCCGACGGCTCGGGCAGCTCGCGGGTAGCCGGCTCGGCGCGCGACTTCGCCGTAACTGACCACCTCTCCGCGGCGGAGGTCACGTATGACACGGCGCACGGCGTCCTCAAACGACGGCTTCTGCGGCATGTTTCGTATCAGGATATCGACCGTCCAATGTAGTACGCGTAGAGGCGATGGCGTCCAAATCCGAGCTCGTTGTGCGTCGGCGCAGCCTGAGTTATCGTCCGCGCCTACCGGTCGCTGCGATGACAACGCCGCCGACCACCAAGACCACGCTCGGCAGAACCCGGCCGCTGGATAGTTGCGCGAGCCGCCCATCCGGCGTCATCCCGGTGAAGAAGATGCCGGTCAGGGCGCCGAAGAGTCCCAGCAGTGCGAGGCCAATGCCGACCGCCATGCGAAGCCGAACGGGGGCCATTCGCCTCAGATGAACCAGCCCGGTTCTGTAAGCCGCAAGCCGGCGTAGGCGACCACGGCAACCGTAAGTCCGGTGAGAGCAATCCGATCCCACGATCCCAGCGCAATGCTGCGCTGCCAGGTCCGCTGCCTGCGGTAACCGAAGCCGCGCAACTCCATGGAGACCGCGATCTCGTTCGCCCGACGTAATGCCCTGAGGACAAAGGGCATCATCACCGGCAGCAGGCGGACCAGTTTCCGTAGTGTGCCGCGCAGCTCCATTCCGCGCGCCTGCTGGCTGTCGTAGATCTTACCGAGCTCGCGCTCGAGCAGCGGAAAGGTCCGCAATGACAGTGAGACCAGCATGGCGTAGCGATAGTTGAGCCCGGTCTTGAGCAGCAGCAGGGTCAGCGCGGTTGGATCCATCCAGATGAAGGTCAGCAGCGAGGCGAGCACGATGCAGTAGATCCGCAGGGCGACTTCGACACCAATCGGGAACCCTTCGCGATAGAGGCGAATGCCGCCGAGCTGCAGCAAGGGATGCGGGCCCGGATGGAGGAAGAGCTGAATGAAAACGATGACCACCGCCACGGAGAGCATGGCCCGCGCGGTCGGCCAGAGATGGATGAAGGGAACCCCGGCCACGGCGGCAGTCGCCAGGATCAGGAGTAGGTAGGCCGCCAGCAAGGGGGGCCGGCTGGTGGTGATGCTCAGCAGGAGCATCACCCCCAACCAGGCTATCTTGACGCGCGGATCAAGTCGAAAGACGAACGAGTTGCGATACGCGTACGTCGTCAGAACGGGCACGGATCAGTCGGCAACCCTCGAACGTGCGATGGCTTGCGCAATGAGGTACGCCAGTATGGTCGCGATCAGGAACGCGGCGGCATCGGTCAGCAGCTGAAACTTGAAGGCCAGCCCCCAGGTCAGGTGGAAGACGCTGTAGGTAGCGGGAATCATGGGCGAGTAGCCAATCAGGATGGCGGGGACCAGCAGGACGGCGAAGTGATACCACTTCTTCATGCTGAGAACCCGCGAAACGAGGACCACGATGACGGGATAGATGGCGTTGTTGATCAAGAAGGCCCATGACACTGGAGTGCTACCGGTAATGACCGCGAAGAGCGCGTTCGTCTCGCCCGTGATCCAGCCGGCCGGCAAGCGGAAGAACAGACCGGAGATGACGGACAGCGTCGAATGGGTTCCGCCGGCGAGTGGGAACCAGGTTCCGCCCGTCAGCGCGGTATCGACCCGCTCGAGGATGCCGGCGTTGATGATCGTCATCACGACGCCGAGGATGACGCCGGCGACCAGCGCCTTGGCGTCGAAACGGAAGATTTGCAGCTGGTAGCGGCTGAGCGGCTGCTCTTCGCCGACCACCCCTTGAAGCGTGCCGGTTTTTACGGACATGTAATTCACCTTCCCTCTAAAAGCTCGGTCGCAATCGGCGGTTGGCTGCTAGCCGCCGGCCATCACCTCCTCAATCCGGCGAGCACGGCCTCCCCCAAGGTCGGCACGCCGTCGATGCTGGGTGGCAGGGTCAGCGCGTTCACCAGGTGCATGAACTGGGGTAGGTGCACCCCGGCGGCCGACACCTCATCGAAGCACTCCTGCACCCTGGCGGTGGGCAGGTCGAGCCGGACGGTACCGTCGCGCATCACCACCACGCGCTGAGCGTACTCGAAAACCAGTTCCAAGTCATGGGTAATGATGACGACGGTTCCTCCCCTCGCCCTGAACTCCTCCAAGACGCCCATCAGGTCGGCGGCTTCCCGGTAGTCCAGGCCGGTGGAAGGCTCGTCGACCAGCAGGATGGGGGGCTGCAGCACCCAGGTCGACGCCAACGCCAGCCGCTGGCGCTGGCCGCGGCTGAGCGTGTATGGATGCTCACCCCGAAGGTGGTCGAGCTTCAGCCGGCGCAACCCCGCCATGACCTTCTCCTCTACTTCCGCCCTGGGCAGCCTTCGGGCACGTAGCCCGAAGGCGACTTCGTCGAAGACCGATCCGTTGAAGATCTGGTAGTCGGGATCCTGGAAAAGGTACCCAACCAGCCGTGACGCCTGGGCCACGCTGAGCCCGGCGATATCCTTTCCGGCCACCAAGACGGTGCCTGCCGCCGGCGGCAATAGGCCGATCAGATGCTTCGCGAGCGTGGTCTTGCCGGCGCCGTTCTCGCCGATGATGGCGAGAAACTCTCCACGGTCGCAGCTCAGGCTCACGTCCTCGAGCGCCCGAGTACCGTTGGGATAGCGGTACGAGAGGTGCGAGATGGCGATCAGCGGGCTCGCTGCCGGGCCGGTGGGCGCCACGGGAACCGTTGCCTTCTGCGCGGCGGGCGGCCCCACCCCGGCCAGCCCCTCCACCACCTCCTCAACGGTCAGGGGAACGACCCCCGAATTGAGTCCGCGCTCCTTTAGATAGTGGTGCAGCAAGACGGTGTCCGGTACGCGGACGCCGAAACTCTCGAGGTCGGTCCGAGCGAAGAACTCGCGGATCGGCTCGTCCGCAACCACGGTGCCCGCCTGCATCAAGACGATCCGGCTGGCGAACCCGGCGACGTCACCGAGGCGATCCTCGACCACCACGATCGTCTTCCCTTCCGCGTTCAGCCGGTGGAGATTCGCGTAAACCTGGCGGCGGCCCTCGGGGTCCAGTTCGGCCGCCGGCTGATCGAGCACGAGCAGCGGTGCCCCGAGCGCCAGCAGGCAGCTCAACACCACACGCTGGGCCTCACCTCCAGAGAGCTGATCGGATTGCCGTTCGACGTACTCGGTCATCCCGGTGAAGCGAAGTGAGGTCATGACACGCTGCTGAATGTCCGCGATCGCGAGGCAGAGATTCTCCGGGCCGAAGCTGACGTCCTCCCGGACCGAGAGGTTGAACAACTGGTTCTCTGGGGCCTGCATCACGAATCCCAGCAGGGGCGCAACCTCGGGGAGCCGCAGATCCCGCAGTCGGTGGCCGGCCACCACGACATCACCCTCCAGTTCCGCGCTGATCGAATGGGGAATGACCCCGGTCAAGCAATAGCAGAGGGTCGATTTGCCGCTGGCCGCCGGGCCGGTGATAACGACGAACTCGCCCGAATTGATGGCCAACTCGACATCGCGCAAGGCGACGTCGGGCGCGGCATAGTAGCGCGCCGAGGTGATGCGCGCATGCACAAGCTCCCCCGACCTGGCGACCATCGCGATGAATATAGGGCTACGCTCGCACGACGGCCGTCGGCTTCGCCCTCGGGAACGACCTCGACGTTAGCCGGGGATCTCTCGCTCTTCGGTGACGAAGACCGCGACCCTAGTCGCATCGATGAAATTCGCCTCGTCCTCGGTCGACGCCCGCCACTCAGGCGAGCGACGTGCCGCCTCGAGCGCCGAGAGGTCATCGAACCAGAGCTCGGCCATTCCATCGAAATCTGGAGAGCCCATGTCGGCGGCTTGCGCCACTGCGTGGCTTTGGACGAGACGCCGCAACCCGGGGATACGCCGTCCGATCGGACCGTGCACCTCGCGCCAATAACGGGAGAAGGCCTCGACCGTCATCCCGCGTCGCCGGGTGATGCAGTAAACCAGTTTGATGATGGCTGGCTTACGCGGGCGTCGCCGAAACGATGTGATGCTGGTGCATCGTCAGTCGCTTTCCCGGCGCCCCGTTCGGTTCAACCGTCACCACGAGGCCGTCGGCGGCCTCGATCGTCCCGAGGACGCGCCCCGTCACCGACGGCGCACCCGGCGCCTCGGGCATAAGCTCGAAGGTGGCGATCTTCCCTTTGAGTCCGCGAATGTCATCCGTCATCCTGCTTTCCCTCAATTGCCGTTCTGGATCACGGACAGGAAGTTGCCGGCGGGGTCCTTGAACCAGGCGATGTCGGGGCCCCGATTCTCGGCCCTGCCGCGCAGGATCCCTTTCTCGTCGGTTTTCGGACCGGTGTCGTAGTGCTCGAACTGAACGCCCCGGCCGGTCAGCTCGTCGACCGCCGAATCGATGTCGTCAACCACGAAATTCAAGATGGTGAAGGTGGCCGGCTGATGATCACTTTTCGAGTACGCAAACACGGACCCGCCGCCGGGAAGATGCAGCCTTACCCCTACCCCATCGGGATCGACCTCTAATCCCAGAGTCTCTGTGTAGAACGCCTTCGCTTTCGCCAGGTCGTCCACCGAAAAACCGCTGAACGCCGCCTTTGCCTTGAGCATGGGTTTTCTCCTTCCTGACGTTAGGCCGCCAGAACCTCGCGCAGCTTGACCGCGAACTCAGGCGCATTGGTGTCGAAGCCGCCGTGCGCGCCGGGAAACACAACAGCCTCCGTGCCGAGCCGCCTCGCCAACCCGAGCCCGCCTTCGTTCGCCAGCTCCCCTTGCGACTCCTTACCGACCCCGGGGACGATCCGCGAGGAACCGGACTTCAACGCGTCGAAATCGGGTTCGTAGTCGCCGATCGCTTTGAAGTAGTGGCGAAACCAGAAATCCATGTTCCGCTGCATCTGGGCCATCGCCTCTCGCATCTCGGGAGTGGGCTCGCCCGGCGGTGGCGGGGGCGGGGCCTGGCGGATGCGAGTCTGAGCCATGAACTTCTGCATGGTTGGCCCGATGCCGGCCGAGCGGTAGGTTTCGACGATGTCGGCCGACTGCGCCCGCACGCGCGCCGGGTCCGGCAGGAGGATCGCGGACGGCGGCTCGTGCGCCACCACGGTGCGAACCTGATCCGGATGCCGCGCGGCCAGCTCGAGGGCGATGGTGGCACCTCCGCTGCTGGCAAACACGAAGGCCGGCTCTTTACTGGTTGCCGACAACAGCCGATGGGCGTCATCGGCAAAGATCTGCACGATCCGCTCATCGTTTACCGGGGCATCGACTGTGCTGTGCGAGATACCGCGCGGATCATAAGTCACGACGGTGTAATCAGACTCGAGGTACCCCGCGATCCGACGAAAGGCCCCGGCATCAGCCGGTCCGCCCGGCATCATGAGCAGCACTGGACCCGATCCGCGAACCTCGTAATAGATGTTCGCGCCCGGCACTTTCAAAGTCTCCGTCTTCACCGTCACGGGTGCGTTCATGCGACTTCCCTCCGTCGTTTACCTTCTGAGACTGAGGATCGAGCAATAAGTCATCGGTCTAGCCTCCGGCCACCTGCTCCTGGCACCAGACTAATGTCCCGGATGCCCGCCGTGTTCCGTACCGTCGAAACCTGAGGCGTCCCGCGGGGTGTGGGCCTCGTGCAGACGCCGCAGCATTATCTCGGCTGACTTCCCCGCGCCGCATGCACCACAAGGGCCGGCGCGAAGCCGGCCCTTGTGGTCAGTTTGCCCTCGGAGCTAATTCTGTTTGGCCAGGCCGTGTACAAGCGTATCGGCGCGCGGCGAGCCAAATCCCGTGGTCAAATCCCAGCCAGTCAGCGTTGGGTTTCCCGCAATTGGACCCGGCGAGACGCTGCCATCCGCGTTGTACTGCCAGAGTTGATTGTTGTTGAGCGTGAAGATGCCGTAGGTCTGCGGCACGATATCGCGGAAGTCGCCGGTCCCGTTGAAAGTCGCCGTCGAGGAGCCGGCAGCATCTCCCAGCAAATAGAGGCGGGGGTTTAGCCACCCCACCGGTCCCTTGCTCCCTCTAAGCTGGTTCGCCAGGGCAACGACACCTGAGAGTTGCGGCGAGGCGGCGCTTGTGCCGCCGAAGATCGCCCAGCACCCTGTCGTGTTACTGCAGTTGAAGCCCGGGTAGGCTGAGATCCAGGTCAGCACGCCGCCGTTGACGGCAGAATTCCAGGCGAGATCGGGGACGCCGCGCGCGTCCTTGCCGATCACCGCTGCCTGCGCGGACTGCCACGATGGCCGAGCATAGATGGCGCTCGGGTTGCCGCCGGTCGCGATCGGGCCCCAGGACTCGTTCCAGACCGCCTCCGTCGAGTTGGCGGTTGGCGCCCAGGCGAAGTAGGCCGGGTTCGGGCCGCTGGCGGTGAAGGGAACGTTGCTCGTCGGGGTCCAAACCCAGCCACTCTGCAACTGCGTACCGCCGGCGGAGGTCACCCAGGGGCTGGTCGTGGGCCAGATAACCGTCGGGAAGGGATAGTTCACCGCCTCCTTGTGCAGCTTGCTCACGTTGGTCGTCCCAAAGTCCCCCGCCGAGGCAAGGAAGGTGTCGCCCTTGGCGATCCCGCTCTGATAGACCTTGTCCAGGATTGCGGTCTGGGTGGTGGCAGCGCCGCCAAAGGTCTGCTCGGTGACACCGAAGCTCTGCGAGAAGACGGTGCCCGGTGGCAGTGAGTTGACCAAACCCTGCATCGCATTAAAGAGGGTCGGGAATCCCTGGACGCCCTCGGTCTCGGCGGGAGGGACCCCAACGAGAATGATGTGGGCGCCCGGGGCAGAGGCGTAGGACCACTCGATATCGAGGGTCGCCTCGCCCGACCAGAGCGCGGCGGCCGTTGGGCCGGAGAGCCCCGAGTCGACGGTGCTACTGAAGGGAGGGTTGCCGAGCGGATAGATCTCGTTGAAATTCGGGCTCGGGAGACCGGCGAAGAACGTATCGTGGAACTTCTGCAGGTCGGCGGCCGCGGTCGGGCTGCCATAGGCGTCGACCAGGACAATCGTCTGTCCCGCGCCGGTCAACCCCTCGTTATGCAGCGTATCCAGGCCGTAGGCGGCGGCGATCTGGGCCGGTGTGTAGCAGTGGAAGAACGGGTCGACGCTGTTATCCGGGAAGTTGCAGGCCGCCGGTTGGTCTGCCGGCAGTTTCGCGAGATGGACTGCCGGGGCCATGGAGGCTTGCGGGACCAAAATCAACTTCGCGACCGGGGTGGCGGGTCCCGCAAAAACCCCACCGGCAGCGAGTAGCGGAGCGAGTGCCAGCGCTGCAAGGCGGCTGGCGATGATCCGTGATCGGTCCAACATGCTCTCCCTCCTGTTAGGAGCCATTTGGTTGCACGAAACGGCGCTCACAGGCTATCAAGGCCGGCTCGAGGCGTCAAGAAAAGATGAAGCCCTGTGAAGAATGGGCGATGTTAGGTCAGCGGGAGACGGGCACGAAGAAGGCGGGAACGACGATATCGCCTAGGTCGGCTCGAACACCGGACCCCTCCAAGATTCCCGATCGCGGCCGGCATCACCGCATCGCTCCTGGTGTCGCCCTTCGTGCACGCGCAGGACCTGGCCATGCTGCTGCCGGCCGCCTGGCTCTCGCTTCGATATGGATGGCGGCCGTTTGAACCCGCGCTGGGGCTGACCGAGTACCTGGCCGGCCTCGTCCTTTTCACGCCGCTCCCCTTGCGGATCCTGGTCCTGACTGGTTACCCCATGAGACTCCCCCTGCGGGCTGGCGTCGCCCGACCTCGAGCCGATCTGGCCGAAACCGGCGAGGGAAGATGCCAACCCGCACGCCCGCACGCGTTGCAGCAGGAGTGAGATCGTTCGGGTGCCGGGTTCCTCCCTGGGCTGCCGCATTGGCGGGCTATCTGGCCCTGGCCCTCCTGCTCTTCGTGCCGCTCTGGCTGCCACCGGGACAGCGAACCGTTGGCGGAGACGGCGGTGACCCGTTCTTCTACACCTGGTTCATCCGCTGGTTCCCGCACGCGATAGCCCACGGGTGGAACCCGCTGCTCACCGCCCACCTGGACTACCCGGACGGCGTCAACCTGATGTGGAACGCATCAATTGCGCTGCCCAGCCTGCTGGTGGCGCCAGTGACGCTGACCGCCGGTCCGATTGTGGCGTACAACACGTTGGCCACCCTCGGCCCCGCCCTCTCGGGCTGGTGTGCCTCCCTGGCACTGACCCGGTACGTGCAGAGCCGGCTGGCCGCCTTCGTGGGCGGGGCTGTCTATGCCTTCTCGCCCTTCATGGTCACGCAGTCCCTTGGCCATGTCCACATGACCCTGGCCTGGGCACCCCCGCTGGCCCTGCTGCTCCTGGATGAGGTGTTGGTCAGACGTGGGCGGAGTCTCTGGCTCGGCGTCGCGCTGGGCGCCCTGGGGGCCGCCCAGCTGATGACCAGCGAGGAGGTGCTCGCCATCGTGGGCGTGGCCGCGGCGGTTGGACTGGTGACGGCGGGCCTCCTGCATCGGCAGGACGTGTGGTCTCGCTTGAAACCGGCCCTCCCGGTGCTGGGGTTGGCGGCCGCGGTCTTCCTGGTAGCGGCGGCCCTGCCCCTGGCCGTCCAGTTCCTCGGTCCGCAGCGGGTCCACGGGCCTCTCCAGCCGTCGAACTACTACGTGAGCGACCTGCTCAATTTCCTGCTGCCGACCCACCTGCAACTGATTGCGCCGGCGGCGGTGACGCAGATCTCCGATCACCTGGCGGGATATGGGTCGGAGCGGACAGCCTACCTCGGGGTTCCGCTGATCGCGCTGCTGGCCCTGCTGGTTCGCCGCAGCTGGCGGCTTCCGGTCGTTCGGTGGGCGGCCCTCGCCGGTGCAGCGCTGGCGCTGCTCTCGCTGGGCGATACCCTGCACGTGGCCGGAGGGGACACGCGGATGCCACTCCCGTGGGCGCTGACGAGCGCCATCCCCCTCGTCCACGAGATCCTCCCGGTCCGCCTCACCCTGGTGGTGTTCTTGCTGGTTGGGCTGCTAGTGGCGGTTTTCGTCGACACGACCCTGGCCACACCGGGTTGGCGGCCGCGGCTTCCGGGGGCAATCGCCGTCGGGCTGAGTGTCATGGCCCTCTCTCCGGCGGTCCCGTTGCTGACGTCGCCCGTCGCCACGCCGGGATTCTTCAGCCAGTCGTCCGCCCTGCACGCGCTCCCGGAAGGCAGTGTGATCCTGGTGGCGCCCTTTGCCGTGGTGGGGTCGGCCGACGCGATGTACTGGCAGGCGGAAGCCGCCATGTGGTTTCGGATGCCCGAAGGCGAGGCCTTCGTTCCGAGTCCGTACCCGCTCTATCCGCCGCCCTCGGCGACCGAGTTCGCTCTGGTCCGACTGGCCGACGGCAGCGCCCCGCTGGTGGCTGTGGACCCGAGCGTAGCCCGCGAGATCCGTGCCGACCTGCGCCGCTGGAACGTGGAGGCCGTCGTGGTCGGCCCCATGCCGCATCGGGACCAGGCGGTGGCGCTGCTGAGCGCGGTCCTGGGGCGAGCGCCGTCGGCGGGCGACGGGGTCGACATCTGGTGGGATGTGCCGGCAGCTTTGGCGCAGATCGACCGTTATTCGGTCAATTATGCTGACGGGTCGCCGGCTCGCCCCTTCTGAGGAATCGCGCCCAGCCCGCTTCGGCGCGAGCCTTGGCCGGCACCCGGGGCGCTGAGCCTGCTGCTTGTTCAGCCGGGTGAGTGTGGTCGTGTGCCTACGGGCCCGGCAGACGCTGGCCAGCGCGCCCCACTCCTCCCTCCCCCGCCAAGCGGGGGAGGGAGTTGGTAAGAAAAGCGAAGTCAGCTTGCGCTGTTCGCGAAATCGTTCGTGTAGGTCTTGCTGAGATCGACTGTTGTGCTCTTCCCGAAGGACGAGACATAGTTCTGCAACACCGTGAGCACGGTCTGCGGCCCGCTGGCGGGCATCTTGCAATCGGTGCCGAAGATCGAGAGCTGGTTCTGCAGCGCCGCAATGTAGAGATCGCGGCTCGGCAGGAGGTAATCGGCCGGCATCTTGTCTGCGATCTCGCTCGCCGTGTGCGCTTTCATCCACTTCAGCGTCTTGACATAGACATTGACAAGCCGCTGCGCCACGTCCTTGTGGCCGTCGACCCAGTCGTTGCGGGCGAACATGCCGATGAAGGGATAGTCGCCGCCGAGGGCGGCTCGAGTCGAGTCGGGCGTGCGCAGGTCGATCAGCACCTTGGCGTCGCCGGTCTGGATCAGCCGCGTGATGGTCGGCTCGGTCGTCATGCCGGCATCGATCGTTTTGTTCTTGATCGCGGCGATGAACGTATCGCCCGCGCCGACGGCGACGTATTTCGCGTCACTGGCCGACACGCCGGCCTTGCCGAGAAGCGCCATGGTGAGCGTGTGCGTCCCGGAACCGATGTCGGTGACGCCCAGGTTCTTCCCTTTCAGGTCCGCGGGGCCATGCACCGACCCGGCCTCATTGGCCCGCAGCATCTCCGCCTCACCGGGTGCGATGCCGAACTGGCAAATCGTCTCGATGTACTTGCCCTTGGTCTGGAGCTGGATTGTGTGGTTGTACGCGCCCGATCCCGCGTCCACGTTGCCGGCGACCACTTCGTCTTCGGTTGCCTGCCCGGAGCCTTCGTCGATGAAGGTGATATTGATGTTCTCGGCCTGGAAATAGCCGAGCTGCTTGGCCAGCATGTTGGGCAGGTAGATCTGCTTGTTCAGTCCGCCGACCATGATGTTCAGATCGACGGGCGAAGCCGAACCGCTCGCGCCGGACGACCCATTGTTCGCGGTACCGCCACAGGCGGCGAGAACGAGCCCTGTAACGCTTGCGGCGACGAACGCTTTACGACCCAATAACTGCATCGATGCTGTCTCCTCCCTTTAGATTGGTGTTTCGCCGGAAATTTGGCGCGGTCGCCAACGAATGAGCCGGTTTTCGAGTGCCGTGATCACCCCCTCTGCCACGAGTGCCATGACCGCAAGCAGGAACATGCCCGCGAACACGCCGTCGACGTCGAAGAGATGTCCGGAGCTGTAGATCAGCTCGCCCACGCCGGCCGTCGCCCCAAACAACTCGCCCACGACGGCGCCGACGAGCGCCAGCCCGAAGCTGATGTGCAGGCTCGCCAGAATCCAGGACATCGCCGACGGGACGATGATTTCGGTCGTCAGGCGGCGGTTGTTCGCACCGAGGATGCGCGCGTTGGCGATCAGGTTGCGATCGACCTCGCGTACGCCTTGAAAGGCGTTGTAGAAAACCACGAAGAAAACCAGGACGGCCGCCGTCGCGATCTTGCTCTTCAATCCGAGCCCGAACATGATGGCGAAGAGGCTGCCGAGCACGACGCGTGGGATCGAGTTCGCCGCCTTGATGAAGGGCGACGCCACGTCAGCGGCCAGCTCGATCCGGCCCAGCAGGACGCCGAAGACGACCCCCAGGATGGCACCAACCAGGAAGCCGCCGATGGTCTCCTCCATCGTCACCCCCATCTGCAGCCAGATCGATCCGAGGTCCGTTCCCTGCGTGAACCACTGCTGCAGCCGAACCACGATTCCGGAGGGCTGACCGAAGAAGAATGGATCGACCCACTTCATGCTGGTGGTCAGCTGCCAGCTCCCGATCCAGAGGATGGCGAAGAGCAGGCGGAGGCCGTAGACGGTAAGTCGGCGGCGGCGTACGGCACGGGTCCGCTTGGCCGTCAGTTCGGAAAGCGACGCGCCGTCCTGGGCGCCCACGCTCGTCAGCGATTGACTGCCGACACTCGAAGGCGGGGGCCTGCGACTGCCGGCGTCCACGCTAACCGGCGGCGGCGGCATGTTTCTGACGCTCATAGCTGACGAGGACCTCATCGCGGAGCTGCAGCCAAATGGCTTCGTAAATCCGGCTGAACTGGGGCTGGAAACGAATCTCGGCGACGTTGCGGGGCCTCGGCAGATCGACCGGGAATGTCCCTTTGACCGTTCCCGGGCCGGCCGTCAGCACGACCACGCGATCGGCGAGCGCGATCGCCTCCTCCAGATCATGCGTGACGAAGACGACCGAAGCCGAGGTCGCCGCCCACAGGGAGAGCAGCTCGTTCTCCATCAACGTGCGGGTCTGCACATCGAGCGCGGAAAAAGGCTCGTCCATCAGCAGGATGCGCGGGTTGTTGATCAGGCTCTGCGCCAGACCAACCCGCTTGCGCATGCCGCCTGAGAGCTGGTAGGGATAGCGATCTTCAAACCCGGCCAGCCCGACGCGGCTGATCCAGTCCCTGGCCCGCTTGCGGGCGTCCGATCCCGAGGTGCCGTGATAGCGGGGCCCGGCGGCGACGTTCTCGAGCACCGTTTTCCAGGGGAAGACGGCGTCGCTTTGAAAGACATAGCCGATGCCGTCGGGGATCCCGCGCACGGGCTGTCCCTGGACCAGCACGTCGCCGGCGCTGGCCCGTTCCAGTCCGGAAATCAATGCCAGGGTGGTCGACTTGCCGCACCCGGTCGGACCCACGACGGCACAGAATTCACCCGGCCCGACCTCCATCGTCAGGTCGCGGATGGCGGTGTAGGTGCCGCCTTTTGGGGTGGCAAAGCGCTTGGTCACATTGCGTAGCTCGATCGCGGCTCCTGCCATTGCCAGCCACGGTAAATGGGCCGGGTAGCCGCTGAAAACCCTTGCGGAAGTTGCGGCCGTTTTGGTCGTTATGGTCCCCACTTTTCCGATCGTTGACCGGATACGATGAGACCGGTGGCGAGACTGCGACTGAGTCTGGCGTCGCGGATCCTGGCGTTCCAGCTGGCGATCATCGTCGGAGCGCTGATCATCGGCGTCCTCGTCACGATCGGGATCGAACGGGCCAGCCTTGACTCGCAGTACGAACGGCGCGCGCTTACCCTGGCCGAACAAGTCGCCGCGATGCCATCCGTGCACGACGCACTCAGGGATTCCGATCCCTCGCGCACGCTCCAGCCCTTCGCACAGGCCATGCGTCGGGCATCGGGGGCCAGCTTCATCGTCATCGCCGGCCCGGACGGCACCCGCTACTCGCACCCGAATCCGTCGATGATTGGCAAGAAGATCGACGAGAGCCCCCAGGCGGTGCTCGCCGGCCATACCTTCGTGGGCGTCCAGCAAGGCACCCTCGGAACGTCCGCGCGCGGAAAAGCGCCGATCGTCGATGGCAACGGCAACGTCATCGGCATCGTCTCGGTCGGCTTCCTCGAAGCCACGCTGTCGCAACAGCTGATGGACGACCTGGGTCGATTCCTGCTCTACCTGATGGTGGCCGTCGGGCTCGGTGTCGCGGGCTCGCTGCTGCTGACCCGGCACCTCAAGCGACAGACCTTCGGGCTCGAGCCGGTGGAAATCGCGGCGCTGCTCGAGCAGCGGGAGGCCAGCCTGCACGGCATCCGGGAAGGAACGGTCGCCACCGACCTCGATGGAAGAGTCACGCTGATCAACGACGAGGCTAAGCGCCTGCTGCGTCTTCCCGAAAACCCCGAAGGTCGGCGCTTGCTCGACGTTCTGCCGCCCGGCCGCGTGCGCGATGTCTTCAGTGGCGAAGTCACCGGCGCCGACGAGGTCGTGCTCGCGGCCGACCGCGTGCTGGTGATCAGCCGCATGCCCGTCGTGGTGCGGGGCCGCACGATCGGCTACGTTGCCACGTTCCGCGATCGCACCGAGCTCGAAAGCCTGGTGCGCGAGCTCGACAACGCGCGCAGCGTGAGCGAGGCCCTACGTGCGCAGGCGCACGACTTCTCGAACCGGCTTCACACGATCGCGGGGTTGATCGAGCTCGGACGCCTCGAAGAGGCGATGCAGCTGACGACGGAATCGTCGGCGGTCTCACAGGAATTGACCGAGTCGTTGCTCGAGCGTGTCGGCGATCCCGTCCTTGGCGCGCTACTGCTCGGAAAGTCCGCGGTCGCCGCTGAGCGCGGGATCCAGTTCCGGCTCTCGCCGGATAGCCGGCTCGATGGCGACGCCGGGCACCCTCGTGATCTGATCACCGTCGTGGGGAACCTGATCGATAACGCGCTCGATGCCGTGGCGTCGTCGCCGAATGGCAATCCACGCTGGGTCGAGGTTTCGATTCATCAGGAAGACGGTGAGGTCGTGATCAAGGTCCACGACTCCGGACCGGGCATCGCCCTCGACGATACCGAGCAGATCTTTTCGGAGGGCTACACGACGAAACTCGCCGCCGCGGGATCGCGGCGCGGCCTTGGCCTGGCGCTCGTCAAGCAGGTCGCGGCGCGACGCGGTGGTCAGGTGACCGTCGTGAACCAGGGCGGCGCGATGTTCACGGTCCGGCTGCCCCTCAAGCCCAAGTCCGCGCCGGTGGTGGCGCCAGCATGATTCGCACCCTGATCGTCGAGGATGACTTCCGGGTCGCGGACCTGCACCGCGCCTACGTCGAGAAGCTCCCCGGCTTCGCCGTTGTCGGACAGGCCGGAACCGGCGCCGAGGCACTGCGCATGGTGGTGACCACGCGACCCGACCTCATGCTGCTCGACATCTATCTTCCCGACATGTCCGGGCTCGAGGTGATGCGGGCGATTCGCGAGGCCGGTGCCTCACGCGTGGACATTATCGCGATCACGGCCGCCCGCGACGTCGACAGCCTTCGTTCGGCCATGCAGGGGGGCGTTGTCCATTACTTGATCAAGCCATTCCGCTTTGCCGCGATGAAGGAGAAGCTCGAGAGCTACGCCGCCATGCGGCAGCGGCTGGCCCAACTGTCGGAGGCGGACCAGCATGCCGTCGACACGCTCTATCACATCCTTCGCCAGGGTGGCGCCGAAACGCTGCCGAAGGGCCTGTCGCGTCCGACGCTCGACCTCGTGCTTCGAATCCTGCAGGAAGCGGGACGCGACCTGGCTGCCACCGAAGTCGCAGATCTCGCGAGCTTGAGCCGCGTGACCGCGCGGCGGTACCTCGATCATCTGGTGCAGTCGGGCCGCGTCGAGCTCGTCATGCGGTACGGATCACCGGGCCGTCCCGAGCATCGTTATCACTTGCTCGCCGCCAGCTTGCTCGCTGGTCCTGCCTCGCAATAAGCGTTACTTCTCCTGCGGCATCTCCGAATACTCACTGAGCATCGCTGCCACTAGCAGGCACACGCGACGGCATTGAGCACGACTCGTACCTCGAGGAACGGTCAATCGGCCTTCGCCTCGACCGCACTGAAGTCACGGTCGCGGCCGGCCGCATGACCGCAGTCCGTCCGCGGCCGGCGCGGGCTCCCTAATTCGAGCGAGCTCCTTGAGGTGTCCCATGGAGCGGGTCCCATGGAGCGGGAGACGAGGCTCGGACTCGCGAAGGACGCAACCTGGAGAGGCAAGCGGATTGTCGATCAAGCCGCTTAGCCTTGTCGCGGGTGCGACTGGACTCGAACCCGCAGAAGTCTGTGTATTCGGAAAGACGCTTCTGGCGCGAGCCGCCTGAGCACTGCGCCTCAAGCGTCAGCGCCAGTGGGACAGATTCGGTCGTGCATGGTTGCGATTCCCGTTTAACCTAGCCGTCTTGGTCGCTTCCGATTTGCCGTCGCCGGCCGTAACCAATTATGTGTGGCGGCTTTCCACAGTTCCTCGTCTTACACGAGTCTTGTCGGCCATTGGCTCAAGGAGCAATTGGAACGTATAAGGGCGGGCGGGTCTATGAGGAGGAGTAGAGATAGAAGTCGACGATGTCGAGCTGAACAGGCGCGGATCCACCCGTCTGGGTGATCTGAACCGTGGCCGAGGAAGAGGCCGACAGAGTCGTTTTGCCGGCGCAGATCTGGCGTCCATTGATGTATCCCTCGACAGCATTGCCTTGGACTGAGATCACCAGGCGGTTCGGCTTGTTGATCTCCAGCTGGGGAGCAGGGAACTGCTGGCCGGCGAAGGTACCACCAGCGAGTTCGTTCTTCTTGCCGTTGACGACCTCGAGGCACTGATAGTTTTGATTGGAATACATGTAGATGGCCAGGCAATCGGGGCCGCCGACTTGCGGGCACCGCATCAGCAGCCCCACGCTGCCCGCGCCGCTCCGAGGAATGAAGTCTACGATGGCAACGCCGTCCTGGACCGTAGCCGTGGTCTGGAGCCCGTCGAGATAGTTCTGTGGGATTTGGAACGTGCATCGTCCGCCCTGGACTCCGGTTGTCACCATTGCATCCGAGGTCGCTCCGGTCTTGTAGTTGAGGTCACCCAGTAGCCGGGCGCCCTTGATAGTCATGAGGTCGGTGACGGTGGCGCAGTCGACGTGGGCCACCTGGCCTCCGAGTGTGGGAGCGCAGGACGACGGCGCTGCCTGCGGAGTGGCACCCGGAGTTGCCAGCGGGCCAGTGCAGGAAATAGCGAGCTCGTCTGGCTGGAGTCCGCCGGTGCCGCCGCTACTGTTGCCGCCGCCGCAAGCACTGAGGAGGAGAGCGACTGCAACGATGAGACCAGCGACGAAGGCCAGCACGGCCGTGAGGCGCTGGGGTTGCGGGCGGGCAAGCGGGGCGATTGAGGCGCCGGTCGTCGGATCAAAACCAGTAGTAGCCTCCATTGCATTCCTCCCCCTGAGTTCTCTTGTGCGGTCCATTGCTATAAACGTGGGCGCCGCGAAAGCGTATCGGAGGGAATGTGAAACGGGCCCGCTGACTAAGCCAGAGTCCTCGCTCCGCGCCCGAATTGCTCAACGGTCAATGATCGATGTGCAGGACTTGAGTTTCGGTACTTGTTGGAGTTGTCGGTCTCGGCAGCCTTTTCGAGTAACGGCCTAGCCGGCGGGGATAACCGCTGTAGGAACTCTGGCGCTTTCGTGTGGGATATTGCCTGCTGCTCGCCTTGCGCGCCTAAGCTCCGCAGCAAGCTCAAGCTGATCAATTAGCGGGAGACGAGTCTCGAACTCGCGAAGGACGCAACCTGGAAAGGCAAGCGGCTCTTGCCCTTGGTTGCTTGAGGCCGGCGCAACGGACGGTCGGCGAACGCTTAACGGACGCTAAACGGACGCTACACGGACGCTCAGCGGACGGCGGGCAGAAACCCCTCAACGTTGCGATCGGGGCCGGTGCATCCTCAACCACTTTCCGGCACTAGTTGGCGCGGTGCATCAACAGTGTGAGCAAGAGGGCAACCCCAAGAATTGGAATCATGATCAACGCGGCGTAGAGCCCCCTGTGCCGCTCCGACCAGGTAAGCGCCCCGGGAATCTCGGTCGCCAGCCTCTCAAACGTCGTTGGCCGATCCCAGGTCGGGTCGATCGGAACCCGCAGCGCCGCCGCGAGCTCGGACGCCTCGTCGTAGGTTAGGCCGAACCGAGCAACCCTCAACAAGCTCTGCCCACTGGATCCCAGAAAGAACATGCGGCTCTCCGGCCCTGTCCGTGTCAGCATCGTGCGCAGCGCAATTTGTTGGATCTCGGTGCGCGGCAGCTGAGTAGTCCCTCCGAACATTGTTGAGGTACGACACAGTCAGGTCATCGACCACGATCCGCCTCCGGTAGACATACGCGAACTGCAAGGCGCCGACCAGGAGCCCAATCGCGAGGCTACCGATCGTCCAGATCAGGATCTGCCCTCTAAGTCCATGGTGATCGATCGCAACCCATACCGGAGCGGCAATGAAGACCAGTGGAGCCAGCCACCAGGACCGGCCCCTCCATGGTCGGGAATGCAGCGCGAATGGCAGCATGACCGCCGTCGGCGGCGGCGCGACGGGCGGCCCGAACACCGCGTCCAGTTCTGCCAGAGTCGTCGGCATCCGACCCGGCGGGATCACCTCCAGCGCGAGCTCCGCGTCCTCGGCCTCCCCCAGCTTTTCAGCGCCGCGCCGGCGGCGACGCAGGAAGAAGATCAATCCCGGGACCATGAAAACGCCACCGACGATGGCGAGGAACACGCCGCCGGCGATCAGGTCGCTTCGTGACTGCGCCGCGTCTTGAAAGAACGACAAGAGGAAGAACAAGGCCCCAAGCGCGATGATGAACCCCGGCAGAACGATCGCAATCACGAACAGCACCGACACGAGGAGGCGGCGGCCAACCCACCAGCCGCGGCTGGAGGCTTCGGGCGCGCCCGGCGCCGTCGGCGATGCCGAAGGATCGATCACGGCTGACCAAATCAACGCCCGTCGGACGGAGATCCTTGCCGTCCCCGGAGGCGCCAAGCCTTGGCGACGGTAACCGCCGTGGACTATGGCGAATTCTGGCTAGAACGCGCCCGGGAAGCGCCCGGCCAGCTGCGCCTGGAGCACCACATCATCCCAGGAGCCTTCGACACTCAACCCAAGGGGTTTCCAGATTCGCTCGAGATCGTTCCAGTTCCAGCGTGTCACCCAAACGAGATCAGACAGTGCCCGTCCGGGCCGAACATGAAGACAACTGGCTGAGGGAGCATAGGCGAGATGTCTACTTGGACCACCCCGCAGCGCGCCACCCGAACGATGTCACGCCGCCTGATGACGACCGGTCGCCGGAGGAAGTGGTTGACCATGACAAGATCTGCCGTTACCCGAATTGCCGCGCTCCGGTACCACCAGAGCCAGATAGCACTCACCGGGACGACGAGCAGAGTGAGCCCAAGGCTAACTTCAAGTAGGTACCGCGGAACATGAGTCAACGGCGTGCTGAGAAGTACGAGGAGGTTGATGGCAACGACGAATCCCAACAAGTGCTTTCGGTACTTGACGAAGGCGGGTTGCCTGGCCCATGCTCGACCGGCCCTCCACGACGGCTGGATCAGAAAATCTTCGTCGGGATCGCGGCGAGGATCTCCGGAGCGCGACGCAGGCACTGTCGCCATGCTGGTTACGTAACGGCGCGGCAGTCCATTTCGTGCTGTCCTTAAGAGCGACGCTTGAGGCGCGCCGATTCGAATGACTGCCTTCTTTGATTTCACTAAATCGAGCTGCAGGAGCCCGCTAGGTTTCTTTGACCGGGTTCTCCCAGGCGTTGATGACTTCCCCCACGGTCGCTTCGCCGACATCTTTGTCCGGGTTTTGGCGCTTCCACTCGGCGACAGGGCTGTCGCCGCCCTTCATTAAGACGTCGGCCCACTCGCGGCCAATGAAAGCCGAATAGACCTCGGTGCCATCTTCGAGTTCGCGGTCAGATATGTCCGAGACATCCACGATCTTCCGCACCACCCATGATGACGTCTGTTCGTAATCGGCAGCGAATCTCTCGCCTTTGCCTCGGGCTTCCTTTTCGTCGCTGGCTCGCACGAGAATTATTCGATCTTCGAATCGAGTGAAGGTCCCGTCCACAGAAGTGATCTCGACGACCATTCGAATGGCCCACCAGCTTTGTTTTTGACCAGCCATTAACGCACCTCGAACTCTTTCTCCTGACGGATCAACGGAGTGGCATGGGCGCCAATTGCTCCCTTGGACGGGAGTTCGTTGTAAGCGGCACTTGGTTCGGTCAACCCGCAGGATTAGACTCCGCCCCATATGAGGCTAAAAGATCGCAGGCTCCCGACTCGCGAGGAAGCAGCGAAGGGTATTCCAGTGGTGCTTAAAAATGCCCGTGCCCAGTTCGATCGAGCGGCATTGCTGGCCGATCAAGGCTCTTTCGGCCCAGCAGTATCGTTTTTGATACTTGCCATCGAGGAGGCTGAGAAGGCTCGTACTCTCGGACAAATGGTGCTCGGCGAGAAGCTAGACGACGGTGAGATACGGACTCGCCTCTTCACGCATCCGTCAAGGTATGAGGGAGCGTTGTGGAAATCGTGGAGTAAGGGCCCGTTATTGCATTTAGCTCTCGAGAGTCTGCGGGAGGAGTTCGGGCTGAAACCCGCACGTTCGGATGATGAGCGCCTTGCCGACGTGGTTGCCCAACATCCCGAAGCGTTGCCGATGGACTGGGCGGAGAAAGCAGGGCCAATGCGCGAGGCGGGATTCTATGTTGATCTTTCTGAAGACGGTGAATGGAAGAGCCCATCTGATGTTGAGCGAAGGACATACGAGGAGCTGCGGACAGCGGCGCTCTCCCATCTGGAGTACGTCGAAGCGGCATACAAGCGCGAGATCCCGCAAGCTAATCCGACTTGATCGGGGTCAGTACTTGCGCGGGAAGAGGGACTAAAGGGTGGACCGGCCGCAGGGGCCAAAGGACTTCCTGGATGCGGCGCAAGATCCCGCTACGCAGACCAATCGACTTGACGAGCTGGCGGATTCGCCGTACTCGTTTGTGCGCACGGCGGTTGCCACCCATCCCAACGCTGGCTCACCGACGCTTGACCGCCTCGTCCCTTCCTCTGCTGAGACCTATGCCGACCAAGAACTTCTCAAGGCGCTCGCATCAAATCCGAATTCTGGAGCCTCGACGCTCGCGCGAGTCGCCGATCTACTGATCGGGCGGCTCAATGGCGGCCGAGACAACCATGTTGCCTTCGAGGCCGGCACCGCCCTCTTTTGCCGTACTGATACGCCTCTCGAGATCCTCCTTCGACTTCTTACGGACGAAACGACCTCGACCGAATTCCGAAAGGTAGCTGCTCGCGAAAGCGCGCGTCCCGACGTCCTAGCCGTCCTCAAGGTGGATCGGAGCGAGAGAGTCCGTCGCGCGGCTGACCGCGACGCCGCGCACGAAGGCCGTTAAGGACGTTTGATATAGCACACACCAAAGAAACGGGTTAAGGCAGTTCAGCTCATCTGCGTCGCAGCCGATAGGAAAAGAATGCCAGTCGCTCTCTTTGTGACCACTCCAGGAGCGACCCTAGCCGGCCTCACGCTTTTTGAACTAAGCGGCTTTCACGGGCGCTTGTTTAATAACATCCGGTTGGACCAGCAGTCGAAGAAAATGCAGAAACGCTAGGTCCGAGAGTTCAGGAGGCAGGTCCCCCGTATGCGAGACCAGGAGTGATCGGTTTTCCGGGGCTTCCAAACTCTTCCGCAGGGCGTGGCCTGCATTGCGGACAAGTCGCACGTAATCAGCGGCCGCCCGTTTCAAAGGTCGGAATTCCGACTGGTCAACACTCGTCATCACGGTCAGGCCCCGTGGTCCGACCCTTTCCTTTAGCCAACCCCTGTCTACCGCCTTTAGAGCTTCGAGGGCACGCTCGCAACGCGGGAGCAGGAACGGCTGTAAGTTCTTCGGGATTCTGGCGCGCAATTTCTCCATGTGTGAGGCAAGCACGTCGCGGTCGAGGAGCGTCGCGTACGTGCCTTGCCTGAAGCCTTCGAGGATGTCTAGAGCCTGGAATAGCATCAGCCGCCGGCTGAATTCTTCACGACGCGAGCCGACAAGGATTGTGTTGACCGCTGCAATCAGACGATCGAAACTGATCAGGTCGCCGTAGTGCGACGTTGGGTCGTAGGTCGAGTCTCCTCGAGCGTATCGGGTGGGGTCAAGAAGAACGTCGTGGATCGCGTTCAAGCGCTCGCACCACCAAACGAACAATTCCTCGACGTGCGCAGGGTTTGGTTTAGGAAAGGTCATGGTGTCTGTTACGGGTGTCGCGAGCAGACTCGGCCGATACAGGTCAATCAGGCTGGACTGCCCAACTTGAGATCGACCTGCCTCAAGCTTTCCGAATAGGAGCACCACCAGCCCCGTTGCCCGAGCGGCGGCGAGCCCGAGCACGCCGGGAGCCAACGGCAACAGCGCCATTTTCATTAGCGGAAGGAAGCTCAACGGTGCCGTCAGCCCCCGACCCATTTTTAGCCCCTCGAATTCTCGATCGACGCGAAGGGTCTCGGGTGCGTCAGCGGCTGCGACTAGGACCCGGACTAAGGAGCGGCGCGACTCGTATACAGGGTCCACAGGGACCGTCCAAATAGATGACGCCTGCAGCTGAGGCGCCATCAATGCGTACAGACCTTGGAGGCGGGAAGGTAGTTCGGCGTCGGCCGCTCCGACGGCCACGAGGCCGAACGCCTCCCAGGCAGCCTCCCGGCTCTGTGCACCCAAAAGTCTCTCTACTTCAGCAAGCGCCTGGCGCCGGGTGGCTTCGGAGATGTACTCGTCCTGCGGAAGCAATCGGGCGAGGCCCACGTACGCTTCCGGTCGTCCCGCATCGGCCGCTCTCAGCAGCAACTGTGGCTGGAAGATCTGCCGAGGTAGGGTCCATGCACGTTCTTTGAGGCGCACTTCCCACAAACCGTCCGGCCGTCCGCTTAAGTCCCAGGAGCAACGTTCGGCAATGCCTAGCGGTCCCAGACGGAGCGCGCTGGGGATCGCCATCGCGACCCAGCCTTTCGGGGGCGGTGTGGAGGTGGGCGGCTGGCTCCCGGCTCCGCTTTCTACCGGTTTATCCGCCACCCGTTGATTTCCCCGTACCCTCCCTTGCCGGCTCGATGGCAGACGGTCGCCGGAGCGCCGTTTGAGCTGGCGCCTCCCACCCCGATCCTGAATTCGTCTCGCGTCTCCCCTACTCGCCAGCCCGTTGATCTGCCCGGCTCTGCAAGTCGTTGCCCGCCACGTCAAGGCGCGCCGCCTGCGCGACATCGCCGCGTTCGCGGGCTCGCAGTGCTTCCTTCCGGAAGCGGGCCGCCTCGACTCGAAGCTCGTCTCGATTTAGCGGCGTCAGCGTTCCATCAGGATTCCCCTTTGCGGGTGTATAGCCACTCCAGTAGGCGAAGCCTTGGCGTTCCCCATTGTTTTTGTCGTTGTCCACGCCCAGGATCCTAGCAGTGCGCCCCCGCTTGGGCACCCAGGTCAAGAGCCGTGTAGCGGTCGCATGTCGAGCGATGGTGCAAACCCCAGCAGCACCGTGAGCAAGCTCAAGCTCAGCAATTAGCGGGAGACGAGTCTCGAACTCGCGACCTCAACGTTGGCAACGTTGCGCTCTACCAACTGAGCTACTCCCGCGTTGCGACTCCGAATTATAGCCACGTCTAACCATCCGATCGGCCAGCCTGGTGCCCGCAGCCAATTCGCCGTTACCGGCACGTCGCTCCCCCGTAACCGGGGCGCAGGACTGCCCGCAATACTCCGGCGCTATCACTGGCAGCATGGGTCTGAGGGGGACCGGCCTGCGCCTGCTCGTGGCGGGCGGCGTCGGTGCCAGCATCTTGCTCGCGAGCGCTTTGCCGACCTCGGCGGATGACATCTCCGATGCCCAGGCCCGCCTGCAGGTCATCGGCAAGCTGAAGGGCACGCTCAAGGACAACCTCCAAAAGGCGCAGGCGCAGGAGATTGCCCTCCAGCAACAGTTGCAGGAAACCCAGGACACCATCAACCAGACGATCGATAAGATCACGGCCGCCGAGCGGCGGATTGTCGAGCTGGAGCGCCAGATTGCGGTGCTCAACGCCCAGATCGCCGAGGAGCAGTTGGAACTGCGCAAGACCAAGAGTGAATATGCGACCTTTGTTCGCGCCGCCTACAAGAGCGACGCCGATCCGCTGGCGCAATTGCTGGCCGCGCCTGACTTTCAGGGCTTCCTCAACCGGGCGGTGGCCATCGAGCACCTGACCTTCCTCGCCAACAAGCTCATCGACCACATTCACCAGGTGGATGTGATGTTGCACAACCAGCAAGACCTGGTCGTGGCCAAGAAAAAGGACGCTGACAAACAGCGTGCCGATCTCATCGACCAGAAAGCCGGGCTCGTCCAGCAGCAGGCGCACGAGCAGGACCTCGAGAACCAGCTCAGGCAGAGCATCGCGCAGGTGAGATGGGAGATCACCGCCATCGACGGCCAGTCGGCCGCGCTGGCGCAGCGAATCGCGGATATGGAGATTGCTCGGCAGGACCAGCTGATCGCCGAGGCAGAACAGGCGGCCTGGCAGCAGGCGCAGTTCTGGATGCAGCACAACCTCTTTACGTTGCCCGGTGCGGGAGCCGGCCACTCCACGAAGTACCCCCTGATCTGGCCGCAGCCGCAGGGTAGCCTCACGCTGCTCTTCGGTCCCTGCACCCAGACGTTCGAGCCGCCAGGCTTTGGCTACCCACACTTCCATACCGGTGTCGACATCGCCTATAACCAGGGCTCTCCGATCCTCGCCGCCGACGACGGCGTTGTGGTGGCAGCCGCGTCGAGCGTGCTCTACGGCCAGCTGGTCGGGTATGGGAACTACATCATCATCGCCCACCGCAATAACTTCTTCTCGCTCTACGGTCACCTGCTCGGATTTCAGGTGAAGGCCGGCGACAGCGTTCACCAGGGGCAGCTAATCGGATACGAGGGGTCAACCGGCAACTCGACCGGGCCGCATGTCCACTTCGAGTACCGATATGGGGGCCAACCCACCAATCCCCTCCCCTATCTCCCGCCCAACGGGCCGAACACCTTTAGCCAGTAAGGGCAAAGTCGCGGACATTCTCGCGTGCCAACCGTCGCTCCAGTCGTTGCTGCCGGCGCTCGAGATCCATTCGCCATTGTGCGTTCGACACCACGGCCACCGCGAGCAACCGCAGGGCATCGCTGACGACCCGCCGGGCAGCGATCAGGTCACGCGCCTGGTGCTCGAGCAGCTTGGCCAGCTCGATCGCCGCAGGGTACGGATAGGTCTGGGTGTGCCAGCACTCCTCCAGCACCGCGCGAGCTTCCTCCCACCGCCCCTGACGTCGCAGTAACCGCGCCAGTCGCAGGCCTAGGGCCCCACGTGTAGCGCGCAGCGCGCCGCCAACCTGGTGCTCCCGCCAGAGCTGCCGATACTCGCCGATCGCTTCAATCTGAAAGCCCCGCGCTTCGAGGAACCGAGCGCGGCCGAAGCGATCGAGGGGATGCATGTCATCGGAGCCGCCGAGCAGCGTCTCGAACCGCGCGAGCAAGAGCGCCATGGAGAGCACGTCCTGCTGGTTGTGGAGGAACACGGGATCGAGCGCGCGCGGATCACCCTGGCGCAGCCAGGCGAAGTAGCGGCTCGGGATCAGGCTGCCGGGGAGATCGTCGGCGCGATGCAGGTCGAGCACGCTCTGCTCGATGGTTTGCAGCGCACAATCGGGAAGGCGCGGGCGAAAGATCCGCCGCGCCAGCGTCAGCAAGTCGAGATGGGGTGGCGACGGCCATCTCGCACGCTGTAAAACGAGCCGGGTTTGCAGCAGCGGCCAGTCAAAGCTGCGGCCGTTGTAGCTGACCAGCACGCCAGCGTGGCTGATGCACTGACCCACTGCCCAGAGCAGCGCCTGCTCCTGGTCGAAGTCGCATAAAAAGTACTGGGCCAGGGCAAGGCCCTCGCCTTCCCTCCACGCCAGTCCGACGAGAAAGGCGACGGTGCCCGTACCACCCGATAATCCCGTCGTTTCCGTATCCAAGAACAGTGGGCGTCGCAGCTCGTCCGGCGCGAAACCCAGGCAGGTCGAGAGCGCGCCGACGTCCTGGCAGCCATCGTCCGCGAACCATTCACGGCGGACAGCAACCGGGCCAAACGGCGTCGACTCCTGGATGCAGTTGGGCGGCAGCCGCCCACTGCCCCCACCCTGGATGCCCCCACCCTGCCCTCCCTCGCGAGCGGGGGAGGGGAATGCCGTTCGGGGGTGCGCCGTGATGGCGGCGATGCGCTCGCGCAGCGCAACCAGGTCGGCGGTCACTGCGCGGCGGCAGTAACAAGGGCGGCCAGTTCCAGGAGGCGCAGCGCCACTGCCTTCCCCTGCTCCCCCACCTCGAGCGCGGGGCCGACACAGGACGGGCACCCGCTCTCACAACCGCAGCTGCGGACCAGATCGTGCGCGGCCACCATCACCGCGGCCGCGGTCTCGAAGAGCCGCGCGCTCATGCCGACGCCGCCCGGGTAGCGCTCGTAGACGAACACGGCTGGAGTGCCGGTGTGGGGCGCGCGCGTCTCCGAGTACGCGCCCAGGTCGCGCGCATCGCACATCAGGAAGAGGCAGGCGACCTGGCTCACCACGTTGGCTACGCCCTGCAGCGCGCCCTGCATCGCCGGCCGCGGAAACTGGCTCGCCACCTCGGCAGGGATCTCGAGCCAGAAGGCCGTGGTGTGCAGCTGTTGCTCCGGCAGGCTGATCGGTCCCGACCCGACGTTCTCGTGCGTGTGGAAGCGGATCTTTTTGAAGATGGTGGGCAGCGCCGTGACGCGGACCTCACCGTGGTGTACCGTCAGCTGCTCCGCCGGCCGGCTGGCGAAAGTCTCGAGGACCTTGATGCTGACCGCGAGGTTGGCATCGGTGTAATAGTCGACCTTCACCGGCCGGACGTAGGCCTTCTTCTCTTCCCAGTCGAGCCGGTCGACATGGTATTGCGCACCCTCGTGCAGGTAGATCGCTTCTTCGTGCAGGAATGTAGGCGCCGAGAACTGGTCCATCTCGCCGACGACACGGGCGCCCCTGGTCACGTCGACGATGACGACGTTGTCGGCGTTGGCGCTGCGCAGGCTGACGCCTTCCGCGGGAAACGCGTCGGCGCTCCAATGCCAGGCATCCCCGGCCTGGTGGACCGCGCCATCTTCTTCGAGAATGCGCAGCAGCTCAGCGACCGGGGCCTGCCCGAAGGGCTCGCCGTTGGCGAGAGGCAGCTCGAAGGTCGCCGCCTGCAGATGAGCGCTCAGGATCAAGAGGTTGTCGGGATCGATCAGCCCCTGTTCCGGGTCGAGGCCCAGGAAATACTCCGGGTGGTTCACCAGGTACTGATCCAGCGGGCTGCTCGAGGCGACGTAGACCGCGGCCGCGGCGCCGCGCCGGCGACCCGCGCGTCCGATCTGCTGCCAGGCGCTCGCGATGGTGCCGGGATAGCCGCATAGCACCGCGGCATCGAGATGGCCGATGTCGATCCCGAGCTCGAGCGCGTTGGTGCTGACAACACCCCGCACCGAGCCATCGCGCAGGCCGTGCTCGATCTCGCGTCGCTGCAACGGGAGATACCCGCCGCGGTAGCCACGAATCGTCCCCGACTGGCCGAGGCGGTTCGCCAGCGATTGCTGCAAATAGCTGAGCAGAATCTCGACCTGCAGCCGCGTCCGGCCGAAGACGATCGTCTGCACCCCGGCCCGCAGGAATGTCTCGGCGATCCGCTGACTCTCGAGTGTGGACGAGCGGCGGATGCCGAGCTCGCGGTTGACGACCGGCGGGTTATAGAAGAGGAGGCGCTTGGGTCCACTGGGCGCGCCGTTGTCATCGACGAGGGTCACCGGGCGGCCGATCAGCCGTTCCGCCAGCTCCTTGGGATTGGCGATGGTGGCGGAGCAGCAGATGACGACCGGGTGGCTGTCGTAAAAGGCGCAGACGCGCCAGAGCCGGCGGAGCACATTCGCGAGGTGACTGCCGAAGACGCCGCGGTAGGCGTGCAGCTCGTCGATCACGACGTAGCGCAGGTTGGCGAACAGCTTGACCCAGCGCGTGTGGTGCGGCAGCACGCCGGTATGCAACATGTCCGGGTTGGTGACGACGATGTGGCCGGCCTGCCGGATCGCCTGGCGGGCGCTGACGGGCGTGTCGCCGTCGTAAGTGTAGGTCTTGAGGTCGACTTTCAATGCGCCGACCAGGCCGTGAAGCTCGGCGAGCTGATCCTGTGCCAGCGCCTTGGTGGGAAACAGATAGAGCGCGCGCGCCTCGGGGTCACGCAGCATGCTTTGCAAGACCGGGAGGTTGTAGCAGGCGGTCTTGCCGGACGCCGTCGGGGTCACGACGACGACGTCCTTGCCGGCCAGCGCCAGCGCGGCGGCTTCGGCCTGGTGGGTGTAGAGGCGGCTGATGCCGCGGGCACCCAGCGCCTCCGCCAACCGCGGGTCGAGGCCGCCCGGAAAGCCGGCGTGGCGGGCTGGGCGGGCCGGGATGGTGTGGTCGAGGGTTAGGTGGGCCCGGAACTCATCCTGGACGAGGAGCCGATCCAGCGCGAACTCGATCGACATGTCCACGCATCTTAGCGAACATATGTTCGCAGCGCAACCCCCACCCTACCCTCCCCCAAGGGGGAGGGGAAGAAGCTACCTGCCCTCCCATTGGGAGGCGAGCGTTAGTCGCCCAGCTTGAAGTACTTGAAGCCTTCCGCCGCAGGAAAGCTCTGACCCCTGGCCATCTCGGCAGCCCGGTCACGGATCGTCTGGTCCAACTCGGCCCAGTCGCCGACCTGGCTCTTGTGCTCGCGCAGCGCGTCGATCTTGAGGTCGATGGTCTCGCTGATGTCAACCCAGACATCCGGCTCGTTGGAGCCGGTCAAGTAGATCTCCTTGACGTGGTGGGGCTCCAGCCCCTCGTCGAGCAGCTCGGGAAAAACCAGGCGTGTGTCCGAGCCAGGGATGATCGCGTCCAGCGCCGCATCACCCGCGGCGCGATGATCGGGATGGTTGATGTAGCGCTGGCCGCTCCAGCGTCGCGTCGGGTCGGGCGCCACAACAACGTCGGGCTTGGTGCGGCGAATCCAGCGGGTGATCTGGCGGCGCAGGTCGAGCGTCGGCTGCAGCGAGCCGTCATCGTAGCCCAGGAAGAAAACATCCTTGACACCGAGCTTCATGGCCGCCGCTCGCTGCTCGGCGTGACGGATCTGGGCGAGGCGCTCGGCGGTCATCGCCGGGTCGCTGCTGCCGCGGTTGCCGTCGGTCAGGATCAGGTAGGTGACCTGCCTCCCTTCTTTCGCCCAGCGGGCGACGGTGCCGGCCGCGCCAAACTCGGCATCATCCGGATGGGCCATCACGACGAGGACGCGAGACTGGCCGTTGGGCGAATCCATCAAGCGGGGGTCGGGATCGCCGTCGAGACCTCGTAGTCGACGAAGTCCTTGAAATGCGCGCCCTCACCGCACACCGGGCACTTCGGATCGCGCTTCAGTCGCAGCGTCCGGAACTCGTCGGTCAACGCGTCGATCATCAGCAGCCGCCCGACCAGCGGTTCGCCGATGCCAAGCAGCATCTTGACCGCCTCATTGGCTTCGAACAACCCGATGATGCCGGGCAGGATCCCGAGCGTGCCGGCTTCATCGCAGCTCGGCGCCAGCTCCGGCGGCGGTGGCTCCGGGAACACACAGCGATAGCAGGGACCGACGAACGGTTGGAAGACGCTCACCTGGCCGTCGAAGCGGAAGATGCTGCCGTGGACGACGGTCTTCTTCAGCAACACGCTCGCATCGTTGATGAGGTAGCGCGTCGGGAAGTTGTCGCTGCCATCGACGATCAGGTCGTAGTCCTTGACGATGTCGATGATATTGTCGCGCGTGAGCCGGGTCTGGTACGGAATCACCTTGACGTCCGGGTTGAGATCCTCGAGCGTCTGCTTGGCTGAATCGACCTTCGGCTGGCCGATCCGCTTGCTGTTGTGCAGGATCTGTCGCTGCAGGTTGCTCTCGTCGACGACGTCCGAGTCCACGATGCCGATCGTGCCCACGCCGGCCGCCGCCAGGTAATACGCCGCCGGCGACCCCAGCCCGCCGGCCCCGATGATGAGCACCTTGGAGTCGAGCAGCTTGAGCTGGCCCTCCTTCCCCACCTCGGGGATCAACACGTGGCGGCTGTAGCGCTTCTGTTGCGCCGGCGTGAGATCGCGCGGCACGACAAACTTGAGCCCGGCATCTTTCCAGGCGCCAAATCCACCCTTCAGCGACGTGACGTTTGTAAAGCCCATCTGCTGCAGGGTTTCCGCCGCGAAGGCGGACCGATTTCCTGCGGCGCAGTAGGCGACGATCGGCGTGTTGTAGTCCGGAACGTACTGCTCCACCCGCGACTCGAGGTAACCCCGTGGAATGTGAATCGCGCCGGGGATGATCCCCTGCTCGACCTCGTCCTGCTCCCGCACGTCGATCAAAACCGGCTTTTCGCTTCCGTTACGGGAGCTATCGAGCTGCCGGACATCGATTTCGCGGATCCGTGCCTTGACGCTCTTGAGCAAGTCGCGATAACTGGCCATGCTGCTTCATTAGTCTACCCGCGGTCGGCCCAATTCATTCCGCCTTTATCCTCCCCCGCTTGGGGGTGAGGGCAGGGCGGGGGCTAGATCGCCGTCGGCGTGCGCGCCTTCTCCAGTCGGGCCACGATGGCATCGGCCACCTCGCTGGTACCGACCGCGCTCGGATCATTACGCTCGGCCTTCATGTCGTAGGTGACGTAGCGCCCCTCCCGGATGGTCTCGGCGATGGCGCCCTCCAGCATGTTGGCGGCGTCGGTCTCGCCCAGGTGGTGCAGCATCATCACGCCCGACAGCATCATCGCCATCGGGTTGATCTTGTTGGTGCCGGCGTACTTCGGGGCGCTGCCGTGCGTGGCCTCGAACAGGGCGATCTCGTCGCCGAGGTTGGCACCGGGCGCGAGCCCGAGGCCGCCGACCAGCCCGGCGCACAGATCGGACAGGATGTCGCCATAGAGGTTGGGCATCACGATCACGTCGTACTCACGCGGGTTCTGGACCAGCTGCATCGACATGTTGTCGACGATCCGGTCATTGAACTGGATGTCGGGATGCTCTTTGGCGATCTCCTCGGCGACCTGCAGGAAGAGACCGTCGGTGAATTTCATGATGTTCGCCTTGTGGACGGCGGTGACCTTGCGGCGGCCATGGGAGCGCGCGTAATTGAAGGCAAAGTTGACGATCCGCGCGCTGGCCGTGATCGAAATGGGTTTGATGCTCAGGCCCGAGTCGGCCCGGATCGGCTTGCCGGTCGCGGCGCTGATCTCGTTGATCATGCGTTCCGTCTCCGGCTTGCCTTCCTGGAACTCGATGCCGGCGTAGATGTCCTCGGTGTTCTCCCGCACGATGACCAGATCGATGTTGTCGTAGCGGGTGCGCACCCCCGGATAGCTCTTGCACGGCCGGACCAGCGCGTAGAGGTCGAGTTCCTTGCGCAGGGCGACGTTGACAGACCGGATGCCCTTGCCGATCGGCGTCGTCAGCGGTCCCTTGATCGCGACCTTGTTACGGCGGATCGACTCCAGGACGTGCTCCGGCATCGGAGTGCCGTATTTCTCCATCACGCCCAGCCCGGCGTTCTGGACATCCCACTCGAACTTGACGCCGGTCGCCTCGAGTACCCGGCGGGTGGCCTCGCTCACCTCCGGGCCGACCCCGTCGCCGGGGATCATCGTCACCTTGTGCGCTGCCAAAACGCATCCCATCGTAGCAGCGGCCCATTGTTATCCTTTCTAATGTGGCGCAGATCGGGCTGCAAAGCAGCCCATTCGAAACCCGGGCGCAGAGTCCAATCGCCCAGGCCAATTACAAGCTCTGGATCGAGCACGCCCGCGCCGAGAACCGGCGCGAACTGGAGCGGCTGATCGCGACCCTGCACGAGGACTGCGAGTACGAAGTGGTGCCGCTCGGCCGGCGATGGCGCGGCAAGGACGAGGTCCGTGAGTTCTACCGCGGCCTCTGGCACGGGATTCCGGATGTCAAGCTGACGCTGCTGAACCGTATCGACGCCGAGGACTGCATCGTCGAGGAGTCCGAGGTCTTCGGCCGGATGGATGGTCCGCTCTTCGGAGTCGAGCCCAGCGGCAAGGAGCTTCGTTATCGCGTCGTCATCTTCTTCCCGGTCCGCGACGGCCTGTTCACGGGCGAGCGCGTCTACTTCGACGTCGCCGAGTTCGCCCGCCAGGTGCCGGCTGCGCGGGCGCTGCTCGCATGAGGGTTGGCGTTCCGAAGGAAAGCCTTGCCGGAGAGCGCCGCGTGGCGCTCGTTCCGGAAGCCGCGCGTGGCCTGGTGAAGGGCGGCCTCGAGGTCGTGGTCGAGAGCGGCGCCGGCGCCTCGGCATTCTTTAGCGATGCGATCTACATGGATGCCGGCGCGAAGGTGACAGACGCGGCAACTGTCCTGGGCAGCGATGCGGTGTTGAAGGTACAGCCCCCGACGCCCGATGAGGTGGGCCGGCTGCGTGCGGGCGCCGTGCTGGTCAGCTTCCTGCAGCCCGCCACTAACGCGGAGGTGGTCGCGGCGCTGGCGAAACAGAAAGTCAGCGCCTTCAGCCTCGACCTGGTACCCCGCATCAGCCGGGCGCAGAGCATGGACGCGCTGTCCTCGCAGGCCGGCATTGCCGGCTACAAGTCGGTGCTGCTCGCCGCCAATCACCTCCCGAAGTTCTTCCCCTTGCTGATGACGGCCGCCGGCACGGTGGCCCCGGCCCGGGTACTCGTGATGGGCGCCGGCGTTGCCGGGCTGCAGGCGATCGCGACCTCACGCCGGCTGGGGGCAGTGGTGGAAGCCTACGACGTGCGGCCGGCGGTCAAAGACGAGGTCCACAGCCTGGGTGCCACCTTTCTCGAGCTACCGCTCGAGGCTCAGGAAGGCACCGGCGGCTACGCGCGCGAGCAATCGGAGGACTTCCTTCGCCGCCAGCGCGAACTGATCGGTGATCGGGTGGCCGCCTCCGACGTCGTGATCACAACCGCCGCCATCCCCGGCCGCAAAGCGCCCATCCTCGTCACCGCCGACATGGTTCGCCGCATGCGTCCCGGCTCGGTGATCGTCGACCTCGCGGCGGAGACCGGCGGCAACGCCGAGCTGACCAAACCCGGCGAAATCATCCAGGTCGGCGGCGTCACGATCGACGGCACTCGCAACCTTCCGAGCACGATGCCGGTTCATGCCAGCCAGCTGTACAGCAAGAACGTCTCCACGCTCCTCCTGTTGCTGGTCAAGGACGGCGCACTCAAGCTGGACTTCAACGACGAGATCGTCAAGGGCGCCTGCGTGACGTACGACGGCGCGATCGTGAACCCGCGCGCCAAAGAGCTGGTGGAGGCCGCGAGCAAGTGAACGACACCAGCCTGCTGAACGAGTTCACCGTCTTCGTCCTTGCCATCTTCATCGGCTTCGAGGTCATCTCAAAGGTGCCCACGATTCTCCACACGCCGCTCATGTCGGGGACGAACGCCATCCACGGCATCATCCTGGTCGGCGCGATCCTGATCGCCGCCACCGCGCGCGACCCGCTGCAGATCGTCCTCGGCCTGGTCGCCGTGATCCTGGCCACGATCAACGTCGTCGGCGGGTTCGTCGTGACCGACCGCATGCTGGAGATGTTCAAGGGACGTCAACCGGCCAAACCAGCACCGACGACGCCGCCCGAGAAGACCGCCGGATGACCGTCTGGGTCTCGCTCGCTTATCTCGTCGCTGCCGTCCTGTTCATCTTCGGCCTGATCGAGTTGAGCTCGCCCAAGAGCGCTCGCCGCGGCAACCAGATCGCGGCGGTGGGCATGGTGATCGCCCTCGGGGCGACGATCCCGCTCTTACATTTCACCACGGCGGGAATCATCGTCACAATCATTGGCATCCTGATTGGCGTCCCCATCGGCGCCATTGGCGCTCGCCAGGTGAAGATGACCGCCATTCCGCAGATGGTGGCGCTGTTCAATGGGGTGGGCGGTGGGGCCGCCGCCGTCGTCGCCGTTTCCGAACTCCTCCTGAAGGGATCGCATCCAGCATTCGCGGTCGCATTCCCCAGCGTCTTCAGCATCGTGATCGGGTCCGTCTCCTTTGCGGGCAGCCTGATCGCGTTCTCGAAGCTGCAGGCGCTGCTGACGGGCACGCCGATCACCTATCCGGGCCAACAGATCGTCAACGGCGTGCTGGCGCTGGCGATCGTCGCGCTGGCCGTCTACCTGATCGCGGGCGCCTCGACCCCGATCATCTTCGTGCCGTTGCTGATCCTCGGCCTCGTCCTAGGCGTGGCCTTCGTGCTCCCGATCGGTGGGGCGGACATGCCTGTTGTCATCTCCATGCTGAACGCGTTCACCGGGCTGGCGGTGGCGGCCAGCGGCTTCGTCCTCGGCAACTTTGCCCTGATCGTGGCCGGCACCCTGGTGGGCGCCTCGGGCACGCTCCTGACCACGCTGATGAGCGATGCCATGGGTCGGTCGCTGGGCAACGTCCTCTTCGGCGCCTTTGGCACGGTCACGGCGGGTCCCGCCGGCGCGACCAGCGCCGAAGGGAAATCCGTGCGCGCTGGGACGCCGGAAGACATCGGCACACTGCTCGCTTACTCCCGCAAGGTGATCATCGTCCCGGGTTACGGACTCGCGGTCGCCCAGGGCCAGCACGCGGTGAAGGAGCTCGCCGATGAACTGGAGAAGCGTGGCGTCGAGGTCGAGTACGCGATCCACCCGGTCGCCGGTCGGATGCCCGGCCACATGAACGTCCTCCTCGCAGAGGCGAACGTGCCCTACGAGCAGCTCAAGGAAATGGACCAGATCAACGACGAGTTCAAATCAACGGACGTGGCCCTGGTGGTGGGGGCCAACGATGTCGTGAACCCTGCAGCCGAAAACTCCCCGGGCAGCCCCATTTATGGGATGCCGATTCTCAACGCCGACCAGGCGAAGAACATCGTCTTCTTGAAGCGCAGCATGCGGCCGGGGTTTGCCGGCATCGACAACGAACTGCTCTACGACCCCAAGACAGTCATGCTCTTCGGCGACGCCAAGGACTCGCTGATGAAGCTGGTCGCCGCCGTCAAAGCCGCCTAGATTGTTCCCTCCCCCTCTGGGGGAGACAGCCCAATCCCCTCCCCCCTGGGGGAGGCAGCCCAATCCCCCTCCCCCTCTGGGGGAGGCAGCCCAATACCCCCCCCTCTGGGGGAGGCAGCCCAATACCCCTCCCCCGTTGGGGGAGGCAGCCCAATACCCCTCCCCCGACGGGGCGGGCCCGTCGGCCCACGCGAGCGGCGCTTTAGTGCACGCGAGCGTTTGAGACGTCTAGGGTGGGGGCTTTACGCCTCCGGTTTCAGCTCCAACGCGAGCGAGTTGATGCAGTAGCGCTCCCCGGTCGGGTTCGGCCCGTCGTTGAAAACGTGGCCGAGGTGCGACCCGCAGCTCTTGCACAGGACTTCGGTCCGGCGCATGAACAGACTGTTGTCGGAGCGGAGCTCAACCGCTTCCAGGTTGGCCGGCTCGTAAAAGCTGGGCCACCCGGTGCCCGATTCGAACTTGGTTTTGGAACTGAACAGCTCCGCGCCGCAGGCGGCGCAACAGTAGGCGCCGTCGGCCTTGGTATGGACGTATTTGCCGCTGAACGGTCGCTCCGTCCCCTTGCGGCGCAGAACGTCGTACTGCTCGGGCGTCAGCTCGGCCCGCCATTGCTCGTCGGTCTTTTCGATCTTGGTGCTCACCTTTGGAGTGTACCCAGATTGCTCGCAGGCTTGACATTGACCTAGGGGCAAGGTTGCAGCATGGGTCGCATGAACACAGTGATCAACAACGCGACACCTGCCGCGGTTTCCGTGAGCGGCCTGCGTAAGGCGTACGGCGAGAAGGTCGTCCTCGACGGCGTCGACCTCACCATTGCCGAGGGCGAGGTTTTCGGACTGCTCGGTCCGAACGGCGCGGGCAAGACCACCATCGTGCGGATCCTGTCGACGCTGATCCCCGCGGACGCCGGGACCGTCAGCATCCTTGGGCACGACCTGGGCAGCGGGGCCGGTGCGGTACGCTCGCTGATCGGGGTCACCGGGCAGTTTTCCGCCATCGACAACCTGCTGAGCGGCGAGGAGAACCTGGCCCTCATGGGCCGCCTGTTGCATCTGCCGGCGTCCGAGCGACGGGCGAGGGCCGCCCAGCTGCTGGAGCGCTTCGGCCTCGTCGAGGCGGCGAAGCAGCCCCCGGCCACCTACTCGGGCGGCATGAAGCGCCGGCTTGACATTGCGATGACCCTGATGGGGCGGCCCCAGTTGATCTTCCTCGACGAGCCGACCACCGGCCTGGACCCGCGCAGCCGCTACACCATGTGGCAGCTCATTCGCGATCTCGCCGCCGACGGCGTCACCATCCTGCTGACCACCCAGTACCTGGAAGAAGCCGACCAGCTCGCCGACCGCATTGCTGTCCTCGACCGCGGCGGCATCGTGGCCGAGGGCACACCGGAGCAGCTCAAGCGGCGCATTCCCGGCGCGCACATTCTGCTGCGCTTCGCCGACGCTGCCTCGCTCGACGCTGCCGCCCGTGTGCTGGGAGAAGGCTTGCGCGACGACAACGAGCTGGTGCTGCGCGTAGCGAATGACGGTGGCATTCGATCGTTGCGCAATGTCCTGACGCGCCTCGGCGACGGTGTCGCTGTTGAAGACCTGTCGATTCACACGCCAGATCTCGACGATGTGTTCTTCGCCCTGACGGGCAATCCCTCCAAGGAGCAAACCCAATGACTACGCCGACTATCGCGATCCAGGACGCCACCACGATGCTTGGCCGGGAGCTCAAGCACACGCTCCGGTTTCCGCTGCTGCTCGTCGGCACGATCCTGGTCCCGGTTGTCATGCTGCTGTTGTTCGACTGCATCCTCGGCGGGCCGATCAGCCATGGACTGGGTGCCGCGGCGCACGGTGCGTCGTATGTTGACTTCCTCGTACCCGGCATCCTCGTCATGACGGTGGCGGCGAGCTGTGGGCCCACCGCGATCCAGGTGAACACCGATATGACCAGCGGTATCATCGACCGGATCCGTACGATGGCGGTCAGCCGCGGGGCGCTGCTGGCCGGGCACGTCGGCGGGAGCGTCGTGCGAACACTGCTGGCCACCGCCGTGCTCACCGGGGTGGCGCTGGTGGTCGGCTTCCGGCCGAAGGCATCGCTCGTTGACTGGCTGATCGTTGCCGGCATTGCCGCAGCGTTCGCTTTCGCCCTGGCCTGGCTGTCGGCGGCCCTCGGCCTTGCCGCCAAGAGCGTCGCAGGCGCGAACAGCTCGACCCTGCCGATTCAGTTCCTGCTGCCGTTCCTGTCCAGCACCTTCGTGCCGGCCGATTCGATGCCCGTGGGCGTACGCTGGTTCGCCGAGCACCAGCCGTTCACTCCAATCGTCGAGTCGTTGCGCGCCTTGCTCACCGGCGCCCCGCTCGGCAACAACGCCTACCTGGCCCTGGCCTGGTGCGCCGCGATCGCGCTGGTTGGGTACGTGTGGGCCCAGGCCGGCCTCCGCCGCAGGTACCCTGCAAGTTGATAACCGTGGTCGACCGGAGACCGACCCACCTGATCACCATCGGCCAGCTGGCCGCTTACGCGGGCGTGACGATCAAGGCGGTCCGCCATTACCACAAGCGTGGTCTGCTCGCCGAGCCGGTGCGTGACTCGTCAGGCTACCGGCGCTATTCCGCCGAGCATGCGGTGAACCTGATTAAGATCAAGACACTGGCTGAGGCCGGCGTGCCGCTTGCCCGCATCAAGCAGCTACTGGCCGCCGATGCCGACCAGTTCGCCGCGGCGATGGCCGAGATCGACCACAATCTGCAGGAACGCGCCCGGGAGCTCCGGCGCACTCGAGATCGGATCGCCCGGCTCCAGGCGGGTGATCGGCTATTCGTCTCTGAACAGGTTGCGGCCTACCTCGAGCGGCTCGCCGAGCTCGGTGTGAGCCAGCGCTCGGTGCAGATGGAACGCGACGGGTGGATCCTCATGCAGTCCGTCTCGCCAAAGGAGGCTGCAAGCTGGATCGCCGACAAGCTCGACGCGATCGGCGATCCCGAGTTCCGTCGCATCTACCTCGAGTACGATGCGGCGTTTGCCTGGTCACCAGACGACCCACGTCTCTACAAGCTGGCGAAACGCGGGCAGAAGTGGCTCGCAAGCCGCTCCAGCAAGCTCAACGGCGCGTCGAAACCGGCCTCGGCCGTCGCGCAGCTGATCTCCCAGTCGGTGGGGACATCGTCACCGGCCTGGGACCGGCTGACCGAGATCGCCGGGGAGCTCAGGGCGAGCGCGGGCTTGACGGCCTGAGCGGATGCGAGGACTCATCGTACCGGTCCACGTTCGTACCAATCCAAAACGCGAATCGCGCGAAGCGTGTTCCAGCGGATGGGCTTGCCCTCGCCCTCGTCCATCTCGAAGTAGACCGCCCCAGGATGCGGATTTTCCAAGGGCCAGCGTCCGTCTTCGGATCGCTTGCTTTTGACAAGATCGATCGCCTCGGCGACCCGCTCGTCCGGCTCGACGTCCGCGCTGCGCATGTGGTCGAGTCCGCGCAGCACGTCGTAGAAGTAGCGGGGTGGGAAAGAGAACTGAAGCCAGTCCGGATCCACCACTGCACCCGTCGAGAGCCGACGGAACATGCGACGGTCGAGGAGGTACGCCTCTCCCTTGCGGCGTGCCGCTGTCAGGCGGGGCGATGCCCCAACAGCTCGCTCGTGTTCCAGTAGGCCCTCGAGCACATCGATCGTGCTGCGGAACGACGACCGCGTGGAGCCCCTCTCCGCTTCGCAGTTCCATCCGCCATCAGGCAGCTGTTCGCCGAGGAGCCGATCGACGATGCCGGTCACGTCCTGGCCGAAGTACGAGCCGATCGCCACGGCCTTCCCGTTGATGCATGGCTCGACCTCTCCTGAGAAGTACGCCTGGCCGGCGTGGTCCCACTTGGCGTTGTCACGGACCAGCGCCACCGCGCGGCGCGCCGGCGCGCTGATCGGGTCGAGCCCCATGTATCGCAGCAGCAACAAGGTGTGCGTGGTCGAGGTCCACTCGGGGAACAGCGTGCCGTCCCACTGCCCGTCCGGCCCCTGAAGGGCGAGAAGACGCGCGCCCCATCCTTCCGAGGCGACCTTCGAGCGTTCCGCTGCGACGACATCGACAGACTCAGCAGCGAGGTCGCGCATCACCTGCCATCGGATAGAGGGATCGGAGTCAAGCAACCAATCCACAACCGTCACAGCCGCTCCTTGTCCATCCGGGCCAGAAGTCGTGGTGCGGAGGGCCGGAATCGAACCGGCGACACCATGATTTTCAGCAATCCCAGGCTCAGCGCTGCGCGTCCATATATAGATAGGTAGGGCAGAACAGCAGCGCAGCCGCGCAGTTATCGTGTGGACGTTCTGGGCTCTGCTGTCACGGTTTGCGCTGCCGCGTTATCCAGCCGGTCCCATGACGCCCCTGCGCCCTGGTGTGCCACGGTGAGAAACGCTTCCACCACTCGGACCTCGCAGGGTCGTGACCGAAGTGACCTGGCTCCCATATCCGAAGCACTGGTCCGCCGGTGAGGAACCGGCTGCGGGTCCCGAGGCGAACGTACGGGACCAGGTCCCAGTAGTGCTGCGTTCTTGGGAAGTTCTGGGCCAAGTAGGCTTGAGCTTCACGGTAATCAGTTGACCATCGCACCTCGTCATGGCCCTCGAGTCGGTGCGACAATGGCGGCCCCGATGTCCAAGCATTCGGGCCGAAGAGTGTTCCCTTGATGAGCCATCCCCATTGGTGAATCGTGGCAGGCAAACGGCCCCGGTTATTCGCGATCAGGAGGAGGACCTCCGGGTGATCCGGTTGCGCGGCGACGTGTCCGGACTGGCCGCGGACCACGATCCAGGGTCCGTTCAGAACCCACTGACCGATAGACACTGCCAGCGCGATGACCGACATGATGAGAGCAGCGAGGCTCATAGCGATTTCGTCTCCGGGCTGCCGGCCTTCACCTTCGCCGTAACCGTCGCCGTCGCATCATCCGCTGGTGCTTGCGCGCTTTCGCTCGAGCCTTCGTGCTTGGCTTCGGCAACTGACGAATGAAGGCTGCCAGCTCGCGCCGATCGATGAACCACCATAGACCAGCCCGAACCGCGGACAGCCTGCCCTGGTGAATCCACTGCGTGACGGTGCTGGAGGCCATCCGGTACTTGAGCACCGCCTCCCCTGTTGTCATGAAACGTCGGCGGAACTCCGGGGATTGGCTCAGCTTCCAGGGCACCCTGCGCACGCGTGCGGCTGGCTGGTTGAGCGCCACGATCGGCGCCAGCGTTGGCGCGGGCGAGACTAGCTCGGGCTGCACCGCCCGCTATCGTAGGACCTTCAACTTCCTCGGCTACTGTTCGATGGATGGTCGGAATTCAGATCGGCTTGTCAAGTTCCTGAAAAACGCGCAACGCCTCCGCGCGCAGCTCCTCGATGGCCGTTTCTAGTTTCTTGTACTCGACTTCCAGCTCGTTATAGGCTTTAGGGTCTGGGTGCTGCCGATTGAAGAAGTAGGCGCTGCGATAGCGATTGAAGCCAGCCAAAATCTCGCTGTCAATGATTTTCACCAGGTCTTTCGCCACGCTCTCGAGCATCAGTGCGACGCGGGCCTCGTTTAGTCCGGCCAAGTTCTCGTCGAGCAGTCGCCCATGTCGGGCATCGCGGGCTTCCGGCGTCTCGGTCTGCCAGATGGCCTGCGACTCCTGCGCAACCTGGCCAACTGCGAGCGACGCCTTCAGCACGGTGGCAACGGACGCCTGAATACGGCTGCGTAGCTGGTCACGCAGTCGTCGCTGATCCGCACGGCGGTCACTGTCGACCTGATGCTCGTGCTGCAATCGCTGGGCAGCAGCATCCCGGTTGGCTTGCAGGATCTGCCCTAATCCGGTGCCGCCCAACGCTGCGGCCAGTGTGAAGATGCCAGTGACAATCAAGGGTCCCAAGTCAGTTGCCATCGCCAGATCTCGGTGAACCCTAGCGCCAGAGCCAGCGAAACAGCGACCGGGCCAGCACTCGGCCCACGACCTTATTCTTGGCGCGTCTGGCGATCCTCTCCGGGTTCCCGCTGCTGACCGCTTCCACGTCACGGGAAAGCCGCGCCGCTCGATACAGAAACCGGCTCAGCCTCAACGGACTCTCCGCGGGCGCAGCAGCCGGCGAATCTGGCGCCGGTCAACCAAGGTCTTCCTCTCCCCTACCCGGCGGAACCGGTGCACCTGGCCCGCCTTCATCAACTCGTAAATGGTTGATCGCGAGAGACCGAACTCAGCCACCGCCTCGGACACAGGAATGAGATCCGAAACGCCCTGCGCATGGCCGCGCCGTCGGGACCTGTCCAGTGCCGTTGCCATTCGTCCGACACCATCCTAGCTAACTGCATCAGGTTCGCTAACTCATGTTGCTACGCTGGAGACCGTGCCGACGATCGAGCCGAGTGTCAGCATCGAGAAGCTGGGGTTGCTTCTGGCGGAGGGCCACGAGTCTGAGGCCCTGGATTACAAAGAAGCGTGCGACCTCTCGCAGGTACACGATACCGTCGAGCTGGCCAAGGATGTCGGCGCGATGCAGGTCCTCGGCGGGTACATCGTCGTCGGAGTAGATGACAACGGTAGGCCCACAACAGGCCTGAGCGCGGCGCAGGCGAACCTCTTCGATGAATCGCGCTTGCGAGCCAAGCTGCGCAGGTACCTGCCCGAGCCGCTCGTCTTGCTCTCTGCAGTCCACATCATCAACTCGGCTCGTTTGGCGCTCATCTACGTCGGGCCGAATCCCAAAGGAATGGCAATCTTCGCCACTGACGGCCAGCACGGCGCAAACCAAGTCGTTTTTCGACGCGGAGACATCTTTGTGCGCCATGGCACCGCGAGCGAGAGATGCCAGCAGTCCGACCTTGATCTGATCTTCGAGCAGGCAATCAGTACGAGAAAGGAGCAGTGGCGGCGCGAGATAACTGAGTCACTCCGAGAAGCCCTCGAGGGTGGCCGGCGAGCCCAGGGTCTCGCAGGCGGTCCAGCCGAGGCCCTCGACTGGCGACTTGACGCGGAGACGTTCATCGGAATCGTGATCGAGCAGCTTCGGCGTGAAGACGAAATCCCGTTGCAGCTCGCGATCGACCGGATGATTACAGACGCCATCGCCTTTGATTCCACTGGGGCGCACGCTGAACTCTCGACCGTTCTGGACCGATTCGCGTGTCTGGCAGGTATCTTCGTTCAACTACAGCGGGAGCCGCTCCTCGACCGAATCCTGGCCGCCATGGTCCGGATCTACGCGAGCGCCGTGGAGCCCGGGCCCACGGTTACTCAAGGCGCCGACGCTAGGCTTTGGCTCGAAATCAGCGAACGACTTGAAGCCGTCGGTGGGTTTGCTGTTCGGCGGGAACAGTGGTCAGCGGTGAGAGCTATAGCTCTCCTCAAGACTCCAGGCCGCGACCCCTACTATCCATACCTTTTGCGCCACACCGTTATTTCTGCAGGACGGGGCGGTTTGCTAGAGCCGCAAGCCGGACAGGCTGTGCAGCTTGTCAGCTTGAGCGTTGCAGTCACTCGGCGGCTGACCTGCCTCCGACCGGATGCTGGGGCTGAAGATGAACAGATTCTCAATAGCATTTGTCAGTTCGACGCGCTCGCGGCCATTGCAGCCATGGGGGAGTCTGGTATTAGAGACCCGAAGGTCTTCTTTACAAGCTTCGCCTATTACTACGCCCATCGGACAGAGCCTGCACTGCGCCGTTTGATTTCGGATCGCCAGATGAGGGCGGCGATTTTTCCAGGGACTGACGATGAGTTGGCGTCAGCTTTTTGGACCCTCAATAGGTGGGCAAGACAACCAGGCTTCCAATACTCCGGTTGGTTTGGGTTCGACGACCAAGCTATCCTTAATTTCTTGCAGGCACACCCACCCGAAGCTCCGGCTCAGTAACGGAGCAGGCGGCGCCGCGAGCTCCTTCAGGGTCCACAAACGACGCTGCGCTGGTGCGGCTACGTGAAAGGATCGAAACTGTCGCGGGGAATCAGCGTTACGGGCAGGTTCAAGATGGCCTCGAACACCAAATGCGGAATGGCATCTATTGCCCTGTTCATCGTGAGCTCAAGTGTCACCGCCGCTCGCGAGGTATCTACGTTAAGCGCTTGCGTCCAGGGCACGGGGTGATACCTCGCAAGCATTGAGAGGCCAAATAGGAGCACCCACCAAGTCATCAATGGGGACGGAGGCAACTCGGTGTCGACCAATGAGGGTCGCATCCAACGCCTGCCCCTATAGCGGTATTGGGGAACCGCCTGGTTGAGATTTGCTTCGTCGCCAAGCCAGACCAGCTCGATGGCGGTACCGCTTGGTGTTGCGACGGTTGGAAGGGTCGGAAATGCACTGGCGACAACGGGATTGACGCCTATCCGATTCGCGTGAGGATACCTACTCAAGAGCGCCCCTAAATTCGCCGCCGCAACGCGTTCTTCTTCCATTACCAGCGCGATCTTTGTCTGTCCCGGAACCTCAACCCGTTCCCATGGCTCAATGAACAAGGGCAGAGCTTTGGGCCAATCGGTCGAGGTTGCAAGCTCCACACTCATCTCGGGCAGAGAATGGATCAGCGCTCCTAGTTGAACCGGCTCGCTGATAAGAGACGAATTGACCGACGCCGTGACGGCCTGGAACTGCCCGACTAATTTGGGCAACGTCTGGGGCTCTACCTTGGACTCGAGCAAGTTGGTTGGTATGTTCCGATCAAGCTTCAGACCATGGATATGATGGTTGGCTCCACCTCTTGCAGCCACGATCGCGCGACCTGCCTGACTCAATGCATAGAACAGGGGCAAAGGACGCGCTGGGTATCCGACCGATGCCGCTGCATTAATCAGCTCTTCGGACTGTTCTAGGGCAGCTCGATAGGTGGCAGCTGCGACCGGATTGCCCTTGGCTGCGCCAGGTGGATCCGATCTGGTAAGCCGCAACCAATCCCACATCTGGGTCGTCATCTCAAGACCAAGGCTAGGCCATCCTGGCTGAACAAGATCCAGGCCGAGCGGAGCCTTTAAGCCGTCACACTATCTCGCAACTGCACCCTGCGCGCCCGTGGTCCTTTGCTTGACGCCTCTTCCTCGAAGACGTGCGAGGCGCCTTCCTCAAGGTCGTAGAACTCGCCATCGAATCCGGACCGATGGAAAAGAACTCCCGGCCGTCGTCGCCTTTGATGAACCCGAATCCGCGATCCGCAGATTCGTATTCAAAATGAGGGGAAAAATGCCGAGGGCCGGAATCGAACCGGCGACACCATGATTTTCAGTCATGTGCTCTACCGACTGAGCTACCTCGGCACGAGTCGGTATTCTAGCGGGGCTACAGGCCTCCAAGAACATTCATCCCGAATACGCCTGGCGGCTCCCTCCGGCCCTGCCGGGTTTACAATCGCCGCAAGGAAGGGCCCGTAAGATGCGGTTCGTGTTCAACGATCCCTACACGCTGCGCGGTGCCGTCCGCAAGGGCCGGCCGAAATGATGGCGACCACGGGCGACAGCGGGTCTCGCGAGGAGCTGACCACGGAGCTGGCGACGCTCGACCGCCAGCTGCGCGACCTGTCCGAGCAGTGGGAGACCGTCGAGCGAACGATCACCGAAAAGACCCACCACCGCCGGGAGTTGATTGCCGAGCAGGAAGCGACGAATGTGGACCACGCCGAGGAGATCAACCGGCTGCAGTCCGACATCTATGCGCTGCGTGACCGGCTCGATCAGCTGCGCGACTCGCACCTCGACTTCAGCGCCCTGTACCGGATCCTGCAGCAGGGCCGGACATAAAGAAACCCCCGGCATCGCGCCGGGGGTTGTCGGGATCGGACTCGATCAGGTCGCTCGATACGATGTCACGTCGTTTACTCGGCCTGCCCGAACTTCTTGATCTCCTCGAGCTCCCTGGCTGTCAGCTCGCGTGGCTGCTCGCCGCGTGCGACCTTCGCCGACTCGACCTGATGCTTGATGGTCTCGACCACCTCCGGGTTCGCCAGGGTCATGATGTCGCCCGGGCTCGTGAAGTTGGAGATGCCGGCGATGACGCGGCGCATGATCTTCCCCGACCGGGTCTTGGGCATATCGGGGACGATCCAGACGTTCTTCGGCCGGGCGACCTTGCCGATCAGGTTGTCGATCGCGCCGGAGACCTTTTCTTCGATCTGCTTGCTGGGTTTGTTCCCCGGCTTCAGGGCGATGTACATCTCCACCGCGCGGCCCCGGATTTCGTCGATCACCGGCACCGCCGCGGCCTCCGCGACCTCCTCGACAGTGAGCGCCGCCGATTCGAGCTCCTTGGTTCCTAGCCGGTGGCCGGCCACGTTGATCACGTCGTCGACGCGGCCCAGGATGCGGAAGTAACCGTCCTCCGCCTGCGTCGCCCCATCGCCCGCGAAATAGGGCCAGTCGTGCCAGTCTTTGCTGTTCTTGTCCTTGTTGTACTTCTGGTAATAGGTCGATACAAAACGCTCTGGCGCGCCGTAGATCGTCTGGAAGATGCCCGGCCAGGGATTGCGGATGCAAATGTTGCCTGCTTTCGTGCTCCCCTTCGGGACCGGCTTTCCCTCCTCGTCGAGGATGACGGGGTAGATGCCAAGGACGCCGGGACCGCAGCTCCCCGGCTTCATTGGTTGCAAGGCAGGTAGGGTGCTACCAAGGAACCCGCCGTTCTCCGTTTGCCACCAGGTATCAACGATGGCGGCTTCGCGCTTCCCAACGGATTCGTAGTACCAGCGCCATACTTCGGGCTCGATCGGCTCTCCCACAGTGGTCATGTGCTTGAAGTGGTAGGCGTACTTCTTCGGTTCGTCCGGGCCGAGCTTGCGAAGCATGCGGATGGTGGTCGGCGCGGTATGGAAGATGTTCACCCCGAGCCGCTCGGCGATCCGCCACGGACGCCCCGGATCCGGGTAGGTGGGAACGCCCTCGTACATGACGCTGGTGGCCGCCAGCGTCAGCGGACCGTAGACGATATAGGAGTGCCCGGTGATCCACCCGATGTCGGCGAAGCACCAGTAGGTGTCCTCCGGATGGATGTCCTGGTAGTACTTGGAGGTTCCGGCGACATACGAGAGATAGCCGCCGGTACTGTGCTGGGCGCCCTTCGGCTTGGCGGTGGTGCCGCTCGTGTACATGAGGAAGAGCGGCGCTTCGGCCGGCATCGATACCGGCTTGACGATCTTGCCACGGTAGTCGGCGAGGACCTCATCGACGAAATAGTCCCGGCCCTCCACCATCGGCGTCTTCGACGCGTACTTTCCCGGGTGCCGTCGCCAGACCAGGACCTTGTCGACTTCGGCCCCCTCCTTCTTCGCGGCGGCGATGGCTTCTTCGGCCTTGACCTTGTGGTCCAGGAGCTCCCCATTTCGGTAGTAGCCGTCCATGGTGACGAGGATCCGGCTCCCTGAGTCCGCGATGCGGCCGCCACAGGCGGCGCCACTGAAGCCCCCGAACACCTCGGAGTGGATGACGCCAAGGCGCGCGCAGGCGAGCATGGAAACCGGCAGTTCGGGGACCATCGGGAGATGGAACGTCACGCGGTCCCCCTGCTTGAGCCCACAGAAGTCGCGGAGCAGTGCGGCGAACTCGTTGACGCGCTTGTACAGCTCCTGGTAAGTGATGGTCTGCGTCACCTGGTCCTCCGGCTCCGGGACCCAGATGAAGGCGGCCTTGTTCCGGTACTTCGCCAGGTGGCGGTCGACGCAGTTATACGAGGCGTTCAACCGACCACCAACGAACCACTTCCAGAAAGGCGCGTTGCTCGTATCGAGCGTGGTGTGCCAGTACTTGTCCCAGGTGAGGAGGTCGGCATACTCCTTGAAGCATTCGGGGAAGTTCTCCTCCCTGAATCGGTCGAAGATGGCCGGATCGCTCGCATTGGCCTGGCCGATGAATTTCGCGGGAGGATAGACGTACTCCTCCTCCCGCCAATGGACCGCAATCTGTGCCTCGGAGAGCTCCACGTCTTCCGCGGTTTTCATTGGCTCATACTGCCTCCTTCAATCGAGAATCCCGTCTTCAGCTGCGACGTCGCCCGCCTTCCCGCCACATCGCCGTGCCAACCGGTAAGACGGCTCGGCCGGCCATCCCGGAGATCACATCGGCTGCGGACGCGTAGAAGGCAACCAGAGCCGTCAGGATGCCAACCAGGCCACCAATAAACACCAGTCCCTCTCCGGCCCCGCTGCCGTTGAAGAACCCGATGAAGAGCAGGATCTCGGTGAGCTCCAGGGTCAAAAAGACGAGGAAGATCGCCGTGTTGATGCGCGCGCTCCACACCAGCATGTAGGTGTTGAAGATCGCGAACGCCAGCAAGAACCAGCCGAGCGAATTCGTGACATCGGCGCCCTTTACTGGAGCCTTTAGGAAGACCACGAGGAGGACATAGGTCGCCAGGCTGAACCAGAACGCGCCGTATGTTGAAAAGGCCGTGGCTGTAAAGACATTGCCGCGCCGGAACGACCACATGCCGGCCAAGAATTGCGCAAGGCCACCGTAGAAGAGGGCGGCGCCGATCCAGATGAAGTCCGGGGCCCAACCGGCGTTATGGGCACTGAGCAGAAGGGTTGTCAACGCGAATCCCGCTAAGCCAAGGGGAGCCGGGTCTGCGACTGCTGAGGCCGCTCCCGCTCGCATTTCCTGTGCCATTTCGTCATTACTCCTTATGTTGAAATTCACCCTCCCCCTGTGGGGGAGGGCAGGGTGGGGGTTTGGCGCCGGAGCGCGTCACGGCGCATGAGGGGTATGACCGGAACGCGCCAACCGCGAGGGGTAGTCCGTTGCTTCCACCATCCCCTGCCGCGAGATCGAGTCAGGTTCATCCTAGCGCAGCCGCGCTCGACTCGTGGGAGGCCTGACCAGGATGGCGGCCAGCGCGGCCAGTCCTTGCCCATCCGGCGCAGGGCTGCGGAGGCCTTCCCAATCGCAAACTGGGCGGTGAGAGGCTCGAACTCCCGACATTCTGCGTGTAAAGCAGACGCTCTACCAGCTGAGCTAACCGCCCGCGGCGACTAATTATGCAACGTGTGCGGCTGGCGTCCCCGGCAGCACGAAGCGCTCGGAGAATCGTGCGATAACGGTCCCTTCCACGGCCGCCATGGAGTGCGCGGCACCAAGCTCGAGAGCCATGGAGGTCACGCCCTTGTCCGGGATCCCGCAGGCCAGGATGTGCGTAAAGAGACTCAGGTCGGTCGACACGTTGAGGGCAAAGCCGTGGGTGGTCACGCCCTGCGCGACCTTGATGCCGATTGCCGCGATCTTGCGGTCCCCGATCCAGACGCCGGTGTATCCCGACAAGCGGCCCGATGCGATCCCAAAGTCCGCGAGGACGTCGATCAGGCAACCCTCCAGGTTGCGTAGGTACAGTCCGACATCGGGCTTCGGGCCGAGATCGAGGATCGGATAGCCGACCAGTTGCCCCGGGCCATGATAGGTCACGTCACCGCCGCGATCGACCTCGAGGCAGGTGATGCCGCGCGCCGCCATCTGCGCCTGGTTCAAGAACACGTGATCGCGGGTGCCACTCCGCCCGATGGTGTAGGTGTGCGGATGCTCGAGCAGGATCAGCGTGTCGGGCACAAGGCCGGCGCGCCGCTCGTCCGCGACCTTGTTCTGCAGCGCCCACGCATCGTCGTACGGAACCCGACCGAGCCGGCGGACGTCCACGTCAGCCCGCGGCGGCGCGGTCCGGGACCTGGCTCGCCGCGTGGTACGAGCTGCGGACCAGCGGACCCGACTCGACATGCCGGAAGCCGAGCTTCAAGGCCTCAACCTTCAACATCGCGAATTCGTCGGGCGTGACGTAGCGCGCGATCGGTAGGTGATTGGGAGTCGGCCGCAGGTACTGGCCAACGGTCAGGATCTCGACGTCGTGCGTCCGCAGGTCGCGAAAGACCTGGATCACCTCGTCGATCTCCTCGCCCAGGCCGAGCATGATCCCGGACTTCGTATAGACGGTCGCGTCCATCCGCTTGGCGCGCTGCAGGAGCTCGAGCGAGCGCGGGTAGCGGCCCTTGGGCCGCACCTGCGGATACAGGCTCGGCACCGTTTCGATGTTGTGGTTGAGGATGTCGGGCCGGGCCCGCATCACAGTGGAGAGCGCGGCCTCATCGCCCATGAAGTCAGGGATGAGCACCTCGATGTTGCATTGCGGGATGCGCTTGCGGATCTGCCGGATGGTGCCGGCGAAGATGGCGGCGCCGCCATCCTCGAGCTCGTCTCGGTTGACGGACGTGATGACGGCGTGATGCAGACCCATCCGCTCGACCGCTTCGGCGACGCGAATCGGCTCGCCCAGGTCAAGCGTGCCCGGCCGTCCGGTCTTCACCGCGCAGAAGCCGCAGGCCCGGGTACAGGTGTCGCCGAGGATCATGAACGTCGCCGTGCGCGCCTGCCAGCACTCCCCAATGTTGGGGCAGCGCGCCTCCTCGCACACGGTGTGCAGGTCGAGGCCGCGCATGATCTCTTTCAGCTCGGAATAATTGGAGCCGCCGGGTAGGCGGACCCGCAGCCACTCGGGTCGCTTGGTGTCGATCGGGACGACGGCGTTGCGCTTGGAGCGGCCGTAGAACTTGATTGGTGCGACGTCAGCCATGGCTTAAGTATCCCAGAGGTCTGTCGAATTCGGCATCAATACAGCGGGACCTGCTCCGAAAAACCCTCCAGCCAGCGGCGGACGCCCTGTAGGAAGCGGGCGGCGGAGACGCCGTCCAGCACCCGGTGGTCGAAGCTCAGGCAGAGATTCATCATCGACCGAACCGCAATCGCGTCACCTTCGATCACGACCGGCCGCTTGACGATGGCGTCCATGGCCAGGATGCCGGCCTGCGGCGGCGCGATGATCGAGTAGGAGAGGATCGTGCCGAACGTCCCCGGGTTGTTGACGGTGAAGGTGCCGCCCTGGACGTCCGGGATTCCGAGTTTTCCAGCTCGCGCACGCTTCGCCAGGTCGTCGATCGCCTTCGCGAGCCCGGAGATCGACATTCGGTCAGCCTGATGGACGACCGGCACGATCAGCCCGTCATCAACCGAGACGGCCACGCCGATATTGATGTCCTTGTGCAGGACGACGCCCGCCTCACTCCAGCTCGCGTTCAGCACCGGGACGGCCTTCAGGCCCTCGACCACGGCCTTGACGATGATGGGCACGAAGGTCAGGTCGATCCCCTCTCGCAACTTGAAGCTGTCTTTCGCTTTTTGCCGGAAGCGGACGACGTTGCTCATGTCGACCTCGGCCACCGTCCAGGCATGCGGAATCGTCTGCTTGCTCTTCAGCATGTTGGTGGCGATCGCGCGTCGCATCGGACTGAGCGGGATTGTTGTCCCGGGTGTAGGGGCGGATTGTGCCGCCGGGGGAGCGGCCGTTTGCCGCTGTTCACCATTGGCGGTTGCCGGCTGGGTCCGCTTGGAGACGAAATCTTCGACGTCCTTCTTGCTGATCCGTCCGCCGATCCCGGAGCCTGCGATCCGGGAGAGCTCCGCGTCGCTGATGCGATGTTCTTCGATCAGGGCGCGAACGGCCGGTGACAGGCGGGTACGCCCTTCACTGCTCGGCCCCACCACTGGTACGGAAGCCGCTACATCTGGCGCGTTGAAGGCGGCCTGCACCTCCTCTGTCTCTTTCGAGGGAGGCGCGCCGGTGGCTGGCGTAGCGGTGACCGATTCCTCGATGACGGCGATCTCGGTACCAACCGTGACGGTGGCGCCTTCCTTGACCTTGATCTCTTTCAAGATCCCCGCGAGCGGCGCCGGGACTTCGGCGTTGACCTTATCGGTGATGATCTCGACCAGGCCCTCGTATTTCTTCACCTGGTCGCCGGGCTGCTTCAGCCACTTGGCG